>PPYE01046282.1_pt1 | contig 63892 bp, 57 predicted proteins | sample 1559881 | NCBI WGS metagenome assembly PPYE01 (sample SAMN08240022, study PRJNA423297) | Human gut metagenome, whole genome shotgun sequencing project. | reverse complement strand
GTCTAAGTTCTTGAAGAAACGTACATGACGGAGCTGGTTGATCTTATCGTGGCTGATCAGCTGGTTATTCATCTGCTTCTTGATATCCTCGATGTTGGCCTTGGAGGTAGCGATGGCAGAAATTCCGGCGCCCGGGAAGGTGACCTTTGCGGTGGAGCCGAATTTATATACCATATCCGGGTTTCCAGCCTTTTCACACTCGGAAAGGATATCCAGAACGTGGCACGGATGATCCGGATACAGGTGATGTACGCAGTAAGCATTATCCCAGTAAATACGGAAATCCTTTGCAGCCGGCTTTAAGTTTGCAAAGCGTTTTACGACCTCGTCAGAGTAGCACTGGCCGGACGGGTTGGAGTAAAGCGGCACGCACCAGATACCCTTTACAGCCTCATCATTGTTTACATACTGCTCTACCAGATCCATATCCGGGCCGTCCTCATGGAGCGGGATATTGATCATTTCGATGCCGAAGAACTGGGTAATGGCAAAGTGTCTGTCATAGCCGGGAACCGGGCAGAGGAATTTCACCTTGTCCAGCTTGCACCAGGGAGTATTTCCCATTACGCCGTGGGTATAGGAACGGGATACAGTATCGTACATTAAAGTAAGACTGGCGCTTCCGTACATGATCACGTTCTCAGCAGGAGCGTCCATCATTCCGCCCATTAATTCCTTTGCTTCCTGGATACCGGTCAGAACACCGTAGTTTCTCACATCGCCGTCAGCGGTCATGAAATCGCTCTTGCTGTTTAAAACATCCAGCATCGGAAGAGACAGATCTAACTGGTCCGGGCTTGGCTTTCCGCGAGCCATATTAAGGCTTAAATTTTTCCCCTGATACTCTTTGTAAACAGCAGTAAGCTGCTCCTTTAAGGAAGCAAGCTCCTCTTTTGACATTTCACGATATGGTTTCATGTCCCAATAACCTCCTCTTTCTTAAACACGATATAGTGATTGCGTTTTATGCTTCCATTATAATCGAATCCATCGTTTCTTACAACAAAAAAATAAAGATTCCGGCTTTATTTTCGTACATTTTTCCCAGTTCCCGCAAAAGATTCTTAAGCCGGGTTCATTGACTTTTGACTTTTCTTAACGTATCATGACATTGAAGGATGAGAAAAACAAGGGGGGAAAATGCATGAATGAGTGGAAACGCAGTCTTCTGACCGGGACCATCGTGGCCCTGGCATCCCAGCTTTACTGGAACGTATTTGTATCCGGCTTCCGGATCTCCCCTGCCGTGATCCTTCTCCCGATCCTTCTTATGACCATCGGAAAAAGCACCTCCACGATCCAGATCACGGTGACAACGGCGGCGGTGGTATTCCTTTTCCGCCTCTTTCTGGCAGTCAGCGGCCTCTCCTCCTCCCCGGAAACGGCGGGCCAGCTGGCCACCAACTCCATTTTCTATCTCTGCTATGGACTGCTTTTTTCCGTCCTTGTCCCCAGCAAGCCCACTGTCTCCTACCGGCGGCTGTTCCCGTCGGTGTTCATCTGCGACCTGCTGTCCAATCTGCTGGAGGTCTGTATCTTTGAAAGCGGCCGTTCCGGGACCCTTTCCCCCTCCATGGCCGGATATCTGATCCTGGTGGCCGCTTTCCGTACTCTGCTTGCCTGTCTGTTCCTGGCGGCGGAGAGCCAGTACCGGACCCTGTTAAAAAAGGAGGAGCATGAAAACCGTTACCGGAGGCTGTTTCTTATGACCACAGGGCTGAAAAACGAGATCTATTTTATGAAGAAAAACTCCGAAGAGATCGAATCTGTCATGAGCAATGCATACCGGCTTTATGAGCGGCTGTCGGCCATGGACGTGCCCGACGACATGAAAAAAATGTCCCTGTCCATTGCCCGGGACGTCCATGAGATCAAAAAAGACTATATCCGCATCATCCAGGGCATCGAGCAGGAGATCTCCGAGGAGTACGACGAAAAGCAGATGAGCTTCCAGGACCTTCTCCAGATCCTGGAGGCCACCACCTATCACATCCTTGAAACCAGGCCCGTCCATATCCGTCTGGTTTTCCAGTGCTCTGACAACTTCATCACCAGAGAGCACTATGAGCTGATGGCTGTATTGAAAAATCTGGTCAACAACGCCATCGAAGCCATTGAAGCCGGAGCCAGACGGGGGACCATCCAGATCGTGGAGCATTTAAAAGACGGGCAGTATGAATTTTCCGTTTCCGACGACGGGCCCGGGATCTCCGCCCGCCATCTGCCCAATATCTTTAAAATGGGTTACTCCACCAAATTTGATTATAAAACAGGAAACATCTTCCGCGGCGTGGGACTTTACGGCGTAAAGGCCACCGTGGAGGAAAAATTCAGCGGAACCATTTCGGTGGAATCCGAGCCGGGCCGGGGGACCCGGTTTCTGATTCGGATTCCGGCCGGAGCTCTGGAGGAGGTAAACTGATACGTATCTATATTATCGAAGATGATATTTCTGTCATTCATATCCTGGAGGATATCGTGGAGTCCGGAGATCTTGGCGAGATCTGCGGCGACTGCGGCGGAGAGCCCGCCGACGTCCATGAGGTCCTGCGGGCCAGGCCCGATGTGGTCCTGGTGGACTTTTTCATGCCGGTCATGGACGGGGTGGAATTCGTCCGCGAGCTGCGCTCCTTCAACGCCGCCATCAAATGCATCATGATCTCCCAGGTTTCCGCCAAGGAGCTGATCAGCAAGGCTTACACCGCCGGCGTGGATTTTTTCATCAGTAAGCCCATTAACCTGATCGAGGTAACGTCCGTCCTTAAAAATGTGGCGAAGCAGATCCAGAACGAGCGGACCCTGGACAATATCCGTCATATGTTCATGAACGAGATCGGCCAGAAGCCCCAGAACAGCCGGGAATCCTCTTCCTACTCCAAAAAGCTCCGTTATATCTTAAACCGGATCGGCATGTCCGGGGAAAAGGGCTGCTCTGATATCCTGAAGATCTGCGATTATCTCCACCGGGAACGGATCCCCGTATCCCAGATGAGCGTGGCCCAGCTGTGCGAGGCCGTCAGCGATTCTCCGAAAAACATGGAGCAGCGGGTCCGCCGGGCTATCGCTGCCGGAATGGCCAATGTGGCCCACATGGGCATCGAGGACTTTATGAACGAAACCTTTACCGCCTACTCCTCCACTCTGTTTTCCTTTGAGGAGATCCGCACTGAAATGGACTACATCCGCGGAAAGCGGACGGACGGCGGAAAGGTCAGCATCAAAAAATTCATTGACGGCCTGATGCTGGAGGCTGACCGGGAAATTTGATCTTTTTTATCTCCATTCTGATTTTTTTTGTATTTTTTTGAAGGGGGCTTCTTATAGTTATATCCAGAGAATCCGTACAATAAGGAATGGAGGTAATATAAAATGATGTATGCGATCCAGCTTGACATGTACCAGGCTGCTGCTGTGGCGGCCCTTGTGCTGCTTTTGGGCCGTTTTCTTGTGAGAAATTTGGATCTGCTCAGACGCTACTGTATCCCGGAGCCTGTTGCCGGCGGCGTTGTTTTTGCCCTGGCCCACCTGGCCCTGCGCCAGGCCGGTATCCTGGAGATCTCCTTTGACTCCACGCTCCAGACCTTTTTTATGGTCGTATTTTTCTGCAGCGTGGGCTTTACGGCCTGCTTCCGCCTTCTGAAAAAGGGCGGGCTCCAGGTCCTGCTGTTCTTAGGGATCGCCGTTATGATGTGCGTGCTCCAGAACGGCCTGGGCGCCTTCATTGCCAGCGCCTTTGGTCTGGATCCCCGGCTGGGACTGGCCACCGGCTCCATCCCCATGGTGGGCGGTCACGGGACCGCGGCCTCCTTCGGCCCGCTCCTGGAAAAGGCCGGAGTCTCCGGAGCCAGTGCCGTTGCCATTGCTTCCGCCACCTTCGGGCTGGTGGCCGGCTGCGTGATCGGCGGCCCCACGGCTGTATCCCGGATCCGCCAGAAAAAGCTGCACTCCTTTGAAACAGCCACCGGCTCCAACGAGGTGGTGGTGGATAAAAATGAGGTCACAGGAGCCATCGACTCCGACCGTTTCTTAAACGCCGCCCTCTGCCTGGCACTGGCCATTGGCGCAGGCACTGTGGTCTCCGCCTGGCTGAATAAGGTCTTCACCTTCCCCATCTACATCGGAGCCATGCTGGTGGCTGCCTTTATCCGCAATACCACAGATATGGCCGGAAAGGAGATCCCCATGGAGGAGATCAGTACCATCGGAAGCTTCAGCCTTTCCCTGTTCCTGGGCCTGGCCATGATGGGATTGAAGCTCTGGGAGCTGGCCGACCTGGCCGTTCCCATGGTGGTGATGCTGGTGGCCCAAACGGTGCTGATGATGGTCTACGCCTACTTCGTGGTATTTAATCTGCTGGGAAAGAATTACGATGCGGCCGTCATGACCTCCGGCTTCTGCGGCTTCGGCATGGGCGCCACTCCCAACGCCATGGCCAATATGCAGGCCATCACCCAGAAATACGGCCCAGCCCCCACCGCCTACTTCGTGGTTCCCCTGGTGGGAAGCCTGTTCATCGACTTCATGAACACCATCGTCATCACCAGCTTCTTAAACCTCCTGTGATCCCATCCGCGGGCGCCTTCCCAATCATATAGCGGGACCTTTTTAAAAGGCCGCGTACAGACCTCCTGTATCCTGCCGGAGCCTGGCGCGGCCTTTTTTGTCTCTCCGTTTTATCCCCATGCAGCAGTTCTGTCCGGATCTCCATAAGGCAGATGCCCGGCGCCTCCTGCCCGCTGCGGGCGGACAGGAAGTGGCACGGCTGGACAATTCCATTCCCCTATAGATTCTCTGTATTTTCCCCTTGCATTTCCTCCATGACGATGCTATAATGTTCAATATCTCAAATAATTTTATAAAATTGAACAAGAGGAACCCATATGAACAAACAGAATCCCCATACAGAATCCCTGAAGGGAAAGATCGACTGGTCCACCGCCGTCATTCCCTTCGTGCTGATCGCCTTTTTATGCATCAGCTTCATGGCCGCCCCGGACGGCTCCAGACAGATCCTGGACAAGATCCGGGCGCTTCTGGGAGACACCTTCGGCCTTTATTATCTTGTCATCGGCCTGGGCGTGTTCCTGCTCTCCATTTATCTGGCCTTTTCCCGGTACGGCTCCATCCGTCTGGGCGGCCCCAATGAAAAACCAAAATACTCAGATTTTGCCTGGAGCAGCATGATGTTCACCGCCGGACTGGCCGCTGACATCCTGTTCTACTCCTTCTGCGAATGGATCCTTTACGCCAACGATCCCCATATCGCGGAAATGGGATCCATGCAGATCTGGTCCAGCACCTACCCCATCTTCCACTGGGGCCCCATCCCCTGGAGCTTTTATCTGGTGCTGGCCGTTGCCTTCGGCTTCATGCTCCATGTACGGGGCTGCCATAAGCAGAAATATTCCGAGGCCTGCCGTCCCCTCCTGGGAGACCGGGTGGATAAGCTCCCGGGAAAATGCATTGACCTTCTGGCCCTGTTCGCCCTTCTGGCCGGGACCGCCACGACCTTTTCCCTGGCTACTCCGCTGATGGCCCAGGTGCTTTCCAGGCTCACGGGGCTCCCATCCTCCAAATGGGTCACCATCGGGATCCTGGTGGTCACCTGCATCATTTACACCTACGCCCTGGTCCACGGCATGAAGGGGATCTCCCGGCTGTCTGCCGCCTGTATGTATCTGTTTTTCGCCCTTCTGGCCTATGTGCTCCTGGCCGGAGGCGAGACCCGCTACATCCTGGAGACCGGCTTCTCTGCCATCGGAAATCTGGCCCAGAATTTCTTTAGCCTGGCCACCTTCACCGATCCCCAGCGGACCACCTCCTTCCCCCAGACCTGGACCATCTTTTACTGGGCCTACTGGATGGTATGGTGTGTGGCCTCCCCCTTCTTCATCGGCTCCATCTCCCGTGGGCGCACCGTGAAGCAGACCATCCTGGGCGGCTATGTATACAGTCTGGGCGGCACCTTCTTAAGCTTCCTGATCCTGGGAAATTACAGCCTGGGCCTCCAGGTCAGCGGAAAGCTGGACGTTCTGGGGATCTATGGCAGCGCGGGAGACCTGTACTCCACCATCATCGCCATTGTGGACACCCTCCCCCTGGCTCCCATGGTGCTGGTGCTTCTGATCGCCGCCATGATCGCCTTTTACGCCACCAGCTTCGATTCCATTGCCCTGGTAGCCTCCTCCTACACCTATAAGCAAATGACCGGAGATGAGGAGCCCCACCGGGCCGTGAAATTCTTCTGGGCCGTAATGCTGATCCTCTTCCCCATTGCCCTGGTGTTTTCCGAAAGCTCCATGGCCAACCTCCAGACGGTTTCCATCATCGCCGCCTTCCCGGTGGCCCTGGTGATCCTGCTGATCATCGCCAGCTTCCTAAAGGATGCGGGCCGGTATCTGGACAGCAGTAAAAAATAGGATTTCAAAAGGCGCCGGAACTCAGCGTTCCGACGCCTTTTTCTTTACCTTCTTATAGATCTCCCTGGCCTCTCTCTTAAAAGCCTCCGTTTCCTCCTTTTCTCCATACCGGACCTTCCGATACAGATCCCGGAATGCGGTAATCTCCTCCTCCATTCCCCAGGAGCGGACCGCATCGCTGCACACGGTCTCGCTGCTGGCGGACCGTTCATCTGCCGGAAGCTGGAAGGCGACGCAGAGCTTTAAAAATTTACGGAAATAATACCGGACGCCCCGATCTCCCATATACTCTCTGGCCCCGGCCCATTTTCCCGACTCCGGAGCCGCCTGGCTTCTTCTCACCGTTCCGGCCGGCCTCCGGTCCGTTTCCCGGCCGCGGCCGGACAGCATCCGGTACAGAAACCAGAAAAACAAAACCAGGGCTGCGGCTGCCGCAAGAGTTCCCAAAAGCTTCAGAAACGCCGGCGTTTCAGAGGCCGCCGTCCCCTCAAAGCCCGGGAGCGCCTCCGGAGCCATCAGGCCGTCCAGGGCATTTTCGGGCATCTCGTAGGAAAAATCCTTAAAAAGCCTGGAAAAGATCCAGGAGATCCCCATAAGGGTACCTGCCAGGAAGCGGACCATAAGCTCCAGCACCGGCACCACCAGGGTCATGTACAGAAATTTCAGGCCGTACAGAAGCCCTCCGGTCACAGCCCGGCTGGAAAGGATGCCGGCCGCCGCCAGCACCGCCAGAAGCTCCCCGGCAGTCCTTCCCCAGAAGCCGCCTCTCCCCTGTCCCGTCCTGGCCAGGCGCAGAGCCCTTAAAAGGAAGATCCCGAGAACCAGGAAGGCTGTAAAAAACGGGACGCACCGCCTTCCCCAGACCTCCGTTCCCAGGGAAAGCCACTGGATACAGCCCGCCGCAAGAAGAAGCCTGGCCTCCGTCATGAGGCTGTCATGGGCCCGCTCCTCCATGTTCCGCTTTTTCCAGCAGATCAGAAGCCAGACGCACCAGGATGCCAGCGCCAGAAAAAGCAGCACCCGCACCCAGATGGGGCCGAAAAGGAACAGGGGCATGAACATGGCCATATAAAAGCACACGTCCGTCAATATCTTAAAAACCAGTATGTCCATTTTCTACACATCCTCCCCATAAAGCGCCAGCAGCCTCCGGCCGGACCGCTCTTCCAGGGACGAAAGGTACGGTGCCGCGTCCTGGTTCCGGTCCGGAGCCACATAGATCAGGCTTTTTCCAGATCGGAGCCCCTTCCGGATGCCGGAAAGGAATTCCCCGCTCCCCATCCGGCAGTCGTAGGTCATCCTTCCCAGTCCCTCCAGCACGGTCTCCAGATGGCCCGGCCCCAGGCCCTCTCCGATCCGGTTCCAGTTTCCCATGGCCCCGGCGATTACGCCGTTGGTCTGGAAATCATAGGCGATCCTCTGCTTTTCCAGCTCCTCGCAGATACTGCGGACCATGGAAAAGCACTGCTCCAGAAGCTCTGCTTCCCGTTCCTCGTCCCGGCACTCCACGTCCAGGAGGATGGTACAGGAAAGATCCGTCATATTTTCCTGCTCCTTGACCAGAAACCGGCCCTGTCTGGCGCTCTGGAACCAGCTGATGGACCGCAGGGGCTCCCGGCCCGTATATTCCCTGAACCCACGGATCAGCACAGGATCCTCAAAGAGGCTCCGTTTCACCACATATTCGCCTGCATATCCGCCCAGGAGCCTGGGAAGCTCCTCCCAGCCGCTGGGGGCCGGCTTTACCACGATCTCCTTTAATTCCGGATACGTCTCCAGCGCGGTCTGGAGCCCCAGGAAGTCCCCGGCCTCTGCCGAAACGCCCCGGAAGAAATATCTTCCCCGCTTTTTTAAAAGGACCCTCCGCTCTAACTCCGTCTTCTGGCGTCCCTTAAGGTAAAGCACCGAAAGGTGATCCCCAGAGGACTTTGCCGCCACGTTCTCTCCGTTTTCAGAAAAGACAAGTCCTGCGGGGATCTGCTCCCTCATCTGGAGATAGGGGACCATAAGACGCTTTCGGTTGTTTATGGTCATGGTCCAGGAAAAATCCTCCCCCGGCTCCACCACGGTCTTATCCAGGGCTGTAGCAAAGCCCAGTCCGTCCAGCACATGGTCCATGGAATATTTCTCCGCCAGCCATACCAGAAGTCCCAGGACTCCAAGAAATACGATCATCGCAGGTTCTCCATGGGAACCGGGATATCCTCCATGATCTGTCCCAGATATTTTCTCGCATCCTCAAAGCTTTCGCCTCCCCTGGAGATGATCCTGTGGCTGAGGACCCAGGGCGCTGCGGCCTTCACATCCTCCGGGATCACAAAATCCCGTCCCAGGGACGCGGCCATGGCCTGGGAGGCTTTATAGAGGGCGATGGCCCCTCTGGTGGATACTCCGGTGACAAACCGGCTCTCCGTCCGGGTCTTTTCCACAATGTCCATCATGTAGCCCAGAACATCCTTCTGGACCCGCACCTTCGTATATAGCTCCTTCATCTCCCGGATCACCTCCGGGCTCACCACCGGTTCCAGGGAGTTTAAAATATCTGCTGTGGACGGCCTGGACACCACCTCCATCTCCTGCTCCCTGGTCATGTAGCCCAGGCTCAGCCTCATGAAAAACCGGTCCAGCTGGGCTTCCGGCAGGGGAAACGTCCCATAGGATTCCACCGGGTTCTGGGTGGCCATGACAAAGAACGGCTCTGCCATGGGGTAGGTGACGCCGTCCACGGTGATCTGGCTTTCCTCCATGGCCTCCAGAAGGCTGGACTGGGTCCTGGGCGTGGCCCGGTTGATCTCGTCCGCCAGCACGATATTGGTAAACAGAGGGCCCTCGCGGAACTGGAACTCCCCTGTTTTCTGGTTATAAAAATTGATGCCCGTAAGATCCGACGGCAGAAGATCCGGCGTAAACTGGATCCGCTTAAACCCGCTGCCCACGGTCCTTGCAAATGCCTTTAAAAGCATGGTCTTTCCCGTTCCCGGCACATCCTCTAAAAGCACGTGTCCGGAGCATAAAAAGCTGATAAAGATCAGCCGGACCGTTTCCTCCTTGCCGACGATCACCCGGGAACAGCTTTCCACCACCCGGTCTGTATGTTCCTTAAAATGGCTGTATTCCATTGCCTGTCTCCTCCGTTTTTGGAATATTTCTCTACTTATTATAGACGGCTCCGGCCACGGGCGCAAGAAGGTTTTCACCAGGATCCGGCTCCATAACGGCGGTTCTGCGAAAATGTTCTTAATTCTTAAACAATTCGTAATGCCATGCCACACTTTTACCCCAACTTAGTTCTGGACAGACCTTACCACTTAGTGGTATGATAGTACATAACAGGAATAGAAAAAAACGCGCCCTTCAAATCATGCGCGATACAAGGAGGAGAGTACATCTATGAAAAAAGCAAATTTCTGCTACGCTGTTCTGACAGCTTCCGCAGTTCTCACCCTGGGAACTGTATTTTCCGCTTCTGCTGCCCAGTGGCAGGCTTTAGGAGACGAGTGGGTATATGTACAGAACGACGGAGAATACTTTAAAGACGGCTGGAAACAGGACGGAAACCTGTATTATTATCTCGGAAGCGACGGCATCATGCTCCGCCGTACCCTGATCGAAGACGACGACAACTACTACTACTTAGGTTCCTCCGGAGCCATGGCCACCAACGTATGGAAATTCATCCAGAACCCGGAATGGCAGGGCGACGAGCTGGTAGGCGAGGGAAGCTGGTACTACTTCGGCTCCAACGGAAAAGCCATCAAGAGCGACGGCAGCAAGGCCAAGGTTTATGAGGTCGGCGATAAGAAATACGTGTTCGACCATTACGGACGTATGATGAGCGGATGGGTCACTGAAAGCGGCGAATATGTGGAATCTGAGGACGACTGGGCCAACGGCTTATACTATGCCGACGGCGAGGGCGACGGCAGTGTAGTGACCAACGCCTGGGTATACACCACAGTTCCCGACGACACCAACGAGGACGAGACCGAGCCCACCTACCACTTCTACTTCGGCTCCAACGGCAAGAAGACTGTGAGCACCAAGAAATCCATCGGCGGCAAGGAGTACTTCTTTGATGAGAGAGGTGTGGCGCAGTATGGATGGAAGCAGGACGACAACAGCGAGTGGATGTATTACGGTGATTCTGAAGAGCCCTACCTGCGCACCGGCTGGTTCCAGGCTGTTCCTGCAGAGGCAATGAATTCCAGCGGTCATGAGGACGGAAGCGTATACTGGTACTATGCCACCAGCGCCGGAAAGATTGCGGTCTCTGAGTTCCGGACCATTGACGGAAAAACATATGCCTTCAACGGAAACGGCGAACTGGTAACAGGTCTTAAGAGAATGACCGTCGATCCCGCTGACAAAAAGAAGATCACAGCGATCGCATCCGTAGACTATATCAGCGATATCGAGGGCAACTTAGAGAGCCAGGATACATATGTCTGCTACTTTGGCGGCGATGGAGCTGCCAAGACTGGCACCCAGACTCTCACCATTGACGGAAGCTCCTATACCTTTGATTTCAAGTCCAACGGTTCTCCCAAGGGCGCAGGCACCAACGGCATCAACGATAACTACCTGTATGTCAACGGAAGAAGATTAGCAGCAGAAGATGGAAGCAAATACCAGACCGTAGACTTCACTGATCCGAAGGGCGAAAAATCTGGTGAATATCTGGTCAACGAAAGCGGTGTTGTTCAGAAGAACAAGAGAAATGTAAAGGACGCAGACGGTTACTACTACTGTACTGATTCAAAGGGTCATTTACTTCACGATCCTCTGGATGACAAGTGTACTGAAAAGCATCAGAAGTAACGCAAAAACTAAACCCCTTACCACAAAAGCGGCACCCCATAGACAGGAAATTGTCTATGGAGCGCCGCTCCTTTTTTCTCTCAAATCACACCGCTTAGATCCCATAAGATCCGTTTCCGGCCGGCCTCTAGTCAGCCTGCAAACGCATCCTTCATAACCCGCTCTCCCAGATATCTGCTGAATCTCTCAAACGCTTCCCCGGACAGACGTTCCGGGCTGGTCATCAGCACCAGGCTGTGTCCCCGGCTTTCCGGATGATACGCCGGATGCATATGCTCGTAGGGATTATCTATAAACCCGCATCTCTCATAAAACCCTTTCCTGCGCCTGGAAATATCATCCACAGGGGGATCGATCTCAAGGATCCGCGTTTTCTCCCCTTTTCCCAAAAGCGCCAGCACCCGCTCCCCATACCGCTTATTTCTCATTTCCGGGCAGATATAAAAATGCTCAATGTAAATAAATTCCTCATTCTCCCAATACAGGATCAGCCCCACGAACCTATCCTCATCATAGACCAGATCAAAGCAGTATTCACTGTCCCCTAAGATCCTTTTCTGGGACAGTTCCTCCCTCTGTTCATGATAAGGGAAGCTCATCCGATACAGCCTTAAGGCCTCGTTGTACATGGGATGTGACGAATCCGTGACCCGTTCCAGATGCATACGTATTTCCTCCTGTTCCACATTTTTCCGGCCGAGATCCATCATGCCTTCCATCAATACCAAACAGACCGGTCCCAGGGCACAGGCCCAGGAACCGGTCCTCTCTTTTCTTTTTATCCATCTTCCCGCAGACCAGGCTCTGCCAGGCCCAAAACCAGCGAAATCCTCCGCTTCCGCCCAGCATCTGCTTATTCGCTCTCTCCGCCCTTCACCTGCGGCCGTCCCAGGCTTTCCCACTTGAGGTATGCGCTGATGAATCCGTCGATGCTGCCATCCAGCACGCTGGTCACATTCCCGCTCTCAAAGCCGGTCCTGTGATCCTTAATGAGCGTATAGGGCTGGAGCACATAGGAGCGGATCTGGCTGCCCCAGGCGATCTCCTTGACATCACCCCGGAGATCGGAGATCTTCTCCGCGTTCTCCTGCTGCTTCAGCATATAAAGCTTTGCCTTTAACATCTGCATGGCCCTGTCCTTGTTCTGGAACTGGGACCGTTCATTCTGGCACTGTACCACGATCCCTGTGGGGATATGGGTGATACGCACCGCAGAGGAGGTCTTATTGATGTGCTGCCCGCCGGCGCCGCTGGACCGGTAGGTATCGATCCTCAAGTCATCCGGATTGATCTCCACATCCAGATCCTCCTCAATATCCGGCATTACGTCGCAGGATACAAAGGAGGTCTGCCGCTTTCCGTTGGCGTTGAACGGAGAGATCCGCACCAGACGGTGGACGCCTCTCTCGGATTTCAGATATCCAAAGGCATTCTCCCCGTTGATCTGGAGAGTCACTGACTTGATCCCGGCCTCTTCACCGGCCAGATAGTCTAACATCTCCACGGAAAATCCCTTGCTCTCCGCCCACCGGCAGTACATCCGATAAAGAATGCTGCACCAGTCGCAGGATTCGGTACCCCCGGCTCCCGCGTTGAGGCGCATGATAGCATTGTTGCCGTCGTATTCTCCCGTCAAAAGGGTACGGAGCCGCAAAGCCTCCAGCTCGTCGGAAAATTCGTCCACCATCTTCTGGATCTCCGGAACGATGGCCGGATCGTTTTCCTCGTACCCCATCTCGATCATCAGACCGATCTCCTCATACTGGTTCTGAAGCCTGTTAAACTCCGCGACCGTATCTTTTAAATGCTTCGCTTCCTTCACAAGCCTTGTGGATAATTCTGCATCTTCCCAGAAGCTGGGCTCCTCCATGGTCTTGTCAAGCTCGTCGATCCGCCTGATCTTCGCATCCAGGTTTAAGGATTCCCGAACTTCCTGAAGCGGTTTTTCATATGTGGATAACGTATATTTAAACTGATCTAACTCAACCATAGAATCTCGTCCTCTCTTACTGGGCTAACGGCTTTCTGCCGTGGCACTGTTTATATTTTTTACCGGATCCGCAGGGACAGGGATCGTTGGGATAGATCTTCTGGGCTGCCCGTCTCTGGGGAGTTCTGGCGGCCGTGTTGTCCCTGTTGGTGCCTGTCACCCGGGCCGCAGCCTCTCTCTCGATCTTCTGCTCCACACGGATATGGCAGAGGATGCGGACCGTATCTTCACGGATGGCAGAGGACATATCCTCGAACATCTCATATCCGCTCATCTTATACTCTACCAGCGGATCCCTCTGTCCATAGGCCTGAAGGCCGATTCCCTGGCGGAGCTGGTCCATATCGTCGATATGGGACATCCACTTATTGTCGATCACCTTTAAGAGCACCACCCGCTCGATCTCACGGATCTGCTCTGCATCCGGGAATTCTGCTTCCTTGGCCTCATAGAACTTGGTGGCCTTTTCCTTTAAGGCGTGCTTCAGTTCATCCTTCTTCATATGACGGATCTCGTCATTGAGCTCCAGGGGCTTTAAGGGAATGATCGGAAGGATCAGCTCGTTCAGCTCCTTAAAGTTCCACTTATCCGCAGACTGCTCGTCTCCAATGGACATATCCACAGCGCCTTCCACGATGTCATTGAGCATCTTCATGATCACGTCGCGCATGTTCTCTCCGTTTAATACCTGGAGACGCTCTGCGTAGATCACCTCACGCTGCTCGTTCATGACTTCATCATATTTTAACAGATTCTCACGGATCCCGTAGTTATTTGTCTCGATCTTTTTCTGGGCCTTTTCAATGGCTGTGGACAGCATCTTATGCTCGATCTGCTCGTTCTCCGGAACGCCCAGGGCATTGAACATGCTCATGAGCTTATCCGAACCGAAGAGACGCATCAGGTCGTCCTCCAGAGACAGGTAGAAACGGGATTCACCCGGATCGCCCTGACGGCCGGAACGACCGCGGAGCTGGTTGTCGATACGTCTGGACTCATGGCGCTCCGTACCAATGATCTTTAAGCCGCCCAGGGCCTTGGATTCGTCATCCAGCTTGATATCCGTACCACGGCCGGCCATGTTGGTGGCAATGGTCACAGCGCCGTGTACGCCGGCCTCTGCAACGATCTCCGCCTCCAGCTCATGGAACTTGGCGTTTAATACCTTATGGGGAACTCCGCGCTTTTTCAGCATGTGGCTTAACATTTCGGAGGTCTCGATGGTGATGGTGCCCACCAGCACCGGCTGTCCCTTTTCATGGGCCTTTACGATCTCCTCCACCACAGCGTGGAATTTTTCCTTCTTTGTCTTATAAACGGCATCCTCCAGATCCTTACGGACCACCGGACGGTTGGTGGGGATCACGATAACATCCATTCCGTAGATATTCCGGAACTCCCGCTCCTCTGTCTGGGCCGTACCGGTCATACCGGCCTTCTTGCGGAACTTATTAAAGAAGTTCTGGAAGGTGATGGTAGCCAGGGTCCTGGACTCTCTTCTTACGTTTACGTGCTCCTTCGCCTCGATGGCCTGGTGGAGACCATCGGAATACCGGCGGCCCGGCATGATACGGCCGGTGAACTCGTCAACGATCAGTACCTCGTCGTCCTTTACCACATAGTCCTTATCCCGGAACATCATGTAATTGGCGCGGAGCGCCAGGATGATATTGTGCTGGATCTCCAGGTTCTCCGGATCTGCCAGGTTTTCAATATGGAAGAACTGCTCTACCTTCTTAACGCCCTCAGCCGTTAAGTTTACCACCTTATCCTTTTCGTTTACGATAAAGTCTCCGGTCTCTTCGATCTCCTCGCCCATGATGGCGTTGAACTTATTGAACTCTCCGGACTCCTCGCCCCGGGTCAGCTGCCTTGCCAGCACGTCGCAGACCTCGTAGAGCTTTGTGGACTTTCCGCTCTGGCCGGAAATGATCAGAGGTGTTCTGGCTTCATCGATGAGGACAGAGTCCACCTCGTCGATGATGCAGTAATCCAGGTCTCTCAGCACCATCTGTTCTTTGTAGATGGCCATGTTGTCGCGGAGATAGTCAAAGCCCAGCTCGTTATTTGTCACATAGGTGATATCGCAGTTATAGGCGGCCTTTCTCTCTTCAGAGGTCATGGAGTTTAATACCACGCCCACCTTGAGGCCTAAGAACTCATGGACCTGTCCCATCCACTCGGCATCACGCTTTGCCAGATAGTCGTTGACCGTTACGATCTGGACGCCCTTTCCGGACAGCGCGTTTAAGTAGGCCGGACATGTGGACACAAGGGTCTTTCCTTCACCGGTCTTCATCTCTGCGATACGGCCCTGGTGCAGGACGATACCTCCGATGAGCTGGACCGGATAATGCTCCATTTTTAAGGTTCTTTTTGCTGCTTCCCGGACAGTGGCAAATGCCTCCGGAAGAAGATCATCCAGAGTCTCTCCGGCTGCCAGGCGCTCTTTAAACTTCCTGGTCTGGTCCTTTAACTCCTCGTCGCTCATTTTCTGCATTTCCGGACGCAGCTTTTCAATTTTATCAATAATCGGGTAGATCAGCTTCAGCTCCCGCTCACTGTGCGTTCCAAATACTTTTTCAACAAGATTCATTCTGCACGCTCCTAAATCTAAAACATTCTTTTTCCCCGGCTTTCTGTGGCCGGAGGGCAATTCTGCTATCATACAATCCTTTATATTCTATCACCTTCATACGGTTTATTCAATGCTTTCCTTTTTTTTTAACAATTTAGACATATTTCTGTCCATGGCTCCGGCCGCCGGATGGAGCCATTCCGCCGTTTTCCCCCGCCTGGCAGGCGAAATTATTGTAAACTGGCAGATTGCACAAACCATATATTCGATTTTCTGGTTATCCACTTTATCCACCGTCGTCCACAAAACTTTTGTTGAAAGTTGTCCCCCCTGTTTTTCCTTTATTTTACTGAAAAACGCACTTATACACCAAGTTATCCACATTATCCACAATTTATCCCATGGTTGATTCTTATTTTTCAGTGGACGCGTAATTTTTCATGTTTTTGTACACATCTCATAAAATTCACTTTTTCGACCAGTTTTTCCAGCAAAACCATTGACAAATGGCGAAGGATGTCGATAGTCCTCCTATCGTTTTACAGATCTCTATACCTCTTCAAGTTGTCGCACCTTTTATAATTTTAGTTGTTTTTTACAGAATTATGTGCTATAATAAGACCATCCCAAAAGAAGGAGTTGATTCTATGCGTTATATCATCAGCGGAAAGAACATCGACATTACACCAGGTTTAAGAGAAGCAGCAGAAAATAAGATCGGAAAGCTGGAACGCTATTTTTCTCCTGATACGGAAGTACAGGTAACCATGAGCGTAGAGAAAGGACGCCAGAAAATTGAGGTAACGATCCCTGTCAAAGGCAGCATCATCCGTGCCGAACAGGATTCCAATGATATGTATGTTTCCATTGACCTTGTGGAAGAGATCATTGAACGTCAGATCAAAAAATATAAAACAAAACTCATTGATAAGAAACAGAGTGCTCTTTCCTTCAGCGAGGCCTTCCTGCAGGAGGAGCCGGAGCATGAGGAGACCATAAAGATCGTAAAGACCAAACGCTTCGCAATGAAGCCTATGGATCCGGAGGAGGCCTGCATCCAGATGGAGCTTCTGGGCCACAACTTCTTTATGTTCCTGAACGCAGATACCAACGAGGTCAATGTTGTTTATAAGAGAAAATCAAATTCCTATGGTCTGATCGAACCGGAATTCTAATGACCCCCATGGACAAGCTTTTTAAAGGCCGGTGCGCGGAATCTCCCGCACCGGCCTTTTTATGAAGGGCCGCGGCTTCTCTGCGGCCGTTCTATCTTTTATGAACGCCCTATATTTTATGAAAGAGAGGAACCGCAATGAAAATATCCATCGTTTACCATTCATCCACAGGCCGCACAGAGGCTGCCGCAAAAGAGATCGTCAAAGGCATTGAAGCCGTAGAGGGCATGGAGGCCGTTCTGATCCCCGTTTCATCCTTCAATGAAAAAAAGGACGAGTATATAAAGGAGCTCCAGGAATCCGCAGGCGTATTATTCGGAACGCCGGATTACTATGCCGCTGAATCCTGGCAGCTAAAGCAGTGGCTGGATACCTGCCCTGTAAGCCTGGGCGGGAAGCTGGGCGGCGCCTTTGCCACCTCCAATGTTCCCCAGGGCGGCCCGGTCATGGCCATCGAAAGCATCCTGACCCAGCTTCTGGTAAAGGGAATGCTGGTCTACTCCGGCGGGACCAGCCTTGGAAAACCCAATATCCATCTGGGGCCTGTATGTACCGGACCGGAAATGACCGGAATGGATCTCTTCCCCGTATTTGGACAGCGCTTCGCCTCCAAAGCAGCCGAGCTCTTCAAGTAAGCTCCGTAAGGAAGAAGCCCGCCTGCGGGGTTCTCCGCCTATGGCGGGCCGCTTCTGCGGCGAAATTCCCTTCTGCTCCCATGGCGGTCCCCGTACAGCGTTTTTTCACAGGACATTTTTGTTTTGATCCTATTTTTTCATTTTATTCCGTTTATTCGCACACGCCATACAATTCTCGCAGGCGCTCTTGGCAACAGCCATACCGCCCAGAGAGGTCTCCCTGAGCTCCGATGGGATGGAACGTCCCACGGCGTACATGACCCCAATGGTCTCGTCGATGGGCGTAATGCTCTTTACGCCCGCCAGGGAAAGCTCCGCAGAGATCAGCGCATTGGAAGCGCCCATGGCGTTCCGGTTCTGGCAGGGATTCTCCACCAGGCCGCCGATGGGGTCGCAGACCAGACCCAGGATGTTGACCATGGCAAAGGAGGCCGCGTCCATGCACTGCCTCGGAGTGCCTCCAAAGAGCTCCACAGCCGCCGATGCAGCCATGGCGCTGGCAGAGCCCACCTCTGCCTGGCAGCCTCCCTCTGCTCCCGCTGTGGTGGCGTTTCTGGTGATCAGATAGCCGATGGCCGCCGCGTTAAACAGCGCCTGGCAGATCTCGTCGTCGGTAAAGCCGTACTGCTCCTGGAGAGCGCAGAGGGTCCCCGGGATCACGCCGGAGGAACCGGCTGTGGGAGCCGCTACGATAAGGCCCATGGAGGCGTTGACCTCCAGGACGCCCACCGCATAAGCAATGGCCTTGGAGACCACGTCGCCGCAGATGTTTTTTCCCTGCTCCCGTAAGGAGTGGAGCTTCTTGCTCTCTCCGCCGATCATGCCGCCCATGCTGACGATGTCCTCCTTAAGGGGCTTCTTTACCGCCGCCTGCATGATGGAGAAGGCCTTTTTCATTCTGGCTCTTGTCTTTTCCCCGTCCTGCTCCAGGAACGTGGTCTCCCGCTCGAACATGGCCTCGGAGATCTTTTTATTTTCTTTTTCACAGTATTCTAAAAGCTGCGCACCGTTGATAAAATTCATATCCCTTTCCCTCCGTTAATCCAGCTGGATGGCCGGCACTACCAGCACATTTGTCACTGATTCCACGCCCTTTAAGGCACTGACTACCTGGTTTGACACATTGGTATCCACTTCGATGATGGCGTAAGCCCGTTTTCCCTTGCTCTCCCGGTAAAGGCGCAGGGAACCGATGTTCAGATCGTAGGCGCTTAAAACTGTGGTCACAAAGGCCAGGGTCCCCTTCTTGTCCACATGCTCCACCACTAATGTGCAGTAATTGCCCGTCAGCTCCACATCCACGCCGTTGAGCCCTGTGATCACCGCATTTCCGCCGCCGATGGATTTTCCCCGCAGGGACACGACGCTCCCGTCCTTATCAGTCACGTAGATATCCACGGTATTGGGATAGATCTCCTTGTCTGTAAAGTTCTCTTCAAAGGAGAACGCCAGGCCGGCCTCCTTTGCGTGTTCAAAAGAATCTCGGATCCGCTCGTCGTCGGGATGGTAGCCCAGGATGCCGCCCACCAGGGCCCGGTCCGTACCATGGCCATGGTACGTTCTTGCAAAAGAGCCGTAAAGCACAAATTTCACAGACACAGCCTTTTCTACCATACGGCCCGCAACAAAGGCGATCCGCAGCGCTCCTGCTGTGTGGGAGCTGGAGGGACCGATCATATTTGGTCCCAGAATATCAAACGTTCCAATCTCGTTCATACCCTTTGATTCCTCCTGAATGTTAATTTAAAAACGTAACCGCCTTATAAGGCGTCCTGTAGTATGCAGTTGTAATCATGATCCCGTTTTTAGGCGTGCTGGCGTGGATGATCTGTCCGCCTCCGATGTACAGGGCCACATGGTTGATGTAGTCGCCGCTGGCGTAGAACAGCAGGTCTCCCGGCTGGACCGAATCGATGGGGATCTCTTTTCCCTTGGCCGCCTGGTCCCTGGAGCTCCTTCCGGTGCTGATCCCGAAGTGCTCAAAGACCTTCATCGTAAAGCCTGAGCAGTCCGCTCCCTCTGTAAGGCTTGTCCCGCCGTATACATAGGGATTTCCCAGGAACTGCTTTGCATAAGCCACAATGGCTGTCCGGGTGGCAGAGGCCAGCTCTGCGCTTCCGGGGCCGGACGGAGCCAGGATCCCCTGGGAAGCGTCCGTATCCCCGCCGGGACCGGACTGGCTGCCGATGGTTCCGGAATTTCCAGAGCCAGCTCCGCCGTCCGGGCTATTGGTTCCGGAACCTCCAGCGTTCCCGCTGCTTCCGCTGCCTCCAGGCCCGGACTGGCTTCCAACACCCGTATTCTGGCCCTCCGCAGGCTTCATCGGGTTCTTGGAGACCGGCTCCTCATTGGGGTTTGCCTGGATAAAGCCGATCTCCGACGAGGAGATCTCCGGTGAGATCACAGTGCCTCCATTCTGGACGCCCTCCTCTTTCCGAAGCTGTTCCATGGCGGCGATGGCCTCCTGGGCCTCCTTCTGGAGCTTTTCCGTTTCCTCTTTCTTTTTCTTTTCTTCCTCTACGCTGACCGCCTGGTCGAACTCCACCCGCTGGGTGATATAGTCCTTATGTACATAGCCGCTCAACTCGTAGTCAACCTGGATCTGTACAAAATCGCCCTCTTCCTTTGTGGCGATGTATTCGGCATCCCTGGACAAAAGCGTCAGCGTGGCGCTGGTGGTGTTGGGTTCCTCCCTGAGCCGCAGAGTATCCGTATTGATGGCGGCATATACGGTCCCCACCTGCTTTGCCACCTTCTCCGCCTCCGCTCCAGTGATAAAATATTCTGCTTTTATGTATCCGTTGACAGAACCGGACTGGATCTGGTACCAGGCGCCGCCCTCGCCGTCCACGGTTTTTAAAATAGTGGCAGCACAGTTATTATAGATCTTCCCAACGATGCCGCTGCTGGTGTTGGGCTCGGTCCGCACATTGACGTAATTGCTCACCCGGGAAATGGCCACGTTGGCATACGCCTCCCCGTTGGAGCCCACCACCGGGATCCCCAGGCGGGGGCTGGTCTGGGCCGCCGTATCTGCGTAGACCGTAGCAGGAGCCAGCATAAGCGCCAGGGCGCATCCAACGGTCAGTATGATCTTTCTGTTTTTCATTCTGTCTTTCCTTCCTTATTGCTGTCCGTTTAAATACCGCTCTGCGCTGGTCACACAGTTGGCTCCGTCGGCCACGGCTGTAACGATCTGGCGCAGGTTCTTCGTGCGCACGTCTCCGGCCGCAAAGATCCCCGGCTGGGACGTTTTTCCATCCTCTCCCGCCAGGATATAATGGCCTCCGTCCATGGCCACCAGGTCCTCCAGGCCCTCTGTATTGGGAGAGATCCCCACGGCAATGAACACGCCGTCCACGGGAATCTCCCTCTTTTCTCCCGTTTTTTTATTGGTGAGGCTTAAGGATTCCACCTTGTTTTCCCCGTTGATGGAATCTGCCACTGTATCCCAGAGGATCTCTACATTTTCCATCTCCATCAACTTTTTCTGGAGGCTCTTTGCTCCTCTGAGCTCGTTCCGGCGGTGGATCAGATATACCTTCTCACAGATCCTTGCCAGGAAGATAGCGTCCTCGATGGCCACGTCTCCGCCGCCCACCACGGCGGCTGTCTTCTTTTTAAAGAAGGCTCCGTCACAGGTGGCACAATAGGAAACGCCCATGCCCATGAGCCGTTCCTCACCGGGAACGTCCAGCTTCCTGTGGCGGGCGCCTGTGGCGATGATCACCGACCTTGCCAGATACGTGCTGTTTTCCCCGTTCAGCTTCCAAAGAACAGGGCCGCCGTATCCGGCCTCAGCAGCCCTTAAAAGGCCCTCGCCGTCCTCTCCGGCCCTTTGGATCCCGATGATGGAGTCCTCGGCAAATTCTGCTCCCAGCCGGTCCGCATGCTCCCGGAATTTCATTCCCAGGTCAAAGCCGTTGATCCCCGGAAGGCCAGCGTAATTATCTACCTCGTAGGTAGTCAGCACCTGTCCGCCGCTGACCATCTCTTTTTCTATTACCAGTGTCTTTAATTCTGCTCTCTGGGCGTATATGGAGGCTCCAAGGCCCGCCGGGCCGGAACCTAAGATCACAAGATCATAAATCTGTTCCATGCTCTCCTCCCATTCCTGTTTCTGTCTCTGTCTCCCGGACCTGGACATCCATTGGAAACCAGGCCGTTCCGGCCGCAGACATTCCATTTTCTGGCCTGGTCCTCCCCAGGCACATAATTCCTCCTTAGTATATCACAGTCCTGGGAAAGAATACAAACAGTTTTCCAGGAAATATTCGTGGCATTATTGTGGCAGCTCCTGGCCTTTCCCTGGAAAAACGATTCCGGAGCGTGTATAATAAAGCTGCGGCAGCGATAAAGATTTTCTGTCCATGGGAATTTTCCTGAACATAAAAGTTTAGAAAAAATTATAGTTTTTGGAAAAATAAATTTTTTCGGAAAATTTTAGTTTTTGAAAAATTCCAGGAAATAGTAACAAAGAAGCCCTCTTACGGGCTTCTCCGCCTGCGGCATAATTCCCTTTCGCCGCATAGCGATCCACGCGGAGCGTTTTTTATGTCATAGGACGCTCTTTCCTATGACATAAAATATTCCTGGAATCCCATAAAACTACCTGCAAGTGAAAGGAGACATACGTTATGAAGAAAACTGTCCTGGTGACTGGCTCCTCCCGCGGGATCGGGAGGGCCATCGCCTTAAAATACGCGGAGCACGGATATAATGTGGTCATTAACTGTGCCCGCAGCACAGACCGCCTGGAGCAGGTAAAAAAAGAAGCAGAGGCACTGGGAGCCGCCTGTCTGGCAGTCCAGGCAGACGTGGGAAGCTGGGAGGACTGCGTCCGCCTGTTTGCCCGGATCCAGGAACGCTTCGGAGACCTGGATATCCTGGTCAACAACGCCGGGATCTCCTGGATCGGGCTTTTACAGGATATGGACGCTTCCCAGTGGAACACACTGATCGCCTCCAACCTGTCGTCGGTCTTCCACTGCTGTAAGCTGGCGGTTCCGGGCATGGTGAAAAAGCAGTCAGGCCGCATTGTCAATATTTCCTCTGTATGGGGCGTCTGCGGCGCTTCCTGTGAGGCAGCCTATTCCGCCTCCAAGGGCGGCGTGGGAGCCCTTACCCAGGCTCTTGCCAAGGAGTTGGCTCCCTCTGGGATCCAGGTCAATGCCATTGCCTGCGGCGCCATCGATACGGAAATGAACGGGTTTCTGTCCGCAGAAGAGGAAGAAGCGCTCCTGGACGAGATCCCGGCCGGCCGCATGGGGCGGCCGGAAGAGGTGGCCGATGTGGTCTTTGCCATGACAGGATCCCCGGACTACCTCACCGGCCAGATTCTCCGACTGGACGGGGGGTGGATCTGATCCAGAGGAAGACCGTTCCTGGCACGGATCGGGACTTTGGGATCAGAGCCCCAGGATTCCGGCGGTGCGGACTCCGGACTCTGGATCGGGCTTTTAGCCGACATGGATTCCGGACTCCGGGACGGGGTTTTGGGGCAGGTGCGGATCCCAGCTCCAGGGCAGGGCTTTGGAGCCAGTGCGGATCCAGACTACGGAACGTGGCTTTGGGGCAGGTGCAGATTCCGGCTACGGACGGGTTTTGGGAGACAGGGTGCGGATCCAGGCTCCAGGGCAGGGCTTTGGGACAGCGCGCCGATCCCGGCCCGAAGTGTGAAAATCCGTCTGGTTAGTCTGGACTATTGGGCATAAACATATCTTTTTTCCCGGTATGCCCAATTTCTTCCGGAAATCCAGTCTTTTTCCCGCTTTTCCCTGGTCTTATGGGCATACACCCCCATATTTCTTCCCCTATGCCCAAAATTCCCCTAATTTCTGGGTATGGGGGAAAAATTTCCCCTTTTATGCCCAATAGTCAAGACTAACTCCCAAAAATATACAGAATGATCGGACAAAAAGGCCGACATGGGATGGGCAAGGACAGGGGAACAGAGAAGCTGACTGGGGCGGGCAAGGATCGTAAGCTGGAGGAGCTGGCTGAAATTACCACCCGGAGCATCGGCTTCCGGGGAGAATAATAAAATGAGACAGCTTCCAAAAATCCTCGGCCAGCCGCTTCCTAAAAAAAGGAACGCGGAGTCCTGGGGCTTTCTCCCAGGGGTCCGCGTTCTGTATCCAGGCCGCCCGCAAAGCGGGCGGCCCATCTTCATCTACCTAATTATCTCTCCTGCCGCGTAAAGTCCTCTTCAATGACCTTCCAGGCGGCATCCACACTGAAATGCTCCCGGATGTAGGCCTGGGTCTTCCGGCACATGGCGGCGCAGGTATCCGGATCGTTATAAAGGCTCACCACCGCCCCGGCAAAGTCCTCCGGCTCGTCGGCGATCCGCATGATATCCCCGGCCTCCGGAATGCCTTCCGCCCCGATGGATGTGGTGACGATGACAGAGCCGTTATAAACGGCCTCCACCACCTTGCCCTTGACACCTGCCCCATACCGTAAGGGGACCACCACCAGGCGGCAGCCGGCGTAAAGCTCTGCCAGCTCCTCCTCCGATACAAAGCCCTTGACCACAATGCCGCTTCCCGGCTGCTCCAGGGCCCGGATCTCCTCTGTCACCTTGGAGCCCACCACGTAAAAGGTCACATCCAGCTTCTCCCGGATCAGAGGGAATACCTCCTTTGCAAACCACAGGACCGCGTCCGCATTGGGCGGATGGGCAAAGCCGCCTACAAACAGGAGGCCCTCCCGCTTTGCAAAATCCATGTCGATATTTTCCAGGAACGTTTCATATACATACGCCGTAATGGCCTTCACCGGCAGCTCCGGCTTCACCGCATGGATGGCCTCCTCCTCCACATAGGACGGATAGTATGCCACCGCCGCCTTTTCCATCAGAGAAAACTCGATGGATTTCCAGTAATCGGAATCCCGTTTTTTCTGGATGTCCCCGGTCAGCTCATACTCCCGGTATTCCCGCAGGAAATGGAGATCATGGCCATAATAAATGATCTTGATGTCCGTGTTCTGCTTCAGGAAATCCACGTACTTCACCGCAATGTGGGGCCGGTTCAGGTAAGCGAAGTCGATCTCATCCTTATTTTTCATGATCCAGTCCCAGATCCCTGCCTGGTATTCCGGTCCATAAAGGATCTCCACGCCCATCTGCTGCAGGACTGTGGAATACGGCTCTTCATGAAGGAAATTATCTCCCAGGAATTTCACCGCATACCCCTTCTTTAAAAACATCTTCAGATACTGGTACGTGGTCTTGGAACCGGCGTCCTTATCGAAGGTGGGCACATAATGGTCCACGACCAGGATCACCGGCTTTCCCTGGCTCCTTTCCCTGGCCCGGAACGGGTTGGGATTTCCTGTATTAACACACTGCTTTTTAAACTCCTCGGCCCATTTTTCCTTGAGTTTCCGGCTGTTCTCCACCTGGTAGCGCTTTAAGCCCGTTCCGTTGACGTCGGTGCCATTGGACACGCCCTCAAAATGGATCACCTTGGAAAGGGGCTGGTATACCACCCGCAGGCCGGCCTTCCGCACCTCAAAGGCCAGGTCGGAATCCTCACAGTAGGCCGGAGCGAACCGGTCGTCAAAGCCGCCGATCTGGTTCCACAGCTTCCTGGATAACAGGATGGCGGCTCCGGAAATATAATCCACATCCTTCACATAATTATATTCCGCCTTGTCCGGATCGTCCAGACGGCCATAATTCCAGCCGGAGCCGTCGCTCCAGATAATGCCGCCGGCCTCCTGGAGCCGTCCATCCGGATACACCAGCTTGGAGCCCACCATACCGATGGACGGATCGGAGCCGATCAGATTTACCAGAGAGGAAAGCCACCCCGGCGTCACCTGGGTATCGTTATTTAAGAACATGATATATTTTCCCCGGGCCTTTTTCGCCGCATTGTTGCAGTTTCTTAAAAAGCCCTGGTTGGTCTCATTGCGGCAGATCACCACATTCTCCGCATATCTGGAAAGCTCTCTGGTGGCGTCGGTGGAAACGTCGTCGGCAATGATGATCTCATAGGACACGTCCGGCGTGTTCTCAAGAATAGACACCAGACAGGCGTAGGTATAGTGGATCTGGTTATAGACCGGGATCACCACAGAGACCTCCGGCTCCTCAAAATATGGGAACCGCAGCTTTCCGTGCTCCAGATATCCCTCGCCGATCTGGAAATCGCCGCCGATCCGGTTCCTTCCTTCGCCCGTCAGATAAAGGCCCAGATATTTTCCCGGATGGCGGATGGTGTTTTTCACATATTTTAAGACCTTCCGCTTTCTGGTCCCCTCTGGGAAGGCCCGGTCCACCAGCCTGTGGCACTTTCTTAAGCCCTTCCATACCACCGACTCGTGCTTAGAAAGGTATTGCAGCGTTTTTGCGATCTCCCCGTTTTCCCGGCGGAGATCCGCGATGATCACGTCCAGGTTCGCCACATGGTTATTGGTGAGCCGCTGGACCTCCTGCTGCTTCTGGATGGTCACGTCCCGCTCAGCCACCGTCTGGTTCAGGGTCTCGCACCATTCCACCACCTCCGGCAGCTTCCTGTGGGCCTCCAGGAGCTCCTCCAGGCTCTTCACCGGCTGCTCATACTGCTTCATGTACTGGAAGCCGCCGTTTCCATGGACATACACCTGGAAGTGCTCCTCCATGGAAGCAAAAAGCCTCTGCTCCTCTTCCCCTATGCCAAAGTGGGCGAAAAGCTCCTCCTGTGTGGAAGAGACCGAAGCCTCGCACCGGCGGTAAAAATACAGCAGGTTCCTGTAATGAAGGAACTTTGCGGGGATCTCCATGTCAAAGACCCACTCATAATCAATGCCGTAAACATGGCCGTCCGAGATCATGAGATTTTCAAATAATCCGTCCACATTGGGGGCCGCGGTGAGCCGTCCCAGCTCCTCCAGCCCCTCCGGCACAGGCCCGAATACCTCTGTAAAGCCCTGGCTGGGAGCAAAGAGGCCGCCCATCTGTTCTTTTATGGAAAAATGCCCGCTGTCCACAGAAAAATCCTCCGGGAACACCAGGGCCATGACCTGCTCCAGCTCCTCATAGGGGATCTGGCCCATATGGATCCGGTCCGCCAGGGCGTCTGCCAGGGTCTCTCCTTCCAGATACCGGAAGCAGACGGTCTTTCCGCCGTCCTTAAACTCTGGCTCCAGGAAACGGATCCTGGGATTCTGTTCCCGGATCATCTGGTACTTTTCCCAGAATGAGCCCATATGGCCGGCTCCCGCTTCCGTAAGCGCCGTCTTTTCCACGGAAAGGGCGCCGTTTTCCCGGACGATGGCCGTCTTCAGCTGGAATTTCTCCGACCGGGTCCGGTTATATTTCACATATATGATCTGTCTCATGACTGTCCTCTCCTGTACGCTCCCAGGAACGAATTGGCAAAGCTGGAAAATACTCCGTTCCTGCATGCCATGGCCATGGCCTGCTCCTCGCTTCCGAAGGTCAGTCCCGGCCCATCGAGCCTGGCGGATATATTGGTCACCTCTCCGTTCTCCGGCAGATATGCGTCTGAGTAGACTGCCGCCGGATACCGGTAATCGGGAACGGGATAATAAAGAAGGGAGCTGCCTCCGTAAGTCCCCTCCAGGGACTCCAGAAGCTCCAGTACCTCCGCCCGCAGGAAGGAAACGTCAAACCGCTCCGCTCCCATCCAGTAGCGGACTCCCGCCGCGTTCTCCGCTGCAAAGTACAGGGTCCCCTCCGGCTTCAGAAGCCCGGCCGCCGCCTTTAGGACTGCCTCTGCCTCTTCCTTCTTATACTGCTCCAGGGTTCCGGCCATAAAAATAAGGTCAAACCCTTCCCCCGGAAACTCCAGGGGAGCTGTTCCATTTCCTGGCTTATACTCCTTATATCCGGCTTCCGGCTTTAAGATATCCCCCCGGACAAAATGGAGATTTTCATGCGTTCCATGGCGCAGACGGTTCACCTCCAGGTTTTCGTCCCTGGGATCCAGTACCACCGTCTCTCCGGCCCGGCGGGCCAGGAGCCCTGTGTAAGAACCGTAATCGGAGCCGATCTGCAGGACCCGGGAATCCCCCTGGATCTCCGTCCACTCAAACAGGTTCTCCCGTAAAGGAGAAAAGGCATACAGGCACTCCGGGGACGTCTCCGCCTTTAAAGCTGCCTCTGTATCATTTTCATATCTGGCCATCAGATCCAGGATCTCATAGCTGGCATCGTTCTTCATCATGATCCGACTCTCTATCCTCTCGTTAGCTTCGTCTCCACCTCTGACTCCATATCGTAGACCCCTACGGTGTTCTTATTGGAGATCACCGTGATGTTGGCCACATCGTAAAGCCGGTGGTATACCACATGCTCCTCGCCCTCAAAGCCGGTACAGCTCATGGATAACAGGTATTCTCCACCCTGGAGCGTCATCTTCTGGGTAAAGGACACATCGTATACGTCGCCCTCGTTTACGGGCTTCACATCCGCACCCTCGTACATGGTGTTGGTGCCGGAAAGATCCGTTCCCTTTTTATCCTTGATGGTATACGTAAAGATCGGGCATTTTAAGGGAGCATGGAAGCGGATCCGCTCTTTGATGGTGAACATCTCTCCCTTTAATAAAAGGTTGGTCAGGTTCCCTCTCTGGTCAAACAGGCCCAGATCAAAGATCTCCGCCCGTCCGTCCCCGTACTCGGTCCGGCTGGCGTTGATGGTGATCTTATCCTTCATGAGGCCTCCGCTGCCGGAGGCTCCTCCTGCTTCCGCGTTCCCGGTGCCTGCTCCGTCTGCCTTCTTCCCGTCCTCTTTGTCCATGCCGCCGGAATAATCGCTTTCCAGCTCCTCCTTCAGAGAATCCATCTGGTTGGCCAGGATCTTCTTATAAAGATCCACCATATGGCCCGGCTGGCCCTCGGCAATGAATTCGCCCTTATTCAACAGGACCACCTTATCGCAGTATTTGATGATGCTTCCCATATCGTGGGTCACCATCAGGATGGTGGTGCCGTTCTTCCGGATCTCTTCCATACGCCGGTAGCACTTGGCCTGGAAAAACACGTCGCCCACAGACAGGGCCTCGTCCACAATAAGGATCTCCGGCTCCACATTGATGGCCAGGGCAAAGGCCAGACGGACGAACATACCGCTGGAATACGTCTTCACCGGCTGATACACAAAATCGCCGATGTCGGCAAAGTCCAGGATCTCCTGGAGCTTTTTATCCATCTCCGCCTTTGTGTACCCCATCATGGTGCCGTTCATATAAATATTTTCAATTCCCGTATAATCCATATTGAAGCCGGCTCCCAGCTCCAGAAGAGCCGAGATCTTCCCGTCCACCTGGACCGAACCGGTGGTGGGGGTCAGCACGCCGGTGATGATCTTTAAGATCGTGGATTTTCCCGAGCCATTGGTGCCGATGATCCCCACGGTCTGGCCCTTCTCCACTGTAAAGGAAAGGCCGTTTAAGGCGTAGAAGTCCTTATGGAGGCTCTTATGGGTCAGGCTTAGGGATTCCTTTAACCGGTCGATGGGACGGTCGTACAAACGGTATATTTTTGTTACATCTTTTACTTCGATCGCATTCTGGGACATTCCATCCTCCTATAATACATCCGAAAAATGCGGACGCAGCTTTTTAAATACCTTCAGCCCCACAAGCATCATGACAATAGTCACGCCCCAGAAATAGACTGTAAGGGTGGGACGCATATAAAACCAGTCCCCGGTGAGCATACTGTCACGATACCCGGCCGCAATATAATAGAACGGGTTCAGCTTCAGGATCGTGGGAGCCATGGTCAGTCCCTTTTCCAGGAAAAGCTGCTCGCTGTACATAATGGGCGTCAGCCACATACCGAACTGAAGGCAGATGCTGACGATCTGGGCCATGTCCTTAAAGAATACCTGGATGGCGCTGGTAAAATACGTCAGCGCCAGTGCGAACATGGAGGCCGCAAAGGCATAATAAAGGACCTGCAGCCAGGAGATCTGCGGCGCCTTTCCGCTGATGAGGAATACCACAAACATGATGGCCACAAAAAATCCATGAACGAACAGACAGGAGATCAGCTTTATAATAGGAAGGATCTCCACCTTAAACACGACCTTCTTCACCAGGTAATTGTATTCCTGGAGACAGCCGGTGCCGCAGTTTAAGGCCTCTGCAAAGAAAAACCAGGGCGCGATACCGGGGACCAGCCACTGTACATAGGAGGCGTTGGGCACCGGAGGCGCGCTCTTAAAGCCGATGGGGCCAAAGATCAGCCAGTAGATCAGCACGGTCACCACCGGCTGCACAAACATCCATACCACGCCGAAATAGGACCCCACAAACCGCTTTTTAAAATCGGCTTTTGAAAGGTCCCAGATCAGACGGCGCCTGGTTATGATCTCCTTTAAAAGAGAAATTACATAATTCACGCTGTTTTAAACCTCATTATCTCTCAAACTTGAACGTATCGTTGAAGCCGCCCCACTTTTTATCCTTCTCAGAAATGATCAGCTCCATTCCCTCCTCGATGGGCCACTGTACGCCGATGGTCTCGTCGCTCCATAAAAGGCCGCCCTCATCGCCGGGATGATAGAAATCGGTGCATTTGTATGCGAATTCGGCTTCATCAGACAGCACTAAAAAGCCGTGGGCAAAGCCTTCCGGAATATAAAACTGCTTTTTATTTTCCGCAGACAGCTCCACGCCGAACCACTTTCCATACGTCTCGGAGCTGGTCCTCAGATCCACCGCCACGTCAAATACTGTGCCGCGGACCGCGCGCACCAGCTTGCCCTGGGGGAACTGCTTCTGGAAATGGAGGCCCCGGAGCACGCCCTTTACGGACATGGACTGGTTATCCTGGACGAATACCATATCAAGACCGGCTTCCTTAAAATCGTTCTGATTGTATGTTTCCATAAAATATCCGCGCTCATCCTTAAATACCGTTGGCTCGATCACGAAAAGCCCTTCAATGGTCTTTCCTTCCACCTGGCACGGAGTCACTTTAATCTTTCCCATTTTTTTTACCTCTCTTTTGTTTTCTGGTCTGCTAAACATCATACCACTGTGCGGGAAGAGTTACAATACCAAATTGGATCCCGCCCTATTTCCCCCAGTAGGCCTTATTCATGGTGCACCACAAAACCACCGGACGGGGCAGCCGCCGGTACCGTTTCCCCATGAGAAAGCCCAGGTATTTACACCCGCTGGTATAGATGAGCTTCGGGATCAGATACGCCTTCCCTGACCTTACAAGGAAGGCCGCCGTCTGTTTTACCATACGGATCCCCTCTCCCTCGGACCGGATGCCGGAGAACACCTCCGGGTGGTCGGCCTGGGATACGGCCAGATCGAAATTCCTGTGAAACTGCTGGATCCCCGAATAATTATGGGAATGGATCACCCTGGCCCCGGCGGAGTAAAAGACACCGTAGCCCCGCTCCATGGCCCCGGCCGCAAAGATCATGTCCTCGTTGAAGATGGTCTTTTTCGTAAAGCCGCCCAGCTCCAGATACACGCTCCGCTTATAGGCGGCACATACATTGGAGCAGAAATACGTTTTGATCCCCAGCTCCGGCAGGTCCTCTCTGGTCTTTAACCGGCTTTCCTCCGGATAATTAAAGGCCCTGGTATAGCGCTCGATGATCCCGCAGTCCCGGTCCGGAAGCTGACGGCCATAGGCCACAGCCGTACCTTCCTTCTCCGTAAGACCGCGGACCAGGTTTTCCAGAAGATACTGATCTGCCGGAAGGGCGTCGTCGGTCATACAGACACAGATCCCGGCGTCTGACTGGCGGATCCCGGCGTCCCTGGTGGCTCCATGGTCAAAGGTCTCTCTTGTCACATGAAAGACCGAAAGATTTTCCGGCAGACTGTATCCCGTTTCAGAAAGCCACCGGTCCCAGTATGCCTGTTCCGTATTCATGATGATATACCGGTTTACAGGCTGGGTCTGGGCGTCCAGGCGCTTTAAAAGCTCCCCGAACCGTTCCCCCGGCCGGTAAACGGGAATGATCACATCCACAGTTATTTCCTTCATTCTAAATTCCTCTGCTCCGGATTTTTCCGTTTATGTTCCAGGATCCCCGCCAGGTCAATGAGGCCGAACAGCACCATTAAGGCACCGGTCAGGACCACATAGGCCAGGGCTCCCCCGAAGATCCCGCCCCACCGCACAAAGGGCGTGGAGACCAGGACTGCCATAAGGCTCACCAGGCCGTAGACCCCGAAAATATATTTCTGCTTTTTCATGATCACCAGCGAATAATAAAACAGGTTCATGTACGCATTCAAGGCTCCGCCGAAAATGATCAGCACCAGGGCCGGCCGGCACTGGGAAAGGCCGGTCCGCAGATTAGGATACAGAAGGCTTAACACCGGGATCCCCAGAAGCCACGCGCCTCCCACAGCCAGCACCGTCAGGGCCGCGATGATCAGGGCGATCCGCTTCTGGATCTTTAAAAACCGCCGGGTCCTCCCCATCTCCCAGGTAAAGGACATTTTCGTAAGATAAGGCCGGATCACGAACCCGGCCACCAGGTTGATGATGCTGGTGGGCATGAAGATGGCTCCGAACACAGCCATATCCCGGTCCGCCATACAGCCCTCAATGGCGTATTTGGACGCGGAAAAAATATAAAAGTCCAGAACTGCCGAACAGAACAGCAGGATGGTCTCTGCAAAAAGCTCCTGCTTCTTTCCCTTCGCCGATCTCCACTCCACATTGGGAAGCTCCCGGATCACCAGCACGTCGAACACCAGGAACCCCGCCGCCTGGGCTCCCACGGCCCACAGGCTGGCGGCGGCCAGATCTTTCGTATACGCCAGGGAAGCCAGGAATACGCCCACGGAAAGGATCGTCCGGAAGGCGTTGGATTTTCCCGTCAGATAAAGCCGCCCGCCTCTCTGGAATTCCGCCTCATAGGCATCCGCCAGGGCGTCGATGACCTTATAGACCACCATCAAAAATACCACGGCCGCTTTTTCAAAGGAATAACCGTTTAAGAATACGTATCCCATGCCCGTGAGGACAGCCGCCCCACAGGTCAGGAGCCGCAGCCCCAGGTAATCCCCAAAGGAGTATTTTCCTCCGGTGTCGGTGATCTGAAACGGGCGGATCCCGAAATACGCCATCATGAACATATGCTGGCCGAAGGTGGTGAAGGCAAATGTAAAGATCCCTCCCGCATCCTCCCCGGCGATCTGCACCACGGCAATGGAAAGGACCATGGATGCGAATGCATACAGGAAGCTTCCGGCCATATTCCATATAATGTCACGTTTTTCCGGATTTTTCGATTTTTTACCTATGATCAGCCGCGATAGTAATTCCATGAAACTCCTTCTTCACACAGGCAAAGGCGGATTCGATCACCTTATCCATATCGTAATATCTGTATTCTGCCAGCCGGCCGCCGAAGATCACGTTTTTCTCCTCTGCTGCCAGGGCCTCATACCTTTTATACAGCTCCTGGTTCTTTTCGTCGTTGACCGGATAATACGGCTCCATGCCCTCGGTCCACTCCGCCGGATATTCCTTTGTGATCACGGTCTTTTCCTGGGTGCCAAACTCGAAGTGCTTGTGCTCGATGATCCTGGTATAAGGCGTCTCCCGGTCCGTGTAATTGATGACCGCGTTCCCCTGGAAATTATCCGTGTCCAGGACCTCCGTCTCAAACCTCAGGCTGCGGTACTGGAGCCTGCCGAACCGGTAACCGAAATAGCTGTCTATGGTTCCCGTATAGACCACCTTTTCTGCCAGGGCGTCGTATTCTTTCTTATTCTCCAGATAATCCGTACCCAGACGCACCTCACAGCCTGCAAACAGCTTGTCAATGATCACATTATAGCCGCCCATGGGGATCCCCTGGTACAGATCGTTGAAATAATTGTTGTCGTAGGTATAGCGCACTGGGAGGCGCTTGATGATAAACGCCGGAAGGTCCTTACATTCCCGCCCCCACTGCTTTTCCGTATAGCCCTTGACCAGCTTCTGGTAGATATGGGTCCCCACCAGGCTGATGGCCTGCTCCTCCAGGTTTTTGGGCTCGCCCTTTATGACCTTTCTCTGTTCCTGTATGATCTTTTTTGCCTCCTCCGGCGTGGAGATCCCCCACATACGGCTGAAGGTATTCATATTAAAAGGCATATTGTACATCTCGCCCTTATAATTGGCCACCGGGCTGTTGGTATAGCGGTTGAACTCAGCCAGGCTGTTGACAAAATCCCAAACCTCCCGGTTGCTGGTATGGAAGATATGGGCGCCGTATTTATGGACATGGATGCCCTCGGTCTCTTCACAGTAAATGTTTCCGCCCAGATGATCCCTTTTTTCCAGCACCAGACATTTTTTTCCCTGTTTTCCTGCAAAATACGCGAACACTCCGGCAAACAGGCCGCTCCCCACCAGCAGATAGTCGTACTGCTTCATTCTACTTTTCCTCCGTTTTCCCGTATAAATCCATGATCAGATCCTTTAAAAAGCCTGCCGCAGTCCCTGCTGCCATCAGAAACGCTCCGGCAAAAATAAACAGATCCCCCAGATTAAAGACCACCGTTTTAAGAGCCTTCCACTGGAAGCTGAAATAGTCCACCACATAGCCGCGCTTCATCCGGTCGTAGAGGTTGCTCACTCCTCCGGCCAGGGTGAGGGTCAGGGCCAGCTTTTCCAGTATCCTTCCCCGGGTCCCCATGAGGTATGCCCAGGCTCCGGCAAAGGCCGACGTAACACATAAGGGCACCAGCTGCACCGCCCTGGATCCCTTTAAGATCCCAAAGGAAAATCCTTCGTTATGGTTTTGGTAAAGCTTTATCTTTCCTTTGGAGATGGCAAGCTCCCTGGGGAATGTGCCTTTCTCCTCCTTCTCGATCCGGGCCTTGAAGGCCTGGTCCAGGAATGTGAGCGTCGTTCCAAACGTCAGAAATCCAAACATGGCAAGTCTCCTTTCCGTCCTTATCATCCTATCTTACACTATTTTCCCTGCTCCGTCCATCTTTTCCGGAGAATCTCCCCTCTGCTTTTCATGTTCTCCCGTATTTTCACATATAATACAGCAATCGTATGAGCAGCTTTGCACCGGAGTATCAGAATGCCTTGTTCTTACAGCGTCACATCCGAAGACACCGCCGATTTTATCTCCACATACAGTGCCCTGCCGGAGCAGCTATCTGCCATGACCGGCATCGAATGCATCGATTTTGTCAGCCGCCAGTTCGCCGTGCTCCACATTCCCATGAACGATCTGGAAAGCCCCATGAATTTTTCCTACTATACCTATTCGGCCATCCCGAAGCTCTATTCCCTCCTGGACACCGACAGCATGGAGGCCTCCGGGATCCTTCCCGCCTCCCGGATCCCTGCCTTCGGGAACCAGGGCCAGGGCGTCCTCATCGGCTTCGTGGACACAGGCATCGACTATCAGAACCCCCTGTTCCGGAAGGAGGACGGAAGCTCCAGGATCCTGGGGATCTGGGACCAGACTCTGGAAACCGGCGCCCCGGATCCAGTAAACGGCTTCCAGGCCCTTTATGGGACCCAGTATTCCAAAGAAGAGATCGACCAGGCGCTGGCGGCCCCGGATCCCCTGGCCCTGGTCCCGTCTGCGGACGAAAACGGCCACGGCACCTTTCTGGCGTCCGTGGCAGCCGGAGGAGAGGATCCGGACCAGGATTTTACCGGAGCCGCCCCAAAGGCTTCCATTGCCATGGTGAAGCTGAAGCCCGCCAAGGAATATCTCCGGGATTTTTATCTGATCCGGGAGGGGGCAGATGCCTATCAGGAAAACGATATCATGATGGGCGTCGCTTACCTGCTCCATCTGGCCCGCCGTTTTTCCATGCCCCTGGTGATCTGCCTGGGGCTGGGGACCAACCAGGGGAGCCATGTGGGAAAATCTCCTCTGGGGCTTTATCTGGATGATATCAATATCTATGCCGGGACCGCCGTCATCACAGCGGCAGGCAACGAGACCGGCTACGGCCATCACTACCGGGCCGTCACCAGGCCGGAGGAAACGCTTCAGACCGTGGAGCTGAACGTGGGAGAAAAGGACAGCGGCTTTTCCATGGAATTCTGGGCCCAGGATGTGGATATCTACCGGGTGGGGTTCATCTCCCCCACAGGAGAAGTGGTGGATCCCCTTCCCTCATCCACAGAGGAAGAAAACGTCATCCGGTTCCTGGTGGAGCAGACGGAGATCACCGTCTATTCCAGCATCGTCAACACGGCCACCGGAAGCCAGATGATCTTCATCCGCTTTAAGGATCCCATGCCGGGGATCTGGAACCTTACGGTCTCCAGCGCCTTAAACGTCACCGGAGCCTTCCATATCTGGCTTCCCAGCCGCGGCTTCATCTCCGACACCACATATTTCCTCCGGCCGGATCCCGATACCCTGGTCACCGGTCCCGGGAATTCCCAGTACGCCCTCACGGTCTCTGCCTATGACCATACCACCGGGGGCATCTATATCCATTCCAGCAGAGGGTTCAGCCGGTCCGGCCAGATAAAGCCGGAGCTGGCGGCCCCAGGCGTCAATATCACCGGAGCCGGCCTCCGTTCCGGCTTCGTACAAAGATCCGGCACCTCCGCCGCTGCCGCCCACGCCGCCGGAGCCGCCGCCATCCTGCTCCACTGGGGGATCCTGGAGCGGAACGATCCCTTTATGAACACCTCCGCCATCAAGACCTATCTGATCCGGGGAGCCAAAAGAAATCCAGCGCTCACCTACCCAAACCGTGAATTTGGGTACGGAACGCTGGATCTCTACCAGGCGTTTTTAAGACTCAGGCTGTGAGTCTCCTGCCCCGCGCATGGCAATGCGGGGGCCTCCTTTTTTCTCCAGATACGCCCTTGTGATGGTCACAGAGCCAATGTTGGAATCCTTTGGGATCTCATACATGATATCCAGCATAAATTCCTCCAGGATCGCCCGCAGGGCCCTGGCCCCGGTCTCCTTCTTTAACGCTTCCTCTGCGATCCACTCCAGGGCGTCGTCGTCAAAGGAGAGCTCCACCTCGTCCATCTTAAGCAGCTTTTCGTACTGCTTCAGAATGGCGTTTTTCGGCTCCTTTAAGATCCGCACCAGGAACTCCTTTGTCAGCCCCTGGAGAGTCACGGTCACCGGAAGCCGTCCCAGGAACTCCGGGATCATCCCGAAATTCCGCAGATCCTTATTGGTCACCCTGCTTAAGAGATCCGGGTCCTTATCAAACTTATCCTTCAGATCTGCGTTGAAGCCGATGGACGCCTGTTCCGTCAGACGCTCTTTAATGATGTTCTCCAGATCCGGGAAGGCTCCGCCGCAGATAAAGAGGATATTGTCCGTATTGATGGTCTCCATGGGCGTCATGGCATTCTTCTGGTTAGTCCCCACAGGAACCTCCACAGACGCCCCCTCCAGAAGCTTTAAAAGCTCCTGCTGCACCGATTCCCCGCTGACATCCCTGGTGCTGGTGGATTTCTTTTTGGCGATCTTATCGATCTCATCAATGAACACGATCCCCATTTCTGCCCGCTCCACGTCGTTTCCGGCGGCTGCCAGAAGCTTGGAGATCACGCTTTCAATGTCGTCGCCGATATACCCGGCCTCCGTAAGGGAGGTGGCGTCGGCGATGGCCAGGGGCACATCCAGAAGCTTTGCCAGGGTCTTGACCAGATACGTCTTGCCGCTGCCGGTGGGTCCGATCATTAAGATGTTGGACTTTTCGATCTCCACATCGGTCCCGAACTGCTGTGCATCCGGGGACGTATGCTCGAACACCCGCTTATAGTGGTTGTAAACGGCCACAGAGATCACCTTTTTTGCCTGCTCCTGGCCGATCACATACTGGTCCAGCTTTTCCTTTATGGCATGGGGGGCCGGGATATCCTTCAGCTTAAAAAGCTCCTTTTTCTGGCCCTCTTTCTTTTTCTTCACCCGTTTTTTCCCAGTGATGGCGTTGAGATCGATCTGGCCGATGGGGATCCCAAAGCCCATATTTCCCCAGGGAAAGCCTCCCTGGTACGGCGCTTCGTCCTCCTCCCCGGCGTCCGGCTCTTCCACCGTCTGGGTCTCCTCCGGCACATCCTCCGGCGTTCCAGGCGTTTTTGGAGCTGTCTCCTTTTTTTCTCCGTTCTCTGGAAGCCCGCCTCCGGTCTGGTCCTCCGCCTTCTTTTCCCCAGCGTTTCCAGTACCGGCGCTTCCTCCCTTCCCGGGGATATTCTGCCACATTCCCATGGGCATTCCGGCGTTCCACAGCTGTTCCGGCGTGATCCCGGACAGACGGCTCATATCAAACCCGCTGTTCATGACTGTATCAAAGGCCTTCTGCATACAGTCCCGGCAGATATCGATGCCGCCGGGCAGCGTGATCATCTTTCCAGCCTTGCTCTCCGGTCTCCGGCAGACGTAGCAGACCTTATCGTATTCGTCCCCGTCGTTTCCATTTATGTTTTTTTCTCTCTCGTCCAATTTTTTTCTCCTTCTTGTGAATCCCTCATCTGTCAGAAAACCATTATACGGTATTTTTCCTGGGTCTGCAAGAGAGGGGAAGAAGAATGTATAATTTCCCTGCTATACGGTTAATTCCGCAATCTCACCCATATCGCACGATAAGGTCTGATTCATCCTTTTATCAATCAGCATCGACCATTGCCTGCCATAACTGACTGGCATAATTCATTGCCGGATCCTTCCGGCTTATACCTTATTACGCACATGGCAGTGAAGTTGCCTGCCAAAAGATGAGCGTATATAAATATTATACAAATGAAGCGCGCTGGAACTGACGGGAACAGGAGGGGGGACTTTCTGAGCCTCCCCCATCTGCCCTTATGTCCGCTTTTTACTTATTCCCGCCCGATAAAACAATCCCATGGACCGCCTCTGTCAGATCCACTGCCTGGGATCTGGGTACCAGGGACACAGGCTCCCCGTCCACTTCTGCCAGACAGTACTCCCCGTCGTAGCGGTACAGGGCCACCGTTACCTGCGGATAGTTTTCGTTATCCAGAAATACTGTCATCCGGATCTCCTCCTTCCCAGCGGGCGCTTCCTCTGTAAAGCTTTCTGCCTCCAGGGCCAGCAGTGCATCCAAAAGGGCCGCAGTATCCGTCTCCTCTCCTGCGTACGTCCATTTCCGGTCCGAATCCTTTCCTCTTGATTCCAGCTGGTACGTCTCTCCCTCCAGAACGACTGTAAGTCCTGTGATGTCGTACCGGTCCGCAGGCAGAACCTCCTGGTGCCGCAGGTCGTTGTATGTCATTTTCATCAGCTTCTCATAATCGCCGGAAAGCAGCCGGTAGATAATGCCGGACTCTCCCACCCGTGCATAGGCGGTGACCGTCTCATCATCCTCTTTTTCCTCCGGATCCCGGCTCACAGAAAGAGTAAATGTCCCGGTCTCCTCTTTTCCATCCTCATTCTCTGTGGTGTACTCGGTCTCCACCACCAGCTGCGGCTCATCCAGGCCATATCCGGAAAGCTCCTCTTCTGCCGCATTGTAGGAAACGTAATCGGAAAGTCCCAGTCCCATGACGGTGTTTAAGTACGTTGTCACCCGGCTGGTGTCCAGAGGCAGCGTCTTCTCATCCCGGCTGGTAAAATATATATCCCCGGGGCTGTAAGTGGCTGTGCTGTCCTCTTCATAAAAAATCTCATAGGCTTCCGGTCCGGTAAAGCGGATCCTTTCCACCTGGTCCATGGCCGGGACCTGGTCATTTTTAATTACGCTGCTTAAACCGATATTAAAGGAATCCATAGGATCCTCCTTTACCAGATAGGCGTTGCCGTCTCCAATGGACACATACCGCTCCGAATCCATGGCGCTGAAATCACCCAGGAGAATTTCATAGCTTTCCTCTCCCGCCTCCAGGCGGATGGTACCTTCTGGATCATCCAGGCCGTACTGGCCGTAATCCTCAACATCCTCGATCACAAAGGACACGCCGAACTCCTCAAAGATTTCCAGAAGCTCCCCGATCTTCTCCTCGTCCACCGGAAATGACGCATCCTCATCATATGTCCACATCTCTTCCTTATGAAATGAGAGATTCTCCGTTCCCGTCTCCCAGGAGAGAGCTGTCACTGTGTCCGCCGGGATGGTAAGAATGACCGCATCGCTGTTTTTTATCTTTTCTTTCTGTTCTTTCGTCCGGACCACTCCAAAGGTCACAGCGCAGGCGGCGCACAGGACGCCTGCCAAAAACATTAACCGCTCAGACCGTTTCATTCTGCTTCCTCCTTCTTCTTAATACCACGACTGCCCCAACTCCAAGATACAGGAGCGGGAAGACTCCGATCATCATCACCTGGAGCATAGACGAGACCGATTCGCTGATGGTCAGGTAGTTATAATTTAACGACTTGCTTCGGATCGCCATGGCCTCCCTTTCACCATTTAAAAAAGCCAGGGCGTTCATGGCCAGATCTCCATTGGCACCGGAAGAGAGGGCATTGTACATATCCATTAAGAACTCCGATGATGCAAACCACACGATTTTTCCATCATTCCCGCAGTCCACTGCGACTGCCGACGCAAAGGGGCCGTCCGTGTCCCCTTCTTCCTTTTCATACGTCTCCAGCCCGTAGCCGGCTTTCTTGCTGAACGCCAGCTCCGATGTAGTCAAAAGTTCTGTAACCCGGCCGCTCTCCTTTACTTCTTCTGACGCCTCAAGACCGCTGGAAATGGGAATGATGGGGAAATACCTTGCCTCGGCCAGAGACGCTGTAATTTCATGGTCCGCCAGCTCCGGGATCAGCGCATGGGGCGTCTGGAGCGCATAGTGCTCCCTGTCTCCTTCCACCACAATTCCATCTGCCACTGTAACCCCATAATCCTCCAGAAGGCTGTTTAAATTTTCCAATGCTCCATCCTTCACCGGCCCGGCTGCCACAAACAGCTTTCCTCCGTTTTCCACATATCCTGAAAGGATTTCCTTTTCCTCCGGGGAAATATCGCTCTGGGGTCCGAAAATAACCACGCAGTCTGCGTCCTCCGGAACCGTCTCCGCCGTCAGAAGGGAGAGTGCGGACAATTCCATATTATCCTTCTCCATCTGCTCCTTAAAGGAAGCCGGAAGCTCTGTTTCCCCGTGTCCCTCCAGAATGCTTATCTTTGGAAGATCCTCGCTCACCACATAATCGATGGCAGAAGTAATGGCCCCCTCTCCGTCAAAGGAGGTGTTATACGTATAGGAGTAAAGATCCGGCTCCTGGATATAGATGTCCTGGTATCCGATGAACCGGCTTCTCTCCCCTGCTTCCACCACCAGGCTGTTGTTCTGGACCGGCTCGTCGGTATACTGCTCCGCAAAGGCCGGATACACGTCCGGATTCTTTTTCACCACCTGGATGTGCTCAGAAAGACTTTCATATCTGCCCAGAAGATTTTCGATCACATCATCCTCTTCTCCTGCCTGGACGATCCAGTAAATGGTCACGTCGTCTTCCAGGGCGCTTATCACGGCCCTGGTGTTTCCCGTCACAGAATAGAGTTTGGTGGCGCTCATGTCATATTTTGTCATATTTTCCGGCAATGCCCCGGCCAGAACATTAAGGACCATCACCAGGGCCAGGACAACGGCTGTTAAAATCAAGGAATACGATCCGCCGCGCAGGGAAAGTGATGCCGGTTTTTTCTGTTTTTTCATCAGTTATACCTCCTTTTTTCCAGGGACTGTACTGACAGAAACAGGAAAAATGCCGCAAAAGTCACATAGAATACGATCCCTGTCATGTCAAAAACCCCGTTGACAAAAACGGAAAAACGCTCAAACAGGGATAGCTCCTTCATAAGCGCTGGAAGAAGCCCCTCAAATTTTTCCGGGGTCGTCAGGTACACGGCCAGAAGCCCGGCCACGGCCAGAAAAAAAAAGCCATAGGCCAGGCTTTCATTTTTCGTCAGGTACCGGATCAGAAGGCCCAGACCGATCACCAGCACAAACACAGCGACCAGGGAACCCGCCGCTGTGGACGACACATGCTCTGCCAGGCTCACACTGTAATAGTTGAACAGGATCACCGCAATGCCGATCCCGGCCGCAAAGCCCTGGTTGTCGGTCAGGGATGAAATAAAGACCCCCAGGGCAATGAGCGCCGCTCCCAGGAAGAAAAACGCCGCCAGGGAACCGTAGGCCACCGGAAGGTACACGTCTCCAAACTGAGAAAATACCAGGGGATACAGGGAAATAATCGCCAGAGGGATCAGATAGACCACCAGGAGAGCCAGATATTTTCCCATGACCACCTGGGTGGTGGTGATCGGAAGGGAGTACAGAAGCTGGTCTGTCCGCTGTTTTTTCTCCTCCGCAATAACGCGCATGGTGAGAACCGGAACAATGACCACAAAGATCAGGCTTCCGAAGCTTAAAACAAATTCAAAATTACTGACCGCAGCCTGAAGGTTATACAAAGTGGCTCCCATACCGGTAAAGGCCAGCAGAAACGCACCAAAGACATAGGCTGTCATGGTGTGAAAATAATTTCTTATTTCATGCTTAAAAACTGCGATCACGGCTCGTTCCCTCCTTTTTCTTCACTGTCCTCTTCCCGGCTGTCTGTCTCCCGGCCTGATTCCGTCTTTTGGCCATTTTCCGCCTCTGCTTCCCCGTCTGACGGAACCTCTCTGTCTCCGTTCTCTGTCAGCTCAATAAAAATGTCTTCCAGGTCCGCCTTCTTAAGTCCCAGCTCCAGAAGCACCTTTCCGCTCTCTGCAAACTTTAGGAAAATGCTGCGGGACACGGCGTATATATCCTCCTCACTGGTCCTCAGAACCGCTCTGGCATACCCGTTCTCTTCCTTTTTAACATCCATGCCAGAGACTGCCCCGGTTTCCTCCAGAAGCGCCTCCACTTCTTCCGGCTCCGCCTCTGCCGTAAGCGTAATTTCTCCCGGCGCAGTCAGACTTTTTTCCAGATTCTCCGGCTCATCAAAGGCCACCAGTTTCCCTCTGGAAATGATCAGGACCTTCTCACAGATAGTCTGGACCTCCGAAAGAATATGGGAACTGAAAATTACCGTGTGCTCCTTTCCCAGCTCCCGGATCAGATCGCGGATTTCAATAATCTGCAAGGGATCCAGTCCCACGGTGGGTTCGTCTAAAATGATCACCCTTGGGTCCCCCAGAAGGGCCTGGGCGATCCCCACACGCTGCTTATACCCCTTGGACAGCGCTGAAATCCTCCGGTTCCTCATGGCCGTCAGCTTCGTTTTCTCCAGAACTTCCCCAATCTGTTTGTAAAGCTCCGCTCCCCGCAAGCCCTTGGCCTCGCCTACGAACCGCAGATATTCCGCCGGAGTCTCATTCATGTAAAGGGGTGGCTGCTCTGGAAGATACCCGATCAGCCGCTTTGCCTTATCCGGTTCCTCAAAAATATCATATCCGTCAATTTTCACATGACCCTCTGTGGCGGAAAGACAGCCGGTCATAATATTCATTGTGGTGGACTTTCCAGCTCCGTTGGGGCCCAGAAAACCGTAAACATGGCCATCTCCGATTTCAAACGAAAGATCGTCCACAGCCGTAACATTTCCATATCGTTTTGTCAGATGCTCAACTGCAATCATCTCTGTCCTCCTTTTTCTCATTTTCCTCCAGAAAGTATATCAGCCGAAGCTGAAACCACGCTGAAAAGCCTGTGAAAAAAGGATGAACTTTCCAGGCTCAGAGTTCCCCCGCCTGTACCTCCAGATGGTATCCCATGCGGCGGATGGAACTGATCCGCACGTTGGAGCCTGTCCTGGCCAGCTTCTTTCTTAAGAATCCCACATAGACCTCCACGTTGTTTTCCACTGCGTCCGTATCGTATCCCCAGACCTTCTGGAGAATCGTCTCCTTGGAAAGATTCTTCCGTCCCGACTGGAACAGGAGACGCAGGATCTCAAATTCCTTTGCCGACAGCTGCACATGCTTCATACCGCAGCGCAGCATTCCTGTGGAAAGCTCCAGGGAAGTGTTTCCAAAGGAAAGCGCCTCCGTCTCTTCCTCCTGTCTGTGCAGAAGGGAATGGATACAGGTCTCGACCTCTTCTGCCACCTGGCGGCTGTTTATTCCCGGTGCCGTCACATCCAAAATCACCAGAGCCTCCGGCAGAGGCGGCTTTAAGAGCTTTTCGTCCTCCATGATCAATATTTTCATTTTCTCTTTCCTCCTCCTTCTATCTGCCGCTGGCATGGAAAAGGCAGCCGGTCCGTTTAAGAACCGCCTGCCTTTTGTACATTTTTCCTTATTCCGGCTGTTCTGCCGTCTCTTCCTCCTGGGGTCTTGCATTCAGGGTGATGGGGATCTCCTTTTCCACATACTCACCGTTTTCCAGTCTCTGGACCGTGAGATTTACAGTGGTGCCTTCTTTATAATAAGTCAGGAGCTTTGTAAGATCCGCATAGTTTCTAACGGTCTCCCCATCAAATTTTGTGATGATATCCTTTTCCTTCAGTTCAGAATTGGCAGCCGCAGAATCCTCTGTGATCTTATAAACGTATACGCCCTCGGGCATTCCATAGAGCTTTGCCATGGAGACGTCGATGTTCTGGATCTGGATCCCCAGATATCCCTGCTCCTCTTCGCCAACCTCCACCTTGGTGGTACGGGTCTTTAAGTCGTCAATGATATCCTTCGCATGAGAAATGGGGATCGCGTAGCCGACACCTTCTACCTTTTCATCTGCGTATTTGGCCTCGTTGATGCCGATGACCTCTCCCTTGGAGTTTAACAGAGCGCCGCCGCTGTTGCCGGGGTTGATGGCCGCATCGGTCTGGATCACAGTTTTTGTAACGCCGTCCACAGTGACCTCACGGTTCAATGCGCTCACATGGCCCACTGTCACGCTCTGGCCCAGTCCCAGGGCATTTCCGATGGCAATGACGCCCTGGCCCATTTTTAAGGAATCCGAGTCCCCGAGAGTGGCTGCCTTGATCTGGGATTTAGTATCTGCGGAGATATCCTCCAGCGGGACTGCGATCACCGCCAGGTCGGAAGCAGAATCCGTACCCTTCACTGCCGCCTCCACGCTGCTTTCATCGATGAAGGTGACGGCCAGGGTCGTGGCTCCCTCGATCACATGGTTATTGGTCACCACCAGGAGCTCTGTGTCGTTCTGGCCTACAATGATGCCGGAGCCGCTGCTGGGCACCTCATACGTCTGGGTCTGGCCAAACCAGGTGCTTCCCTGGTACAGCATGGTGTTGGTGATGGCCACCACCGAGGGCATCACCGCATCCACGATGGGAGACACATCCTCAATGAACACACCTCCGGAAGAGGTGGAAGTGGACTGGGGAGCTGCCTGGACCACCTGGGTCTGCTGGATCGGGGCTGTCTCCTCCGGGAACAAAGCGTTGGCCGCCCGGTTGACGCCGAACATGGTGCCTCCGGATACCACTCCGAAGAGGAGGGCCGCTGCTGTGACCATGGCCGTTGTCTTCATGACGGAACGTTTCTTCGGAGCCTTATGGCTGCTGCCGTTCTCCCCATGGCCTCCTCCATTCATCCCGCCGTTTCCGTCCTGTCCTCCGTAGGGATACGGAGAGGAGTGATGGTACTGGTTCTGCGGGCCATTCTGGTACTGGGGCTGCTGGTACGCCTGGCCCTGATTCTGGTTCTGGGGCTGTCCCTGGCCGCTGAGCCCGTATACCTGCTGTCTGGCCGGCTGGCCCATCCCTGTCTGGTTCCCAGCCGCCTGCGGACCGCTCTGATTATTCTGATCGTTCTGGTTATTATTAACCTCTGTCCATTTATCGTCGTACATAAAAATTCTCCTTTCACAACAAAGCTTATCTATCGGAATTTCTTTGATCTCCTTGTTTATGTAAGAGAGTTTACCAGAGATTTGTGATAAAATTGTGATAACTTTTCAAGGGAATTGTGAAACGATAGGCAAAAAAATGCCGCGGGCGGACGGGAGCTTAAAAGCTTCCTTCCCCGCGGCATCCCTGCCTGCAGTGTATTTATTTAGCCGGGAATAAGGCCTCTGCCTCTTTGGCCAGGTCCTTTACTGCGTCCTGGGGAGCCAGATCTCTTGCCTGGATCACCTGGGAATACGCATTCCTCACGATGCTGTTCCACTCTGACGTATATAAAGACATAGACGGTGCGGAAGCATCCTTGACCTGCTCATAGGAGATCTTGTAGCCGATGTGATTCTCGTCTGCCCAGAAATCCTTTAATGTATCAGTTTCCACCGAGGAATATGTGGTTGGAAGCACACCTGTTTCGATGTGGTTGGCCGCAACCTGCTGGTCAGACATGAGGAATTTCACAAATTCCCAGGCTGCTGCGATCTCCTGATCTGTATGGTCCTTGCCGATGATCCCAACGGAGCCTCCGCCCAGCGGCGCGCTGTAACCGCCGTAGCCTACGGTACGGGCCATTCCAAGATCGATCCCAGCCTCCTTGGCTTTCCCCATAATAGAGGTAGCCCGGTTGGAGCTGGAAACGAAAGCCGCCAGCTTCCCATTATAGAAAGCTTCCTGCATCGCAGAGCTGGCTCCTGAAAGCGCCGGGATCTCACACCATCCCTCTTCCGTCCAGGTATGCCAGTCTGTCAGGAACTTTTCCATGGTTCCATCGGTCACGCAGGAGGCTCCCAGGCCGTCGGCGTCCATAAAGCCAACCTGGTTCAAAGAGGCCAGGAGATAGTGCTGGTAATAGGTGGGCTCGATGGTATAACCGATCCCCTTTACCTCCCCATTGGAATCGTCATATATTTTCTTTGCATACTCATTCAGTTCCTCCAAAGATTCCGGGGCGTGATCCAGTCCAGCCTTTCCGTACAGGTCTTTATTATAATACAGAATGGCGGTTCCTCTCGTATATGGCATGGCAACGATCTGATCCTCATAATAAACATAATCGGTCAGCTCCTTCACCACGTTTTCCATATCAAATCCGTCTCGCTCCACATAGGGGGTCATGTCTGCCAGAACGCCCTCTGAGGCAAACAGCGGAATTCCGTTGCAGGACAGATCTGCAAGCTCCGGAGCCTCTCCGGCCGCAATGGCTGTCTCCACAGCCGCCTGGACATCATCCAGATACCCCTGGGCAACCTCTTCCACCGTAATGCCGTACTCATTGGTACTGTTGAACTCCTCGATGGATTTCTGCAGCCATGCCAGGTCAGTATCGGAGGTCCTGTCGTGCCAGAATGTAATGGTGATCGGCTCTGTTACCTTTGCCGGTCCCTCTGCGCTGGCTTCTGCCGCTTTTGCAACCTCCGTCGTTTTCTCCTCTGCCGCTGTGGTCTCTGCCGCTGTTGTTTCTGCAGCTGCCGTACCTGCCGCAGTCTCCGCCGTTTCCTTGCTGCCGCATGCGGCCAGGGACATTCCGGCAAAACCGATCACTGCTGCTGCCATAAGCTTCTTTTTCATCGTTCCTTCTCCTTTATATGATAATATACACCCCGTGTATGGAATGTCTTGCTTACTTGCTCCCTTTATAGCCCAATGATTTCAGGATCTGACTGCTCAGAGCCAGGAACAGGACCAGGACCGGAAGCACCACCAGTGTATTGGCTGCCATCAGGATTGGCCATTCAAGACCCTGATTGGCATCCTGAAGTCTCTGCATTGCCAGTGTAACCGGCCGGATCTTATCGGAATTAGTCATGACCAGAGGCCAGAAATAAGAATTCCAGGTACTGATAAAGCTGAACATTTCCGCGGTCAGAATGCTGGACCGGGACATGGGGAGCACGATCCTCGTCATGATCGTAAACTCTCCCGCATTATCCATTCTGGCAGCCTCCACCAGCTCCTCCGGAACCTGCATAAACGACTGGCGCATGAGAAAGATCCCATAGGCGTTGGCCGCAAAGGGAAGGATCTGGGGCCACAAGGTCTTTAAGAGCCGAACCTTTGAAAAAAGGATATAAACCGGAATAAAAGTGATCTGGGTGGGAATCATAAAGGCCAGCATCACCAGAGCCCAAAAAAACCGTTTCCCTCTGAACTCGTATCGGGCAAATCCGTAAGCCGCCGGGATATTGATAAAAAGCTGGAGCACCACCACGCTGACTGCCACGATCACAGAGTTCTTCAAATAGTAAAGAATATCGATCCTCTGCCCCACGTCCCGGAACGCGTCCATTGTCCATGTTTCCGGCCACAAAGTCGGGGGAAACAGGATCGACTCCCCATAGGTCTTAAAGGCAGTGGTGACCATCCAATAAAATGGGAATAAAAAAAATACCGCCATTACAGCTTTAAAAACAAAGGAAAGCGCCTTAAGGACCGCCGCCCTGATACGATAGTACCCATTTTTCTTTCTTTTCATGTTATCTTACTGATAATATACCTTTCTTCCCAGCATGCGGAAATATACAAATGTCAGGATCATCAGGATCACAAGGAGAACGGTTCCCGCCGCCGACGCGTAACCGACACGGGCGTTCATCTCAAACGCATACCGGTAAATATATGTAACTAGCACGTCCGTAGCATTCCCTGGTCCGCCTCCAGTCATTACCTGGATCGTATCAAACACTTTAAACGAACTGATGGTAATGGTGATCAGCAGAAAAAACAGCTGCGGCGAGATCATAGGAAGCGTGATCCGGAAAAATTTCCTCACTGGAGATGTATTGTCAAGCTCCGCTGCCTCCAGGATCTCCGGAGGGATCGTCCGCACTGAGGCCAGGACAATGATCAGATAATATCCAAGGCTCTTCCATACAGCCACTGCTGCCACACAGAACAAAGCAATGTGGGAATCATTGAGCCACCGGGACAGGGGGAGACCGAACATGGCCAGCATGGCATTCAGGATCCCGCTGTCATCATTATACATCCAGGACCAGATATACGCACAGGACACCATAGAAATCAGATATGGGGTGAACATACTCTTCTGCAGGAAACGGTTCACCAGGCTGTCCCTCTCCAGCCACATGGCAAAGAGCACTGCCAGCAAAAGACTCAGCACAACCACGGTTCCCGTGTAAACGGCAGTATTGGACAGCGCTTCCCAAAAATCCGTCTTTACAAAGAACAGCACCTTATAATTGCCCAATCCCGCAAATTTCTTCTTTCCGATCAGATTGTAATCAAAAAAGCTCAGATATACCAGATCCGCCAATGGATAGAATACAAAGACAGCCATAAGTGCCATGGCCGGCCCTATGAGGGCATACGGCGTAAATCGGCTTACTCCTCTCTTCTTCTCGGCATTCTCGTTTCTCTCTTCTTTTTTCATACGGCTCATACCGCTCTTCCCTCCGCCAGTTCCAACAGCCGGGCCATGTCCTTCCGGATCCGCTTCCCCTGACAGTCGAAAAAGTACAGATCCTCCCGATCCGAGAAAATCTCTGCCATATCTCCGGCCCGGAAGGAAAGCTCCTGGCTGCGGACCATAACCACTCCCTCTGGGATCTGGATTTTATACTGGACTTCTGCCCCCAGCAGCTCCCGGGTAAGGATCTTTCCGCGGCGGCGGAAGCCTGTTTTTTCCCTGCCTGCGTTTAACTTCACCCGCTCCGGCCTGAATCCGATGGAGCCCGCCTGTCCCGGCAGTTCCAGGATATTGGCTGGAGGCATTCCGATAAACTGGGCCGTAAAGATATTGTCCGGATCATGATAGATTACCTCCGGCGCTGCCTGCTGCATGATGGTCCCCTGGTCCATCAGCACGATCTGGTCCGCCATCGCCATGGATTCCATCTGATCATGGGTCACATAAATAAACGTGGTTTTCAGCTGCTCATGTAGCTGGATCAATTCACTCCGCATGGCCAGACGGAGCTTGGCATCCAGATTGGAAAGCGGCTCATCCATCAGAAATACCGCCGGTTCCTTAACCATGGCCCTGGCCAGGGCCACCCTCTGTCTCTGGCCTCCGGAAAGCTCCGAGGGTCTCCTCCCCAGATACTCCTTAAGCCCCACCGTCTCCGCGACCCGCTCGACCCGCTCGGTCCGCTCTTTTTTCGGCACCTTATTGTTTTTTAGGCAGAATTCAATATTTTCCCGTACAGACATGGTCGGATAGATCGCATAATTCTGAAAGACCATGGCCACATTCCGTTTTCCCGGAGGAACGTCAGAAATATCCTCCCCATCCATATAGATCTTTCCGGAGGTGGCCGGACCGATCCCAGCGATCATCCTTAAAAGTGTTGTCTTTCCACAGCCGGACGGGCCCAGGAGCACGGTAAAGGAGCCATCCTGGATCGTCAGGTTTAAATGTTCAATGATCTTCGCAGACCCAAATGATTTCGATACGTTTTCCAGACGGATCTCAGCCATCCCGTTCCTCCATCCTTATTTTTTCAGCAGTTCCAGCGCCCGCTGCGGCTCCCTGGCAAACAGGCCCTCCATCGGCAGCTCCAGTCCATTCTCTGACAGCATCTCACCGAGAACCTCCATTAGGACTCCTTGGCCCTTTTCCAGTCTTACGTCCTTTAAAACCGGCTCCAGATCTCTTCCTCCAAATTCTCCGCCCCACTGGCCCCGGCAGGTATACCGGACTCCGCAGCTGGGGCTGCCATCAATTCCCAGAATCCCCAGAATCCGGAACCGTTCTTTATCTGCCATATATTCCTTAAGCTGCTGCACCACCGGCTCCAGAAGCTCCCGGCACCGGCTTCGATAGAAGGTATTGTCAAACTGCTCATAGGTATGCCCCCAGCGCAGAGATCCATACATCACAAACTCTGGGCATGGCAGCTGTAAAAGCTGGACCCCGGAGTCCACAGCCTCCCTCAGGACCTCTCTGCGGAGCTGTTCCTCACTCCGGACCGATTCTTCCTTAAACCGCTCCACCTTTGACGCAGTGTTCAAAAGGCAATGACTGACGATCAGTATTTTCTGCATGGTCTTCCCATTCCTCCATAAATAATGCGACACCGTTTTCCAAATTGCTCCGGATCACACGGTCAGCCGCTTCTTTCAACGCTTCACATCCATTGGATACTGCATATGCCTCATCACAGGCCTCAAAAAGCGGCAGGTCATTGACCCCGTCCCCAAAGCCGATCAGATAGTCCGCTCCGCACATCTTCTTCAATCTTAAAGCAGCCGACCGTTTGGATGCCTCTCCGCTGAAAATCTCCAGGCACCAGCAGCTGTCCCGGTAAATATCCTTATAAAAATCCAATGTCAGACCTGGCGTACGGCCCAAAGCCTTAGCCATCTGTTCCAGCCTGCCGGGCTCCCGGTCCATGTAAAGACCATACACCATCGGACGCTCCACGGCTCCTGTCCTATCCCGGTCCCCGAAGCCGTTCCGGATCCCCAGACACGCCTCCAGCCTTTCCAGATCAAAATATCCCTCCCAGAGTTCTCCCGCTTCCGGATCCAGCTCCATACACAGCGTCTCTGTACCGTCAGAAGTCTTTTCCACAGCCAGAAGAAGGCCGGTAAGCCCCGCCTTTTTCTCCTCCTCTATGACCTGACGCCGTTTTTCCTTTCCTACTGCCTGATACCAGAGGATCCTCCGTTTTTCCAGATCGTACAGCATACATCCGTTCAACAGGATCGCCGGGATCCTAAGCCTCAGAGGCTCCAGGATAAAGGCCGCCGAAAGAGGCGTTCTGGCGGAAGCAACGGTAAAGAGTACTCCCTTTTCCTCCAGCCGCTTCAGGATCTCCACGCTCTTTTCCGGGACACAGCCTTTTTCATCCAGCAGCGTGCCATCCAGATCCGATATAAAAATCTTCAAAGCGTCTCCTTGTTTATTTACATAAACTCTATACAAAAATTACATTTATTTTACAATCCAATGCTCATTATACGCCAGTCCTCTTTCATATTCCAATTCAAAATAACTATATGTCCTCAGCTGGTTTAATAAAAAAGCAATAGGATGGCATAAAAAAACTGCGGAGCCTTCGGTGCCCCGCAGTCTGTATTTTTATGAAAGTCCCATCACTGCCATTACCCCAAAATATGCCAGAACGATCACACCCAGGATAATGCGGTAATAACCAAAGAAACGGAAATCGTGCTTCTTCACATATCCCATAAGGAACTTGATGGAATACATGGATACGGCAAAGGCGATGACCATGCCGGCCAGCAGGAAGAAAAACTCCATACCAGAAAAATCCAGGCCATAATGGAGGATCTTTAACAGGCTGGCCCCGAACATCACCGGGATCCCCAGGAAAAAGGTAAATTCCGCAGAAGCTGTTCTGGAGCAGCCTAAAAGCATAGCGCCCAGGATCGTAGCGCCGGACCGGGAGGTTCCCGGGATCAGGGCTAAAAGCTGGAACAGGCCGATATACAGGGCGTTCCGGTAGCTGATCTGGGAAACCTTTTTAATGGGAAAGTCCACATACTCATTATGCTTTTCCAGGACAATGAAAAGGATCCCATAGATGATCAGCATGGCCGCCACCACATAGGGGTTATACAGGTATGTGTCCAGGACCTCGTCCAGCAGGAGACCCACCACAGCTGCCGGAAGACAGGCGATGAGGATCTTGATCCACAGATGCCAGGTGGCAAGCTGCTGGTTTTTCTTCTTTCCCGGGGCCCATGGGTTCAGACGATTGAAGTAAAGGACCACCACAGCCATAATGGCTCCCAGCTGGATCACCACCCGGAATACCTTCATAAATTCCGCCGACGCGTTCAGATGGACGATGTTCTCCACCAGGATCAGATGGCCGGTGCTGCTGATGGGAAGCCATTCTGTAAAGCCCTCCACCAGACCGAATACGACGATCTTCAGGAATTCGATAAAATTGCTCATGTTTACTCTCCTATATTCTCAATCTGCCAGTCAATGGGAGCAAGGCCGTGGGCCGTGAGGAATTTATTGGTCCGGCTGAAGGGACGGCTCCCGAAAAACCCGCGGTACGCCGACAGGGGACTGGGATGGGGAGCTTCTAAGATCAGATGGGCCGGATTGTTTAACATGGCCTTTTTCATCTGGGCCGGTTTTCCCCATAAAATAAACACCATGGGCCTGTCCTGTTCATTCAGTACTCGGATGGCCGCGTCGGTAAACTCCTCCCAGCCGATGTCCTTGTGGGAATGGGCCGCATGGGCCCGGACCGTCAGCACCGTATTCAGAAGAAGCACGCCCTGGTCGGCCCATTTCTTCAGATATCCGTTATTGGGGATATAGCAGCCGCAGTCCTCATGGAGCTCCTTATAAATATTCACCAGGGACGGCGGCGTATCCACCTCCGGCCTCACGGAAAAGCAGAGGCCGTGGGCCTGGCCCGGTTCATGGTAGGGATCCTGTCCCAGGATCACCACCTTCACATCCTTCAATGGCGTAAATGCGAAGGCGTTGAAAATATCGTCCGGAGCCGGGTATACCTCCCTGGTCTCATACTCATGCTTCACTGTCTCGTACAGCTTCCTGTAATAGGGCTTTTTAAATTCCTCGCTCATGGGCCCCAGCCAGTCGTTACTGATCGCTGCCATGCTCTTCCTCCCCAAAGCCTTCCATGAATCCCACAGAATCCGCCTTTACGGCGGCGGCTTTTTCCTTCAGTTCTTCAGTGATCTGATAAAAAGTTTTGTGGACACGGTACAGGCGTGCCTTCCGGTTGATGGCTGCCGTCCGCTCAAAGGGCCACCGGATCAGGGACGGATGGCCAAAGCCCTCTCCCAGCTCCAGGAGCACCGTAGTCCTGTTTAAAGTCCCGGCCAGCCAGCCGGTATAACCATTCCATTGCTCCTCCGTTAAAGATACGTCCAAAGGGGCCACCATATGCTCCTTTTCAAAACCTCTGTCCTCCATCTCCTCCAGAGTCAGTGCGGATATGATAAAAGCATCCTTTCCCTCTAAAAGCTCTCTCAGGGCTTTTGAGGCCCTCCGGATCTGCTCCTCCCGGTCTTCATCCCCGCGCTTCCACTCTGCGCCGATCCCCACCAGGATCTTTTCTGCCTTCCGGACCTCTTCCTGTATCTCCTTTCGGATCTCACTGTTTTCCATAGCTGTCTCCTATCTCATAAGTGACCTAAGTATACCATAAAATCCGGTCCCTGTGAACCACCCTTTGTCGAAAGCCCACGCCCCTCTCCATAGCCCCTTGCATTTTCCGCCGGATTCCGCTATACTTTTTACCATAAAATGCCGGAATACAGAAAGGATCCTATGCATATGGAAAAAACATCCGCGTCCGTTTATATAAAAAAAGGCCAGGGCCGGGCTTTAAAAGCCGGAGGGCTCTGGATCTATGACAACGAGATCGACCGTACCGAAGGGGAATTTGAGAACGGGGACATGGTCAATGTCTTCGATTTTGACGGTTATCCCCTGGGATGCGGCTTTATCAATCCCCGCTCCACCATCACCATCCGCATGATGTCCAGAAAGCCCCACACAGTGGTGGACGAGGACTTTATTGAAATGCGGGTACGGAACGCCTGGGAATACAGAAAATCCACTGTGGACACAGGAAGCTGCCGGCTGGTCTTCGGGGAAGCTGACTTCCTTCCCGGGATCGTCATTGACAAGTTCTCCGACGTGCTGGTGGTGGAATCCCTGGCCCTGGGCATCGACCGGTGGAAGCCAGTGATCCTGGAAAAGCTGAAAAAGGTCCTGGCCGAGGACGGAATCTCCATCCGCGGCGTCTATGAACGGAGCGACGCCAGGGTCCGCCTCCAGGAGGGCATGGAACGGTTCAAGGGCTTCATCGGAGACTCCTTTGATACAAAGGTGGAGATCGTGGAAAACGGCGTCCGGTATATGGTAGATGTCCAGGACGGCCAGAAGACCGGCTTCTTCCTGGACCAGAAATATAACCGGCTGGCGATCCAGCGGCTTTGTAAAGGAAAACGTGTTCTGGACTGCTTTACCCACACCGGCTCCTTTGCCTTAAATGCCGGGATCGCCGGTGCCTCGGAGGTCCTTGGGGTGGATGCCTCCGAGCTTGGCGTGGCCCAGGCTGCCGAAAACGCGGCCTTAAACGGTCTGTCGGACCGGGTCCGCTTTGTGGCCGCCGACGTGTTCGACCTGCTTCCGGAGCTGGAGCGCCAGGGAGAAAAATTCGATGTGGTGATCCTGGATCCCCCTGCCTTTACCAAATCCAGGAATTCCGTTAAAAACGCCGTTAAAGGATACAGAGAGATCAACCTCAGAGGCATGAAGTTAGTAAAGGACGGCGGCTATCTGGCCACCTGCTCCTGCTCCCACTTTATGACCCCGGAGCTCTTTGCAAAGACCATCCGGGAGGCCGCAGGGAACGTCCACAAGCGTCTGCGCCAGGTGGAATACAGGACCCAGGCCGCTGATCATCCCATCCTCTGGGGCGACAGTGAATCCTCATACTTAAAGTTTTTCATTTTCCAGGTGTGCGACGAAAAATAAGCGGCCGGCAGATAAGCCGGAATATGTACGGGCGCTGGAAACGGGACGCCATATGGCGCAGCCCGCTTCCAGCGCCCGTATTTTTACAGATAGGCCTTCATTTCATCCCTGAGGGCTTCCTCTGTCCGGATCAGACGGTCCGCCAGGTCCATGCTTTCCCTGGAGGCTCCCGCATACTGGTTCCGGAAGCCGCAGATGGACTGGATCCCCATGTTGCAGCCGTCCATGAGGATCTTTGCCGCCTGCCGGTTATCGTCCTTCATGAGCATTTTCATCCCGGTGGACATACGGGAAAACGCCGCCGCCATCATCTCTGGCTCCTTCCCGCCCTCTCCCAGGCTTTTTAACTGCTTATATGCCTCTTCCTCCATGGCCTGGTGCTTTTTCTCATACCCATCTATGGTATTTTTCAGTTTCTGGTCCGACACGTATCCCTTGATCTGGGCCATGCTGTCCAGAGCCATCTTGCAGCCGGAATCACATTCCTTTAAAAGGCACACCGTATGATCTCTCATGTTCCATCTCCTCCTTCATTCATAAACAGCTCCATACTCAGTATGCGCCGTCTCAGGAAAGAATATGCCGCTCGTGTTTTTTCTTTCGTTTTTTCAAAAGAAGAGCATTGATATAAGCGGCAACAGGCACCGTAAAGATCACTCCCAAAGTGGCCGATATGCCCTGGATGATCTCAATGCCGATGGAATACATATTGATGGTCTGGTTTAAGCTGTAACCGTAAGCATAAATAAATATCAGCGTGTTGATGGAGGTTCCTGTAAATGCCAGGATCAGCGTATTGGACATGGTCCCCATCATATCGCGCCCCACATGGATCCCGGACCGGAACAGCTCCTTAAAGCCCAGCTCCGGTGCCCGGGCGGCCACCTCATGGACAGCGGAGCTGACCGACATGGCTACATCCATGATGGCTCCCAGGGCCGAGATCAGGATCCCTGCGTACAAAAGCTCTCCCACCTTGATGTCGGTCATCTGGGCCACATATTCCAGCTGCTCGATGTCCGACACGTTATATCCGCTGATTCCTGCCAGCCGTCCAAAAGCCGCCGCCAGCGACCCCGAAAGCATGACCCCCAGGATCGTAGCCAGAATGGCCGCTGCGGTCTTTGTGGACCTGCCGCCGATGAGATACATGGTCACAACTGTGGTCAGGGCCGCCACCAGCATGGAGGCTCCGATGGGCGAAGCTCCCCGGTAGATCATGGGGATGAACATGAAAATGATGCACAGGAAGGTAAAGATCAGGCCGATGGCTGAATTTAATCCCTGTCTGCCCCCGATGGCCCAGACGGAGATCAGGAATAAGGCTACGATCCCGTAAAGTACCAGGCTCCGGTCCTGGCTGTATACAGTGACATACAGCTCCTCTCCGCTTTCGTTGACGGCCGCAATGACCCTCATGCCAGGCTTGCAATGGGCTCCGTACAGGTAACTGGAGGAGCTGACGGCCTCCACCGTTTTCCCCTTTCTGCTTCCGGAGTCCAGGACCAGCAGGACCTTCTGCTGCCCCACATACTGGCCGCTTTCCTGCTCATTATCCTCTAAGACCTCCAGGACTCTGGCCTTTTCAAAGGACCGTCCCTGGGTTCCGTAAAGCTCCGTCCGCTCGGTCTTTCCAAGAAGGAAAAGAATAAATCCGAACACAGCCACGAAAGCCAGGGCCGCAAGCTGCCGTTTCCTCACACTTCCCATACATTCCTCTCCCCGGTTATTTTGTCTTCACGATGCGGACCTGCTCATCGATCTTTTCGTTGGTATCGGTCCGGTAGGTGTTGATGGTAAAGGACTCGCTGTCAATGTCCACCACTGAATAGGTGGGCACGTCCTCCTGCCATCTGCTTGCAATGTACGTCTGCTTTCTGGGAGTAAGATCATAATATTTACTGCCTGAGGAGGAGCCGGCCGTCATATAGAGAATCCCTTCCGGGTCCACAGACTCCCTCTTCTTTGATACGATGGCATCAGTGTCCATCACTGCCGCCAGGTACTGGAGATACGTGATCTCATCTGGATCCACCGTATTCTTTTTAATGTTTAAAGGCGCTGTAAACAGAATCTCCTTGCTGTCTCCATTGTCGATATCCTTTTCCAGCTGTGCCTCAAAGGAATCGTCGTCGTACTCAAAGCTCTTTTTTCCGCCCTCCAGAAGATACGTTCTGGAATATGCATGGTCATGGCCTGTGAGTACCACGTCCACATCGTTCTCCTCAAAAATGGGGACCAGCTCGTAGCGGAGGTTTGTGATCTCCGGTTCATTGGAATGCTCGGCAGAACCATAAATGTCCTGGTGAAGGGTCACGATCCTCCATTTACAGTCTGCATTGGCCTTTATGGTCTCCTCCATGAACTGTCTGTGCTCTGCCACATTGGTATCCTGGGTATTTAACATCATGAACAGGGCGTCTCCATAACGGAAGCTGTAATCTCCGCCCACAATGCCGTTGGAGCCCAGGGTACTCAGGTTGGGAACATTGAAATGCCAGGTGTAGTTGGCATTGTCCGCGTCATGGTTGCCCACGGTCGTGGCCACCGGAAGGGACTTTAATACCTCCGGGCTTAAATATCCGGCGTACTCGATCTCGCTGACGGTCCCGTCCTTCACCTTTTTGGCATTGGTCTGGATCTGATCTCCGGCGGAAAGTACAAAGGCAGGATCGCTGCCGGCCTTTTCCACTGCCAGCTCCAGGGTATGGTTCCAGTTGAAACTGTCGCTCATGACCGATTCATACTGGGCCGTCTTAAAAGTATCCTTTAAAATGTCCTCTGGCTTTTTGGCCTTTTCCTCATTGGAGGAGCCGATCTGCGGGTCTCCCACAAAGATGAAGCTGAAGGAATCCGGATCCCTTGTCTCCAGCCTGCTGACCGCTTTTCCGCCTGCCTGGTAGTAATAGACAGAGCCCGGCTCCAGCCCCGTGAGCGTCACCTTGTTGGACTGATAGCCCTCCTGGGCGTCTGTGCTCTTTACCTCTGCATCCGTTCCGTCGGACAGGTCTGCCTGCTTTCCATACCGGAAGCCGGCATCCTCCCCCTTTCTGGAATACCAGGCAAAATTCATCTGAGTCTCGTCTGCGCCGGGGGTGATGGAAACCTGGGTCCAGTCGCCGCTTAACTCCTTCCACCGTTCCTTCCACGCATCGTAAGCGCCTCCCTGGGCTGCCTCTGTGTCCTGCGCCAGGGTTTTTCCATCCGGAGCCGCACCGCCAAAGGCCGGGAAGGTCTGACAGGCCAGGACTGCCGCCAGGGCTGCCGCCATAATACTCTTTTTTCTGATCATCGATTCATCCTCCTCATAGCATGATAATACAAAAACTCTTTTTTCCGGCCCCAATATAGCATCGGAAAAAAGAGTTTTCAATAGGACTTACGAATCTTTAAGCGGAGTATTTCCAAAGTTTTACATAGATTTTAGGGAGGTTTTCCCCGGTTTACGTCTGGATCTCCAGAAGCCTCAGCATATCTTCCCTGGTCATGGGAGCCGCCTGCTCCGTTCCCTGTCCGATGATCCGGTCTGCCAGCTCCCGTTTTGTCTCCTGAAGCTCCAGGACCTTTTCCTCAATGGAATCCTTGGTGATCAGCTTGTAAACCGTCACATTTTTCTGCTGACCGATCCGGTGGGCACGGTCTGTGGCCTGGTTCTGGGCCGCCAGGTTCCACCAGGGATCGTAATGGACCACCATATCCGCTCCTGTCAGATTTAATCCCACTCCCCCGGCCTTTAAGGAGATCAGGAATACTGGGACCGCTCCCCCATCTCCATAATCCTCAAAGCACAGGGCAGGGTCACAGCAGATCTGGCGGAGCCTGGTCAGTTCTGTCAGGACCTGGAACCGGCTGTTATTAAATTCCTCCTCACTCTGATGGTCCAGGAGGGATCTCAGATGGATGGCCTGGCCGTCGTACAGCTTCCTCTGCTTTCCTGTCATCTGCACATACCGGACCTCCTCTGTCTTTTCCGGCAGGTCCCGGAGCACATCCTGCTTCAGCCTCCGCAGGATAAAGGACCCCACCATTCTCTGGAGCCGCTCCATGGCCTCCTGGTCATTGTTTTTCACCACCGGGATCTCAAATTCCCGCCGGAAGATATCGTAGCCATACAAAAAGCCCGGCATCAGATAATCAAAAATGCTCCAAAGCTCGCTGAGCCGGTTCTCAATGGGCGTTCCTGTAAGGGCAAACCGGAAACGGCTTTTGATCACCTTCACCGCCTTCGCCGCCGCAGTGGCATGGTTCTTGATGTACTGGGCCTCATCCAGGACCTGATACAGAAACTCCCGTCCCTCGTAAAGGGCCGCATCCCGTTTCAAAAGATCATAGGAGGTGATGAGCACGTCCGAGTGAACGGATTCCTCCAGCCTTTTCTGACGCTCTGCCTGGGTGCCTGCCGCCAGCGTCACCTTTAATTCCGGGGCAAATTTTTTAAATTCCTCTTCCCAGTTGAATACCAGGGAAGCCGGGGTGACGATCAGGGACGTGCCTGTTTTTCCCTCCAGCTTTGCAGCCAGAAGGACCGCGATCATCTGGAGCGTTTTTCCCAGTCCCATATCGTCGGCCAGGATCCCGCCAAAGTTCCAGCTTTCCAATGTCCTCAGCCACCGGTACCCGTTTTTCTGATACTGGCGCATGGTGGCGGAAAGGCTTTCCGGCTCTTCAAAATCCGCGTCCTTTATGGTCTTAAAGCTCTTTACGATCTGCTTGAAATGGCTGTCCCTTTTACTGTAAACGTCCTCGTGCTCCTCCAAAAGCCGGTCCAGATACAGCGCCCGGTAAACTGGCAGATGCATATTTCCCCGGATCATTTCCTTCAGCGTAAGCCTTAGTGCCGCCGTCATTTCATCCAGCATTCCGATGGAAGATTCCCATACCGGACCACCGGTCGGCAGACAAAATCTCCCCCTTCCGCATCCAGATAAAACTGGTATTCTCCCCGGGGCGGCAGAAAAGAGCGGACCAGCTCCCCGTCCTTCTCTGCCACCTAGGCGATCTCCCTGAACCTGGGCGGGATCATATGGTAAAATTCAGCCAGCCTATTCCTTCCCACAAAAAAACGGAAGCTTCCGTCCATAGAAACGTCAGCCAGACGCTCCAGACCGTCTGAAAGCTCCCCGCTCTGCCAGCACAGCCCGTCCGCCTCAATAAAATATGCTGTGTCCATACCGTAAAAGAGCTCCGGCATGGTCCCGCTGACCTGGATCCCGTCAAATTTTTCCGCCGGACCAGTTTTTCCGCCAGCGTACCTGGGTTCTATTTCCACCTGGATCCTGGGACTTCCCGTTCTGGCATACAGCACCTTCTTCTTCTTTCCATGATCCCTGTCCTCCATTTCCACGCCAGACGGCCCCATAAGCTCATAAAAATGGTCCAGCCGCCAGCCAAACAGCTCCAGGAGCATTCCCACAGAAGGTCTGTTTCCAGAAAAATGCCAGGACTCCTCCATCCGGTCCGCAAAGCGCACCTCCTCCTGAACGATCCTGTTCACATACTCCAGCCACGGGAGAGAGCCTTCGGTAAAATTTTCCCTTTTATGGCTGAGGACCGTTGACGAGCCATAAATGGCCTCCTCGCCATTTTTCACATGCTCACAGAATTCTTCCAGATTTTTAATCACAAACATCCGGCCGCCCCCTGTTTTAAAGGACACATACAGCTTTTTATCCTTCAGGATCAGCCTGGGCTCCAGGCGCATGGGATCCGCCGGCCCTTTTGTCTGCTTCATGAGCTTTCCCCACAGGGTACTCTCGATAATATACTGTCCGGCGGCATCTGTCATATCTCCAATGTTATGGTCCTTCAAATGCTCTTCCAGCAGCAGAGCGAGCCCTGCGGTATATTTGCACCGGCAGTCCCCTGAATATTGGCGATAGCTGCGCGCACACTCCGGACAGCCGCATTCGGCCCTCAGGGCCTCATCGCTGGAAAAGACCAGACGGACCGGAAAGTAATATTTCCTCCCCCCTCCGTTTCCCCAATGGCGGATGCCTGGCCGAGGACCTGGCCTCCGCTCCTTTCAAAGCCCTTGCCCACCTGCTCCAGCCGGAGCCGTCCACCGGAAATGGCCTTTCTTCCTCCTGCTCCGCCCTGCTTTTCTTTTCCTCTTCTTCCTTTTCCTGCTCCGCCGCATACAGCACCGCCGCCATATGGGCGCATTTTCCCCGTCCTCTTCCCACAGCGCAGCTGCATTCTGTCCGTACCGGGATCCCGTGGTCCATAGATATTTTCACCTCATACCGCTCCCGGCCCAGGACCGCCGCGCTGTATTCCTTTTCGTTCACAGACAGATCCCGGATCCGGCCATTCTCCAGAAGCTCCCGGCCCTTTTTCCTGGTATTCTGTGGGAATAATTCCTCCTATTTTTCCATATCTCTCATCCTCGTCTATTTTATCGCTGCAGCTACTGCGCCCATCTGATCCAGTCCCTTTTCATCCAGCTCCAGTACAGTCTCATACAGCACGTCCGCTCCCAGGTCCACATGGTGCGGCGCTGTGTATTCTTCTCCCTGGTGGCTGATTCCCTTCACGCTGGGGACAAAGATCATGCCAATGGGTACGCCTGCCTGGGCCATGGGATTTGCGTCATGGAACGCTCCGCTGGGCATGATCACGCGGCGGATCCCTTTTTTCTCACAGACCTGGTCAATGAGCCGGATCAGCCGCGGATCACAGGGAGTCGAATATTTCGCTGCGGAATTGCTGAACTCAAAGGTACAATCCGGGATCTCCTCCGCCATTCTTTTTATGTCCGCGAACAACTGGTCCGTCACCTCTTTCTCCATGTGGCGCATTTCAAAGGTGGCCTCTGCCTGGCCCGGGATCACATTCTCCTGGCCTGGAAGAACAGAGATCTTCCCCACGGTAAAGACAAGTGTATCATTCAGTTCCCTGGCCCGCTTCTCCGCCTCAACGATCAGTTTCGCCATGCCCACCAGCGCGTCCTTCCGGCTGTCCATCATGGTCGTTCCCGCATGGTTGCTCATCCCCTTTGCCGTCACATCATACCGGACAACGCTGACGATCCCGTTGACGACTCCGATATCCGTACCCGAAGCATCCAGCCTGCCGCCCTGCTCAATATGGTACTCCAGATAGCATTCATAATTTCCCAGATCCCTGCGGGCTCTTCTGACTGTCTCCGGGCTCATGCCGAACTGCTCCAGCTTTTCCTTGTATCCCGGCGCGTCTGGATCGATCTTTCCGGCCACACAGCGGCTCCCAAAAGTTCCCCCGAGAATACTGGATTCCTCCATATTAAATCCCCAGATCTCAATGGGATGACGCAGCCTGCGTCCCTCCTCCTTCAAACGGGCGGCTGCCTCAATGGCCCCGGTCACGCCTAGCATCCCGTCATACAGGCCTCCCTTGATGACTGTATCAAGATGGGAACCAATTACAATGGAACCTGCCTGGGGATCGCTTCCCGGCAGAACGCCGTGGAGATTCCCCACCGGATCCATTTCCACGTTTATTCCAAGCTCCTCCATCTTCCCTTTTAAAAACTCCAGGGCCTGGAAGTATTCCCTGGAAAATCCTAGCCGGGTAATGGAACCGTCCCCGTTACGCCCAATACCGCCTGCCTGCTGAAGCATTTCATTCAATCTGCTCATTTCCCTTTTCCTCCGTTTTCAGCATACTTTGATTCCAATATATCCATGTCCGGTCTGTTTGTCAATGACAATCCACTTATCTGACACTGGCGGCCTGTTAGCCTGGGACGGGCTTTCCTGCCAACGGCAGCCGGACCGGCTGTCCCTCCCTCTTTCAGGCCCTAAAACCATCCATTCTTCTATGTTTCCATGGCGTATTTCCGCTTCCGTATGCTATACTGGAGCTGTGAATCAGTAAAGAAAGGCAGATTACATTTATGAACATTCAGATTTTTGGGACGAAAAAAGATTTTGAAACGAAAAAGGCAGAACGCTATTTTAAGGAACGCGGGATCCGGTACCAGTTCATCGACATGAAGGAAAAGGGCTTGAGCAAAGGCGAATTTCTATCTGTTCTCCAGGCAGTCGGCGGATATGAAAAGCTGATCGATCCCGACTGTAAAGACAGGGACCTCCTGGCTCTGGTCACCTATCTTGCCGAAGAGGACCGGACAGACAAAATATTTGAAAACCAGAGGATCCTAAAGACTCCCATTGTACGCAATCAGAGACAGGCGACGGTGGGATGCCAGCCGGAAGTATGGAAGACCTGGAAATAATGGAGGCACACCATGAAGAACAACCAGACAGGTGAGCTGCAGGAAGTCCAGTGGGACCGCCTCCTTCGCATTAAAACTGCTGGAAGAGATGATTCCAGCGCCGACCAGTACCGGTATCCCTATGAGCCCACGCCCTATTCCGTTCTGGAACGCCTGGCTGGATCCGGACGGATCCGAAAAGGCAATATTCTGCTGGACTATGGCTGCGGCAAGGGACGGGTCGGGCTTTTTCTGTCCTGCCAGACCCGTTGCCGCTCCATCGGCGTCGAATATGATCCGCGTATTTACGAAAAAGCTCTGGAAAACCAAAGTTCCTGTGTATCCTCCGGAAGATCCTCCTTTGTCCTGGCCAATGCCGAACATTATGCCGTTCCCGCCTCCGTCGACCGGGTCTACTTTTTCAACCCCTTTTCCCTGGAGCTTCTCCAGAAGGTCATGGCCCGGATCCTGGACTCATATTATGAGAATCCACGGTCTATACTGCTGTTTTTTTATTATCCCTCGGACAGCTATCTCTCATATCTGACCTCTGTTCCAGAGATGGCGTTTCTCGATGAGATCCCGTGTGGAGACCTTTTTCCAGGAAACGATCCCCGGGAGACCATCATGATCTTTGAGCTTCCGTATCCGATGTAGGATACGGACTCAATGTGTGTTTGTGCTTAGACGCTCCCGGTCCAATGTCCCCACGGGAGCGTTAAAATTTTACTGGGCACAGGCGGACTCATTTTAATCCTGTATTTAGATTCAGATACATAAAACGCGAAAGGGAGCCTTGATTTATAAGGCTCCCTTAACAACTAAAAAAGCTCGGGACAGGAGGGTCTGCCCCAGCGCAGCCCACGGCAGTGGGCGCAGCGAGGGCATTCGAACCTGGGCGTCAGCCCTGCGGG
>PPYE01090394.1_pt1 | contig 64036 bp, 74 predicted proteins | sample 1559881 | NCBI WGS metagenome assembly PPYE01 (sample SAMN08240022, study PRJNA423297) | Human gut metagenome, whole genome shotgun sequencing project. | reverse complement strand
ATCAGAATAAAACAGATATCGGACTTATCGGCTTGGCTGTGATGGGCGAGAATCTTGCTTTAAACATGGAGAGTAAGGGATGGCACGTGTCGGTATATAACCGTACTGTTCCCGGAGTAGAAGAGGGGGTGGTAGAGCGCTTCCTGAATGGTCGTGCAAAAGGTAAAAACATCGAAGGATTCACGGATATAAAGGCATTTGTAGATTCGATAGCTATTCCCCGTAAGATTATGATGATGGTTCGTGCCGGAAGTCCGGTAGACGAACTGATGGATCAGCTTTTCCCGTTGCTTTCACCGGGAGACATTCTTATTGATGGCGGTAATTCTAATTACGAAGATACCAACCGTCGTGTCCAACTGGCGGAATCAAAGGGATTTCTTTTCGTCGGTAGCGGTGTGTCCGGTGGTGAGGAGGGAGCCTTGAATGGCGCTTCTATTATGCCCGGCGGTTCGGAAAAAGCATGGCCGGAAGTGAAACCGATTCTTCAGAGTATTGCGGCAAAAGCTCCGGACGGCACTCCTTGTTGCCAATGGGTGGGTCCTGCCGGCTCCGGTCATTTTGTGAAGATGATTCACAACGGTATCGAATATGGTGATATGCAACTGATTGCCGAAGCCTATTGGGTGATGAAAAAGTTGCTTGATCTGACCAATGAGGAAATGGCTGATGTCTTTGCCCGTTGGAACGAAGGCAAACTTCGCAGTTATCTGATTGAAATCACCGCCAACATTCTGCGGCATAAAGACAAATCCGGAGGTTATCTCATTGATAAAATTCTGGATGCAGCCGGACAGAAAGGAACCGGTAAATGGTCGGTTATCAATGCGATGGAACTCGGTATGCCGTTAGGGCTAATTGCCACGGCGGTATTCGAACGAAGCCTTTCTTCACAGAAAGACTTGCGTCACTTGGCTTCCAAGCAATTCCAGTGTCAACATACACAACCTATATATAATAAGGCGGAACTCGTAAAGAATATTTTTTCTGCTCTTTATGCTTCCAAACTCGTCTCTTATGCCCAGGGATTCGCCGTGTTGCAACGTGCTTCCGACGCTTTCGGCTGGCATCTCGACCTGGCTTCCATTGCACGTATGTGGCGTGGGGGATGCATCATCCGCAGTATATTCCTGAACGATATTGCTGCTGCCTTCGAAGCCACCGACAAGCCTAAACACTTGTTGTTGGCTCCTTATTTTAAAGAAGAAATGAAGACATTGCTTCCCGGATGGAAGAGTCTGGTGGCGGAAGCCATGAAAGAAGAACTTCCCGTTCCTGCTTTCTCTTCTGCCCTGAACTATTTCTATTCGCTCACTTCTGCCGATTTGCCCGCCAACCTTGTGCAGGCACAACGCGATTATTTCGGTGCGCACACTTTTGAGCGTAAGGATGAGTTGCGCGGACAGTTCTTCCACGAGAACTGGACAGGCCACGGAGGAGATACGAAATCGGGTACATATAATGTTTAAATAGAAAAATAGTTTTGAAATGATAAATTATATTTCACCACAGAGGACACGGAGGACACAGAGGTTTTATATTTTTATTTACTATGGAGTAACACAGAGTTTCACGTATTTATAATTGTATTTATCGCTCTGTTTTACTTGCAGAAAGAGAGAGAAGAACTCTGTGTTCTCCGTGTCCTCTGTGGTGGACTCATAAATGATTATTTACCATTTCAAAACATAAATCAAAACAATTCTTGAATGATGGATAAATTTGCAATGATAATTTTCGGTGCGTCGGGTGACTTGACCAAGCGTAAGCTGATGCCTGCCCTTTACTCCCTTTACCGTGAAAACCGGTTGACCGGAGAGTTTTCCATATTGGGTATCGGGCGTACGGTCTATTCTGACGATAACTACCGTTCCTATATATTAGAAGAACTGCAACAGTTCGTCAAGTCCGAAGAACAGGACGCAGCTCTTATGGCTTCGTTTGTCTCCCATCTCTACTATTTACCGATGGACCCGGCAAAAGAAGAAGGTTACCCACAACTCCGCCAACGTCTGATGGAATTGACTAACGAGGTAGATCCGGACAATCTGCTGTTCTACCTTGCCACTCCGCCATCACTTTACGGAGTAGTGCCCATCTACTTGAAAGCTGCCGGACTTAACACTCCCCATTCGCGCATCATCGTCGAAAAACCTTTCGGCTATGATCTCGAATCGGCACTTGAACTGAATAAAACGTATGCCTCTGTTTTCAATGAGCATCAAATTTACCGTATCGACCATTTTCTCGGTAAGGAAACGGCCCAGAATGTACTGGCTTTCCGTTTTGCTAATGGTATCTTCGAACCTCTCTGGAACCGTAACTATATCGACTACGTTGAGATTACAGCCGTAGAAAATCTGGGTATCGAGCAACGTGGCGGGTTCTATGAAACGGCAGGTGCGCTGCGGGATATGGTGCAGAACCATCTGATACAGCTTGTAGCCCTTACGGCTATGGAACCGCCTGCTGTTTTCAATGCAGACAATTTCCGTAATGAAGTGGTGAAGGTCTACGAATCTCTAACTCCATTGAACGATGTCGATTTGAACGAACATATTGTTCGCGGACAATATACAGCCTCCGGTAGTAAAAAGGGATACCGTGAAGAAAAAGGAGTGGCTCCCGATTCGCGCACGGAAACTTATATTGCCATGAAACTGGGCATCAGTAACTGGCGCTGGAGTGGCGTTCCGTTCTACATTCGTACAGGAAAACAAATGCCGACGAAAGTAACGGAAATCGTTGTTCATTTCCGTGAAACACCTCATCAGATGTTTCATTGTGCCGGTGGCAACTGTCCGCGGGCGAATAAATTGATTCTTCGTTTGCAACCGAATGAAGGAATAGTGCTCAAGATCGGAATGAAAGTCCCCGGTGCAGGCTTCGAAGTCCGTCAGGTGACGATGGATTTCAGTTATGCACAGTTGGGCGGTGTGCCTAGTGGCGACGCTTATGCCCGTCTGATAGACGATTGTATTCAGGGTGATCCGACTTTATTTACTCGAAGTGATGCAGTAGAAGCCTCATGGAAATTTTTCGATCCGGTGCTGCGCTATTGGAAAGATAATCCCGACGCGCCTCTTTACGGTTATCCCGCAGGTACGTGGGGGCCTTTGGAAAGCGAAGCGATGATGCATGAACATGGGGCCGACTGGACGAATCCTTGTAAGAATTTGACAAATACAGATCAATATTGTGAATTATGAAAATATCAGTTTTTCCCTCATCTATTGAAACTTCACGAGCATTGATACTCCGCCTGGTGGAAATCATGAATGAAGAGCCGGACAGAGTGTTCAATATCGCAGTCAGCGGTGGTAATACCCCTGCTCTGATGTTCGATTTATGGGCGAATGAATATCTGGAAATCACCCCTTGGGACCGTATGCGGATTTATTGGGTGGATGAACGTTGTGTGCCTCCCGATGATTCGGACAGTAATTACGGAATGATGCGCAACCTTCTTCTGGGCATAACTCCTATTCTTTATGAGAATGTATTCCGCATCCGTGGAGAGGAAAAGCCTGCGAAAGAGGCGGTTCGCTATTCGGAGTTAGTCCGGCAGCAAGTGCCGTTTAAACGTGGTTGGCCCGAATTCGATATTATACTGTTGGGGGCTGGAGATGACGGACACACTTCTTCCATCTTTCCCGGACAAGAAGATTTGCTGACTTCAAACTCTATTTATGTGGTCAGTGCACATCCCCGTAACGGGCAGAAGCGTATCGCAATGACGGGATACCCCATTCAGAATGCCCGCTATGTCATTTTCCTGATTACCGGAAAAAACAAAGCCGATGTAGTAGAAGAAATCTGTAATTCGGGAGACACTGGTCCCGCAGCCTATGTGGCTCATCATGCGCAAAATGTAGAACTGTTTATGGATAAAGGGGCTGCCGCATATATTGAAGATCCTAATAAAAAGATGAGTTAGAACATAACTATTTCATTGACGAAACTAATAGAAAAAAGAAGAATATGAATCCTTATCAACCTTCATTTGGTGGTAATATCCCGCAAGACGTAGCTGGGAAACAAGGCGAAAATGTTATCTTTATTGTTTATGCTTTAAAAGATTCGCCTGAAACTCTTGACAAAGTAAAAGATGTGTGTGCCAATTTTTCGGCCCTGATTCGCAGTATGCGTAACCGTTTTCCCGATATGATGTTCAGTTGTACCATGGGATTTGGAGCTGATGCCTGGAGCCGTCTTTTCCCGGAACAGGGAAAACCCAAAGAACTGAACACTTTCGAAGAGATAAAAGGCGAGAAGCATACGGCAGTTTCTACTCCGGGCGACTTATTGTTTCATATCCGTGCAAAACAGATGGGATTATGTTTTGAGTTTGCATCTATCATCGATGAGAAACTTCAAGGCGTAGTTGAGCCTGTCGACGAAACTCACGGTTTCAGATATATGGATGGCAAGGCCATTATCGGCTTTGTGGATGGAACGGAGAATCCGGCAGTTGATGAAAATCCCTATCATTTTGCAGTTGTAGGAGAGGAAGATGCTGATTTTGCAGGAGGCAGCTATGTCTTTGTGCAGAAGTATATTCACGATATGGTTGCGTGGAACTCCTTGCCTGTGGAAGAACAGGAGAAAGTGATCGGGCGTCGCAAGTTTAACGATGTCGAACTGTCTGATGAGGAGAAACCTCAAAATGCGCATAATGCCGTCACTAATATTGGTGATGACCTGAAAATAGTGCGTGCCAATATGCCGTTCGCCAATACGTCTAAAGGAGAATATGGTACCTACTTCATCGGTTATGCAAGTACGTTCACTACTACCCGGCAGATGTTGGAAAGTATGTTTATTGGCAATCCGGTAGGCAATACCGACCGTTTACTGGACTTTAGTACAGCAGTAACGGGAACACTTTTCTTTGCTCCTTCCTACGATTTACTGGGTGAACTGGGCGAATAAAAAATAAAAGACTGGAGGAGGATTACACTTTGGTAATCTCCTCCACTACATATTGGTCTTTTACTTTCTTGCAAGTACATACGAAGAATTCCGGATGTTTCAGAGCTCCTTGTAAAGTATCAGGAAGAATCATTTCTTTAGTATGACGGTCCATTGCAACCGTTGCATACAGGATACCTTCGCTCTTGCATTTCTCTATTAATTCACTTTTTAGTTCTTCTACACTATATTCCATTTGTGTGATCCTTTGTCACTGCAAAGTTATGGAAAATATGTATATTTTATGCAATTATATTCCTGTAATAAATAAAAAATAGCTCCCTTGTTCGTCCGCCGACGAGGGAGCTATCAACACAAAAACTAAACTAGACTAATTATTTTGTTTCTTATAGAACGACTTCATTTTCAGTGTATATACCTATGCTGTATTTTTGTCTTGGACAAGAATACGGAAACAAATTACTTTATGTGCTGTCTAATTTCATGCTTTTTATATTATTTAGCTTGATTGAATTGATTGTATAAACTCTGCAATTTGGATGAATCTTTCTCTTTTAATTCTAGATCTCTATATCCATCGCTAAGTGTAATTCGCATCTTTGTAACACTTTCGTTTGAGAGTTTATTAAGTTCGCTACTTGAACAGGTTAAGTAGATTCCTAGTTTGTTATTAATCCCATTGGGATTCCAGTCTCCTGGTTTTGTAAGTGTGTATTCGAGATTGTAGACTTTTATAATGTTACTATTCGTCTTTAGTAGAATTTCCTTTCCTTTATCACATGATGCCACACAATCTGTGAAAATACGAAACTCAATGAAGTCTGTACCACCTTCGTGTCTGAATCTTATGCGTGTTTGATTTTTACCAGTTGCACCACCTGAATATATTTTTTCCCATGAAGTGGTAATTACTTTTTCACCTGTGAAATCATCAATCTGTGTATTTACTTTTTGAGCAAAACAGATTATTGGCAAAAATGCCAAAATAAATAAGAAGCTTTTCTTCATGTTTGTATGTAGTTTTATATGATTATCCTGCATTTCGTTCATTCTTCAACATAGCCAGTTCCCCTTTCGCTTTTTTAAGCTCATCAGTGAGTAGCTGATTTGTTCTCATATATTCATTAAGCGTTCCTTGAAGCGTAGCTATCGTGTCTACCAAACGCTCCATGCGTTCAATATTTGGGTCAGGTGTTTCTTCTGAAAGTAACATTTGACCTTTTCCGCGAAGTAGCCATTCTGCGGAAATATCTTCATAGGTCAGTAGAATTGAAGTTAATACTTTTGCGGAAGGTTCTGTTCCACGTTGAAACATTGATGCTATTACAGATTGTGTTACACCTATTTTTTTCGCAAATGCGCTATCTGTAATGCCAGCAGACAGAATTATTTCTCTAATTCTTCCATTAATCGTGTCGTTATTTGCCATAAATCAAATCAATCAAAAGTTAATAAAACGCAAATGCGATAAAATAAAAGTCTTTCTGTTTTTATAATAACGCAAATGCGATTATATTTGCATCATAAATCAATCAATCATACAAACATACAAAAAATGATTGATAAAACCAATTAAAAAATAACGATTATGAGCTACAATTTATCACAAATCATGAAGTCTGCACACCGCAATTACAAGAAAGGTGGAAAAACATTTTCAGAGTGTTTAAAATCTGCATGGAGCTTTGCAAAACTTCAAGAAAGTTTCTCACCGGAAGCGGTGAAAGAGAGAACTGATAAATTCTTAGCTAAGAAGCAAGAAGAATTTAGCAAGGCTGCTAAAGCTACACCTAGCAAGGAATACAATAATCTTAATATTCCCGCTTCTGCTTATTACAACCCAAATAGCACTCAATACGGTGCACATTACGTCGGAGATTAATAACCAATAAATATTTCAATTATGGAACTACAGGAAATGACTAAAGCACAGTTAATCGAAAAGGTAGAAGAATTATCTACCAGTCTTGATGAGAATATTTATCGTAACGATGAATTAGCAGCAAAGGTACTGGAACTTGAGAAAATTGAAAATGAGCTTCGTGCAGAAAACGATTCGCTCAAGAAAGAAAATATAGATTTGAAGGGTTCTGTTGAAAATTATCGTGGGTGGTGGCAAAGTGAGTCTAAAAAACTAGAAAAGATTAAAGAATCTTTGAAAGCTGCTTCTATCGTTTTTCGGGCGATCACCTATGAAGCTATTAACTAGCCCTCACTAAAGTCAAACCAAACCGCCGGTTATCCGGAACCCAGTCCGGTCTTTGAGCCTGCCCTTGAAGGGAGACTGGGAACAACAGAGAAGAGTTCTTTAACATCTTGGAACATATATGGCTTACGTAGCAGGAATATGAAGCCCGTGAGGGTAGGTAGTTAGGCTGTAGTAAGACGGTGGTTTGGTACACCGGAGTAGAACCGTGATAAGCGATAAAGGCGAGGTTCAAAAATTGCCCTGCAACCGAATAGCAGAGGATTTCGGTAAGTATATAGATAGAATTAATGTGAATAACATATAAGAGCGATGTAGCTCAAGCTGGTTAGAGCGCTGTGTGTGGTGGATGGTTGAGAGTTCGAGTCTCTCAAGAAACACTCTTAGCTTAACGGAAGAGCACCACAAACAGAGGTCAGCGGTTCGAATCCGTTCATCGCTTCAAGTTTAATTTAAAATTTAATTGTATGGAAAAAGAAATTCAGAAACGCAGTATAATCAATGTTTTGCGAAACATGGATGTCGGTGATGAAGAAGTGTTTCCCATTACTCAAAAAACGTCTGTGGTTTTCACTTTAAATCAGAGATTATATAAGGAAAAAGGGGATGGCATGTCCTGGACTACTAAATCTTATGTTCAGGATGGAATATTAAAGGTTACTAGAACTACTTAACTTATTTGCTTATTGAGATGATTAGAGGTGAAATGGCTGAAATATTGCTAGACAATATACTCCGTTTGTTTTCGACAGAGATATTCGGGAAAGATAGGTCAGCATACTATGTAGGTGGCGAGAAAAAGTTGATTAGTCTCATTGAAGCAGGTAAGATTGAAAGTGACAAGCCTGTGAACGCTCAAAATGGTAAATGGCATTGTAATGCAGCACATGTATTACTTCATTGCCGGTGTGCAAGAAAGAAGGGTAAATCAAAAAAGAAATAGAAATTTATGGATGAATTTGAATACATCGGTTTATTTCTTACTAAAGAAAGTAGAAATAAACTATTGGATTTGTTGCCTCCATTTGAAGGGAAAATGTACTTAGACCACTGCACTCTACTACATAAGAGTCAGAATGGCAAAGCTAAAGCCGAGACAATAATGCGTGCATTTGAATTCCATGGAGGCAAAAAATTCTTAGTTAATATAGTGGCAATTGGATGGAATGATAAAGCTATGGCATTCAAATGTGTTCCATCTTGGCTTTCTTGTATGAATAAAACTCCACACATTACTATACGTACATTCAGTGATGGAAATCCTGTTGATAGTAATGCTATTGAAAAGTGGATAGATATTATACCTGTTATTGTTGAAGCTAATTTAGATAAAAGATGAAAACATTGAAGATCATTCATAATATTTTCACAGTAGTTGCATTAATAGCAGCTATGTATATAGGAGGAGGAATCGAAGCGTCAAGAAGTGATATTGCTTGGTCATATATCATATTCTTCATAGTTGTTGCTTTGCTGGCTGCTAGATTCATCTATGAAGATAAGAAACAAAATAAAGATAGCCTGTGAAGGTTTGCATTGCTTAATTTTATTAGTCATGATTAGCCCGGTTCGCCAAAGAGGCAGACGCGCTACTCAACAATAGGGAATGTCAGCCCTTAGATGTAGTGAGCATGACAACTCATCCCGGTTCGATTCCGGGTTCCTTCACAGAGATAATTCTCATTTATGTTTAACTAACAATACCGAAGTAAGGAGCTTCGTGGGGTGTGAGTCCCTTATTTATTTGATTTAAGTGTTCTACATCTATCCCGGTGTGTTTTGATCGGCTATCCGGGAGCAAAGTAACTCGTGAGAGTGAACTCATGTTTTTCATAGTATTAGAACTTGAAGTCCACATCATAGCGTTGATGTGGCAAAAACGGGGAGGTATTCTCAATGGTAAAGAGAGCATAAAGAAAGCGTACGAAGTGCTTTATGTATTGCAGATGCAATTATTTAGGTTCGACTCCTAAACTGCCCCACAATGGCTTATTATAGCTAAATGATTGTTTGCCGTGTTTTTTATTTTTGTGTTTGTGTTTCCAAGTGGACGGTTCGTGAGAATAGTTCACTTATATGAAGCTTTGGCGTAATTGGTAGGCGCGCTCAATATCAGAGTTGGTTCAGTGGAAATCTGTATATGAGTATCGTAGGACCCTTCGAGAAAGTAGACACCCAGTGCAGGTTCGAGTCCTGCAAGCTTCACAAGCTCGTGAGAGTTATTTAGTAGTTTTGTCGTGTTTTATTTTGTGTGTTTGGTACATGGTTCGTGAGAATAGTGTACCTTTTTTAATTGGAGAAATGGCGGAATTGGTAGACGCAAGTATGCAGATAGATTGAAGAAAGTCATACATAGGTAATCTATCGTCCCGGTTCGAATCCGGGTTTCTCCACACCTAACCAGTTATAGATGTTGTGTCTTTATTTAGTGTTGTATCATGATAAGATGTAATGGTTCGTGAGAATAGTACATCTTTTTTTATTTGGGCGGGCAGTATTCTTGGATGAAACATTACAGAGTGCGCACAATGTAAAGAGGTCGGTTCGATACCGGCACCGTCCACATATTTAGATGTGCATAAATCAGCGGGAGCCGTACACCCTTTAAGCGTAGCCGATCCATAAGGTACATTGGACTTTTTTGTAACATATGCTTTTCTGCCTGTACAATATCGTACAGGCAGTTTTTTGTTACAAAAAAGGCGTTAAAATGGCGAAGTTTCTGTTTGCATATCTTGTCAATAAAAGATAACTTTATAGATGTAAAGAATTAAAAGTCAAACCATTAATTTCAGAATTATGAAAGAATTAGTAACCATTCAGCAAAAGCTGAAAGCCCCCAAAGGGCAGTATAATACTTTCGGTAAATACAAGTACCGTAGTTGTGAGGACATTCTTGAATCAGTGAAACCTGTTCTTGCTGAAACAAAATGTACATTAACTCTAAGTGATGAGATGATCGCAGTAGGTGATAGGATCTATGTAAAAGCGACTGTCACTTTGACTAATGACAAGGGAGAAAAAGAAGTAACTACTGCTTTTGCAAGGGAAGAAGAGACAAAGAAAGGAATGGATGGGAGCCAAATCACTGGGGCCTCATCTTCTTATGCAAGAAAGTACGCTCTTAACGGTCTGTTTTGCATTGATGATGCAAAAGACAGCGATTCGACCAATACTCATGGTAAAGAAGAGACTCAACAACCTGCAAAAACACCGGTAAGTACGGATAAGGCAGTATATACAGGTGCTCAATTGAAAAATGCTATTGCTGAAATGCTTGCTGTTAAAAGTCGTGCTGAACTTGAAAAGGTTTGGTATGGACATGAAGCAATGCAAAATGATAATGAATTTAGAAATGCCTGTATGGAAATGGGCAAAATTTATCCTGCACAATGATAGAATTAGTTAGGTCAGGTGTAGTTTTCAATGAAGAAAACCACACCTATTTTCTTGGTGAAAAACAGTTGAAAGGTATAACGGGAATGATAAGCCGGCAATTATTCCCGGATAAATATAAGGCTGTTCCTGAATTTATATTGAAGAGAGCTGCTGAAAAAGGTAGCCGTATCCATGCTCAATGTCAGTTTGTTGATACTACCGGTTTCACGCCTGAAAGTGTTGAAGCGGAGAATTATTTGAAAGAGCGGACGAAAGCCGGATATAAGGCTTTTGCTAATGAGTACACTGTGTCTGATAACGAATACTTTGCATCAAACATTGATTGTGTTTGGGAAAAGGACGAGAAAATCAGCCTTGGCGACATCAAGACTACTGCAAGCCTTGACCGTGAGTATTTGAGTTGGCAGTTATCAATCTATGCCTATTTGTTTGAACTTCAAAATCCACTTATCAAAGTTGATAAATTGTTTGGCATTTGGCTACGAGGTGATAAATCTGAATTGGTTGAGATTGGACGTAAACCGGATGCAGAGGTTAAGAGATTACTGGAGTGTGAGATTAAGGGTGAACACTTCTTGCCTAATACTCCTGTTCCTGTCGATGAGAAGCTGCTTATTCCCATGCAATTAGTAGATACTATCATTGATATTGAGGAACAAGCGAGCTATATCACTGAAGTGCAGAAAGGTTATAAAGAACAGCTTAAAAGTGCCATGCGTGAGAATGGTGTTAAATCATGGGACGCTGGCCGGTTACGTGTTAGTTATACTCCTTCTTCAACGGGTAAGAGTTTTGATACAAAGAAGTTTCAGGAAGATCACCCGGAACTTTATTCTCAATATTTAAAAACGTCAATTAAAGCGGATAGTATTCGTGTAACTATAAGGGAGGAAGGAAAATGAGTGTCAATAAAGTAATTCTTATAGGACGTGCCGGTAAAGACCCGGACGTGAGAACATTGGACGGTGGAGCAAAAGTAGCTTCTTTATCTTTTGCCACAACAGATAAAGCGTACACCTTGCAAAATGGAACCCAGGTACCGGAGCGTACAGAATGGCATAATCTTATTTTTTGGAATAAGACTGCTGAAATAGTTGAGAAGTACGTCCATAAAGGAGATAAGTTGTATATAGAAGGTAAGTTACGCACTCGTAACTATGACGATAGCAAAGGAGTTAAGCGCTACATCACTGAAGTCTTTGTTGATAGTATCGAGATGCTTACACCGAAAGTTCAGCAACAGGCTGCTCCTGTACCTCCACCATTACCAACGCAACAGCCTACACAGAGGCAGCAACAACAGGTACAACAGCCTGCATATCAGCAACAGTCGTTTCAACAGGCACCACCGCCTGATGATTTACCATTCTAATATATGGCAGAAGCTATTCTAACAAAACAAAACGGGGTAGTCACAATGGATAAGTCGTTTGACTACCTCTGTTCCACGCTCAAAAATGGAACTTACACTGTAAGTATCAAGAGAAAGGTAGAACCACGTACACTGTCACAGAATGCACTAATGTGGTTGTGGTTCGCTTGTATTGAGAGGGAGACAGGTACGGATAAGTTAGATGTTCATGATTACTATTGTCGGAAGTTTCTTCCACGGCAAATATGTATGAATGGAAATATTGTTTCGGTTGTTGGAAGTACTTCTAAATTGAATACGATCCAAATGAAAACTTTCATGGATAAGGTTCAGGCTGATGCTGCCACCGAATTAGGAATCAATTTGCCATTGCCTGTTGACCAGTACTATAAAGATTTTATTAATGAATACCTGCATAGGTAAGTATTAACTAAAAATTTAATTAAAATGGATTTGAATATTTCAAAAGAAAAATTGACCAAAAAGGGATGTCTTGAAGTGGTCTATGCAGACAAGGAGGGAAACGATATTGTTTTCAAGGGGATTAATCCTGTTCATCCGGATTTGAAGGATTCGCTTAATAAGCTTATCCCTTACATTGTCGATATTACAGAGCAGAAAGAAGCCGGGTACATTAATTGGGAACGTCCGGATTCATGTCTTGAAGATGAGTTTTTCAAGAAGTTCAATGTAACCGGTGTTAGCATTGGTGGTGACTCTTCCTTTGAAGTTTGTGTGCTGACTGGTAAGCGAACTCTTATGACGAGCAAAGTTCTTAATCTTTGTTCTCCTGGTATTGGTTTCGATCCGGACAACGAATCGTATGTGCATTGTGAGGAGTTTCGTGATGCAGTTTACAATTTCTTGTATGAAGCAGAACTCTATGTTACAGAGAATAAATGTTCAGAGATTCAAAGGGAGTTCGAGTTTAAAGATGGTGAGGACCCGTTTGAAAAGACAGATGAAGCTACTGAAGCAATGAATGAGAGTGAAGATAATGAGGTATTCTCAACTGTTGAACATCAAGAATTAGTATTAGAACCTGCTTCATGAAACCAATCTATGTGACTAAGACGCCAAATCTGTACCGGATTCAGTTCGAGTATCACCCAAAGTTGGTCGAGGTCATAAAGATGATACCAAGTAAGCCACGCTACGACGGGACAGACCGGGCGTGGCTTGTTAGTATCAATGATGTGCGTTATCCTGTTGGACGTGATGCCAATTGGTATGTGAGAGCTTTTTCGCAATGGGCTGTTCAAATGCGTTTCTGTTCTACTGTTAAGGAACGTGAGGTTACTGAAGATATTAATTATGATATTCCTCCGATGAAACCTTTTGTCGGTGAACACTATATGTTACTTCAACCTTACGAGTATCAACTTGAGGGAGTACAGTATGCAATAGAGCACAAACGCTGTTTTTTCGGAGACCAGCCCGGGTTAGGTAAAACGTTGCAAGCTATATGTGCAGCTGTTAAGGCACATAAGGAAGCGCCTATATACGGTGAATCTTTTCCTGTACTTGTAATTTGCCCTGCTGCATTGAAAGTCAACTGGCAACGTGAATTCAAGAAATTCGCAGGGATTAACGCCATTATACTTGATGACAGAAACCGCCAGTCCTGGCAATCTTTTTATGAGTGTAAGAAGTCTGATGGCAGCCCACTTTGTGAGGTATTCATTACGAATTATGAATCACTGAATAAGTTTTTTGTGAGGTCTGTAAATAAGGAATCCAAGTTCACAATGAAAAGTATTGCTTTCGATCAGCGTGTTTCTTTGTTCAGGTCTGTTATCATTGACGAATCTCACAAATGTAAATCAAGTAAGACACAGCAAGGAAAGTTTGTAGAAGGTATCTGCAAAGGAAAACGGTATGTATTCGCATTGACCGGTACTCCTGTTGTCAACAATAATACAGACTTGATACAACAGCTAAAAATATTAGGTCGATTAGAGGACTTTGGAGGATATAGCCGGTATGTTGAAAGGTATTGTGATGGTCCCAAACAGGCATCCAACGTTAAAGAGCTAAATTGGCGACTATGGAATACTTGCTTTTTTCGTCGTGAGAAGTCAAAGGTGCTTACACAACTTCCGGACAAGACCCGTCAATACTTGACAGTTGATATCACTACCACCAAAGAGTATAAGGCTGCTGAGGCTGATATGGTAAAATACTTAAAGAAGTACAAAAATGCTTCGGACGCACAAGTGCAGAAATCAATGAATGGTGCCGTCATGGTGCAGATGCAGCTTTTAAAACAGATATCCGCCAGAGGTAAAATCAAGGCTGTTTATGAATTTGTCCATGATGTTATCGATGGTGGTGAGAAGCTGATACTTTTCGGTTACTTGAAAGAAGTTGTAGCAGAATTGAAAAAGGAATTTCCTAAAGCTGTTACTGTGACAGGTTCCGATAATGTCAACCAAAAGCAATATGCCGTTGATTCTTTCCAAAATAATCCCGATTGCAAGCTGATTATTCTGAACTTCAAATCGGGTGGTACCGGACTTACTTTGACGGCTGCCAGTCGTGTTGCTTTTATAGAGTTCCCTTGGACTTTCAGCGATTGCGAACAGGCAGAAGATCGTGCGCATCGTAATGGTCAGAAGAACAACGTTAACTGCTATTACTTCTTAGGTAAGGATACTATCGACAAGTATATGTATGATGTGATTCAGACTAAGAAGAACATTGCCAATGGTGTTACTGGTACGGACGATCAAGTAGAAGAGAATATGGTGAATCTTGCAATGGACTTGTTTAGGGATAAATTATGAAGCCATTTAGATTAGTTATAAATGGGCAGAAAACTCATATTCAGGAATACAAGAAAGAAATGTTGTTCGGTCCTGAATGGGAAACCATAATATCCTTTGTCGGTTGCAAGAACAGGTGTAAACAAATCGTTGACCTTCTAAATGAATGTGCAACGATTTCAAAAAACAAGCAGAAAAATGACTGAAGAAGATATTCGTAAATTGGAGGTGAAATATTCTGAAACTAAGATACAACACATTTGTGTAACTTGGTTCAGAGAAACGTTTCCCAATGTAGGCCCTTTACTCTTTGCTATACCAAACGGCGGCGTCAGGACAAAGAAAAGCGGTGCTATGCGTAAATATGAAGGTGCCATCGCTGGTGTTGCTGATTTGATTCTGCTTTTTCCTCGCGGTGGTAAGAGCAGTCTTTGCATAGAGATGAAAACTCCACATGTAAAAGGTAAACGTGCCGGAACGCAGTCTGATGAGCAAAAAGCGTGGCAGGCATTAGTTGAGAAATATGGTAGTGTATATGTCGTTTGTCATGGGTTGATTGAGTTCATTAATAGCGTTTGCTATTATCTGAAAGCTGACCCTCAACCTTATATAAACAATGTCTTACGGAATTATTATAAATTGATATGACTTATATTGAACTTATCAATAGGTTTTGGGAACTTGATGAAAGCTGGCAATTTTCCTGCTGTGAAACGAGGCTTTATTTTTACTTGCTAAAAATTGCGAATCGTTTAGGCTGGGAGGATAACTGGACACGTAGTGATACAAAGGTGTCATCTGACGTGGGAGTGTCTGTAAAAGTATTCAAGTCCGCCCGAAATAGATTAGTTCAAGCAGGTCTTATTGAATGTAAACAAGGCAATGGAAGAGGCAATAAATCAACGTATTCTATAAAAGGTGTACAAAAAGGTATGCAAAATATACCACCTTTACAGCAACCTTTAGGTACACCTTTAGGGCACCCTTTAGGTACACCTTTTCAAGAAAGCTCCCCCATACCCCCTAAAGAAGAATATAAGACAGAGACAAAGACAAAGAAAGAACCCCCTAAAGGGGGTAAGAAAGAAAGTAGCTCTGGCGAGCTTTTCCCACCCTTTAAACCGGAGAAACCTAAAAGAGTCGCAAAAGAATTTATTGCTCCTACGCTTGATGAGGTTATCCAACACTTCATCAAGCAAAATGCTCCGGAACGTTTAGATGATTGGCAAGAGCAAGCAGAAATATTCTTCAATCACTTTGACTCGATAGGGTGGAAGAATGCCAATGGAGTGAAAATAGAGCGGTGGGATTCCAAAGCAAACCTTTGGATACTGGATCGTATTCGTGAAAATCGAAAAAATGAATTAGACCATGACGGAAGAGGAAAAGAATCTATCAAGCAAACTTCAAAATTTGATGGAGAAGGAAGCCGGCAAGCGCAAGCTGACGCTCCAACAGATAGAGAATCTGATACAAAGGCACAAGGAAAGTATTCAGGACGTTTCTGAGTATGATTTAACTGATACACAAGAGTATTACAGCCATTGGAATTTAATTTCTAACCTTGGTACGGATTATACAGAACGGGAGTTTAGAAAATTTGATGTTGATGATAACAACTCTAAACTAATTCAGTTTCTTCTGTACTACTTCAACGGATGCCGGTATGCTCAAAATGTGTTTCCGGAAGAGAATTACAAGGTTCATAAGAATCTTTTGCTTGTTGGTGAACCTGGCACTGGGAAAACAATGTTGATGCAGATTTTTGCAGATTATTTGAAACTTACTTGTAACCCCAATGCTTTTGAAAACTTGTCTGTAACTCAAATGATGAATTACTATAAAATTCATGGGCATATTGACTTGTACACTTACAATGAGAATCAATCTAAAGGGTTTAAACCAAACCCCTTTAATATCTGCTTGAATGATATCGGTCTGGAAACGGAAAATCAAAAATCGTATGGTACCAGCCTCGATTCGGTTATTGATGAATTTCTTTATGCCCGGTATGAGATTTTTCAGCAATACGGCAAGAAGTATCATATAACATCGAATCTTGGCATAGCCGAATTTAAGAAACGTTTCGGGCCAAGATTAGTGGATCGCTTTAAAACGTTTAATGTTCTCCCTCTGTGTGGTGAGAGCCGTAGAATATAGCTACTATGAAAGTTATAATTTACTGGGTTACTAAAGATCCGGATAAAATTGCTCGTATCAGAGAGCGTTTCGGTATTGGAACTTATCGAAGTGTGAACGGTGAAACACCTGCTGAAATACGAGAAGAAGACATGGAACTTCTTCGGGAAACTGAAAGAAGAGGATTTATTCAAATACGTAATAAACCTCAATGAAAATGGCGTTAAAATGGCGAAGTTTCTGTTTGCATAACTTGTCATTTTACGATAACTTTACTGATGTAATAAACTAAAAGTCAAACCAATATAATTAAATTATGGAAGTACAAAACATTAGAATTGACCTTATCAGTCCTTCTCCTTTGAATCCGAGAAAGACTTTTGATGAAGCAGCTCTTCAAGAGCTTGCAAGTAACATTGAGAAACAAGGCTTATTGCAGCCTATCACTGTCAGAGTAGCCAAATCCGAAGATGTGACCGATTTAGAGACCGGTGATGTAACAACAATCCCTTGTTCGTATGAGATTGTTTGTGGTGAGCGTCGTTTTCGTGCTGTATCATTATTGAAAGAAAAGGAAGATAAAGAGAATGTTGCTAAAATCAAGGCCCACCGGAAAAAGTCTGAGCAATTTCAAACAATCTCCTGCATTGTCAGAGAGATGACAGATGATGAGGCTTTTGAAGCAATGATCACAGAAAATCTTCAAAGGAAGGATGTTGATCCTATTGAAGAAGCTTTTGCCTTTGCTCAACTCACGGAAAAAGGACGGACTTTGGAAGATATCGCTCTTAAATTCGGAAAGTCTACTCGCTTTGTCTTTGATCGTATAAAGCTAAATGGTCTTATTCCGGAACTGAAAGAACGTGTAAGAAATGGAGATATACCATTATCCGGTGCTATGATTCTTTCTAAATTGGAGGATAGCTCGCAAATGGAATTTCATAAAGGGAATCAGAATCAGTGTAGTACAGATATGATTCGAAGGTTTGTAGGCAGTTCTTTTCTTGAAATTGATAAAGCTGATTGGATTGAAGAAAATGCAGATAATTGGGATAACGGGGAATTTAAACCATGCGCACAATGTGAGAACAACACTGTCAATCACGGTTGCCTATTCTATGAAATGAATAATAAAAATGCAAGATGCATCAATCCTGATTGCTTTAGAAAAAAACAGATAGCTTATCTGATACGTAAAATCCAACTTGAAAGTGAGTTCCTTGTTAAAGCTGGTGAACCGCTTTCATTCGGGAAAACTGTTATAATGGAGACTAAACTTGACACTTATTGCAGTGATTCGAGAAAAGCTTTCTTGGAACAGACACTCGAAGCTGTTAGAAGCCTTGGATTTGAAATGATAAATCCGGATGAAGTATTTAAGGGTAAGTGTTGGTATGCTGAAAATGATGAGCGTACTCAAAAAATGCTTGAGGATGGTGAGATTTATCGTTGTATATCATTGTGGAATTATTATTGTCCTGAATTTGATGTAGAATACTATTATATAAGAAAAGAGCTATCTTCCAGTACTTCAGCTCTTGCAGATCCTAAAGATATAGAAAGGGAGAAGATAAATGAAAAGTTGAAGAAAGCTAAGGATAAGGTAATCGAGAAGAGTTCTGAAACTATGAGAAAATGGGCACAGGAAAAGCCCTATTATAAGCGTAATAAAGAGTTATCCGTTGATGAACAAACTGTGTTCGATGTAATGATTCTCCGGAATTGTAGTAGTAAATATTTGGAAACACTAAAACTTTCTACTTATAAGAAAGAGTCTGATTTTGTTAAATACGTGAAGAACAACCAAGCTGATCGTAATCAATGGTATCGCGCTTTTATTGCTAACAATCTTTCAAGCAATGATGTGATGTTCTATCCGTATATGCAGAAATGCCAAAACATTCTCTTTGCAGAACAATATCCTGATGATTACACTGAACTTGGTAAGCAGCTCGCTACTTCTTTCGACAAGAAACAAAAGAAACTCAATGAGAGATTGAAAGAACTTGAAAACGATAACACAGAGGAAGCCTAACGGTTTCCTCTCTTTATTGATATGCTTATGAAAACGTGGACTGATGAACAACTCGCTATACTTGATAGCGAGTATTCAACTGCTGATTTGAAAGAGCTTGCCAAACGCCTTTGCAAAACACTTACTGCTGTAAAAGCAAAGGCTTTGAATCGAAAGCTTAGGCGCTCTCCAAAAACTGGATTTTGGAATAGTGAGAGGGTTGAAAAATTAAAAGAGTTGTATCCCAATCATACTAATGAGGAAATAGCACAGATATTAGGTACAACTTATTCTGCCGTAAATGGAATAGCGTTCAAATTACGACTCTTTAAATCTAAAGAGTTCAAATTCCAATGTGCTTCTAAAAGTTTCTTTCCCAAAGGACATCAACCAATGAATAAGGGACGTAAGCAAACAGAATATATGTCTGATGCTCAAATTGAAAAAACGAAAGCTACACGTTTCAAAAAGGGATGTATCCCAAAGAATCATAAAGAGGTTGGATATGAACGCATAACCCGTGACGGTTACATTGAAGTGAAAACTGCTGAACCGAATGTCTTTGAGCTTAAACACCGGCTTGTATGGATTGAGCATAATGGAGAAATTCCTTCTGGTTACAATATTCAGTTCAAAGATGGAGATAAGCAAAATATTTGTATCGAGAACCTATACATGATTAGTCGTTCTGAACAAATGAAAACGCAAAACTCAATGTATGCCCGGTATCCGGAAGATGTTCAGTACCTCATCAAGCTAAAAGGAGTTTTGAATAGACAAATTAATAAAGCAACAAAAAAGAATGAATCATGAGTGATAATGCAATAGATAGATTAAAGGAAATGGTTAACAAACCGTTCCTTTATCAGAATGAAGAAATTGTAATTCTCAACTACTGTGACGGTACCGGTGATGATGGAACCGAAGTTGAAATATACTTGAACAATGGCAAAGTGCTGATATTTAGTATGTTTGATTTAGCTTCCAAGTTGAACCGTTTCCGGTCGATAACAAATACAGTTGTTGTGTTGGCAAATGAACGGTTGAATAAGGTATCTACTGTGAATCCTACTATCTTACAGGATATGAGAGACTTGGTTCTACAACAAATAAAGGACGTGAAAGAAGATCCTAATAAAGTAAATCAGGCCAAACAGGTTTTTCAAGGTGTCAATACTCTTATTAACCTTGCTAAAACAGAACTGGAATACAGGAAATATATGGATACAACGGACCCTATAAATAAGTAGTTGCATGTTGACAGATAAAGAAAGAGAGGTCATTGAAGTTTCCTGTAAACTGCATAATTTATTTTGTAATCTCCCTGTGTTTCATGTATCAGATATCAGAGAGGAAGTCATACATATTCATGCGATCCAAAATATGATAATGGCTCGTGAGGCATACAGGAGCAATCCGAAAATGTTCCCTATTAAAAATGGGCATCCCAATAATATGCCAATAGGTATTCTTGCTACTACTCCCATGAATTTTGTGAGTTTTGATAATATTCCTATGGCCAGTGAAAAACGTATTCATCTCCAAAAGTATAGAATGAAAAAATTAAGAATAAAAAAAGTAGATGCTACTTACTTTAGTCTTTCTAAGTATATGCGTTTAGAAGGGCAATTTCAAGCAAAGAATTTCCAGACTGCCTATTTCTTGCAAGTTAGGATATTAGGTTTTTGGTTTACAATTCAAACGTATATTTCCATTGATAGTAATTACGCTTTGCTTTGTGCAACTGAAGCGATGGAAAAGCTACAAGAAAAACTTTAATTATCATGTGTATGTATAAAAGGACTATTTACAGATTCCATATAAGGGACCAGCCTGCATCAAACAGTGTGAGATTATTATTAGTCTAACAATTTAACCTAATCATTTATGATAACATTGAATAAGTTGGCCCCTAAAATATTAAAGATTATAGAGCGCCGCTTTCATCTGAATGATAATACTTCTAAAAAGGCTTTCAGTTTAAAAATATCGGCTGCCTGGAGGAAGTTTGATGAATTATCAGAATTACCATGCGACGATATAAAAGACCATCCGGAATATAAAAAGAGAGCTGCTGATATTATAATAGTTACCGTTGCTTTTCTAAAACATTACGGATGTAAGGATATCGAGGCTGAAATTAAGAGAGCAATAGATTTGCTTTCTGAGGAGTCAGAGAGAGGTGATTAAGGTGTTGTTACTGACTGTTAGTGTTGTTGATTTTAATATAGTTGGTTATGGCGAGTATGGTTTTCCTTCTTATATGCTTTCTAATAATAATGCACGTATCCGGGATGCGAAGCAGCGTCGTGATCGAGCAAGAAAGCTAAAAGAGACAGAAGATAAAGAATACACTATCAGTGGTGTACGTGTCGTTGAGAATGCTAAAGAGAACCGTCTGCAGTTATTTTTTGCCGGTATTCCGAGTAAGGAAATCCGGTCACAGTTGAAAGAAAATAATACTTTTAGGTGGACTCCCTCTATTGGTTGCTGGCAGTCATACCTCAATCGTTGGTGTATAGAGCGTGCGAAAGTTATCTTAAATTCAATTACTGAATAATGATGGGGGAGTTGTCAAGAGAAGCCTCATTACAAAGGGTAATGAGGGCATCAGGTCGTGTACCTGTTCAATGTTCATGTAGCATTTGTAAACAACAATGTCATACTCCTTGTCTTGGTACTCCTGATGATATTGAAAGGATTATTGATGCAGGTTATGCCGACAGGTTAGCGCTGACGAACTGGGCTGCTGGTATATTCTTAGGGGTTATTAATATTGCTATTCCGATGATTCAACCTGTTGCTGGCAAAGAGTATTGTGCTTTCTTTGAAAATGGGTTATGTATTTTACATGATAAGAATTTGAAACCAACTGAAGGACGTTTATCTCACCATACGGTAAGGAAAGATAATTTTAATCCAGTTATGAGTCTTGCTTGGAACGTTGCAAAAGAATGGATGATGACTGATAATATGGAGGTAATTTCTCGTGTGTTAAATAAGTTTCAAAATAAACGAAGGCTATGAGTACACATTCATTTGTACGTGTTGATTGCAAAGCATTTGCGAAATGTGGAATAAAATCCCTTTCGCATTGCCGTCGATATCGCGGTGAAGATAATTATTGTAAGGGATGTACTCTTATTCGTCGTAAACCTCGAAATAGAAAGTTTGATGCAGGTGGTAGAGAGATGAAAAAATGTACCCATTGCGGCCACTATTTCTATCTCAATCGGTTTTACGCAAATACGATTACTTCGCATGGAAAAAAATACCGGTGTTTATCGTCATGGTGCCGTATGTGTATGTCACAGGTTAATAGCGAGAGGGCAAAGCAAAAAAAAGGACTCACCTAATAATAAGTTTCTTGTATGAGATATTATGCTTCAGTTAGTTTTGGCAAGGATTCTTTGGCAATGCTTTTCATGCTAATAGAAAAAGGATATCAGTTGGATGAAGTCGTTTTCTATGATACAGGTATGGAATTTCAGGCAATCTATAACACTCGTGATGCTGTTCTTCCAATTCTTAAAAAACTTGGCATTAAATATACAGAACTGCATCCGGAGCAACCTTTTCTTTGGACAATGTTTGAAAAGCCGGTTAAGAAAAGAGGGACTAATATTATCCATAAAAAAGGATATAGTTGGTGTGGGGGAACATGCCGGTGGGGAACGAGTGAAAAACTTCGTGCGTTGAAAGCTCACACAAAAGATGGAATTGATTATGTCGGTATTGCTGCCGATGAGATGCATCGCTTTGAAAAAGAAAATCGGGCTAATCGGGTTTTACCACTTCGTGACTGGGGGGTTACAGAAGCAGATGCACTCCAGTACTGTTATACAAAAGGCTTTGTTTGGTGTGAGGATGGAGTAAGGCTATATGAACTACTTGATCGTGTGAGTTGCTGGTGTTGTGGAAATAAGAACTTGAAGGAGTTGAAGAATATGTATTTGTACCTTCCATGGTATTGGAAAAAGCTGAAAGAACTTCAGTTAAATACCGATAGGCCCTATCGGCGTAATAGTGGAGAAACCATTTTTGATTTAGAGGAAAGATTTAAACGTGAAATGCAATAGAAAGAGTTATTATGATTCCCATATGTGTAAATGGAAGAGATTATTATAATCGAGAAGAAGCACTTGCTGCCTGGTTCGAGGAATGGTTAATGAAACAAGACTTTGAGCAAGATCTTATTGATCGAGAGCTGGAACTTGAATATCGAAAGACTCATCCGGATTGGAACACTCCTTATGTGATGTATGGTGTTCGGAAAAAACATAAGTGTATCCAAAAGAATGAAATTGCCGTGTTTTATGACTTGTTACCTAGACAAAAGCGAGCCCGTACTGCTGAAACACATTGGTATAAAGTATTGTACAAGAGAAAGGCCACTCCTGAAGAAGTTGAGTCACTCAAGGCTGGGGAATATACCCGTAGATATTTAGTGTATTCCCTGTTTATTGAGAAGAAAATGACTCTTGACAAGGCTTTATCTCTTATAGTTGCCGATGATAAATTATTAGGAATTGCGGATAATACCATCTCTGAAATTGTAACAGCCTTTGAGACTTTCTTTAACCGTAAATTTAGAATTTATAAACCCGAGTTTACAACTCAACTTAATTTATTTACAGAGTAATATGAAAACAACAATTATTTCATGTGTGATTTTGTTTGTGTTCCTGCTATATGTAGGGCACTTGTCTATAACAATCAAACCGTTTGCGGTCCAGCTTCCGTACTGGCATCGTTCACTCGGACTATTTCTGTTGATCCTCTCTTTTATAGTATATAATGCCGGTGAACATGCAAAAGGCTACGTCGATGGACTAAAAGAAGGGGAAAGAAAAGTACTTGAATTGTTGAAGAAAAAGACTGAATAAAATGGCGTTAAAAAGGCGAAGTTTCTGTTTGTATAACTTGTCAATAACGATTACCTTTATAGATGTAAGGAACTAAAAGTCAAACCAATATAACTAAAATTATGACCTGGAAAGAAATTAAAAATATCATCAATAATATGGATGGTAGTGAATTAGAAAGTGAAGCTAAATTTTTGAAGAATGGAAATACATTAGTTACTATTTCGTTGGAAAAAACTGATGAAGAACATTACACAAATTCAGAATGGGGACAATATACGGTACCTAAATCCTCTATGAGTGTAGAGGATATACAAGAAGAAAATACTCGTCTTTGTATCAAAGAAGGCGAATTTTATTTTTGGGAAGAATATGAGGTATAATTATGGGATGGGGATTTTTTATATGTCAGACTGATTGCAAGAACCGAAAGAGACTAACCGAATTTTGGTTACACAAAAATTTTATCGGTGTACATTATCATGGCTGGGTTGATTTAAACCAGAAGAATTTAGCAGAATCGTGTACAAGGCATAGAAAGTTTAAAGATAGTTACTATATAGCAATGGAAACTATAATACCATTCTATGTAATTAAAAAGGTAATATTTTCTCCACGGGTTCTTTGGGAATTAGCAAAGTGGTTTATCAGAGCTTGGAGATATAACAATCGGAATAAATAACTCTCATAAGAAAAATAATGAATATTGGATTAATAGACGTTGACGGGCACAACTTTACTAACTTCGCTCTTATGCGTGTATCTGCATATCATAAGGCGAGAGGTGACCAAGTGGAATGGGCTACCCCTTTCAATCAATATGACAAGGTATTGGCAAGCAAAGTGTTTACTTTCACTCCTGACTTTAATTACTTGACTTTACAAGCTGATATAATAGAGAAAGGAGGAACTGGCTATAACATTGCAAGCAGGCTTTCTGATGATGTAGAAAACAGTTTGTTGATGGATTACTCCATTTACCCCCAGTATCCTTTCTCTATTCAGTTCTTTAGCCGGGGCTGCATCCGTAAATGTCCGTTTTGTTTGGTTCGTGAAAAAGAGGGATATATCCGGGCAGTAGAACCGGTTGAGTTGAACCCTAAAGGAGAATGGATCGAGGTGTTAGATAACAATTTTTTTGCAAATCCTGAATGGCAGGATGCGATCAATTACTTACAGAAGAAAGGGCAAATGGTTAATTTGCACGGTGTTGATGTACGCATTATGAATGAGGAACAGGCTTTTTATTTGAGTAAGTTGAAATTGAAAAGAAGAATCCACATCGCTTGGGATTTGCCGGAGATTGACCTTACAGAAAAGTTGAGAGAAGTTACTAAATATATCAAGCCTCGTAATTTGTCTTGTTATATCTTAGTAGGTTTTAACTCCACAGTAGAACAGGATATGTATCGACTAAATAGGCTTAAAGAGTTAGGAATTTCTCCTTTTGTACAGCCATACCGGGACTTTAATAATGACCGCAAACCGACTTTATATGAAAAGGATATTGCACAATGGGCTAACAAGCATCAAATATTTAAAACCTGCGATTTTGCAGACTTCTCACCAAGGAAGGGATTTAAATGTAACTATTATTTAAAGCAAAATAGAGATGAAGAAGATACTACTTATCTGCACACTTCTTGTCCTGATGGCAGGATGTGTTCCACAGAGAAAATATAAAGAGAATCGCTTCACGAAGCAATTTCGGCAAGCTGATTCTGTGTTTAACGAAAAATACGGATTACAATGAAAAGATTGGTATTAAACGTATGGGGGCGCATATTAGGTTACAAGCGATATATGTGTCCTAATTGCAAGAAAGTGAATTATCTGAAAGATAGTGGTGAATTGACAGCCGGATATTGCCGGAACTGTGAACATCCTATTTGGAATTAATGTGTAACATCGTGAAAGGAGTAAATTATGTTAGAAAAAGAAGTTACTAAGAAAATCTATGTTGCAGATGACAACAAAGAATTCTTATCTAAAGAAGAGTGTGAAAAGTATGAGACGTTTGTGAAAGAAATACTTTCAAAGATTGAGTATTTCTGCATTAGTTGCCAGCCTGATTTAACGGAAACCGGTTTGTTTCAACATAAAATTTATGTTGCTGTATATTCCAATAATTATTATCACAAAGAGATTGCTTTTAATTGGGCTATAAAGGCATGTGGATATTTGGGACAGAGTGTACAAGGATATGGTTTTCAGCCTAATTTCTCATTGAATAAATCTGATAAAATAGGCTTCGATGAATGTAAACCTATAATATGGGGTGGTACAGATTTAAAAAGTGAAAGAATTTTCCTAAGCCCAATAAAAGTAGAAGGATTCCCGGATAATATTAATTATATGAAAGAATGGGGATTTAAGTAAAATCAAATCAAGAAACATTTATGGAAACAAAATTTAAATTGAATCAACATGTACTATGTACAAGACAAGGAAGTGAAGAACCGGAGATTGGGGTAATTGCAGAAGTAGACGAACTCGATGCCTTATGTGAAGATGAAGAGGGTCGTCAATGGGAAGAAAATACTTATATGGTAATGCTTCATAATGAGAGTGGAAAGATGGTATTTGAAGAATTTTTAGAGTCTGATTTGGAAGAAGTTCCTACATAATCATATATAATTATGGGACAAATGAGTATTGGTGCGTTTAAGTATTGTCTAAGATTGAAAGGAATCCGTCTTAACCTGTTTGGTACCGGTGAGAAATGGAATCCTATTAAAGTCAAATCTAAAAAACGCAGATGAAAACTATTTCAGTAAAGCAGCCGTGGGCTTATTTGATATGTTCCGGAGTGAAAGATATTGAGAATCGTACATGGCCATGCCCTAAGAAGTACATAGGAAAACGTGTACTAATCCATGCAAGCGCAGTACCGATAGAAATGGTAAATCCTAATAGTGTATTTACAAAAGTTCAATGGGACCGGTTTTCTATGGGGGTTCAACGTGAGCTTATATGTGGTGATAGTATTGTCAATTCTGCTATTATCGGTAGTGTGATGATAGTTGATTGTGTTGTTAATCATCCGTCTGTATGGGCGGAGAAAGGGGTATATAATTGGGTACTTTCCAATGCTGTATTATTCTCGGAACCTATACCTGCAAAGGGAAAACTTTCTTTTTGGGATTTTGATGGACTGAAGGAAGTAACAATCGAATGTCCGGAATGTGGCAGCCATGAAATCGCTATTGTAGATTATACAACAGCTCCATATCCAACGTATTTGCATAGTTGCAATAAATGTGGCTATGTGATCATGGAAAGTGAATGGGAAGTAGTAAGCACATAGTTTACCTGTGATTAATCTTTGAGTTCATTATCATTCTGTATTCGCAGTCTAACAGTCCATTTATGCGAGGCTTATGAATAATATGTGATTCCGGATAATTCCTGAGTATCCCATTTTGTAGGAGCTTAATAGTTTGATTTTGTTCTCTGATTACCACACTTAGTATTACGATGATAAAGATTAGTACTATATACCCAAAGGTGATTAAGTACACTATTTCTCTATTGAAATAGAAGAAGCTTTTGAATGATCTAAAGTTACTCATGTTTTGTATGTTAAAAATAAAAACGTGCCCAATTCAATAAATACACCCTTCGTAGAGGTGCGGCAAACAACCCAAGTAAGGAAGCATAGATATTAAACGGGCACGCATATTTGTGACAATACAAAACGCGAACACCGTTCAATCTATCACCTTACTTTGTTGAAAATTGCCGCTTTCTACAAAGGAGAGACTGAACGTCACAATGATACCTATTTGGTATCTGCCGCAAATATAACTAATTCTTTAAATTAATGTTGAACCTGGGTGCGTCTTTTTAAGATGCGCCCTTTATTTTTTGTGATGATGAAGAAAATAATTGTAACTGGTAGCGAGGGTTTTATTGGTAAAGCTCTTTGCCGGGAATTGTCAAAAAGAGGTGTTGAAGTCATTGGCATTGACCGAAAGAACGGAACTGAAGCATCAAATGTTCATGAACTTTTGAAAAAAGGTGATATCGACTGCGTATTTCACCTTGCAGCACAAACAAGTGTTTTCAATGAAAATTTGGAGCAGATCCGGAAAGATAACATTGATACCTTTATGAGTGTTGCCAATGCCTGTAACCTATACCGGGTGAAGTTGGTGTACGCCAGCTCGTCAACAGCGAATCCTGTGAACACTACTTCCATGTATGGAATAAGTAAACATTTCGATGAACAGTACGCATCTGTCTATTGTAAGACTGCTACCGGATGCCGGCTGCATAATGTATATTCACCAAACCCACGTGAAAGAACTCTTCTCTGGTTCCTGCTTAATGAGGAAAGGGTGTCATTATACAACTGCGGTCAGAATATCCGGAGCTTTACTTACATGGATGATGTTGTCGAAGGACTTATCTATGCGATAGGATGTAACCGTCAGCTAATCAACATCTGTAATGTACAACCGGTGACTACGATGTATTTTGCTACTTTAGTAAAATACTACAAACCGCTTGAAATTGAGCTAATTAATGAAAAACGGGATTTTGACAATTTGGAGCAGTCGGTGAACCGGGATATCTATTTAGTACCTTTGTCTTACACATCTGTCGAGGACGGAGTAAAGAAGATCTTTGATGAAAGGAAAGGGAAAGATATGTCGTATTGACGACTGGGATAAGCCGGAAGCGGTGAAATGTAAGAGCTGGTCTCATCAGGAACGGTTATGTGATCTGAAAGAAAAGGTATCACTTCATAAAAAGGGTGATATCTATTACATCTCCCAGTTCACCCGTTCCAAGACTGGTACCAGCTTTTCAGAAATTAAACAGTCGGAGGAACTTGCATCATTCTTTGCAGAGAGAGCATGTGAGTTTCTCTACCGCTTCCTTGTAGGGGGATGTGAAGGATGGTGTATAGTCACCACACCGCGACGGAGACACTACGAGGGCTTTCATTTTGCAACCTCTATCTGCACGAAAATAGCTGGGGCGGTGAAAATACCATTCTATGAGAATGCAATCCAGTGCCTAACTAAAGATAGACTGAATCCGGAATTCTTTCTTCTTCGTCCGATAAGGGAAAAGAAGATAATAGTGTACGATGACATATTAACAACCGGCAGTACATTACTTGCCACCTATGAGTTATTGAAAGACAGTGAGCAGCTTCTTTTTCTCATAGGAATAAACAATAATTGATATGGGAAAGCGAGAGGAACCATTAACATTTAAGCAAGAGAAATTCTGTAAATATTACGTTGATACAGAAGGTAATGCAAGTGAAGCATATCGAATGTCTTATAATACTTCCAACATGAAGCCAGAGACAATTTGGAGCGCTGCGAGTAGACTATTAGCAAATAGCAAGGTTGGTACAAGGATAAATGAGATTAAGGCGCAGAGAGCGAAAGAGTCTGAAGTAGAGAGGAAAACTGTTGAGAGGGTATTAATGGATATAGTGCTTGCCAATCCCGATGATCTTCATTTTGTTGACCCTGCAACTGGGAAAACAAAAATGAGAACTCCTTCCCAACTTCCAAAACGTGCCCGTAACGCATTGAAGAAGATACAGAATAAGAGAGGAGAAGTTACCTATGAGTTCAACGGTAAGACAGAAGCTGCCCGGATACTTGGTGCCTGGAATGGTTGGGAAGCTGATAAGAATGTTAACATCAAAGGTGGTGAGGGAAATAAAATCGGTGAACTTCGTATCGGCTTTGATGAAAATGGAGATTCGGAAGAATAGAACAATTTGAACTGCAAAATCCGGTATTCACCCTACGGAGAAACCTTACTTTTAGAACAATATGGTTATAAATTATAAGAAGCTAAATCCTAACGGATTTTATCTATTGAAGTACTTGAATGATGAGACTATCCGTTTCATTATCTTGTATGGTGGCTCATCTTCCGGTAAATCGTACAGTGTGGCACAAACCATACTGATACAGACATTACAGGACGGTGAGAACACTCTTGTTATGCGTAAGGTAGGAGCTTCTATTCTCAAAACCATTTATGAAGATTATAAAGTCGCTGCGGCCGGTCTTGGCATATCCCATTTGTTCAAGTTCCAACAGAATACTATTAAATGTTTGGTTAATGGTGCGAAGATAGATTTCTCCGGTCTTGACGATCCGGAGAAGATAAAAGGTATCTCTAACTACAAGCGTGTTCAGTTAGAGGAATGGTCAGAGTTCGAGCATCCGGATTTCAAGCAGCTACGTAAGCGTTTGCGTGGTAAGAAAGGGCAGCAGATTATTTGTACCTTTAATCCGATCAGTGAAAGCCACTGGATAAAGAAAGAGTTCATTGATAAAGACAAATGGCATGATGTGCCAATGTCTGTTACCATTGCCGGCAAAGAGTTGCCGGAGGAGCTTACTAAGGTCAAATCCGTAAAGAAGAATGCGCCTCGGCAAATACTTAATCCTCGTACGAAGCAGATCGAGGAACAGGAATCAAATACAGTTATTATCCAATCTACCTATCTGAATAACTTTTGGGTTGTTGGTTCACCTGATGGTACATACGGTTTTTATGATGAGCAATGTGTTGCCGACTTTGAGTATGATAGAGTTCACGATCCGGATTATTACAATGTGTACGCATTGGGAGAGTGGGGTGTTATTCGTACCGGTAGCGAGTTCTTCGGTTCGTTCAACCGTGGCAAACATTCCGGTGAACATAAATATATCCCGGACCTGCCTATTCATATATCAGTAGATAATAACGTACTGCCATATATCAGTGTGTCGTACTGGCAAGTAGATTTCACTACCGGTATCAAGGTTTGGCAGTTCCATGAGACATGCGCCGAAAGTCCTAACAATACAGTAAAGAAGTCCTCTAAACTTGTAGCCAAGTATCTGAAAGATATCAGGTATAGTGATAAAGTCTACCTACACGGGGATGCCTCAACAAAGGCGGCCAATAGCATTGATGATGAAAAACGCTCTTGGATGGACTTATTCATAGATACATTGCAGAAAGAAGGATTCGAGATTGAGGATAAAGTAGGCAATAAGAATCCGAGTGTTGCCATGACTGGTGAGTTTATCAATGCTATCTTTGATTGTACTGTTCCTGGCATAGAGATATACATCGACGAATCATGTTCGGTATCTATCGAGGACTACATGAGTGTACAGAAGGATGCTAACGGTGCCATTCTTAAAACCAAGGTCAAGAATAAAACTACTTTGCAAACTTATGAGGAACATGGGCATTTATCCGATACATTCCGATATGTTGTAGTAGATTTATGCAATGAACAGTATATTGAGTTCAGTAACCGGAGAAAAAGGAACTTGTATGGAAATAAAGGAGTGTTTTCATTCTTTAATCCGGATAAGGAATATACATACGACAATAAAATTGTTTATTTCATTCCATATATCAATAGTAAGTTTATTCTCCTTCAGGTTTTCCAGTGTGGTAGTAAATGGCATTTGGTAGATGTTGCATTTAGGCAGCAGGAATCCATAGAGGATGTAAAAGAATCAATTGTAAGTCATGATGCGTCAAAATATGTAGCTGAATGTTCAAGTGCATTCTTCTCTATGATTAGAGAAATTAGAAAGGTTCTTCCAAGTGTCAAGGTATTGCCAGAGTATGCAGATGTTGACAGAAGGATAGCAGCTACATCTGACTTCATCAAGGAGAATATCTTATTATCGAGTAGTAAATTGGACGAATCAGATGAATATAGCTCTTTTTTATCTAATGTTTTGGATTATAATTTGGATAGTGAAGAGAAAGAGGGAAGTACTGCGTTAAGTGGTTTAGCATATTATCTAATAAAATTAGGCTCACATTGATATGTCTTGTAAGTCGTTGACAGATAGTGAGTAATACCCGTTTTTATTCTTACTCTAATTTCCAAGATTTTGCGATTTTGAGAAACCGTTTATTCTTCTACATATATTTGCCACAAACAGAATCAATATGGCATTTTTCGGATTGTTAAATAAGAAGAGTACTGATATATCGCAGCTTGTAGCCGAAGAGGTCGGCAAGCTACTGAACACGCTTCCTAAAAGACGTTTCAGGATAACAGAGGATTATTTTAGCCCCTATGTAGCTGATGCTAATTTTCTTACTTTATTCTGTACGGTAGGGGAAGTCTTTTTCCCTATTGATTATATCGCAAGCCGTATTGCTGGTGGAAAGTTCCTACTAAAGAAAGCTTCAGATGATTCAGTGGTATGGAATAATCAGCAATTTAATGAGATGTTGAGTAGGCCCAACTGCTTATCATCATTTCAGAGACTTGTATATATGCACTTCGTATATAAGTTAACTACAGGGAACAGCTATATTAAATGTGCTATACCAGGAGCTTTTCATCATCTTCGTACTCCGATATACAAGAAATGCCGGAATTACTGGGTATTACCACCTGATAAGGTAAATATTGTGCTAAAGAATAATATTCCCCTTTTTGGAGTTGCTGAAAAGGAGGATATTATAGACTATTATCAGCTTCAGTGTGGTATGAATTTCACTGAACAAATAGATCCATGTGTTATTTTTCACGATCAAGATGGAAATGCTGAATTCAATGGGAATTATTTTATAAAGGGGCATTCTATACTTAATTCAGTAAAAATGGCTATTGATAATCTTATTCCTGTATATAAGGCGAGAAATGTTATTTATGTAAAACGGGGTGCTCTTGGTTTTGTTGTTTCTGCGATGAAAGATGAAACAGGAACGTTGGCCATGCAACCAGAAGAGAAAAAGGAGCTTCTGGAAGAATATGATAATAACTATGGTGTAGACGGTACCAAGTTCCCTTATGCTGTAAGTAGCATCCCTATTGATTTCATCCGTACAAGCCTAAGTATTCAAGAGTTGCAGCCATTCGAGGAAACTTTAAATGATGCTATTATGATCGCCGGAGCTTTAGGAGTACCTTCTGTTCTTGTTCCTCGTAAAGACCAAAGTACATTTTCAAATCAAAAAACGGCAGAGAAAACGGTATATACTTCTAAAGTTATACCAATGGCAAAACGATTCTGTGAGGAAATAACACAGATGTTTGGCTACGACCGTGATGGCTATTATATAGATGTTGATTACAGTCATGTTGACTGTCTGCAGGAAGGTCAGAAAGAAAAGGAAGAAGTTAGTACAATTGTTTCTGAACGTGCCATGACAGAGTTTATGAATGGTGTTATAACCTTGAATGATTACAGGGCACGTATTGAAGAATGTAAAATCGAGATTCCTTTATTTGATAAGCTACTTTATGAGATGTCAAATGAGGAACGCGAGATAGTAAAATCAATTATTAGTATAACTAAAAAAGAAAGTAACAATGGACAAAGAGTTGAAAAGCCTTCAACTGAAAACGAAGGCAAATGATGTTGATGAAGAGAAGGGGATTGTTACGATTGCCGTAAATGGAATCGGTGTTGAAGATTCACAGAAAGAAACATCTGCGAGTGGTTCGTTTAATAAAACGATTAATGAGTTTTTCTTGAAGCGTGGAAAGCATTTGCTTGACCATGATAAAACGAAACTTATAGGTTGCCCTATTGAAGCGAAAGAAGAAAACTATAATCTTGTGGTTGTATCCAAAATGAATCTAAACAAACAGATAGCAAAAGAAACTTTTGAGGACTATAAGTTATACGCTGAATGTGGGAAAACACTTGAGCACTCGATAGGAGTAAAGGCTATTCGAAGAGACAATGATAATCCCGGTCTTGTTTTGGAATGGTTTTTGGGCGAGGTTTCAACTTTGCAGGCATGGGGAGCCAATCCTCAAACTTTCTTAGTTGGTATCAAGAGTGATGATTCCCTTGATACACAGCGTTCCAAATTAACGGCTTCTTTAGAGTTGATTCAGAAAGCATTAACAATGCGCTATTCAGATGAGCGCTTAAATGATTTGGATATGAAGTTAGGATTAATAACAAAAGCTCTTACAGGTGAATCTACTATGGTCACTTGTCCGGAGTGTGGGCATAGTTTCGATTATGACCAACAGGCTGAATGTACATTCAGTAACCAGGTACTTGATTTGGCTGCCATGTATCAACGTTGGATAGTTGAAGGTGTAGTAAGAGAGGAAATGGATAAATTAAAACCTGAAATTCGTACTCAGGTACTTGCTGTTCTTGATGCTCATAAAAGTATGAAGGACGATTTACAAGTAAAAAGCATTGAGGATATTGTCAGTTATGTACGTTGTCCTCATTGCTGGAGTAGAGTCTATAGAACTATGATTGCTAAAGTTGCAGATACCAAATCTGAAGATCCTGTTGCGCCGTCGAACGACACCCAACAGAGAGTTAAGGAAGAGGGAAAAGAGAAGCACGAAACGAATCTCTCACTTGCTGCAAAAATTGGCTCATTATTATAAAATCAATTTAACCTATTGTAAAATGAAAAATTTTATTAAAACTGTAATGGGATATAAATCCCTTTTGTTATTCGCTGTCATTGCGATTGTTGGTATTGTTCTGTATTTCTTTTGTGGAGATTCTACATTAGGAGTACTTGTTGCTACTCCTATTCCTTTGATTAGCTTTGCTAAGAATGAAAAAGATTTAACCGATGAGGAAAAATCTTTGCTTGGTACAATCCAATTAAAGTGTAAAGAGGTTTGCGATGAATTTGTAGGTGGTTTGATGGATAAGGCTGCAATAGAAGCCAAGTTTAAAGAGATTTCAGACAGTCTTGCTGATACCTTAAAAGGATTACCCAACTTCGATAAAATACAGGAATCGTATAGAGAGCAATCGGAAAAGGTTACTGCTTTAGCAGAAGCATTTGATAAAATCAAAGAGAATGGTGGTATCCTCACTTCTGTTAATGCTGTTGAGAAGGCTGTTGGAGATTTCCTCGATACCCCTGCTTGCCAAGGATATTTCAGCGGTCGTGAAAAATCTTCTGGTAGTCTTAATCTTGATTTGAAAGGCTTGGTTTCTGTTTCGAATAGTTCTAATACTCCGTTAAGTAATAACCGTTCAACTGGGCGTGTTGTAACGGCAATTCATGAACAGAAATTAAACCTTCGTGATTTGATGCTCGTAGAAACTGGCGATCCTGCTGCATTGTCTATTTCTTACGAACAGGTCTATGATTTCGACCGTAATGCAACAGTAGTATCTGAAAATGGTATGCTTTCAGAATCTTCTTTGAAGTTTAAGGAAGAGTTTACGAACGTAAGACGTGTCGGTACCCATATGAATCTTTCAAAGAGATTGTTGAAAGCAAAGAGTTATGTCGTGTCATTCATTCTTAACCGCCTTCCATTGTGGGTTAAAACGGCAGAAAACTTCCAAATCCTGTTCGGTGATGGCTCCGGTGATAACTTGAAGGGTATTACCACTTACGAAGGAGTTGAATGTGTGTCTAAGTTCATCAGTGGCACATATACTACTATTGCTGCCGGTGCTATCGAATCTATTGAGAAAACGACTAATGGTAGAGCTGTAATCGTTCTTGCTGCTGCAAATGATAAGATCATTGATAATATGAAAGTTACTTTTGCCGGTGCTACTGTTGAGACTGGTTTGAACGATACTTTCACGATTCATAAGATGAATGATCGTAAGTTTGCAATTGATTTCGATTATCAAGGTACCGAAGAATCTATCAATAAGATTACTGGTACTGTGAAGAGTGGTATGTTTGGCTCTGTTGAAGATCCTAACTACAAGGATGCTGCAAATGCTATTTTTGCTGTATTAAACTTCGGTCAGTATTACCCTAATGCTTTTGTATTGCATCCGTCTACTGTGTTCACTATTTCAACAGCAAAAGATACTACTGGTAGAGAGCTGAACCTTATCGCAGAAACGAATGGTCAGAAGTCAATTGCTGGTATCCCTATTATTGAATGCAACTCAATGGGAGTTGGTAAGTACTTTGCCGGGGATATGGTGAACGGATGTTCATTGATTGATTACACTGCACTTTCTATTGAGTTTGCCGATGATGTGAATACTAAATTGAAGAACATGACTACTGTTATGATTCAAGAGGAAGTGATGATGCCTGTTTATATGCCTTGGGCTTTTGCTTATGGTGATTTGGACGATGTTTTGAACGCTATTAAGAAAGCCTAAGATTATGGAAAAGTACATTATTACAGGTCAGGACAAAGAACTGACGCGTGTACTTCGCGAGCAACGTATTCGTGTTAGTAGGGGGTTGATAACAATCACCCCCATTTCCGAATGCGGCTTGGTGACAGAAGAAGATGCTCGAAAGACATTGGAATGTATGCTCACAGAGAAAGATGCGAAAATCGGTGAACTTACTGAATCCATTACGGAGAAAGATAAAGCTATTGTTGAACTGACAGATGAACGTGATACAATGAAAGCTCGTATTGCAGAACTTGAAGCCCTGGTTCCTTCTGATAACAAGAATCTTCCGGCTGCCGATTCAAAAGAATTGCCTGCTGGAGATGCTAAGGAAGTAACTGTTGTTGATGATAAAACCGTTTCCGTGGAAGATGAAAAGAAAACCGGAAAGGGTAAGGCTTCTAAATAACTATTGCCATGTTGATTGATGTTTCATATTTTACGTCAGGTCCCAGGCATATTGAGAATACTTCGGTCGCTGAAATGCCTTCGCCCCAGTCTCTTGCAGTAAATGAGGTGATAAGCGGGTATATCAAGGCATTTCAGACCGAATTTCTTCATACTGCTGTCGGTTTTAGTCTTTCACAAGCTATTACTGATTATTTGGAGATCGTAGAACAGGAAAAAGAGGATTCTTCAGATGAGGTTGATATCTTGGAAAAAGATGAACCTCAATCCGGATATGCACTTTTATGTGAAAAGCTAAGTGAACCGTTCGCCGATTATGTGTTCTTTCACATTTTACGTGATATGAATACACAGGCTACTATCACTGGTCTTGTAAGATTGAAATGTGCTAACGAGTATATATCTCCGATTAAGAGACAGGTTAGTGTCTGGAACAGCATGGTGAAGAAGAACCGACTCTTTGTAGAATGGGCGATGTCCGATGATTGTCCTTTCACCGGTTTGAAGATTCAAAAGAACCTATTAACTCCCATTAATGCTTTCAATTTATGATGGAATTGGATATAACAGAACTGTTTGAAGAAGTAGTTAGAAAACTTCCTGAAGGACTTGAAATCCTCTACCCTAATGGGAAAGGTGGGCCAAAAATTGTAAAGTCACCAAGATTGAATTACATCTTTGGTAGCAGTCAATATATCAAGGACATATTAGATGAATACAGTAAATCTCCTGGCCAGTCTGAAAAAAAGTTCCCGCTGGTTGCACTCTTTACTCCAATTTATGAAGATAGAAGTGATCCAAATTATTTTTCTAAGGCAAAGGTTTCGTTGATTATAGTTTGTTCATCCTGTAAGGAGTGGAGTAATGAGGAACGTAGAACTACATCTTTCAAGAATATTCTCCGTCCAATCTATAAACGTTTGTTGGAAGTATTATATGAAGATTTCCGGTTCGACTGCGACTGTGACGAGAAAGTGAAACATAGTTATTCAGAGAATTATTCGTATGGTAGATACGGAGCCTATACAGATTCCGGTAAGGCTGTGAGCGAGCCCATAGATGCCATAAACATACGCTCGATGGAAATAAAAATTAATAATCTTAATTGTAGAAGAAAATGAGAAAGATTAGAACATGTAAAGGTGGCCGGATGAATACAGGTAGTTCTGCATGTAAAATCGACTGGAAGAAAGTCAAAGGTGCTATTATGGTAGAACATGGCGTGAAACTTCCTGCCGATATTACAAGTGAGAAGTTACTTGAATTATGCCATGCTGACCGCCCGGATCGTATTTATCCTATTTTCCCATTCCTGGAATATGCTTCGAATGGAGGTGATCCACAGGTAAATGCGACTGGTTATGGTGCAAGTGAGTACAACGGGCTTAATGCTCTTACAGATACCTTTACTTTAAAGAGTTTCGACGAAGTTTTGAATGCCCAACTTTTGAGGTGTGCTAACAAGGGGTGGGACGTTTATTTTTGGAATCAAGATAACACCTTGATTGGCTTTAATGATGGTACAGATGTGTTGGCGGGCATTTCAATGTCTTCTGTTTATCCAACTGTAACCCGTTTCCCTACAAGTGGTGCAAAATCAACTATGACAGTAAGTTTCGCTCATGAGGATGCAGAAGAAAGCCTGTTGAATTTTGATTATGTGCAGTTAGATTTCAATCCTAAAAACTTCTTGATGGGCTTGGTTGATGTCGTTTTTGAAAAGACAGAAGCGGAAAATGCCTACAAAATTATTGAGAAGATTGGTGGCTACGATCGTACAGAAGAATTCGGAAGTCTCATCGCTGATGGTGCCGCCGAGGTTATGAATAATACAACTTCTGCTTCTTATGCTGATGGTGTAATAACCATTGTCCCAAAAGCTGGTGCTGTTCCTTCGTTGAAATCTCCTTCTGTGTTGTTTGAAAAAGGAATTAGAGGTATTGAGCAGGTAGCATGAAAACAGATGGTGTAACGTTCGTTGATTCCGTAGTAAAGGAGATGACGAAGGAAGAATTTATTGAAGCTCATATCAATGTGGTGTGGCTAAACTTAAAAGAAGAAAAGCGCCGGAAGAAGCTCTCTGATGTGTTCGATACGATAACTAAGTAACTAATGGGCTGGGGTGTAGTTGCAGCCCGGCCCATTTCATTATTTATTATATGGCAGATTTCGATAAAGTTTATGACGTGATTCATTCCATTGCTTCCGGGTTTAAGGGAGAGTGTGTCAAATGTATGGAGGAAAATAAGAATGTGCTTATTGATTGCATACAGGAACAGTTATATAGTGGTTTAGATGGTACCGAACATTTATTGAATCCCACTTATGACAACGATACCTATTTCAATGAACCCGGTCCCTGGCAAAATCAAGCAGAAAGGTATAAACATTGGAAAGAGAAGATAACCCCACCTCTTAGGGGAGAGATACTTTATTTGCCACCACGCCCCGTCGAGGTTCCTAACCTTTTTATCACTGGTACTTTTTATGATAGCATTTTTGCGCAAAAAATAGATTCCGGATTACGTTTTGAAACAAAAGGTTTTAAAGAGGGGCCATCCATTGAAAGAAAGTATGGTGAGCAGGTTCTTGGCGTTGGAGATACTGCAAAGGAGTATTTCAACATCATGTATCTTCGTCCATGGTTAGAGCGTTTCTTTTCTGAATGTGGGTACCGGTAGGCTATGGCTTGTGGATGCGAGATAAAGAAAATGCAAAGTGAACTGGATCGTATCAGTGAACTGGCGAAGAAAGCAGCTATTTTAGATGGCTGTATGTATGTTGTTTATCAAAAAGAGGACGGTACCTATGCTTTTGATAAGGTTGGGAATGAGATTAAAGGAAAGATTATCGAATATAGACATTACCTATAATTATGGCAGAATTAGTAATAGAAGGACTTGTAAAGGATGGTGAGATTCAGACATTGGTTGAACTGGATAATACTATTGAGCGTGTAAGGGCAACGTATGCCAATGCGGCCAAAGATCTTGCAAAAGGGTTAAAGATTAATGTGGACGGAATTGCCGATCTTGAAAAGTTAGGCTCTATATATACTACTCAATCTAAAAATGCGAGTTCCGCTTCTAATGAATTGACCGAAGCTCTTAGAAAACAGTCGGAAATATCCCAGACTGTGACAAAACGTATAGAGGAAAAGTTGAATGCAGAAAAGCTTTCCACTGCTGAAATCAAGAAACTTACTAAGGCGAGTGCTGATAATGCTTCTTCTTTAGAAAAAAGTGCTAAAGCAGAAGCCAACTTAACCAAAGCTCAAAATGCAGGTAATAGTACTCGTAAGAAAACTGTATTGACAGAGGAAGAACGGTTAAAGCTCATCCGGACAGCTATCACTCTAACCAATCAGGAAGTACATAGTAAGGCACAAGCAAAAGAAATGAATAAACAGCTTCAAAAGGCTGTAGATGTATTGAAAGATACTGATGAGAACTATATCCGGACTCTTGCACGCCTTAACTCCACAATAGGTATTAATACCGATTATGTGAAACGTAACTCCGACCGGTACACACAGCAGAAGATGACAGTAGGTGCATATCGGGAAGAAATCAAAGCTGCTATCATTGAATTAGAGAATGGCAATAGATCTATGAAAAACATGGGTATTATTGCTCGAAATTCCGGTTTGATGCTTCAACAGCACATGGGTAAAGGCTTGAGTCAAGTCGGCATGGGGTTAAAAGGCATAGCTGCTGGATATATTGGTGCACAAGCTGTTGTTACAGGTGTTGTTGCTTTATTCACCAAATTACGTGAAGGGGTTGGGGATATCGTTAAGTTTGAATATGCCAATAGCCGTCTTGCAGCTATATTAGGTACTACTTCAAATAAAATAAAAGAATTAACTTCTGATGCTCAACGTTTGGGAGCTACTACTAAATATACTGCTTCGGAAGCTACTGAATTACAAATAGAGTTAGCAAAATTAGGATTTACTAGAAAAGAAATTTTAGAATCAACAGAAGCTGTACTCAAATTTGCTCAAGCGACTGGTGCTGAATTATCAGATGCTGCCGCTTTATCAGGTGCAGCTTTGAGAATGTTTAATGCAGATACCAAAGAAACTGAACGCTATGTTTCTGCTATGGCAGTTGCAACCTCGAAAAGCGCTTTATCTTTTTCATACCTTGCTACTGCATTACCTATCGTAGGCCCGGTTGCTAAAGCTTTCAATTTTACCATAGAGGATACTTTAGCATTGGTTGGAAAACTTGCAGATGCTGGCTTTGATGCTTCTATGTCTGCTACCGCTACACGTAATATTCTATTAAATTTAGCTGATACTAATGGTGTACTTGCAAAATCACTGGGAGGTCCTGTAAAGACATTGCCTGAATTGGTTATTGGTTTACAGAAGTTGAAAGAGCAGGGAGTAGATTTGAATACTACTCTTGAAATGACGGATAAACGGAGTGTAGCAGCTTTCAACGCTTTCCTTACTGCCGCTGATAAGATTGTTCCATTACGTGATCAAATAACTGGTGTAGATGGAGAGCTTGCTAATATGGCACACACAATGGGAGATAATGTTCAGGGAGCTTTGGCTAATCTTTCGTCTGCATGGGAAGCATTCATGCTCTCATTTTCTGAATCAACAGGTCCTGCAAAAGAGTTTCTTAATTGGATGGCCGATAAGATTAGAAGCATAGCTAATGATTTAAAATCTCCCGAAGATAAAATAACTCAAATAGAAACAAACTTTAGAGGACTTGCACAAAAGGATGCAAATAATAAAATATTGGAAGCTGAAAAAGAGTTTCAAAGTGAGTATAAGAGACTTCTTGATGCAGGCGATTCAGAGGAAGAAGCATATACCAAAGCTGTTATTCAAATGAAGAATAAACGAATTGAAGTGACAGCTCAAGAACGTAAGGCTTTAGAAAGAATGAAAACTGGTGCCCTGTACTCTACATCAGAATTTGAAAATATGTCATGGTTTAAAAATGCAGGTGCTAAGATGTTTGGAGTATATACAAAAGAAGCTCAAAAAGCTGATAGGGCGCAATTAGAGTTTTCTAAAAATTTCTTTAGGATATATTCGAGTGATGAATTTAATGCTGGACTTGATAAAATTGCAGAAAAATTTAATCCAAAGAATGAAAATACAGAAAGTACTTTCAAAAAACCTCTCACTGATAAGGAAAAACGCGAATTGGAGAAAGCTGCACAGGAGAAATTGAAAATCCAACAGACTTACCAAGAATCAGAACTTTCCCTTATGGATGAGGGATTAGAGAAAGAACTTGCCCGTATTGGTATTGAGTATTCAAAGAAGATAGCTGCTGTTAAGGGATATAGTAGGGAAGAGATTGCAACCCGGAAGAATCTTGCTAAAGAGATGCAGCGTGCTCTTGATGAATATTCCATCAAGTATAATTCAGATCGTGAAAAGAAGGATATTGAAAACGCCCTTACTGTTGTTAGAAAAGGTTCTAAAGAGGAATTGGATTTAAAACTTCAACAGTTGGAACTTCAACGTGAGAGTGAAATTGATGCAGCAGAGAAAACTGGTGAAGATGTGTTCCTCATTGCTGAAAAGTATGCAAAGAAGAAAAAGGAGTTGTATGAGAAGTATGCTTCCGATCAAATTTCATTGATCGCTGAAAATGCATCTCATGAGCAAAAGATTCGTGATGAAGAACACATCATGGATATGCTTGCGTTGAAAAAGAAACTGGCTTCTAAGCAAATTACACAGCAGGAATATGCGGCAGAGGAATACCGGTTACGGCTTGATTATGCTCGAAAGACTACCGAAGCCGCTATTGATGCCTTAGAATTGGAACTTCAAGCTGATAACCTTAGTGCGGATGATAGGGCTAAGATTGCCGAACAGTTGCAGAAATTAAAGGCTGATCTTGCCGAAGAGGAAGCAGAAGCAGAGATTGCTGCTATCAATAGTGTTACCAAGGCAGATGAAAAAGCGCAGAAAGAACGTCAAAAGAATCTCAAAAAATGGTTGCAGACTGCATCTCAAGCTGTCGGTGCAATCGGTAGTCTTGTCAGTACTGTTTATGACGGTCAGATTGACCGAATAGAGGAAGAACAGGATGCAAACGATGAGAAGTATGAAAAAGATGTAGAACGTTATGAAAAGCAGGCTGAACAAGGTGCCATATCGGAAGAGGAAGCCGAAGCCCGTAAACGTTCTGCAAAAGCTGCTACTGAAGCCAAGAATGAGGAGCTTGAAAAGAAAAAGCAAGAGATTGCTCATAAACAAGCTGTATGGGAGAAAGCAACGAGTATTGCCCAGGCTGGAATAGCGACTGCACTTGCTATTACTGAAGCGTTGCCCAATATCCCGTTATCAATCTTGATAGGAGCATTGGGAGCTATTCAAGTGGCAACTATTCTCGCTACACCGATTCCTTCTTATGCTGAAGGAACGAAAGACGGTGCTCATCCGGGCGGTAAGGCGCTCGTGGGTGATGCTGGTAAACATGAGGTTGTCATGTATGCCGGTAAAGCATGGGTGACACCCGATACTCCTACACTTGTGGATCTTCCTAAAGGTGCACAGGTATTTCCGGATGTGAGCTCTATTGATTTGCCTGATTGGGATGTTCCGGAATGGGATGTTCCCTCTCTTTCTCCCACCTTTGTAGGAGTGGATACTACTGGTGAACCTATTATTTTCAATGATTATAGTGATTTGAAATATGAAATAAAGGGCTTACGTCATGAACTACGCAGTATTGGTAAGCAGCAACATAAAGATGCGTGTGCCCGTGATTATAAATATTATATGCTTTCCCGGTTATGATTGAAAGATTGAACCAATTATCTCTATATGATTTTATAGAGCTTTCATGTGGTGATTGCTCCGTATTACTTTCACCAGATGAGGATATTAATGAGATGGAATTAAAGAAACGTTCATCTGATTTGATAATAGAGTACAAGAAGATAACTAATCCGTCCGGATTGAAATCTGTGTTAGTTGATCGTGAGGATATGATAAAAGAGAGGGCACGTGTTTTGCTTTTTAAAGTTTGTATTTCTCTGATTGCTATTGATGCTTATGAAGATGTCCGGGAGACTTTGGCTTTGTTATCATATGATACGAAATCCATGTCTGATGAACAAGTTAAGTCTAAAGTTGAAGAATTGTTGCGATCTGCTTTATTTGAGCAAAAGAGAAGCGATGATATGCGTTCTGATGAGAAGAAAGAAAAAGCTACTCCGGAACAGATACGTTCTTCTTTTGATGCTGAAATAGCTTTTCTTATGACTTTTTTTAAAATGAATATTGATGTCCGGAACATAAATGCTGCTGTTTATGCAAACATCGTCCATCAGGCAGATGTAGAGATAAGCATGAAGAAGAAAAGGACGTAAATGTTATATTTCATATTGATATAGAATTAATTAAATCTCAATAACAATCGAATTTTTTCGAAGGTCGTTAGTAACTCCTTTTTAGGAATCACAAACGACCTTTTTTATGAATAGAAAGAACAACGCAAACTGCATAAATAAGCGTTTATGCAATGTTTTATTGTCAGAACTTCGTACCTTGGAAACGAAGTGTGATCGGATAACATTTGAAGTATCCGCAGTAAAAGAAATGATTGCCTCGTTACCCCCTGACATAGGCACTATCATTAGTTCTATCGAGCGTTCTGCTAAAGAAATGCACGAACAAAGCATAATGCATCGGGAATATGTGGAAAGGTGCATTAATGGTGAACCTAAGATACACCTAATAAGGAGGGCTGACAATGGACTTTGAAAAGGAAGTATCAGAAATATATCCCTGGATATTACGTGTAGCGAAAAGATTCTGCCGATCTATGCAGGATGCAGAAGATTTAGCCGGTGACACGGTGTACAAAATGCTTATAAATCGTGATAAGTTCGATGTATCAAAACCTTTGAAACCGTGGTGCCTTGCTGTCATGCAGAATACTTATATTACGCAGTACAATAGAAATTCTCTCATACATTTTATTGGATATGATTCAGCAGTTGAAAATGCTTCTTCTGATTATGCTTCTAATTTGGCAATGTTTAATGATGTTGTGTCTGCCATTCGCCGGTGTGCCCAAAAATCATGTTGTATGGATAGCTTAATATATTGTGCCCAGGGATATTCCTATGACGAAATAAGTGAACTGTTGAATGTCCCGACTGGAACAGTCCGAAGCCGCATTTCATTTGGTCGGAAGATGTTATATCAAGAACTTGATTATTAATTCGTTAAAAATGGTTTGAAAAAGGCTGTTGAAGAAAAAAAATATCTATTTTGTTAGGCTATTACCTAACAAATGGCTATATTTGCAATACCAAATAACATAAAAGTCAAACCAAAAAAAGTGAATTATGGAAACAAAGTCTAATTTTAGAGCCAGAGTGATGAAGTATGCTCATCACCTCCTTTCAACAACAAAAAAGAGTTGGAAATATTGTCTGCTAAAAGCGTGGGAGCTTTACAGACTTGCTAAAAGAATGAGAAGCGGTGAAGTTAAATTCGCCTATGAGAAAGTGAATGGCAGTATTCGTTATGCTATCGGCACTCTTAAAAATGTGCCTGCAGGTGCGACAAACAAGGGTAAACGTATGACAAAGCCTTCTTATAAGACTTTCTCTTACTTCGATGTTGATAAGCAGGAGTTTAGAAGCTTCAAAATTGAGAATCTTGTAACCGTGTATTGATATGACTCCATTAGAATACTACTCAAAGAGAAAAGAGGATAGCAGGCAAGAGCTTGCTACCCTCATAGCACAAGCTAATCAGCTCATAGGTGATACACATAACAGCCTCAACACCCATACTAATCAAGGGAGTAATATTGGGAATATAAAAATGCTTTCTCAACAATTACAGCAGCTAACAAGCCGTATTGAACTGGAAAAGCAAAAGGGAGATATGCTTGAAAGTATCTGCCTGACACTAACCACAGAAGGGTAAGCATATGAAAGCCACTTTGTTGAAAGTTACCGGAGAAACAGTTGAGATTTCTCCGGTGAATGGGAACTGCTTTACCCTAAAAGAAGCGCAGAGTTTAGTAAATGGCTATGTTCAAGTCATTGATATTTGCCCTAATAAAATAATGATAATGAATGAGGAGGGTAAATTCCACTTTGAGTTGAATGTTGAGGCTACTCGGATTGCATTAATGAATAGTGCTATTTTTCCCGATGATTATATAGCCGGTGACGCTATTGTGTGTGATGATACTATGTTCTAACCTTTTAATTTCAGAAAATATGAAAACAATTTATAGAGTAGAATCACCAACCGGTGAAGTTCGTGTATTGGAAGTGTCTCGCAATGAGACTGGATATAATGTTTACATAGATGATTCAAACATCTGTGAGAGCATTACTGAAGAAGAACTTACAGAAGCATTAGAGAACCCCAATTTTTAAATATGAATCAGAGTTTTCCATTTTGGAAACAACTAATAACAGAATAGATGAGTAATAGTATTGCAGCCAATGATATCATTCAAAATATCGACGATCTGTTAGCTGAATATCCGGTTGATGAATGTATTAGCATCTTACAGGAAGTGGTAAAGCAGATAGATGTGCGTATTAAGGATTTTAGTGAACATATATAATAATAAAGATATGAATAATATATTTACAATTTGCTATTCAGAAGAAGAAGCTAACGAAATTGGACATTTCATAATGCGAAAAGGCTATGAAGGTGTTCAAAATGATAGTTACAGATATTGTCGTGAAGCGATTTGGTGGGCTTTTAAAGAAACTAAAAGACATCATTCGTGTTTCATATATGTTGGCGTTAGAGGTTGTCAAATGATTGTGTCCAGGACTAAAAGGGGACTTCGCAGGAACGGACTAAAATACATTGAGAAGAAACGAATGTTTTACAACTTATTGAGTAGGTATTAAGTTAATAAAAATAAAGAAATGTAACAGTTTTAAATATGACAAGAAGAAAAAAATCATGCACTGATTGCGAGTTTTGCAACGATGCTGAACCTGTTGATGGATTACGATATTTCTGTGACAAGAAAAATATATATTTCGATCCATACAAAACAATCACCTGTCGTCTTTTTCGGCAAGTAAGTTCCTCTGTGTTGAGGATACGCGCTCGATGGGCAGCAATGCAGCTTGCGAAAAAGAAAGCTGCTGAAGAAAAAGAGCGGCAACTCGCACTAATGCTCACACTGCCATACTGGCTTCATGTTGGGGCAGAGTTCATAGAAACTTGTTCTGGTTATGAAGGAGTAATCACAGACATTGACCCGACACGTGAAGATGGCATAATTTACCGACCGACTAATCGATCGGGGTGGGATGGCATTGATGGATATGATACCGCTGATAGTATTATAGAACGTACTGAACGCGGTATGTTGATATTTCGAAATTATACTCCCGAACCGTTAAAAGACGGATTCCGATGGTCTGATATTGAATGGGATTCGGGGCAAATAATCTATTCAGAACAACGCCCGGATGGTAGAACGGATGAGTACTTAAAAGAAAGATACGAAGTGGTAAAGCCTGAATGGATATAGGTTTTTTAGTATGTTTGAAAAGGAGTAATTAAAGATAGAAATGAAATAAATAAAAACGATAATTCTACATTATTCTCTTAAATTGTTACCTTTGTGTTTGTAATAAGCTCCTTATACAGTTTCTTGACTTATACGGTAGAAATATGAAATAGAAACTACTATGAAATAAATTCAAATGAACACTATAATATGATGAATGTTGATTTATATACAATTGATTGGACTGCTATAGGATCAATAGCAACTGCAATTGCTATGATAATTGCTTTTAGGTCTATAAGCGTATCTAATAAACAAAATAGAGAGAATCGCAAACTTCAAGTTTTATTAATTCGTAGAGAACAAGAACAAAAAAGGCTTGATGAAATGGTAAATAATATTTTAGATATTAGTCACTCCATGAAGCCTATTGATATTCTTGACTTTTCTTCAAAGTGGATAGATAAAACATTTACGACAGAGGATAGACGCAAAATTGACCGCATGGCAGATCAAGATCAATTGAATAATATCCGGTTAAGGATTCAACTAATAAAACTAAAAAACTATCCTGTTGCGAATCCATTATTAGTCCACCTAAATAAAACCAGAGAAACTTATGGATTATGGGTAAAATGTATCAACTTACTACATATGTTTTTAGAATCTGAAGATAAACTCACGGCAGAGGAACGGGAGGTAAATATTGCAAATATAGTAACTCAGATGGAAGAAGAGTGTAAAAAGATAGATCCTAATTATAAATTGATAATAGAGGGTATTCATAAACAAAGAACAAATATAGTAGATATAGCCAAGGATGTAATGAACATTTTTGAATCAGAAATATCAAGGCAAGTCCAAGGTCACAAACAAGCTTTTGAAAAGGAATTATATGATTTTGTTAAAAAAGAGCAAGAAAGGATTGACCGTATTATAGAATAGAAAATGAGGTAAACCGAGTCTTACTAAGTAGGAATTAGCTCTTTTCTACATTGGATTTACCGCTTATTATTTATCTTTGCATAAAATGTTCAAATAAAACTATAAACAATGATGTACGAAGGATTAAGAATTGATTTCACTATGTGGCATATTGTAGGTGGTATTTACGGATACAAAAAATTAATAAGACTTCCTCGAAAACAAAAGAAAGCGTTAAAGAAAAGCACTTTGCGGGATGTTATTGCAAAAGATAGAAACTACCTAAAAGAATGTCCACGGCCTAAAAAAATGCCAATATTTAGTTATAAACAACTTGATTAGCATAATAAATAAGGGAGGAATTTAATAATGATAGTACAAGAGCTAATAAATAAGCTGATTCAAATTGAAGATAAATCAAAAGAAGTTCGACTGTTAAGTGCTGATCACTCAAACGAAGCAATAGGTGAAATATCCATTGATGAAAATATTGTTTATTTGTTAGGAGAATAAAAATAAATGCGCATGGCTTAGTTTTCGATGCGAACCCTTTGAGAATGTGCCTTTGGAAACAAAAATCTGAAAGAGGTTAGACATTTGCCCCACATCTGGGGCGAATTGTCGTTCAAGAATCATATATTTGTCTCAAAATACTATTTATGATACGTGAAATTATAATTGAGGCCCTCAAGAAAAGGGGAATAAAGCAGATTGAATTAGCCAGGCATTTGGATATAAATAGAAGTTCTCTCAATGCCTTTTTAAAAGGCAATGGAAAAATTAGCTTGGCGAATGTCGAAAAGTCGTTTTTGTTCCTTGGCATAGAAATGGTGTTGAAAGACAGGTAGTTATAGAACGTTTTCGCAAAGTGTTATTTTCAAGAATTTAGCCAATCGGGAAACCGGTTGGCTTTTTCTTTATATTTGCCCATGAAAGTTTTAACCCTATAAAAATGCTTTGCAAATATGTTCTTACAGTAGCTGGTACCACGCATGAACTTCCTAAATCTTGTATCCGGAATTGGGATGAGATAAAACGTACACTCAAACGTGATGGATTCGGTGGAGTTATTAGAACATTCACATCTAAGTTTGAGTTTGTAGGAGAAGCTTATGAGTTGCTTCTCGATGAATGGGTAGAAAAATATCTGTTTGCAGACGCTCGGATCGCAATTTACGAAATCAATAATCAGCACACCTATGATATTGTTATCAATAGTAAACTGGATTTCGGTACCTTCGATAATTCGGGCTATACGATATCAATGAATACGGTTGATAATAGTACTGCTACTCTTATTAAGGCTAACAAGGGAACACAATACGAGTATCTTGTAGATGAAATAAAGGCAGTGCATCAGCTATATTATGATAGGCTAGATATGCAAAATATACTAAACTTCTCTATTGGTGATACATATACCGTAAACCCCATTGAACTTGCAGATGTCTATGTTTCCAGTTATAGTAATGAGATATCCAAAGGAGGCTATCTTGAATATGACAAAGGAGAAAAAGGCGTAGTTGCTGATCTGCTCGGTGTCCCGGCATCGGGCATTAAGGCTTATGTGGAAATGGATGTTGAATATGAGAATAGCGGGGATGCTGAATATGCAACATTCACTCTTTCCTCTTGTGGGAATACTCAAGCAGTGAATATAAGTAAAGGAGAAACTAAAACAATAATATTGAGCATTAGCGTGAGTAAGGCTTCATTTGATTCTTATGGTCAAAGAAAGATGGTGTATTTTTCTATCAGTTTGAAAGCTTCTCATACTACTTATGCAAAAATCAACATTAAGAAGATTAAAGAGTTTAAGGTAACTTATAATTCTATCAGTGATCCTATCTACATTGATGCAATAACACCTACAAGGGTATTGAATTGTTTGCTTAAAAGTATCAATGGAGGAAAAGAAGGCATTACCGGTAAGATTGCAAGCAATTATGATTCCAGACTTGATAATTGTGTTATAGTAGCTGCTGAAAGTATTCGTGGCATACCAGATGCGAAGTTATATACTTCTTATACAAAGTTTGTTGACTGGATGGGATCTGTGTTCGGCTTTGTTCCTGTAATTGATGGAAATATTGTTCAGTTCGTTCACAGAGATACACTGTTTTCCACAAGTATAATCAAAGAATTTGAAGTCGACCATACTGAATTTACTTATTCTGTTGATGAGAAGCTGATTTATTCGTCTGTTCGTGTCGGCTATGACAAACAGGATTATGATTCCATTAACGGACGTGATGAATTCCGGTTTACGACAGAATACATGACTGGCGTAGATATTACTGATAATAAACTGGAGCTTATTAGTCCTTATCGTGCAGATGCCTATGGTATTGAGTTCTTAGCACAAAAGAGAGGTAAGAATACTACTGATAATGAAAGTGATAATGACGTGTTTTTTGTTGGAGCTGCTGATTCTATATTAACGTCTGGGGTGATGTGCTATAAACTCATTAGAACCGGATGGAATATCAGCGGCGTGTTGAATCCGGATAAGATGTTTAATGTGATGTATAACCAGCGTGCTATGTTGCTTGCAAACAGCAAGTATATTGGTATTAGCGCTGATAAGCTTGAATTTACTTCTTCTGATGGCAACAGTGATGTTGTGATTAACAACATTGCGTTAAAAGATAATTTTGTGATATCTGAAAAGTTGGCCACTTGTGGTAAAGTTGGATTTAATACCTATGATGAAGTTATTCCTTCTCCTGTGGATGGTATAATTACTCTTGTTAAAGATGAGTATTTGTATAAGGGATTTTTGAGTGAAGCAGACGGACAAATAGAACGGTTTGACGGGCTTAAATATGAACTTATAGTGAAATCTATCTCTAAAGCTTAAAATATTATGTTGAAAATAAGTCCTTTTACCCCTTTGTTTTTTAACCCTACTACGGACCGGTTCGGTGCGAAGAGTAAATACATTCAGAAATTTGCAAGCTCTGATATCATATTCATTGAGTTGATAGGTGACAAATCAGATGCAGTGCCTGCCTTGGTTGTACGAGATTTAATTAATGAACGTCAGGATTCTATTGAGTGGCACACATGGAATATGAATAATAATCAGATAATCTACTTTCACATTATTACAGGGCTGAATAGCGGTTACTACGATGTGTTAATTGGTGATTCCTGGAGTGAGATATTCAAAGTTACGAATGATAGTGCCGAACTTAATGAGACTACTGTAATACAGTATTCAATGAAAGATAACCGACAACGGACGGATTGTATCTTTTGGATTGATGGTATGCAATATTTCTTCGATTTCCGTGCCCCCGGTGGATTCAAAGATAATAACTGGTCATTCACAGTAGATAACGAACAGTTTACCACTGCTGATGGTGATATCGTAGAATTGTATAGCCGTGAAGCTACACAGAAGATATTTACTTTAGGTAATTCTATTGGTTGCCCAGTGTGGTTTGCTGACTTTCTTAACCGTATTCTATGCTGTAACTATATCTATTTTGATGGTGTACGTTATGCAAGAAAAGACGGTGGTGTTCCTGAATTGAATCAAGAAATCGAGGGATTGAAAAGCTTTGTCTTCAATCAGCAGTTACAGCAGATAAAATCGCTTGATCCTGTTTTGGAATGGAATAATCAGGTTGCGATGAGACGTGTACAAGGTGATAATTACAGAAAAACGGATACTGGGGATATGCGTAGTATCAAATTTGGTACAGAAAAACCTGTAGCAGAAATTGGAACTTATATCAATATGTCTAATGCTACTCCAAATACTGGCACTTCTATCAACAGTGATACAATGATCACAGTGAACAGTATTCATCATCCGGGCGGTGATGAACAATCATATTGGGATTTAATCACCATTAAGACTACTGACATAGACAGTAAGTATATTGGCAGGAAAGGTTATGGTAAACTGGTGATAACCGGACTTGATAGCTTGAAAAGTTCTTTGGATGACAGTTTGATAAATTTACGTGCCATTCTATACACAGGTGGTCCATATAGTAATCTTATTGAGGGTAGTGTAGTTAGTAGAGATGGAGTCTATATTTTAAAGGGAGTAGATGCCGGAGATGTAGGTACCGGAAAAGAATTCCAGCTTTATCTTGATTACATGTATGACTATGATATTGATAATATTGGTATGACCATTGAGTTAACGTGGGTATATGATAATGATTAGATAATTCATTAAAAGAATAATTATGACAGAAACGGAGAAACAGCAGATTGTCAGCCTTGTGCTGCAAGCGTTAAAGACAAATAGTTTCACGATAGAGCAGCTTACTGCCGTGAAATCTTTGTCTGATGATATGTATGTTGAGATTAGTGGTGGGCGGAAAATATTGGTACAGGATTTAACTGACGCTATATCCGCTTATATTAATAAAGATTTGGAGGATTTTAAGAATCGTATTACAGATGCAGAGAAGAGTATAACTGAAGGAGATGCTGAACTGTTGAAAAGGATATTAGGCACTTCAACAAAATCAAATCCTCTTACTGATCCTTTTAAAAGTTTGGGTACGATTGATTCACTGGCTAACTTAAAATCAAAACTCAATTCTTTATATGAAGGTAATTCCTCTGTTGGAAATTACCGTTGTGTATTTGCGCCTGGTTCTACCAGTATTCCTCTCAATATTCAAGTAGAGCGGTTGGGACTCAATAATGTTTATCAGTCGTTTACATCGTGCATCCAACTTGATGCAATGAATAACAGTACGGCTACTGAAGTAACCGTAGGACCGGTTATTACTTTGTCCCGGAGTGGTGTTGTTTCCAGTGGTAACACAACTTGGGGGAAATGGATGTCAACCGAAGCTAAATTACAGGAAGCTCTTGGAACAAAAGAGACATCTAAAAGTGATGATGGCTCTGTTTGGGGAGAATTGAAAAAACTATTGGCAGCCATAAATGTTTGTGGTAGTATTGTTATAGACTTGGATTTCTTGAACGATCTAAGAAATTTAGATGAGGTGTTTGGTACTGCCGGCTTGTTTACTTATCGGTATAATGAAGATGAACGAAATGAATTCAAGGATATAAAAGGTCTTTTGGCTACTACGATACTTGATGAGAACATTTATGAACAAATACGCTATGAGTGTGGGTTCGTATATCAGAGACAGCGAAAAAACGGAGAGTGGGGTAGTTGGAGAATAACGAGCGTTACTGACTATAATGTATCTTTATATCATGTCGATCCGAGTGATAATACAAACAGATTCACATTAGATAAGGCTATATACCTTGTTCCTATTGAGCTAAGGAACATTGGTATCAAATGTTCATTCTTAGATAAAGTAGGTAAATATCATACTTATGTATATGTCGGCAGTGATTATGTACCGGACTCATGGAATGAGGTTAATACCTATGAAGATGCAAAAGGCAAAGGGTATAAGGGTACTGAAGAGGATTTCTACAAGAATCTGTCAAATATAGATATGCTTCATTTTTTCAATACAGTCCTTTATACTGATATTGATTCTGTTGTTAACTCCGGCTATTATATTGTGGCTGATGCAGACACTTATTCAAGTGATATTTTAGTTGTGTCCCGGTACGGTGAGGATGATGCCATTACCCAAATCTTCCTGTCTACGTATTATACCGGTGGTGTGTTGAAACAACGTAAGATGACAGGTGAGAAGTGGAGTGAGTGGGAAGAAATCTCCGGTGGTTCCGGTTCAGGTAGTGGCTTTTATAACGTAACTAAACTTCATCCTTTAAATACTGGCTTCTATACAAAAGAAACAGCAGTAACAGCCGTTTCTGGAGCTAAAGTCAAGGATGAAGAGAAGCCCGGCATGATTATTACTTTCGAGGAGTCTGCTGGGAAATGGAAAGATTATCGTTTTGAATCAAACGACATAACAGCTTTCGATCAGCCGGCTGCTTGGAATGAATACGGTGGTGCAGGAGCTGTGAAAGAAATTACTTTCAACGGTGAAAAGCATACTCCGGATGAAAGTGGTGGTGTATCTTTCAATGTCGAAATTCCTCAAACAGATGAAAGTTTGGATGCCAACTCAACAAATGCCATTCAGAACGCTCCTGTAACTGCTAAATTTAATGAGATTGAAGCCAATACTGTTTTCACACTCGAATCCGAGGTTGACGAGGATAATAATACTGTTAAGCTAAGTTTGAAAAACAAGTCCGGTGCAGAAATAGCCAGTACGGAATTTCAAGGCGGTACAGGCGGTGGCGGCGGAGAAACCGGTACTGCAACAAAGATTGTCCTCAATGCTTCGGTAGATAACAGCATTATCAAAGAGGGTGGTTCTTCTCATCTTACCTATTTCTACGATCACCAATATAGTTCCGGAGATGACAAGGGCGAATCTACTGGGCAGAAAGCTACGCTTACCATACAGATGCTTCGAGGTGCTCAAACTGTGTACACAGAGACTATTAACGATGTATCTAAGGGTACATATACCCTTGATTTGAGTAAGTATTTGCTTTTGGGAACAACGGATATCTATGTAAAGGCAACAACTACCGATCCGGAAGGCAAGAAGCAGACTAAACAGGCATACACGTCCGTCAAAGTTATTACGTTATCTTTGAGTTCTACTTATAACATTGCTTCTCCTGTTGGCGGCTATGCAGCCGGTGCAACTGCATCCATTCCGTTCACCATTTCGGGAACAGGCAACAAAGTTGTCATGTTGTATGTTGATGGTGTTCAGAAAGACTCCAAGACTATTACTAAATCCGGGCAAACGAACAGCAGCTTCAGTATTTCCATGTCTGACCTTTTACCTGGTCGGCATACCGTGCAGATGGTTGCTGAAATGGAAGCTTCTGCCGATCTTACCGTTCGCTCTGAAAGTATCTACTTGGATATATTCAAAGAGGGTTCTTCTGCTCCCAGTATCGGCATGATGCATCGCTTCCCGGACGGCCGCATCTTTACGGATGATCATTTGACACCACGCCTTGAAGTCGGTCAATATGAGAAACTGCAATTCGATTTTGTTGTTTACGATCCGAGCAAAACCCCTGCTGAAATGTCCGTGTACAACAATGGCACCAAAACACAGACAGTAAGTGTGCCGCGTACCGTTCAGGTATATACAAACCGGTTCACCGAGCAGGGAGAGTATGCAATGCGGTTCTCTTGCGGCAACACTGAATATGATTTCTTAGTCCACGTTGCAAAATCCTCTATTGATATCGAGGAAGTACAAGCAGACCTTGATTTAAAACTTTCGGCTGCCGGTCGTAGTAACACCGAAGAAAATCCGGCAGTTTGGACTGATGGCGAGGTAACAACCAAGTTTACCGGGTTTGATTGGAATAGTAATGGTTGGACTGGTGACTCTTTGCAGTTAACTAATGGAGCTACAATAGAGATTCTTAAACAACCCCTTGCCAATGATGCCGTATCGAACGGTGCTACGTATGAATTTGAATTGAAGTGTTCGAATGTAACTGATCGTAACGGTGTCATTCTTTCGTGTATGTCCGGTGGAATAGGATTCCAGATGACAACACAGGAAGCGAAAATAACCGCTTCCGGAGGAAGTTCTGTCAATACACTTTTTGCTTCCGATCTGAATCTGAAAATAGCTTTCGTTATCGGCAAGAAGTCCGGTACTCGTTTGATAGAATTGTACGTAAATGGTATCCGTTGTGGTGCGAAACAGTACTCACAGACTGAAAGTATGAAGCAGGAAGCTCCGGTAAATATTACTGTATCTTCCGATGCAGCCGATATCGAGTTGCGCAATTTGCGTATCTACCGGCGTGGTCTGACTGATGATGAAGAGCTGACCAACTACATGGTAGACCGTCCGACATCAGAGGAAATGGTTGTTCTATTCCAGAAAAACGATGTTATGAATGACGACGGCTCGGATGTGGATATAGAAAAGCTTCGTGTACAAGGTAAATCTGTCATGCGCTTTGTTGGTGATGTCGAACTTGTTAATGCAACGAACAACAAAAAGTTTGAAGTGCCTGTTGACGTGTATTTCTATTCTGCATATGGCAAGGAGTATGATTTTGTACTTCGTAATGCAGGACTTCGGATACAGGGTACATCGTCTACTACCTATCCGCGAAAGAACTACCGTATCTACTTTGAACGTTTCGATAAATATGGAACGACTTTGGAAGTGAATGGTGTCGATGTTCCGGACTTGATGTATTCATTCAAACCCGGCGCCAAACGTGTGGGTATTTTCTGTTTGAAGGCTGATTTCTCCGACTCATCATCAACGCACAATACTGGTGGTGTGAGACTGGTCAATGACACATGGAAGAAATGTGGCTGGCTGACACCCCCACAGGAAATAGACGGCAGTGTTCGTATCGGTGTTGATGGTTTTCCGATGGACTTGTTCTACGATAATGATAATACCGGTGTAAATACCTATTTGGGTAAGTACAATTTCAATAACGAAAAGAGCGATTCTCACAATGTCTACGGTTTTGAAGGTATTGCCGGATTCAATGATTTAGCCGCTTTGAATGGCGACCGTAACAAATGTATCTGCCTTGAGTTCTTGAACAATTCTCATCCGTTGTGCCTCTTCGGTACTTCCAACATAACTGCTGAAAACTTCGCTGACGGTTTGGAATTCCGTTTTAAGCCGGATAAGACATGGGAAGATGCCGACCAAGAGGATAAAGACGCTGTAACCCGCCTTTGGACATGGATTAATTCGGTAAAAAATGACCCCGCCCGGTTCCGTGCAGAATGTGCCGATTACTTTAATGTAAACAGCTTGTTCGGTTGGTACATAATCACTGACTATTTGATGGCTGTTGACAGCCGGGCAAAGAACATGATGTTCTGCACTTGGGACGGTGTTCACTGGTATATTCTTCCTTATGACATGGATACGATTTTAGGCGGACGTAATGACTCCGTACTGAAGTATGACTATACTATGACATGGGAAACCTTTGATGATTCTATTGGCTCCTATGCAATGGCCGGTCACGACTCCATACTTTGGAAACTTGTCCGCTCTTGGCCGGAGAAATTGCAGGAAGTTGCCGGGAATATCCGTAGTAATATGAGCACCGAGGATGTACTTGATATCTTCAATAACCAACTGATGGGTAATTGGTGCGAGAGGATTTATAATAAGGACGGAGAATACAAGTATATCAAGCCTTTAACAGAGGGTGTTACGACTTCGGAGGGTACAAAATACTATGACTACCTGTACGCCCTTCAAGGTAGTCGTTACGCTCACCGTACATTCACGATCCAAAACCGTTTTGCTCTTTTGGATAGCCAATATCTTGCAGGTACATACCGACAGGATTCATTCCCTATCTATTTTGGTTATAAGTTCTCTACTGATAAGCGTAAGGTTAAGATAACCGCCAGCGAACGTTATTACTTCGGCTATGGGTACACGTCCGGCGAACCGAAACAAAGTGGTGTGCTCGCTGAAGATGCCGGCAGTATTGTCGAACTGACGCTCGACACGGATTTGATAGTCAATGATCCTCAATACTTCTACGGTGCATCCCGTATGTTAGGTCTTGATCTGACTAATGTTAGCCATGCTATTGTCGGTACTCTAAATCTAAGCAATTGCGTAGCATTGCGAGTTTTGAATATCAGTTGTTCGGCTACGCAAAAGACCATGAACGCACTTTTAGTTGACAAGTGTAAGAATCTGCGTGAGTTGAACCTTACCGGGTTGCAAAGTGAAAACTTTACTTCTATGGATTTATCTTCAAATTCCAAACTTGAGACTTTCCGTGCTGGTAAATCTGCATTAACGGGAGTATCTTTTGCACCTGGTTCTCCCTTGTCCGTTGCTGTTCTTCCTGCTACTCTTCAGACGCTTGAATTACGATACTTGAATAAATTATCTAACGACAATCTGACATTAGAGGGTACGGTTAATACTAATCGCCTTGTTGTCGATAGTTGCGCACTGATCGACTGGCAAAGACTGCTCACAGCGTGTCCGGCTGTCAGATACCTTCGTATTACTGGTATTGATATGGAAGGAGACGGTACGCTGATTAGAAACCTTATGGAAATGGGAGGTGTTGATGAGAATGGCGGTAATGTATCTTCCTGTCGCCTGGTGGGAACCTATCGTCTTACCCGTTCCATGACTGATGAAGAATATGAAGCAGCCGTTGCTCATTTCCCGGAGCTGACCATCATTCAGCCTAAATATACGATGATTGAGTTTGATGACACTGTTGCCGATGATGCTAATATCAGCAACCTCGACAATCTGACCGGCTATAAATACGGTAACAGCTATGTAGCCAACGGACATATTACTAAGATCCTGGCTAAACGTCATCGTGTTTTAGGTAAGCAGACTGAGAAAGGTAAAATGGTGATTTGCAATCTACACGATGAGAACTCTAATTATTATGCCGATTCAGAGAAAATATCCGGTGCTACTCCTGCCAAATTGGATAGTACGGAGGGTGATCTTTGGATGTATGAACCTCACTATTGGTATAAAGGAATTAATGACTACCTTAACAACAAGAAGTACACCTGTTACAGTTCCAATACCGAAATTCCGGATATACCGGTATGTGATAAAGTTTATCTTTCCAATATCCGGGAATCCGGGCTTTATAAGGAGAAATCTAAGATTCTGATTGGTCGTGCTACCTTGACGGACAGCTATTCTTCAGACACGAATTATAGTGTTTGCGGTGTCGATGTTTCCAAGCATAAGCGTGTCCGTTTCCCGACCACGTTAGGAACCGGCTTGATTGGCAGTATCTTCGTAGACGCATCCGGTAATGTTATAAAGGATTTGACCATTCCGAGTCTTAACAATAAGTTTGCTGAAGGAATGTATCTTATTGCAGACGTTCCGGAAAGAGCTGCTTTCCTTTATTTCACGATCTTCAATAACGCAGAATTTGACCTTGTTGTATTATCCAACAGTGACAAGATTGAGGATATGGAGCCGGATTGGGTTGAACACCTGCCTTGTCTGACAGGTGTCGGTGAAGCAATCTCTATTGGTAATTCTCTTTATTCTGCTTTTAATACTTCTGCAAGTGTTGATAGTATGTCTCAATCCGATTTTCACTATTATGCACAACAACGTAATTTGCAACTTGTGGACTGGGAGATGCACAAAGATGTAGCTAACTTGTTCTATGCAGCATATGGTCGTCGTGATGCACAAGATCAATGCGGTTATGGTCAAAATACAAATAACCGGATAGTCGGAACTACTGCCGTAATCGGTATGCAGGATACTGTAAGCTATGATTCAGATGGTGTGCATAAAACTGAATATTCTTGGTATATCTCAAAGGATGCCGATGGTAGAATAGTTCATACTCGTATTCCTTCAAGTAACTGTATGGGTTATGAAAGTTGGTATGGTGACAAATATGAATGGATGGATAAAGTTGGTTTACCTAATACTAATGCACAAGAGCAGTATAAGTTAAATATTGAGATGCCTGACGGTACGGTGCGTAAAGTTCGTTCCGGTGTAACCGGCGGCTTTGCAACCGGCATGGTTCATCAAAAATACTGTGATATAATTGGTGCTTTCTCACAAGCCGGTAGTAGTACAACCTATTATTGTGATGAGTTTCAACCATCGTCGGCAGCTTCTCGTGTGGTCTTTCGGTCGAACAGCTACGCGTACACGTACGGTGGTGTTGCGTATGCGTATTGCGGCTACGATTCATCGTATTCGTCTGCGATCAGCGGTTCCCGGCTCGCCTTCAGAGGCGAAATCGTGGTTGCGGAGAGCGTGGCGGCGTATAAATCGTTGAAGTCGGAATCGTAAAGCGGGAGCGAAGCGACTAAAGCGGAAAACGTTTAGCTTAGTGCGGATTTGTGCGTGCCTACCGCAAGGCACAAATCCGGGCGAAGCCCGGCGAAAATATAACTCTCTTAATCCTTTGTCAAGATGAATAAATTGTTAATTTTGTGCCCCGAAAGGTGGATTCCCCTATGAGACTCGTGTGGTCTTTCGGTCGAACAACAACGCGAACACGAACGGTGGTGTTGCGTATGCGAATTGCGGCAACGATTCATCGTATTCGTCTGCGAACAACGGTTCCCGGCTCGGAAACAATTTAAACGAATTTGGACGTTAGTGCCTGAAGAAATTAATCGGCGTACGATAAGGAGTACGAGTTACTCATCATTGAGCCGAGGGGGATGAGCCTCAGTAACAGCAGTCGCAAGACTGGAAAACTGGAACATACAGCGTTGGGTAGAGTTTGGTAGGTTTCCTGTTTGGATTCTCGAAGAAGTTAGGCCCAGAAAATTGAAGGCAAAAATAAAATGCATAGAGAAGGTTACATAATTGAACAGATCATAGATCGCTCCAATATGATAGAGTCTTTCTGGACGGTTTTACGTGGTAGCAAGCGTAAACATAGCCGTTCCGGAAGATATCTTATTGAACATATTGATGATGTCATAGACGATTTGATCTATCAAATAAGTAACGGTATCTTTCGCGTAAGTAGGTATTTTGAGAAGGAGGTTTTTGAAGCAGGTAAGTATCGGAAAATCCAGATTTTTTCTCTAAAGGAAAGAATTGGTGTTCATGCCATAATGAAAGTTGTAGACAAGTATCTGAAACCTCGCTTTATCCGCACTTCTTCGGCGTCAATTAAAGGACGTGGCACGCATGACTTACTGTGTTGTGTCCGTGATTCCATAGCGGATGATCCTGAAGGCACAAAGCTGTGTTACGTTTTTGACGTTCAGAAGTTTTACGAGAACGTAGATCATGGCTTTATGAACTATTGTGTAAAGCGAGTTTTTAAAGACAACAAGTTGATTCGTATTCTCACAGGATTTGTTGATGTCATGCGCCGTGGAATAAGTTTAGGGTTAAGGAGTTCACAAGGTCTTGGCAACCTGCTACTCTCTATTTTTATAGATCATGTGCTTAAAGATAGAGAAGCTGTGAAACATTATTTCCGTTATTGTGATGATGGGCGTATTCTTAGTGGATGTAAAAAAGCACTTTGGAAGATGCGTGATATTGTGTGTAAGCAAGCTGCTAAGATAAATCTTGTGATTAAAAAGATTGAGAGAGTATTTCCAATCAAACAGGGCATTGATTTTTTGGGTTATGTTATTTATCCGGACCATACTCGTGTGCGTAAGCGTAATAAACAGAATTTTGCACGCAAGATGCATAAAGTGAAAAGCCGTAAACGCCGAAAAGAATTGATCGCTTCTTTTTATGGACTTGTGAAACATGCTGATTGCAGAAACTTATTTCGTAAATTAACAGGAAAAAGTATGAAGAAATTTAGTGAAATGGGGATTGTGTACACCCCGGCTGATGGGAAGAAACGTTTCCCCGGTCAAACTGTATCGTTGAAAACGCTCATTAACTTGGAAGTTGAGATTCACGATTATGAATCGGATATAACAACAAAGGAGGGAGAGGGTAGATATCTTGTATCTCTGAAAGTAAAGAAAACAGGTGAGTGGAAAAAATTCTTCACTAATTCAGAGGAGATGAAAGCTATTCTGAATCAGATTAGTGATGTTGAAGATGGTTTTCCGTTTGAAACCATTATAGAATCTGAAACATTTGACGGAAACAAAGTCAAATATAAATTTACTTGATATGAAACGAGTTGAAGGAAGTTCCGGTATATCGCTATTAGAGTGCGTTAATCCGGTAAAGGATAAATGGCGTGTCCGTTGGGATGTGCAACATAACGAACAGGATGATTCTGTATCTTATATGGAAGAAGAATTTCCCTATAAGCCTGACGGTGAAGAAATCAAGAAAATGGTTATAGACTGGTATAATCAGGAGATAAATAACGAGATTATGTCCGGATTTACCTATAATGGCATACCTGTATGGTTATCACAGGAAAACCAGTTCAATTATAAATCAGCCTATGATCTTGCAGTGCAAACAGACGGTACCTCTTTACCAGTAAGATTTAAATTTGGAACAGATGATGAACCTGTCTACTATGAATTTAACACCTTGGAAAATCTGACGGACTTTTATACTAAGGAAATGGTTTTTGTTCAGCGCACATTAGCTGCTGGTTGGAAAAAGAAAGATGCTGTTGATCTAAGTTTATATCAATAAGTCTCTTCTTAATAGATAGATGTAAGGTAGTCGCTTTTCGACTACCTTTTTTATTTCCTATAAAATTAGTCCGTTTTGTAAGTCGTTAATAAATAGCTTATTAAAAGGAAATGACTTTCCAAGATTTTTCACTTTTGGCAAACCGGTTACTATACTCAATACATTTGTCTCATACAGAATATTTTATTAATAATTAAACGCTACGAGTATGGGTATAAAAGTATTGTATGATTGGATTTTACAGTCTAACCGGCCAGCGCATGTAAAAGCTGGAGTGTTCGTCTTTGTTGTGATGCTTGCCTTCTGTTTTTTTCTATTAAACATTGGTTTCTGCAAATCTGCTATTGTCTCTTTTACGACAACTGCCATTGCTGCGATAATTGTTGAGTACATTCAGAAGAAGTGTGGATTTGTCTTTGACTGGCTTGACGCATTAGCTACTGTCTTATTGCCAGGGCTGATTACTGTGTTTTCAATATTGATAGCTTTAACTTTATGATTAATATTATGAAATGGTTGTATGAGCTATTTAATGTAGACCAGATACGAATTATTTTCGTGTCTATGTTCAGCTCTCTTCTTGCTTATTTGACACCGACCAAAGGCTTTTTGATAGCTTTAGTTATTATGTTCGGATTCAACATTTGGTGTGGAATGAGGGCTGATGGGGTTTCGATTGTACGTTGTAAAAACTTCAAGTGGAGTAAGTTTAAAAATGCTTTGGTAGAGCTTCTTCTTTATCTTGTAATTATAGAGGTTGTTTTCACATTTATGACCTTGATAGGAGACGGTGAGAACTCATTATTGGTAATTAAGACTATTACGTATGTATTCTCTTACGTGTATCTTCAAAATGCGTTCAAAAACTTGATTATTGCTTATCCTAAAAACAAAGGGTTCCGTATTATCTATCATGTAATACGCTTTGAATTTAAACGTGCTACACCTGCACATGTACAGGGAATTATTGATAGGATTGAGAACGAATTAGATAAGGAGGAAAAAATATGAAAGTATTGATTGATAATGGTCACGGTGAAAATACACCTGGTAAACGTTCGCCAGATGGGAGATTAAGAGAGTGGGCGTATTCAAGGGAAATTGCTGATAGAGTAGTATCTGAATTGCGCAAGAAAGGTATTGATGCAGAACGGATCGTGAAAGAAGATACGGATGTTCCTTTGTTTGAGCGTTGCCAACGGGCTAATGCAATCTACAAAGAGACAGGAAAGAAGGCTATCCTAGTTTCTATTCATTGTAATGCTGCCGGTTCCGGTGCAAATTGGATGAACGCAAAGGGATGGAGTGTGTTTGTATCTAACAACGCATCAAGTAATAGCAAGAAGTTGGCTAGTTGTCTGGCAGAGGTTGCAGAGAGTATTCCAGTATCGGTCCGTAAACCTATGCCTGGACAACCATACTGGCAGCAGAATCTTGCTATCTGTCGCGATACGAATTGTCCGGCAGTATTGGTCGAAAACTTCTTTCAGGACAATAAAGAGGATGTTGAGTACCTTTTGTCTCGGGAGGGCAAAGAGGATATTGCTCGGATTCATATTGAGGGTATTGTTAAATATCTAGGCTTATGAAGGCTCTAATCTATATAACCATGTTCATGATGGCGGGAATATGGTTTGCTTCCTGCAAGACTTCCCGGAATATGGAAACTCAAAAGCAGATAGACTATTCCGGTGAATTGAGTCGTATTCAAAGCATGATTGAATCACTGCGAGTAGATGTAAGTAAGCAAACGAAGGTTACTACTGACAAGTTGAGTGATCTGAAGATTGAGAATAAAACAGTTTACTTGTCTGCTCCGGATTCAACAGGAAAACAACATCCGATTAAAGAAAGTACTACTACTGCATCCAAGCAGGACCAGGAACGGACGGAAGTTGATGAAACATTATCTATCACTTTACAGCAGTTTTCTAATAGTCTGGATTCTTTGAATTATAAAGTAGATGCAGTGCTGAAGCAAAAGGAAAAGGTTATTGAACTGTCATGGTGGGATTTACATAAAGATAAAATTTATATAGGTATTATAGTTCTAATAATAAGTGGATGGAGAGTATCCAAGTTGAGAAATAAGTAGTACTTTTACATCGGAATCCCTTTAATTCCAAATCCGCGACGGCGGAAATCATGCCCTGACCGAATGGCCGGGGCTTTCTATTTTGCAATTTGATGTGACATCTCTCTAAATCATAAATTTAAAAACTTACCTTTGTGACGTAACTAAAAGATATAATAATGAAAGATGCTTTAGATATTATAATGAATTTGTTAAATGGAAAGTATAGTCTTACCATAGTAACTATTGCAGGAATGGTGTTTATTATATTC
>PPYE01106222.1_pt1 | contig 64040 bp, 62 predicted proteins | sample 1559881 | NCBI WGS metagenome assembly PPYE01 (sample SAMN08240022, study PRJNA423297) | Human gut metagenome, whole genome shotgun sequencing project. | reverse complement strand
AAACCTGCTGTCATCTGCAGATCTCTCCACAGACAACAACAGGTTTCCCCTGATGCATTTATTTACTTTATCATCCGTTCAATACCATCGGTCATACGGATTTCCACGCACCTTCTTTGTCTCTGGTGCCTTCTCAATACTCTTCTCCCATTGTCTTTAACAGATTTGCATACAGATTCTTTAATTCCAATACTTCCTGAATTTTTCGTATTTTCTCTGCCTTTGTCAATGCTATACACCACCTTCCATCAATCGCCCAAAATCGAATATATGTTCCTTAATTTTAACATACCACATATAATTATTCCAGTCCCAAAAGACATATGAATTTTCACAGCCTGCTTCTTCTAAGGAATAAAAAAAACAGACCATATAACAACTTTATATGCTCTGTCTTTTTATTCCTACAAATCTTCGTGCAGTTTTACATCGCTATTATCTGCCATGCATTGTTTTAAGGCAACAATCATTTTTTCCGCATCCAGCGGCTTTGCAAGATGAACATTCATTCCAGCCAGCCGGCTGTTGATAATGTCTTCTGCAAAGGAATTGGCGGACATTGCAATGATTGGAACCCTCCCGGCATCCCTTCTTTTCATTTTATCCGTGATACTCTCCATTATACTGGATCAATGTAATATCTTCTACATTTGTGATCTTCCGGATCTTCTCTGTGAAATCGAGATCATTCTGCCGACAGAATACCTCAACTGCCATCTCTGTTTTCTCCCCACGCATCGTCTTTGACTTTATGAAGTATTTCATTCTGCCAAAGCTGCGGATGATCTCATCACCGGCTTCATCTCCCTGATAATGGATCACGGCGATATAGATTCTGCCTTTCTGCTGCTTATGATAAAACAGATAAATCATAATGATCATAACCGCTGCTGCAATCAGTGCCAACGGATACATTCCCGCTCCAGTCGTGATACCTGTCGTGATCGCCCAGAAAAGATAGAGCAGATCCATCGGATCCTTCACCGCCGTACGGAAACGTACGATAGACAATGCACCGACCATACCAAGGGAAATCACGATATTCGTACTGATTGCCAGAGTAACCATGCAAGTGAGAAGTGTCATGCCGACCAACGTAACTGCAAAGCTCCGAGAGAAGATCACCCCTACATAAAACTTGCTGTAAACCATATAGATCACTGCTCCGAGAAGCAACGCCACGATCAGCGAAATTGCCATCTTCGGTGCATTAAAGCTGTCAAATACGCCGGATTCCAGCACCGACTTCTTAATCATATCTTGTATACTCATAATAGTTTTCTCTCCTGTGTTTCATTCCAATATTCAAATCCATGCAAATACTGCGATTTTTCATAACAGAGTACATATTTTGATACTGCTGTGAATTCTTGTGCATTTGGTGGAAGCAAGTTACGCACGATCTGTGGAAGCATCTCTGTGAATTTCACTTCCATAACCAGCTTCCCCGGTTCAAGCACCGGAAGTGTCGGAAGGGACGGATCAAAGATGTCATAACTTCCGACCGCAGCCCTCACATCACTGTCAAATGTAATCCTGACTGTCCCCTCATCCATGATCCACGGTACACGGTCATAGTCAACGATCGTGCGTGGACGCATGAGATTGCTGACACATTCCACATAAAATTCTCTGCACAATGAATACGGACTGCTTAACAAAAATTTATAATCTCCATCAAGGATCTTATAGAATTCTTCCTTTGTCAGCGGAGCACTTTCTTTATAAATATAACTTCCGAATTTCTTCTTCCGCTCCAGCTTGATCGAACGGTCACTACAATCATAAATACGGATCCTGTATTTTTTTCGCATCAGGACACCAGATTCCTTTTCCGCATAAGCGCTGTTGAAATAATCTTCAAAATAGAGGCTGCGGATCATATAACCATTTCCCTTTGCATTTGGATCCTTTTTCAGCAAATGCTTCATCCTCAGCTCCAGCAATTCTTTCTCACTGGTACTGATCAGATATTTCCATTCATTACGGAAGCGTTCTTTTGATAAATCATTCCTCATAAATATCTTCCTCAACATTTTGGCCACCTGTAATGTAGAAACATTTCATACCATAATTCTTTCCAGCGTCTGTTATATAATAATCAAAAGCATCCTGCGTCTGTCCAGATGTATTTGTCGCACGGACACGCACAAAATACTGACCATCTGCCGGAACTGTAGTCTCCGCTTCCGGAATTTGAATATTATTCTTACGAAATACAATCTCATTAAACTTATAATCTTTTGCCAGTTCAACTGTGTAAGTGACCGTCTCTGCATCAAAGTCATACGATGCGTCCCAGTTGAACTTCAAAATATTTCCCTCGATTACCGGTTTTCCGATAAAAAACGGCATTGGCTTTTCCAGGCTCTCCTTATAAAGTTCATAATTTTGTTCTACCTCTGAAGGGATTGCCGATGCAATTGTTTCATATTTCGCTTCAGTCAACGGTGCATACATCTGGTCCGGCATCTGATTTAAATACTTCTGAGTAACTGTACGATATTCCTCTATCATACTACTGATCCGATCCACACTGAGATAGGATCTCAGATCCTGGATCGCCGCGTCAAGTTCCTCACGGAAATCCTCCGACTGCAGACATCTTTGAAAGAGAACATTTCCCCAGTAATTACTGACTCCACATTCCCAACTGCCTTGATCGGAACGGTTTTTAATGTTATATTCGGTTCTCATGAAAGAGGTATCATTATCCCACGCGATTAGATACCATATATTTGAATTCTGTGGACTATATAAATATGTATTACGATTCTGTGTATCTACATTTCCGGTCAGTATCTGATATGCCATCCAGTACGTCAGATTTTCTCTGTCAAAATATTGATCCAGGATATCCTCAATCGGTTGAGAAGTATCATTCAGATCTGTCAGCATTTGAATCAGTTTCGTATGATCTGAATCTCCTTTGATCTCCAGGAGCTTTTCAAAGGCTTTCTGGTCATAGGTCGGATCGTCTTCTTTTTTTATTACATCTTTATAGCGGAAAAACTCAAACGAATTAATTTTGTACAACTGTCCCTTCGAATCCATTCCATGATTCTTCATTCCTGTCTTGTTGAGCTGTTCCACCTGTGTGTACAATCCATAGTCCTGGAATTCTGAGCTGTCCCCCTCGGTAAGATCTCTTACATATAAATGTACAAACTGGGTTCTAAGTGACATCAGCTGCGGTATCCCTTTCAGAAGATCGTAGGACAGCTTATTACGGAAACGCATTCCATCTGTCTGATGTTTATTCAGATTGATCGTGCGCTGTCCACGCCAGGTTCCCTTATTCTTCTTCAGCTCAATCTTATAGTTTTTCTGCGAATTACGGCTCGATGTCTGTCCTCTGATCTGCACGGTAGCATTCGGCACATTTTCACCATATCCAACCTCCCCGCTCTGCGGACCTGACTCATCACCAACCTGAAGAAGCGCCGCTGTCTGGTAACGTTCTACTCCCATCTTGTCATAATCATAGGCCGAATAACTGTTAATCTCCTTCCAGGTATGAGCCGTTCCCTCTGAAGAATTTCCACGGGAAACGGTGAGATACATCGTCACAACACTTGTCTCGTCATCATTTTCATAGAGACTATCCTTATCCCTGAGGTGAACGTCGTTGATATCCTGTGTCTCTGCCTTTTTTATCTCTTCCTGTTGTTCTGTCTGTTTCTTTGAAGTATCCCCTGTTTTCTCCGGGGTGGTACATCCCGTCAGGCAACAGGACATTCCTAATAAAAGGGCACATCCCAACGCAAGTAATCTATATTTTTTCAAGCTTATCTCCCCTCTCTATTTTCTCTTCCAAAAAGCATCCAAGCCGTGTGAAGAAACCTGTTTTATCCTCTGCCACAATCGGCTGTACGCTCAAAATATAATACGGAAGTTTTTTTGTAAAATATCCAAGACGCAGTGTACAGATCAAAAAGAACACTGCACTTCCCAGTAAAAATCCAAACCCATAATACACCTGTGGGAAGAATAAAGACACACAGGTAAATGTCGTCGTACACGCAGCGAACATTCCTGTTGCAAATAATGCTCCCTTGTAATCTGTAAAATAAAGTAAGATCAACATCATTGTGTTAGCAATTGCATAGAGTCCATAGCCGACACAGAGTGTCCTAAAATATCCTTCCATAAGATCATTAAATCCAAGCGGAAGATATGTCAGAAGCAGCTGTCCGATCGAAATCGCCAGTGCCGTTGTAAGTAGCTGCTTTAACGCCGTATATTTCAGCTCCATGTTTAAAACCTTTCTCATCTCTTTTCCCGCCTGCAGGATATCCTTGATTTCTCCCTTGTCATTAAACAAACTATAATAATTCCGATATTTCGGATAGAAATTCACTTCCACAGATACAACGAAATTAACGGTTGTAATAAGAATCGTCAAATAGGCGATCATCGCAGGTACATCATGATACGGTGCACCATAAAATAATCCCTGAACATGTACACGGATCGGTCCGCACCACATGATAACAAGATGTGCAAATAGTCCGATGTTCGTGAACAAGCCTGTAAACGCAAGCGGAAGGAACTGATCCACCCAGCGTAAAAAGAAAAATGCACTGATCTCTCTCTGCGGAAAATAACGGTATAACAGCGTCACATCCCAAAGCAGCATGATTCCATAACCGATCGTAACTGCGATCATCAACGCCTCTACATGTGGAATCCCAATCAGGATCAATAGGAATCCGACCAACAATGATACCGCTACCGCTGTGATAAATGAAATAAGAATCCCTTTGTAATCCTTGATCGCTGTCAGATAACTCATCGCATTCCAGGTGACGATCAATTCTCCGAAAAACTCCAGGCACAAAAACTGATCGATCAGATTGATTCCTGAAAACAGAAGAAAAATCCCATACATGATTCCGCCGACTACAAGCAGGATCGCTGTTGAACCCCAGAAAGAAGAAAGCACCGCCTCGTAGCGTTCTTCATACAGCATATCCGCAATATATCTCGTCACGACCATAGAGAAAAAACTGGTCACGGTCAACGAAGCGAGAAGTGTGTAAGTAATCATACAGTTCAGAAGTTCCCGGTTATGTCTCGTCGCACCGGTATGATCGCAGATAAAAGCGATTCCTACCAACAGCACGATACCGAGCAGCATCGGACCTGTACAGATCACTCCTGCATACCCATACGCTTTTGCCGTCGCTGCAAGTCCGCGCTTCTGGAATAATTTTTTTAAATCAAATCCGATTCCGGCCATCTGCCTCTTCCACCTCCTGATACATCTTCCGGTACTTTTCAAGCATTTCTTCTTTTCGATAATATGCTTTCACTCGTTTCTGTGCATTCTTCCCCATGCGGAGTCTCCGAGCTCTGGAAGCGCACATCTGATCCATTGCCTGCGCGAGCCCCTCTCGATACATCGGTGGAACACAATATCCTGCTTTTCCGTATCGATCCTCCTCGTTACCATTCAGAAGCTCCCTGCAGCATCCTACATCTGTAGTCACACAAGGCCGCCTTGCAGCAAATGATTCTAAAACAGACAGCGGCTGTCCTTCCGATATACTCGTCAAAATTGTAAAGTCCAGCTTCTCCATATAAGAGATGATATCCACTCGTCCTGTAAAAATCACATTTTCCAGATGAAGCTGATCGACCAGCGCATAACACTCCTGCGCATACTCCTCATCATCGACGCCTCCCATAATGTGGAGACGCACATGTTCTCTTGTCGTGCAAAGCTCATAAAACGCATAGATCATTGTCTTGATATCCTTGATCGGTGCCAGACGCACGATCGCACCGATGTCAACCCATCCGTCTTCCTCTTTCAATGGAATAGGGGAAAGCCTTTCATAGTTGATTCCGTTCTCAACGACACGACATTTCTCCTTGTCACATCCCATCTGGATCTGTGCATGCATGGCATTGGTAAATAATGCTGAGACTAGAAACGCTCTCGTATAAATAATATCCGACAGCATATAGAAGAAAGAAATCCACTGCTTTTTAAATGCCGGCTGTACCCATTTTGCACGAATGATCTCTTCTTCACGCTCTCTTGTGTATATTCCATGCTCTGTCAGCAGCACTTTCTTCTTATAAACATACCCGCCCAGGCATGCAAGAAGTCCGCCATATCCTGTACAGATTGCATGATAGACATCTGCCTTGGGCACTTCACTTCCCATTAGATAAAGGACCGGAAGAAGCATAGAACGCATTGTGTGAAATGCATCCGCAAACGGAGTATATGGATAATCTTTTATACAGCACTCCGTCAATATATTCAGGAATTTCTCACTTCTTAAAAAAGACATAGGATTCAGCTTCTGGTCATGATAGAGCCGAAACAAGATTTCCCAATTCGGGCGTCTACACAGCATCAGCTCTTTCAGGCTGTTCGTCTCTTCCTCTGTAAAGGCATGAAACATTTTTCCAGAATCCTTCAGCCGCAAAGCGTCATCCAGAAAAACCTCGTGAACTTCTACAACATTTTTCGGAAGCTCGTAGACAAATTTCCCTTTATCCTTCGCATTTGCCCCAATCACCCACAGAACAAACTCATGCTCTTTCATTTCATTGATATACTGGTGCATCCAGGTGGATACACCTCCAAATATGTAGGGATAACACCCCTCCAATATGAGACAGATTCTCACAATTAACTCCTTATCTGTCGCGTATTACCGCTTTGTATTTCAATCTTCTAATTTCTCAATAGTTACTGTTGGTTCCTTTGCCTGAAGCAGATAGAGATTTCCTGTCAGATGTGTAAGTTTTCCTCCTGAAACTTCACCTGGTGTTCCTTCATTGATCCTCACCATAAAATATGCTTCATCATAGAAGTTTTTAAGCTCCAATTCTATAGACCGCTCTGTCACTGTCTTTGTGAATGTAACCGCTCCATAACGCTGGATTGCACCGGATAGTTCTGAACCGGTGAGTTGTCTCAAGGACGGTGCCGAATCCACCAGCCAGTCCATATAATCAGCGAGGTTGCGCTTCATCTTTTCCCAGCCAAGCGCCGCACCGCGGTCTTCGTCCAGAAGATCATCCGGATGAATAAAATGACTGTTCACAAAATGCATATTTAATTCCGACAGTGCCGCCATCTTCATATAATTATCGATAATTGCACCGGAGATGATACGCGGCTGTTCTACAATCCCATCCTTTGCAACTTCAAATTCCTGCACATACGCAAACTCACCGGTGAAATAATTACTGGCGATCGTCCGGATCTCCGGGAAATCTTTCGCGAGCATCTCCCTTCCTTCTGCTGACAATACATTGGACGGCGGTACATAGACTGACATTGATACACTGGGAAATGTATCCTCTCCAAAATGGATCAATTCTTTTACAGCCTTTTTCATGGCCGCCTCATTTTTCCATGTATCATACGGAAGCACGTCACCATAATCCACATTTGAAAGACTCAACGGCTGATGATTGTATCCATGATACCCGAGTTCTCCACCTTGATGAAGCAGCATATTTCCAAAATACTGAAAACGTCTGGTATCCTTCTGTTTCTTAATCGTTCCATCCGTCGCATCCTCATAATTTTCAATAATCACACCGGTATAGCGAACGTTGTGATTAGATGCAAGCTCCTGCATATCCGGCCACCACACATCCATATAGAAATCACTAATGCTCATTCCATAGTCCCGCTTCACATAAGTACCATCTCCCTCCGGAACCGGTGACGGAAAGTCATCCAGATAAAATGCTGATCCATTGATCACCGGATAAACCCCCACATCAGTAAGGAGACTGTAGGAAGCCGCATAGAATCCACGCACCGCTTTCTCATACAGTCCAAAGTTGTCTACTACAAACTTCCCTTTTCCATATTGGTTCTCCCAAATGACAGGCTGACCGTTTTTTTCATTGACATGCGCATAAACCTTCGCATTCTCACTCAGCTGCACTGCCCAGGCAGAGTCATACGGATCCGTGATTGCATAAGCCTGTCCGCCGCCAAGCATAAATTCCGGTTCAAAATAAATACTGTCTACAAGTATATTGTCATATCCGGAAGAAATGATTCCAAGCTTCTGCTCAATCACTGATGAATACGCTGTTTTCTGAAGTGTCAGGGCAAAAAGTACATTCCCACCCTCTGACACCCAATCACACAGTTCCATAAGATTCTCTTTCAACGGACTTACATCACTCAGTAATACAACAACCGTTTCATAAGCATGATAATCTGGAATAGAGGATGCACTCTGCAGGTCTACCACATCTGTTCCAACCTTCATATCTTTAAAAATTTGTTGAAACTGCTCCCATGCAGCCACACTCGCCTCATCTTCACTGTTACGAAGTACCAGACAGGTCTTCGGCAGTGATTTCGCAGCCATCTGTTCCGTAACCACTTCTTCCTGACTGAGATATGCGACTTTTCTGTTTTTTTCAGTATATTGAATTCCACTTCGTTCAGCAAAAAGGACGACCGCGATCATCAGAAATACACCCAGGATCACCAGCATACTTTTAAACGGAAATGTTTTCAATGATTTTAATCCAGCCAAAAAGCCAATACCTCCTTACTCTTAGACGACAGATAGATCTGCTCCTCTTTCATCTGTCTTAAACACTGCTGCAACTCCGCTCCCTTTTTTCGTTCTGCCAGATACCGGATCTTCAAAATCCAGAACTCCTCTTTCCGATGCCATTTTTGATCCATCAGCCCTAGAATCTCTTCCACCTGAACATAATCTCCTGTTTTCATCAGATTTTGGAACAGACGCACACATGTGGAAAGCGTCGTTTTCACCTTCAGCTTTTGTCTTAAAAGACGGATATAACGTTCCCTCTGTTCTCTCTCCATCTGGGCTTCCAGAATCCCCTGATTCAGATACTCTTCCATAAAATCACAGTACTGCTCCAGGATTTCCGGATCGTCCGGTGATGCCGCATACAGCTTCTCCATCTTCTGCAAACGAAAATCATATTCCTTGGAAAGTTCAACCATGGCTGTGATCGCATAATGGACAACCTCTACATCTTCATTCATGCGGGCCTGTTTCAGAAGATCCATATATTCTTCCGGATCATCATTTAACACATCCATGATCAGTTCACGGCGCACTCTCGGTTCGTTAATCAAAAGTGCTTCCTCTAACGGAACGATCTTTTTGTCCGTATCCGAAACTGCCTGAAAAATATTTTTATAAATCTCTTCATTTACACGAAGCTTTTCCACTCCCGGTTCTATCCTATTGTCTCTTCTGGTCAGCATTTGCAAATGCAAAAGCAGCACGCACACTGTTCCCCAGAAAGGAACGAAGATCACAAGTGCCATCAGATATTTTTTCACCTTCAGCAGATGTGTCTTTATCCCCAGCCAGACCAGCACACAGCAGACAATATGTAACAGGATCAGGAATACTCCAAGCACTGTCTGAATCATAATTTTTCTCCTGTATTTGCATTCTCCACGGTATCGATCTCATGACAGACGAAGCCGTTATTTTCCAGTCTTGCAAGAATGATCGGCAAGGAACTTCTGTCCGTCTGTGAAAGAATGAGGAAGATCTCTCCTTTTTCAGAAATCCCCCTGACATCATTTTCACGGACCGAAGCCTGTAGCGCTGTGTCTGCCTCTTCCAGTGTCATCTTCGGATACTCCAGCTTCAACAGCACATAGGATGCCCGATTCTCCTCCCTCATAGAATGGAAGGAATACAGCCGTTCTTCAAAATACTCCTGCTTCAATATACGTGTACCCTGCACGTACTGCCTGTTCTTGATTGCCTCCTGATATTCCAGTGCGCGCAAAAGTGCTGTTTCTACCAGACCGCAGAGAACCTGGAACAGATTCAGATAATAGAGGGAAAGCTGTTCATTTCCCACTTCCTGAATGAAAATCAGCATCACGAGCTCTCCATCCTTGTGAATCCCGTTCATATACATCGGATAGCCGTCCAGGAAATTCCGGTTTACCCACACCTTTCCGGACACAATCGTCTCTTTCGCTTCCAGATAATCATCCAGACAAATGGATTTTTTCAACACATCTGTCATTCCCTGGGATGCGATCTCAAGACGTCCATAGCTCTGATTCTTTCCAACTGAATAAATCGCAAATGTATGATTCTCAAGAACTGATTCCATCACATGCAGAGTTTCAATAAAAAGCTCCTGCGGAAGAATGATATCCAGTTTTTTCGTAATATCAAAAATCTTACCAAAGCTGTCACGGCTTCCCAGAATCTGCTTCTTGTACTGCCGTTTATCAGAAAGCGTCTCCTGATACATTTCTCTCATAAACAGAAATTTATCCAGGATCAGTTTATTCTCCTCTTTCATGAATTGAATATTATCGCTGTTTTTCAGTCGGATGTAACCACAGATCGCGCCGACTACAAAATAGAAGATAAACGGAATCCAGTTCGAAGGTTCGTAGAAAAGTGTCGTCCAGCCGATCCCGGTTTTCGTATATGCTGCCAGCAATGAAAGTGCTTCCAGCCCCGCTGCAGCAAGCCCGTAATTAATACCGTACAGACTGCTGAACAGCACGATGTAAACAAGCCTCAGATCGATCATCTGAAACTGCACCTGATTTCCCGCCACCCGGTTCAATGCTTCAAAAACAAAAAATGTGAGCAGCAATTCCGCGATTTTCACGATTTTATCATGTACTTTCAAAAAAGTTTTTACTACATCGATCTTCCGTGTCTTATGGTTCGTTTTCTCACAATAATCCTCATAAATTTCTGTGAGATCCTCCAAAAGAGAAATCTTCGGAAACCAACCGTATTCATTTCTCAGAACGTGGTCATCAGATATCCAATCCCGGATCAGCACATCTGACAAATAGGTAATGTTTGCAGCCGGAAACATCTGTGCCAGTCTCTCCCCGAACTGTTGAAAAGTAAAATGAAATACCTGCGGAACCTGAAGACAGGCGCTCCCCTCTCCCCAGTTATCAAAAATCTTGTATAATAAATCCCCAAGATCACTCAAAGCAAGAAAATGCATCTCCTGTGCCGGTGCTTCTTCAAATGTAATCTGCTTCTTATTGATCACAGTTGAGAACAGCTTGAAAAAATAATCCTCCTCATAAGTACCGGAATAAAGATACGGCACACGCAGAATCTTGACAGCAATCTGATGCAGCTCGCCGTATTGCCTGCAGAACTCTTCTGCCGAGCGGACCATCAGCGTCTTTCCTGTTGTATCTTCATATAAACTATCCGGTCCTGTAATATACAGAAGCCTGGAATTCAGATTCCCCTTATAGTAATGTAATAGCTTGCGTAAAGTCTCAATCTCACCCTCCATCGTCCCATGAAATGTAAGATAATTAGAAAAATAAATCACTCCCTCAAATTCATACGTCTTGAAAATGTCTTTGAATTCTTCCTCCGTCTTCGGCATCGGGTATACCGATAAGCTCTTATTGCGATTTGACTTTTGTTCAGTCTCTCCAAGAAGAAGGATCTGACACTCAGGGAAAGCCTCCTCAATAAATTCTGTTGTAATATATCCGATATTTCCGGTCACCAGTAATTTCATACGTCACCTCGTAATCATATATTGCGCATTTCTATCATTTCCAAACTATCATTTATGCAGAAGGTGTATTTTCTTTTATCCTCTTTTTGTCTTTATACATCTTCTCGTCAGCACAATGGATCAGCTCCGGCAGTTTCTTTTCCTCTGCATCTGTCCAGGCATATCCCATTGCAACAGAGATAGGAATAGCTCACTACATTTCCATAATAAAATAAAACGAGTGCTATAATGCTGAAAACGCAATATGTTACACATCCATTAATAATTCTTTGCAATTTAAGATTTCCGCCTTCGTAACACCGTCGGAAGCATCAATCGTCCACTCACCTTCCGGGCACTTACTTTTCCTGTAAAAATTCTGTCGGGAGCATTCTCATATCTCCCGCAAATATATAATGCAGCTACCATAAAGAAGATAATTATAAGAGTATCTGCAGTATGTATCTTTTTCATAATCATTCTCTCTTATAATATTTTTTGCCATTCCAGCAGATATAATCGCGTCAGCATAACTGCCGAACAATTTTTTATTATACCATAGATTCTCATTTTTGAGTTTATTTTTTTCACACGCCCTTCTGTCTACTTCTTTTTAAGCCTTCCTCACCAAACTCATTATAATTATGAATCCATTGTCGAATCTGTCTAGCACTTTTAACATTATATTTTTTTGCTAGTGCTTTTGAACCAACACCTAAACTTAGATGCTCTAGAACAATTTTTTTCTTAAGCTCAAAGTTATATTTTGCCATAAGAAAACCGACCTCCAATAGTTAGATTTTTGGGTCTAACTTCTGGGGGTCGGTTCATTTTTGTACCTTTTTTTATATTTAAAGCTCCCACGATAATTGTCTACTCCTATGATATATTTTTCGAAATATACAAATTTTCCGCATTTATACTATCATACCAGCCCTTATCCGTCCATACTTGATCTGCACAATTCCACACGCAAATCATTTTCTGCCTATACCGCCCCAAACTGCAGATACCACACTGCCATCTTATCTCCCAGAAAAATTGCAGTTGCAAGTCCAAACACAAGAAATGGTCCAAACGCAAACTGATCTGTTTTATTCAGCCTCTTTCGTACCAGCATCAGTGTCACATAAGCACCTCCTGTTATAATCCCAATACACATTGCACATATCATTGACGCGCCACCAATAAGCAATCCGCTTACCGACATCAGCTTGATATCTCCGCCTCCGAAAGCCCCTGGAATTGCAAGTGCCAGCACCAGCATCGGCACTGATATGATTCCCATACCGGTCAGTCTTGTAGCAATTCCCATCTCCGGATAAAGCATAAAGTCCAAAACCGCAAGTATCAAGATCATAATATGAAATCGATCATAAATCATCTGTATATGCCAGTCAACCAAGGCAATCACAAACAGTATTCCCAAATATATAAAAAAAACTGCGCCTCTTAGTGAAATCACACCCATTTTCCCGCAACCATATACAATCGCACAACCGGTCATGGATACTCCACCTGTTAATTCCACTAAGAAATATCTTGCAATCCTCTTGCTCTTTGCACATATTGCGCTTTTCCCGTATGTTAATTTATCGATGACAATATGTAAGAAGCTGAAGATGCCAGCTCCGAAAAAGAACCTTATTATCCATAATATGATTTCTAAAACCACAAACATCCTCTCATAATTAAATGATTTGTTATAAATTATATCAGTTCTTTTACAAAAAAGATACTGTTTTTAATGCTTTATTTAATTTTTCTGTCACAAAATTGATCATGACAATATTTTGAAACCTGCCGGAGACCTTTTAATAACAGGAAATGCAATTTCCTGTTATAGAAAAAACGGAAACAAAAAATGGATCAATCTCTTTTGTGAGAATTTGATCCATTTTTACCGCATCTAAATCAGTTGTCCCAGCACCGGAAGCCTTTTCAGATAAATTCTTCCGGAAAATGCAATATGCGGCAGTTCATAAAACATACAATGCTTCGGACAGATTGGCTGATACAACGGATCCGCTACAATGATTTCTGCATCTTTCAATGCTTCTTCCATCTCTTCTTCCCCACAGATCCATCTGTCCTGTCTGCAAAGCAGACCTTCTGTTTTTTCCAGCGGGCAGAGAACTTCCACCGGACAGCCATATTTCTGTTCGATCCCTGCTGCCAGAGATTCCATGGTCACCGGTTCTCCGATCAGAGTCACTTTCTTTTGTCTGCCTGCCGCTTCAGGCTTCTTTATTTCTTCTCCCGATGCCGGATTTCTGTTTCCCTTCTGCTCCATGATTTCTTCAATTTCACCCTGCATCCGATTCTTCAGATATGGCATCTGCTCTTTTTCTTCCAGTGCTTTCGCAATCCGCTCTGTATAAGAGCCAATCGGCGTTCCAACCACATACGGGGTTCCGAACTTTTCTTCCAGCACTTTCGCCACACGAAGCCCGACCGAAGATACCACCAGATTCACCTCTGCTTCTCCTGCCTGCAAAAATGCATCCAGTTCATCTCCCATTGCCCAGGTAGACAGCACCTTCCATCCACAGGCTTTCAGGTTCTCTTTCAGCACCTCTACATGAGATACCGGTCCAAAGTCCAGTGGTGTCACACCAAGCAGATTGACGGTGCGTGCCTGAATCCGTCCTGTCTTTTCCCCGGTAAATCTTTTCGCGATCTCCTCTAATGCAATTCCTGCCCCATACACATAATCATGCATTCCGTTCGTCGGTACTGCAAATGCAGGAATCCCGGTTTCTTCTTCCAGTACCTGTGCCAGTGCCGGAAAATCGGTTCCATTCATATACGGAATTGGGGATCCTGCAAGGGCAATAAATTTCGGATGCAGCTCCCTTGCTGCCTCTTTGATATTATCCAGAAATTTTTCATCATTTCCCATGATCGCATCAATTTCTGTCAGACCGGAAATATAGATCAGACTGTCCTGATCGTACCAGCGGATCTCATCGTGAGTGTTGTAGGTCGAATTGCATCCGGACGGGTCGTGCATAACTGTCATGCCGCCAAGCTCATAAAGTGCAGAACACACACCGGATACATCCGATGTATAAATTGGTATGATTCGATAAGATTGTCTCATATACAGCTTTCACACCCCCATCCTTTTCGCACAACCAGATCTTCCGTGTCTTTTTCTTCGGTAAATGCTTCGGCCATAAGCTCTGCCGTCCTGCGGATCCCGTCAAATCCATAAAGGCCGCCGCCCTGTACCATATTGACAAAATACGGACTTCCTGTAAACCATGCCGCCTTCTGTCCGATCGCCAGTATTTTTTCATCCGATGTTCTCGGAAGCACACGCATTTTCACCTGGATCGTTGCAATCAACTGCAGATCCGGTGCATGCTCCTTCAGCCACTCAAATTCTGCTTTTTCTTCCGGACTGATGGAATCCAGATAGATCCGTATTACCCGGAAGCCATGAGTAAGCAGAAGCTTTGCAAGTCCCAGTGGACGTGGATGGTACAGATAATCAATGGCAACCGCAGTGTCTCCGATCACCTCATGCGCCTTTTCCAGTGCCTTTTCACAGGCAGCAATTTCCTCTTCTACCGAAATCGTTTCCTCCAGCTTTCCATAGCCCATTGTCTGGCAGAAATTTTCCAGCTGAGCTGTGATCTCTTCATAATCAAAGCTGCCCGGCAGATACAGGTATGGTCGTTTCAGACGCTCTGAAAGCGCTTCCGCACCATACTTAGATGGTGGATAAGAAGATATAAAAAGTTTCCCTTCGGAAAGTGCCAGATAGTCTTCCCAGCTTTTACATCCCGGCAGTTCCCGGAAGATTCCCTGATGTGCCCGGACGATTCGTTTCAGATCTGCATTTTTTTCCAGTACGAAATCACTGCCGAGAAAACTCACGGCTTTTTCATCTGCTTTTTGCTTTGGAAGTGGTTCATAAATCGCTTTTCTCAGCTTCTGATCCGGTGTCGGTCCATGCTTCTGCATGATCGGATCCATATAACAGCGGATAAATGTAATCTTTGGGAACCTCTCTTCCAGTTCCTGATACACCCGTTCCAGATCGCATCCCAGAAAATGATGCAGACAGACGGTAAATAAAAGAACTGCTTTCGGTTTTTCTTCCAACTTATTCAGCACATCCGTCACGCCTTCGATGGTGATGTCCTCCAGATTTCCATTTAACAGATTCTCTTCTTTTACGATCACAAAGGAAAACCGGTCAGCCGCATTCATTTCCGCCGCTGTCAGCACCACACCTCGCATGCAGTTATCTGCACAGACATAGATCTGTCTTGCCTCCGGCATCAGCATTCCGGTATGTACGATGTTCCAGTTGCCGTGAACCGGCGAGTTAAATTCAAGCCCCGGTGCAAATGGAACCGAAAATGTGGCATCCTTGATGGCTACTGCCGCGCCTTTTTCATCCACCGGATGTCCTACCCGTTTTAACATGGTCTCTCCTCTCCGCACACTGCAAGGATCTGATCTGCCAGCTTCCGGTATTCCTCTGCCATCTGAGAATCCGGTGCGTATTCCAGCAGAACCTTGCCGGCTTCTTCTGCTTCCATCACAAGTTCGCTCCGGTCAAGCTGTCCAATGATCTGCGTGTGAAAATCCCCTGCAAGCTCCCGCACCTTTTCTTCCTCTCTCGGAACCTCTCTTTTATTTAAAATAATACCGCCAAGGGAAGCATATCCCCGGTTCTTGAAATTCTCTACTGCCATTGCAATATTGGCCCCGGCATGGATCGCCATATTTTCACCGGATGTGATGATGAATACCTGATCCGCATAGCCTTTTCGCATGGGCATGGAAAAGCCACCGCAGACTACATCACCAAGTACATCATATAACACGATATCCGGTTGGTAGGTCTCATAAGCACCGGTTTCTTCCAGCTTCTCAAGGGCGGTGATAATCCCGCGTCCTGCACATCCAAGTCCCGGTGTCGGTCCACCTGCTTCTACACAGACCACACCTGCATAGCCAATCGTAACCATATCTTCCAGTTTTAGATTCTGTTTCTTCTGTTGGAACATTTCCAGTACGGTCGGAATCTCCTTTCCGTGTCGGAGCTGGATGGTCGAATCCGCCTTCGGATCACAGCCGATCTGCATGACCTTGTATCCTTTTTCGGCAAGTGCCACCGCAAGATTGGATACAGTTGTGGATTTTCCGATCCCGCCTTTTCCGTACACTGCTATCTTTTTCATTCCGCTTTTTCCTCCGCTTTCGTAATGACGTTCGAGTACGCCGTTTTTGTGGATACCCCATTCAGACGCCCGATCTTCCCTGACAAAGCACTGATCATATCTTGCGGTGCATCAATGGCGATGCTGATGATATTAATTCCCTTTTCCCGGTACGGAATTCCCATTCTTCCAATGATATACTCTCCTGCTTCATGCAGGTAATGGTTCAGTTCCTCAATCGCGGCAGGATTCTCCACAATAATTGAAATGACTGCTACTCTGGTGTCCATGAAAAGTCTCCTTTCTTTTTTGAAATGTCACCGATTCCACATTTCAGATTGTTTAGCAGATACGTGGCAGCAATTCCCCGCCCGGCTGTGGAAGAAGTGCCTGCGTTCCGATTTCTGTAGTCATGACTACTTTCCCCGGCTGCTCTGCAGTTACTTCTCCGATAATTGCCGCATTCTGTGAATACGGACATTTGTGCAGTACTTCTACAATCTTTTCTGCCTCTGCTTTTGGTGCCATAATGACCATTCTTCCTTCACATGCAAGGTAAAGCGGCTCCAGTCCAAGCATTCCGCAGACTCCCTTCACTTCCGGTGCAACCGGAACTTTTTCAGCATTCAGACGGATTCCAACATTACTTTGTCCCGCAATTTCATAAAGTACTGTTCCAACTCCACCTCTTGTCGCATCACGGATGACATGCAGATCATGTGTTGCATTTATCACTTCTTCCACAGTATGCCATAGTGGTGCACAGTCACTGGTCACATCCGCTTCGATTCCGAAGTCTTCTCTTGCAAGAAGGATCGTACAACCATGGCGTCCCACATCTCCGGTCACAATGATCGCGTCTCCCGGCTGTGCCAGTTCTCCTCCGACTTTTACGCCGTCCTCGATCTGTCCCATTCCGGTTGTTGTGATAAATACACCGTCTACCTGTCCCTTTCCTGCTACCTTGGTATCTCCGGATACAATACGGACACCGGCTTCTTTTGCCGTTTTCTCCATTGCTGCTGCAATCTCTTCCAGTTTTTCCATCGGAAATCCTTCTTCAATTACAAATGCACAAGTCAGATAAAGTGGTTTTGCTCCCATACATGCAAGGTCATTAACTGTTCCGCAGATGGAAAGCTTTCCGATATTTCCTCCTGGGAAGAATGCCGGAGATACAATAAATCCATCCGTAGATACTGCCATCTTTCCGACTGGTGGTGTAAGAACTGCCGCATCATCCGCAGTCAGATCCGGATTGGCAAAATGTGCTGCAAATACTTTATCGATCAGCTCTGAAGTCTGCTTTCCGCCGGCTCCGTGTGCCATAGTTACTGTCTGGTTGTCCATTTTATTTTCCATTTTTAACTTCCTTCTCTCCTAATCGTTTCCGTATATATGATACCGGATTGTTCCGGTGTTCCATTCCTTTGTTTCCCTGATACCGGATTGTTCCGCACTTTTATCCCCTGGTATCATACATATAGTAAGCCGAGCATGCGCCCTCGCCGGATACCATGCAGGCTCCTACCGGGTGCTGCGGTGTACATACCTTGCCAAACACCTTGCAGTCGGACGGTTTGCATTTTCCCTGCAGTACATCTCCGCAGCGGCATGCCGGATTTGCTTTTCCTTCGATCTTTGGCATATTGTATTTCTTTCTGGCATCGTATGCTTCCCATTCTTCTCTCAGCTGCATACCGGATCCCGGAATGATTCCAAGACCTCTCCACTCGCTGTCGCATCCTTCCATCAGTTCATTCACCAGCCTCTGTGCCTCACGGCTTCCTTCTCTGGTGACAACTCTCGGATAGCAGTTTACGAAGAACGGCTTTCCTTCCTGGAAGCGTACCAGTGCGACCGCAAGTGCTGTGAGCAGTTCTTTTGCCGTAAATCCTGCTACCACACCGCTGACTCCTTCTTTTACCAGTTCCTCACAAAGTTCGGTCCCCGTGATTGCATTGACGTGTCCCGGATATAAAAATACATCCGCACTGCCTTTGAGTGCCTCGTAGGCTCCCGGCATCGTCTTATTGGCAACCAGAAGAGAATAATTGGAAATTCCATCTTCCTTTGCCTGTTTAACCGAAAGGCATCCTGCAGGTGTCGTTGTCTCAAACCCAACGGATAAAAATGTCACCTGCTCTTCTGGATGATCTTTCGCATATTTTTCCGCATCTGCCGGTGAATAAACGATATGGATCTTTGCTCCTTTTTCTCTTGCTCCGGCAAGGCTCATCTGACTTCCCGGTACGCGGACCAGATCACCAAATGTACAGATCGTCACCTGCTTCTCCAACGCCAGATAAATTGCTTCATCAATGAAGCTGACCGGTGTTACGCAGACCGGGCATCCCGGTCCTGAGATCAGTTCTACCTGCTTTGGTAAAAGTTTTCGGATCCCCAGACGGAAAATTTCATGGGTATGGGTTCCGCATACTTCCATGATCCGCACTGCCGGTCCGTCATAATTTTCTATGATCGCTCTGGCTGTTCGTTTCTTTTGTTCTTCCATTACAGCAGTTCCTCCATAAGCTGATCGGTCTCGCTTTCATCTTCATCGGTGATCTTTGCAATCGCAACTCCGGCGTGGACCATGACGTAATCACCTGGTTCCAGATTCTCCAGGAGCTTGGATGAAACCTCTCTTTTTGCACCGCCTGCATCAACGACGGCGGTTCCGTTACTGATTTTTACAACTTTTGCTGATAATCCAACACACATGTGGGTAATTCCTCCTTTTTTGGGAAGGGACGCAGGGAGAGAAAACAATTGGGACCGGCTGCGGTTTCGGAGTCCGGTGTTCTCTAGGAAGGCTTCGTGTTGCTAAGAGCATTTACAGAAATCCATAACTCGCTTCGCTCAAACAGATGGATTTCTGTAAATAACGCAACACTGCAGTTTCCAAGAGAACGCTCGGGCTCCTGCAAATGCAGCCGGTCCCAATTGTTTTCTCTCCCTGCTGGCGCTTCCTAAAATTTAACGTGTTGACAAAGGAGGAATTGACAAGGCAGTGCCTTGTTGTCAATTCCTGATTTGTTTGTTCCTGGTGGTCCTTTTCCTCTTTTATTGTAATTTGTAATAGTTTTTAGATTAACTCTGTTTAAAATATTTTTATGTCTGGTTTTATTTTATCTCATGCTTCTGTAAATATGCCATTGCGTAGGCTGCCTGACCAAGTGACAATCCTCCGTCATTTGGTGGAATGAGGTGATGGTGCAGGGTGATGAGACCTTGCTTAACCAGACCTTCTTCTACCAGCCGTAGTAGTAAGCGGTTCTGGAAAACTCCGCCGCTTAGGGCAACTTTCCGGATTCCGGTCTGATGACTTGCTGTGAGGGCTGCGGATATGATCTGTCTTGCAAGTTCCTGGTGGAACTCGTATGCAAGTTTTCCGGCATCTTCCCCGGCAAGACGTTTTTTGGCGAGGTTTTTGGCTAATTCGCCGGTATTTAGAATCAGGCGGTCTTCTGTCGTTTCTGTAAATGGCTTAAGCATAAGGAGTTCGTATGGATGCTGCATTGTTTTTTCGTAAGCTTCTGCTGCGAACTCTAATGCCGTAGATGCTTCTCCCTCGAAAGTAGATTTTTTCCGGATTCCGAGGATAGCACTGACTCCATCAAAGAGACGGCCGGCACTGGTAGATCGAACAGCATTCAGGTGTCGTCCGGTCATTGTCACCAGTACTTTTGCCTCCGGTTCGGTGCAAAGCTCCAATTTCATCATCCATTCGACCGTTTTTTCTTTATCCTGCAATTCTTCATAGAGAAGAGAACCGGCAATTCGCCAGCCTTCTTTTGCAGAAAGATCTCCACCTACCTGCCAGAATGGCTTAATGCTGCCAAGTCTTTCAAATCCATTGTAATCACAACGAAGAATTTCTCCACCCCAGATGGTCCCATCCGTTCCATAGCCGGTTCCGTCAAAGGAAACGCCGATCACCGGATCTTCGCAGTCATTTTCTGCCATACAGGACAGAATATGTGCAAAATGGTGCTGTATCTTCAGAACCGGAAGTCCAAGTTCTTCCGCAACAACTGTCGCATTGTATTTCGGATGCAGATCGCATGACACAACCTTTGGTTCTACCTCCAGAAGTGTTTCCATTCTGCCGATCGTTTCTTTTAAAGCTTCCACGGTGCGCAGATCTTCCAGATCTCCCACATAAGGGGATGGGTAAAATCTGCCGTCCACACCGATACAGAATGTATTTTTCAGTTCTCCTCCAGTGGCAAGTACCTGCCCTTTCCACGACATCTGAACCATGGTCGGAAGTGGCGCATAGCCTCTGGATCTGCGGATCATATATGGCTCATTTTTATAAAAATCCATCACTGAATCATCGGCACGAATCCGGATTTTCCGGTTGTGGGAAAGCATACAGTCGCACAGACGGGAAAGCTCCTGAATCGCTTCTTTGTCCTCCCTGCAGATCGGTGCACCAGATGTATTTCCACTGGTCATAACCAAAAAAGACGGCATCCGGATTCCATCATCATAGGTAAAGAGCAGAAGCTGTACCGGTGCATACGGCAACATTACTCCAACCTTTGGATTACCAGGCGCAATACTTTCGCAAAGTGTTTCTTCACCATCTTCTTTTTTGTCCAGAAGCAGGATTGGTTTTTGATGTCCGGTCAGAATTTTTTCCTGTTCTTCACTGACCAGGCATTCTCTTTTCACAGATTCCAGATCTTTTGCCATAACTGCAAATGGTTTCGCCGGACGTTTTTTCAGTTCTCTGAGGCGCTTCACCGCCTCTTCATTAGTCGCATCGCAGCACAGGTGGAAACCTCCAATCCCCTTAATCGCCACAATTCCGCCTTCTGCAATGGTCCGTCTGGTGTAAATGATTGCGTCTCTTCCGCGTTCTTCTCTGCCGATCAGGTAGACCTCCGGACCACATTCGTTACAACAGACTGGCTGTGCATCGTATCTCCGGGTTGCCGGATCATAATATTCTTTTGCGCAATCCGGACACATCGGAAATTCTTTCATGCTGGTGCGCTCCCGGTCATACGGAAGGGCATCCAGGATCGTAAGTCTTGGTCCACAGCAGGTACAGTTGATAAATGGATGCAGATATCTACGGTTCTTCGGATCAAACATTTCTTCCTTGCATTCATCACAAATTGCAATATCCGGTGAGACAAAAATCTCACCTTTCGTCTTTTCACTTTCAATGATCGCAAACTCCGTAAAGTCTTCTGCTTCTTCTACCGGCTCAATATTCATTTTCAAAATTGCTGCCCGCTTCGGCGGCTTATTCTCAATATCCGAGATAAATCCATCCACTGCCTCTTCCGGTCCCTGCGCAAAGATTTCCACATACGGACCTTTATTGGACACGCTGCCCCGGATCTGATGCGTAGCCGCATGCCTGCTCACAGTCGGACGAAATCCTACGCCTTGCACGATCCCATAGACGCGGATCTGTTTTGTCACTTCATTTTTCATCTATTCACACAGTCTCCCTGACACTGCAAAATGTCTTGTATTTACGAAGATTCCCTGAAAATCCGGAACCATTTTTTCCATACATGCATCTGCGAAAATGATATCAAATCCACCATTTTTCACAAGATCGATATAATCATCTTCCTCACGCAACGACACATCCTGCGGACAGGCAAGCTCTTTTTTCCTCATAAACCAGGTTGCTGTCTGCACCTCTGCCGAATTCTCTCTTTTAAGAATTTCCTGCCGGATTGCTTCCGCCATCACCTGCTGGTGTACCACAAGGATCTTCTTTCCCTGATAGTCCAGATTCGGAACCAACTCACCTGCTGCCGGATAACCGATCTCATACGGCGTACCAAAGGTCTTTTCCAAATATTTGGCTGCTTCCAGTGCTGCCGCAGATACAACAATATTTTTGCCAACTTCCGATGCCCTTTCTACTGCCTCAAGCCCATCGCCCATTCCATAGCAAATGGCTTCTTTTCCTTCTTTTTTCAGTTCCTCTCTTACTTTACCTGCTGCTTTCAGATCGCTTACATCCTGTGGCGTCATTCCAAGGATACCGACTTTTTCTTTGCATACCTCATATTTTTCCTTTGCAAATGCAGTAAATAATGCAAGATACGCTTTTTCTTCCCCTTTATCGTAAAGCTCCATTCCGTCGGTATCAATGGCAAGAATCGGAAGGTCGGTCTTTTTTTCACACATTCTTTTCAGTGCCTGGTAATCCGTTCCGATCACAGCCGGAACCGGAGTGCCGACAATCGCCGCAAAATTCGCATCAATCTTATCAGCTGCATCGACCAGCTTTGCGACCAGACGGTCATCTCTTCCAAGAATTGCATCCATATCACGAAGTCCTGCGCTGAATACTGCACTTTTCCGTTCAAACCATCTCGGCTCATCAAAACCACAGACATTTCCTGTGCATCCTCCCGCGTCGCAGATGACAATGATTCCGCCAAGTTCATATAACACAGACACTGCGCCCGACTGATCCGGTGCAAATGGTGTCAGATATTTTCTAAGTCCTCTCATGCTACACCTCCAAAAGGGTTTCAAACAACCGTGTCACACCTGCATAACCATAAGGCTGTCTGTCCTGATTCCAGATCACATTCGGCTGATCCGGATGATAGTATCCCGCATCCTTTCCAATGGTCATATTCACGCCGCTCTTTTCCGGATCGTAGTACAGCATGGTCGGTTCCATATTGGAAAATACCTTCGTCTCCGGGCTGAGCTGGGATAACTGGTTCAGGTAAATAAAGTTCTCTGCTGTCAGTGTTCCATAGATTTCCGGCACCTTAAATCCATATTTGATCATCGCAAGTGCCATTTCAAATGGATCTCCGTTCATGCATTCCCCGATCGCAAAGCTTGCATCCGGCCGTTTCTCTTTGAATTTCGCCACGGTTTCTTCCGCTTTTTCACGATAAACTTCATCAGAAAATGTCACCCCAAGCACTTTCCCAAATGCCTGATACTGGCTGGCGATCTTGTCTGTCTGGTAGAGTCTCCTGAGTTCAATAAACGGAATCTGCAGACGGTTATGAAAATCCTCTGCCGCAAATCTGGCTTCCGGGTGAAGTACCAGATTAAAATTTGCCTCAGACATGGTCTGATATTCCTCATAGTCCTTGCATCTGGAGATTTCATGGATGGTCTTAACTCCTGCGCTGTGCAAAAGATCATACAGCTCACACTCATCGATCAGCGGCGAGAAAAATCCAAGCAGGTTCACCACATTTCCTTTTTTCTTCTTTGGCTCCAGAAGGGAATATAAAGACTGACGTACATGCACCATCGGCGGCTTTCTTCCTTCTCTTGTCAGCGCATACATGTAGCATGGTCGAACCGGAAGTCCGGCTCTTTCTTCCGCTTTTCTGCACACACGCTCCATGTCCGTCCCAAGAAGAGCATCTACACAGGTAATACAGATCATCACAACGGACGGTCTCTTTTCACAGCAATTGCAGATTTCTTCTACTGCCTTCGGAATCTTTTTCAAATGACGTCCCGTTACGATATCGGTCTCGTCCATCATCAGATAGAAAAAACGGTTATCATATTCCCTCATGGAGCTGATAAGCGAAGTATTTCGTCCACAGCAGCCCGGTGCCACGATCAGCATGATCGAATCCGGCACAGCAAGTCCCGCTCTTTTTACTCCGAATCCTTCTGCTCCCGGTGAGTTAAATGCAAGCGTTGCCGGTGAACTGTAGATCAGGTGTGTATTCGACCGGAGCTGTGCAGGAATCGCATCTCTTCCCAGTTTATTTAATTCTTTTACGGTACAATAATATGCTTCTTTTGCCATACCTTCTATTCCTCACTCTTCAGTAATAACTCTGCCAGATCAAAAAATCTCTTACTGATCGCGGAATCTTTGTCCCCTTCGATCACCGTCATTCCCTGATCCTCATAGCGGATGATCTCATCACTTCTCGGGATTTCCCCGATGATCGGAATCCCGCTTTTTTCGGAAAATGCCTGTACTTTTTCCGTCTCATTTTCCACATTCCTGTGGTTCAGTACAATACCGAATACTCTGGCATAGCTTCTGTCCTCAAAATTCCTCACCGCACTTGAAATATTATTTGCTGCATAAAGTGCCATCTTTTCTCCGGAAGTTACGATCAGAACCTTTTCGGCGTACCCTTCCCGGATCGGTGCTGCAAAGCCACCGCATACCACGTCACCAAGAACGTCATAAAGTACAACATCCGGCTTATATGTTTCAAATAACTGCAAATCTTCTAACAGCTGGAATGTGGCAATAATCCCGCGCCCCGCGCATCCAAGTCCCGGTGTCGGTCCACCTGTTTCAATGCAGAGCACACCACCATAGCCTTCTTTTGCAATATCTGAAAGCTCCTCCGGTTCTTCATCCTCTTCTCTCATATAATTCATCACCGGTCTGAGCGGCTCGCCGCCAAGCAGATTGATCGTAGAATCTGCCTTCGGATCACATCCAATCTGGATTACTTTCTTTCCCATCGCCGCAAATGCTGCCGCCAGGTTGGACGTAATCGTAGACTTTCCAATACCGCCCTTTCCATAAATTGCAACCTTTAACATAATCCTTTTTCCTTTCTATAACCAAGCAGGCAATTTATCGTATACACAAAAAAACCCGCCTCCCAAAACGGTAGACGAGTCCCATTATACATCTTCGTATATCACCAACTGTTTCCCGCTCGGATCTACCTTGCCGTCAAAGTCTCTTGTATAAAATTATCTCCATTCAGCATTCAGATAGGAATCTTCCACTCCGTCTGCATCATTATTTTTAATTATATCTCCACGCCTATAGGTCAGTCAATTCTAACTATGTTTTATCATGGTATTTTTCTATATTTTTTCAGGACTTTTCTATGAATAACTGGTCAAATTCCCCATAAAATCTTGTAACAAACTTTATTGCAGCGTATACTACACCTATAAAATAGAATTTTGAGGAGCCCATATGATAAAAAAATTTTCACTACACTGTATAGAAAAAGTTTTATTCTTCATCGGCATTTTTCTGCTTACCAGCGAAATCCTGAAACAATTACTCCTGACCTTCGTCATGAATAATGGGCACTACAACCTGTGGTACTTCCCATTCCAGCTCTGTAGCCTCCCGATGTATCTGCTGGTTCTCTATCCATTTTTTCACACAGAACCTGCCAGAAATACCATCCTCGGCTTCCTTTCCACCTATAATCTTCTCGGTGGCATTGCTGTTTTTTTCGATACCAGTGGAATGCATTATCCGCTTCTGATCCTGACAGTTCACTCCTATCTCTGGCATATTTTACTAATTGTCACAGGAATCCTGTCCGGTATATTTCTGGTACAGAAATCTGTACCAATGACTCCTCTTTCCTATTCAAAAAATATTAAAAGACAGCCGACTGACGCTTCTTCACGCCGTCTGCTGCCTTCTTTTTCCCGCATCACTTTGCTTTATATTCTGTTTGCTCTCATCGCAGAATATCTGAACCACATTCTGGATCCCTTTGGTGAAATTAATCTTTTCTACATTAATCCAGATTACCGGATGGAACAGATTTTCTTTGTGAAAATTGGTAAACTCTACGGAAATAATTCTGCAATTCTGGTCTATATCCTTGCGACTATATCAGGGGCTGGGATTTTGTATGGAGCCTGGAATCTCATGATCCGTTTTTATTCTTCTCATTGACATTGCTTTGGGGAAATTTCTGCTCCCTTGCTCACATACTCTGCTCCCACCTTCAAACTAAAACGCCCGGATCTTATCCTCTTCATCATCCGTCGTATCTTCAATCTTCCGTATCACAAGCTCATACGAATAATCATCGCTAACCTTCACCTTCACAGTCTCTCCTGCTTTATGCCCGAAGATTGCCTTTCCGATCGGAGATTCGGTACTGATATAATTATGAATTGAATTCCCACGAATCGAAGTAACCAGCTTATAGGTTTCTTCCTCGTCATCCTCCGGAAAATATACGGTCACACGGTTATTGATTCCGGCAACACCTTCTTCGGAAGTATCGGATACAATCTCCGCATTTTTCAGCATTCTTTCCAGATACCGGATCCGGCTTTCATTCTGGTTCTTATATTTTTTTGCTGCATGGTATTCAAAGTTCTCACTTAAATCTCCCTGCGCACGCGCTTCCTTGACCGCTTCAATGGCTTCCTTACGGATTACATGCTTGCGATGCTGGATTTCCTCTTCAATTTTCTTTACATCACTTTCTGTAAGCTGCTCACGCATCTTTCCACCCTTCTTTCTGTAAAATAATTTCCATCAAAATATGCATCCACTAATGCACCTAACACAAAGCACCTCAATTGTAGCCAATCGAAGTGCTTCGTAAAATTTTCCAATATCCCTAAAAGAAGATTCTCCGGATATCATTATACATCACAAATACCATCAGGCAAAGAAAAAGTGCCATTCCTGCCAGATGTACATACCCTTCTTTTTCCGGAGGCACCCGCTTTCCGCGGATCACTTCCACGATCAGAAATACCAGACGGCCTCCATCCAGTGCCGGAAGCGGAAGTAAATTCATCACTCCAAGGTTCGCTGAAAGCAGGATCGTCATCTGCAGAAGATTCAGGAAAATCAACAATGCTCCACCAGATTTGCTTTCCTTATACGTGGTATCCACCGCGCTCACAATGCCCACCGGTCCAGATAACTGATCCACTCCGATCCGTCCTGTCACAAGCTGTTTCAAACTGTCAATCGTCAGATTGATCCAGTATTTAACATTATACGCACTGTATGCGGCAGTCTCAAATACATTGGTCTTAACATAATTGCTGCTCGTAATTCCAATCAGATAATATCCACTGTCATTCTTCTCCGGGGTAACGGAAACCGTATTCTTTTCGCCATTTCTTTTGTATACAATCTTCATCGTCTGTCCCTGATGAAACTGATTGTAAGTAGAAATATCCTTGAAAATATGGATGTTCTTATCATTGATCTTTACAATCTCATCCCCTGCCTGAAGCCCTGCCTCAGCTGCAGGCGTTCCTGCATTTACCGTTCCTATGACCGGTTTGTCTACACCGACAAAGCAGATAATAATGAATGCACCAATAAAGGCAAGAATAAAGTTAAATACCGGACCTGCGGCAATGACCGAGATCCTGCGCCACGGCGATTTGCTGTTGAAGCTTCCCTCTGACAGATCCTCTTTCTCATCTTCCCCCATCACACACGCACCGCCGATCGGCAGTATTTTCAGACAGTAGTCTGTATTTCCGATCTTTTTGTGTGCCAGTGTCGGCCCCATTCCGATCCAGAATTCATACACATTGATTCCATTAATCCTCGCCAGAAGAAAATGTCCCAGTTCATGGAAAAATACGATGAATCCAAAAAGTAAAATCGCCAGTACGATTCCCATTTGCTACCTCCTGCTTCTGATTCTGTCATACGTTTCCTGTTCTGTGTCCAGAATCTGTTCCACAGTCGGATTCGCAATTGTCTTATGTGCTTTCATGCAGTCTTCGATAATCTCTGTAATTTCCAGATATTTAATCTCCCGGTTCAGGAACTGGCTGACTGCAAGTTCATTTGCTGCGTTAAATACCGTTGGAAGTGTTCCACCGCATCGCCCTGCCTCGTAAGCAAGTGCAAGCCCGTAGAAGGTATCCATATCCGGCTTTTCAAAATCAAGGTGTCCGATACTCCAGAAATCCACACGTTCTCCCGGAAGAAATCTTCTTTCCGGATAATAAAGTGCATACTGGATCGGCAGCTTCATATCCGGAGTACCAAGCTGTGCGATCACGGCTCCGTCCACATACTCTACCATAGAATGGATCACACTCTGCGGCTGTACAACCACCTGCACATCATCAATATCCACATTAAAAAGCCATCTGGCTTCCATCACTTCCAGTCCTTTATTGACCATGGTCGAAGAATCGATCGTAATCTTACGTCCCATCGCCCAGTTCGGATGCTTTAAAGCATCTTCCACACGGATATTCAGAAGATCCTCCTGCTTCTTTCCACGGAACGGGCCACCGGATGCCGTAAGCAGGATCTTCTTCAATTCATTCTTTCCATGGCTTCCCTGCAGAGACTGGAAAATGGCACTGTGTTCACTGTCCACTGGAAGGATCTTCACACCACATTCCTTTGCAAGCGGCATAATGATATGCCCTGCCGTAACCAGTGTCTCTTTATTTGCAAGGGCAATATCCTTTCCGGCTTTGATCGCTGCAATTGTCGGACGGATACCGATCATACCCACGATCGCCGTTACAAGGATCTCACTTTCCTCCATCGTGGCAATCTCCAGAAGTCCATCCATTCCGGAAACAACCTTTACATCCAGATCCCGGATCCGGCTTTTCAGTTCCTTTGCCTTCTCTTCTGTCCACATTGCCACAAGTTTTGGCTGGAATTCCCGGATCTGTTTTTCCAGAAGATCCACATTTGTCCCTGCCGCAAGTCCTGTCACTTCGATATCTTTGTTCTCACGGATCACCTCAAGTGTCTGGGTTCCGATCGAACCTGTTGAACCTAATATTGCTATCTTTTTCATTTGAAACCTCCTGTCAGATTACATCAGTGCAACTGCCAGATAATAAATCACCGGAGCTGTGAAGATCACGCTGTCGAAACGGTCCAGGATTCCACCGTGTCCCGGAATCAGTTTTCCGTAATCCTTGATCTCATGATTTCTCTTGATCGCAGATGCTGCAAGATCCCCGATCATGGAAATGATTCCACCAACAAAACAGATCAGCGCATATTCGCCGACTCCTGCCGAAGCACCACTCCATTTATTGATCGCAAGAGCGTAAAGCGCGCCGAGAAGTGCTGCGCCTGCAAGTCCACCGATTCCGCCCTCTATGGATTTCTTCGGGCTGAGCTTCGGTGCCATCTTATGCTTTCCGATCAGTACACCCACACAGTACGCACAGGTATCACATCCCCAGGAACATAAAAATACAAGTCCCACGAGGAAAAGTCCGTCTTTCAACAGACGTGTCTGATAAATATAGGATAACATAATCGCCACATAAAATACGCCAAAGTACGCAGTCATTACCTGTTCAGACACATATTTCGGAAAGGCAAATACATAAACTGCCATTACAAGGATCAGCAAAATGATTGCAAACATCATCAGATCTTCTTTTTTCTGTGCACGGATCAGGAAATAATATGCAACTACACCTATATAGCCTATGATTCCGAGTGGTGCTTTCTCAATCTTTACAACCTTGTAAAGCTCGGAAACTCCGATCAGACTGATGATCAGAAGTGTTGCAAACAATACATCCCCACCAAGGAAGATCGTTGCAAATGCAATGATAACCAGTACAATTCCGCTGAGTAATCTTGTCTTAAACATTTTCTTCGTCCTCCTTGATTCCGCCGTATCTTCTGTCTCTGCTATTATATTGCTCAATTGCTTTTTCTAATTCTTCTTTTGAAAAATCCGGCCACGGAACATCTGTAAAATAAAATTCTGCATAAGCAAGCTGCCATAACAAATAATTGGAAAGTCTGAGTTCTCCGCTGGTACGGATCAGAAGATCCGGATCCGGAATCCCATGTGTATCCAGATATCCTTCAAACAGTTCTTCTGTAATCTCTTCCGGTGCAAATCTGCCATCTGCACAGTCTTTTGTCATTTTTCGCATGGCACGGATCATCTCATCTCTGCTTCCATAATTGATCGCAATCTGGAAATTCAGTCCGTCATTATTTTTTGATGCCTCTTCCAGTTCCTTAATTCTGGTACGGATATCTTCATCCAGACCTGTCTTATCTCCGATCACACGGACACGCATCCGGTTCTTTTCCGCCGTCTTCAGACAGGTTTTCATATAGTTACGAAGAAGCTTCATCAGTGCATCCACTTCACTCTTCGGTCGACTCCAGTTCTCTGTGGAAAACGCATAGACCGTCAGATATTTGACACCCATCTTATAAGCAGCCTCACAGATCTTTTCCACATTCTTGCTGCCCTGCGCATGCCCGTAGTTTCTCGGCATTCCCTTTGCTTTCGCCCATCGTCCGTTACCGTCAAGGATAATGGCTATATGCTGCGGTACATTCATCTTTTAACCCTCTCTTGATTGATACTAAATTTGCTGATATAAAAAAGGAAAAGAGGCGCCAAACATCTCGCCGCCCCTTATCTTTCCTTCTTATACTGTCATAACTTCTTTTGACTTTGCATCGACTGCTGCATCAACTTCCTTGATGTATTTGTCAGTCAGCTTCTGGATCTGATCTTCAAGATCCTGAATTTCATCCTCTGAAACGTCTGTGCCTTTCAGCTTCTTGAATGCATCATTTCCATCACGGCGGATGTTACGGACTGCAACCTTGGATGCTTCTCCTTTTTTCTTAACATCTTTCACCAGTTCTTTTCTTCGTTCCTCTGTCAGTTCCGGGAATACCAGACGGATAACAGTACCATCGTTTGTTGGATTGATTCCGATATCAGACATCAGGATTGCTTTCTCAATATCTTTGATGATCTTCTTTTCCCATGGCTGGATCTGGATCATACGTGCTTCCGGAACAGAAATGTTCGCTACCTGCTGGATCGGTGTCGGTGTTCCATAATATTCTACCGTTAATTTGTTCAGAATATTCGGGTTTGCACGTCCTGCACGGATAGAAGCAAGCTCTGTATCCAGTGCATGGATGGTTTTCTGCATCTTTTCATCGTATATTTTTAATTTTTCGTTCATATGTTATCCTCCCTTAATGGGTGCTGCTTATACAGTCACCTTTGTTCCGTTGAAATTACCGCTCATTGTCTCTACGATACTGTTCTCTTCGTTCAGTCCGAATACCAGCATCGGCATCTTATTCTCAAGGCACATGATCGATGCGGTCAGATCTACTGCCATAAGCTTCTTATCGATGATTTCCTGAATAGAAATCTCATCATACTTCTTCGCTTCCGGATTCACCTTCGGATCGCTGTCATAGATTCCGTCAATTGCTTTTGCAAGAAGCATTGCATCTGCTTCAATCTCAATTGCACGGAGAACAGCTCCTGTATCTGTTGAAAAATACGGATGTCCTGTGCCACCTGCGAAAAAGATTACTTTTCCTTCGTTCAGTGCTTCCACTGCTGCATCTTTTGAAAACAGGGAAGTGAATGCTCCACAGACAAATGGAGTGAAAACCTCTGTCTTCATGCCTACATGTCTGAAAATATCGGATACATAGATGCAGTTCATCACCGTTGCAAGCATTCCAATCTGGTCAGCTTTGGTACGGTCGATTGTCTCACTGGTTCTTCCTCTCCAGAAATTACCGCCTCCGGTTACGATTGCAACCTGGATTCCCTGATCTACGATCTGCTTTACCTGCTTTGCAACGCCAATGCATGTTGCCTCATCAAAACCTGTCTTTTTGTCTCCTGCAAGTGCTTCTCCGCTTAATTTTAAAAGAACTCTTTTCATCTGTCTTTGCTCCTGTCTCTTGGTTTTTAAGATACTTTCGCATACCTGGATTTAGTATATCATACCTGGGTTTAAAATGGAAGTTCTAAGTTTATTACATTGAGGGTGGGTAGCGCAAAAATTTTATGGATTGAGGGATTGACGCAGAATGTACAAATGATTTTATTTCACTTCCGTTGTGCAAACCATTCCGAGAAGCCTCTGAAAGCGAAAATCATTTTCAGCAATGGCTTCAATGATTTTTGAGTCTTCTCTCCATTGCACAACAATTGGAATTGAAATAAAATCATTTGTACATTCTGCTGGTTTTCCCTGATTTGAATGTTTTGGCGTGTGCTCAATGTAATAAACGGAAAGCGGTAGCTTTGGCTCACTGATCGGTTTTGCTTTGACACTACAATTTCTACAATTGATTAGAGCTAAGCTTCTTTATTTTCCGGCTTTCCTGGCAACTGGGCGAGGATGATGGCGCTGAACATCAGAATGCATCCTGCTATTTCTCGGATACTTAGTTTCTGACCTAATATCACCCAGCCTCCGAGGACAGAGAATACGGACTCCAGACTGAGGATCAGGGATGCCACGGTTGGATCGGCATCTTTTTGTGCCACGATCTGGAGGGTATAGGCTACACCACTTGAGAGAACTCCGGCATAAAGTACCGGTACTGCTGCTGCGAAAATATCTGACAGCCGTGGTGTTTCAAATAAAAACATTAGAATTGCCGACAAAACTCCGGTTATAAAGAACTGGGTGCAGGCAATCCGCACACCGTCTGCTTTTGGTGAAAAATAATCGATCACCAGAATGTGGATGGTAAATATAACCGCACATAGCAGTACCAGAATGTCTCCTTTTGCAAGTACCAGCTTATCGGTAATACACAGCAAATACAAGCCTGCGACAGAAATTGCCACGCTTATCCAGATTCTCACTCCGGCTTTCTTTTTCAGAAAAATTCCAAAGATCGGCACAAGCACGATATAAAGTGCTGTAATAAATCCGGCTTTTCCTACCGTTGTGTACTGTATTCCGATCTGCTGCAGGTTACTTGCCACACAAAGTGCCAGTCCACAACAGATTCCACCCAGGATGACATTCTTTTTTTCTTCTTTCCTATCTGCTTTTTTCTGTCTTTCTGCTCCGTCATTTTTCGCACGCCATTTGTCCAGAAAACAGATACATGGAATCAGAAAAATCCCACCAATCAAAGAGCGGACACAGGTAAATGTAAAGGGTCCGATATAATCCATCCCCACGCTCTGTGCTACAAAAGCTGTTCCCCAGATAAATGCGGTCAAAAAGAGCATCAGTGTATTCTTTCCTGTCATTTTCTTCATCGAGCCGTCTCCTATTTGCCAAGTTCGTGAAGATATAATTTTGCTTCTGTTTCAATGAAGATCGTTCCGGCTCCGTTTACACTGAAGAATTCGATCAGAAGAACGTGACGGATCCTTCCGTCCAGAATATGTACACGGTTGACACCATTTTTTGATGCCTGAAGACCATAGCCGATGATCTCGTCAAATTCTTTCGGGAAATTACGTTCTTTGCGCAGTTTTTCTACTTCCGGGACGGTAATCTTATAATAAATATCCTTTCTCTCTTCGTCTTTGTAGATTCCAGGATATTTTGACAGATAAACCAGCTTGTCCGCCTGCATCTTCTCTGCAATCTCAAGTGCAGTCTCTCTTGGATCAATATATTCGCTTTCGTTGTCGATATCATTTGGCACGATGACCGGAATATAATCATTGTCCAGCATCAGACCAATCGTCTCTGTATCCACGCCGCAGATACCGATTGCCTTAACTCCACAGAGTTCAAGAAGCTTAGCAATCCGCTTATTTTCACGGAATTTGTCCAGTCCCATACGGGTAGCATGTACCACGATCGGACGCATACCAACGCTCTTTAAAAGAACGATATCCTGCATCAGTCTCTGCTCTTCCACTCCGCTGAGCCACTCGGCACATCCGTACTCGATAACTACTGTCTTCTGATTAAAGTCTCTGATATATGGTAATGCATCTATCAGGATTGAAGCTTTATGCTCCACAAGTTCTAATTCTTTATCCATGATTACACCTCATTTTTTGTTTTATCTAAAACAGTATAGCATAGAATGATCTCTATTTGAAGAACCCATTTTTCACAAAAAACAGGAAGTGGCAAATGTTCTGTAAAATCACCCTTTTTCGCTGCTACCACCATTTTTTTCACATCCATTATACCCGGAAGAACCGGTTCCTTGCATCAGCAAAGCACCGGTTCCTCTGTCTCATTTATTTGATTCATGATATAGTCTTCCATTCCGCTCTCCGGAATTCCAAGTGCTATGGAAAGCTCCGAATACAGGTTGCCTTCTGCCATCCTCAGATAACGCTCGTCAGTCGCCGTGATCTTCTTTCCCTGCTTCAGGCGGGACATCTTCCGCTGATAAAGGGTCTTGATGATCCGCACCCATTCTGCACATTTGCAGCTTTTCATGCATTCCTTGTACTTTTCCTCTCTCTGCTTCTCGCTTCCAATCCAGAGTCCTTCGATCTGTGGAATTTCACGGATCAATTCTTCTGCTTCTTCTTTGGAAATGACTCTTCGCATGACAATTTTTTCATTGTCTACCGGTGTAAATACTTTTCCACGCTTTTCACGTACCGGTCTCAGAATATAATACAGTTTGTCCTTCGGCACTCCATCCATTTTCAGCGTCGTAATTTCAGTCACTTCACAAATTCCTGTCCGGCCATAAACAATCAAATCTCCTACTTCGTACATTTTCTTCCTTCTTTCTTAAACTTGCCGAATCTCTACTTCTTTATTTTATCAGAAAATTAGTTTAAATTCTAATGTTTTTCAGATTTTTGTGAATCTTAGTCAAAGCTAACGCCTGTGGTTTTATGCAATTTTACTAGAAAATAGGGGGATTTTGTCGCAAGATGCGTCCCAAAAAGAGTCCTGCCACAGTACGAGAAATTGATAAAACCGGGGGAGGGGCGCTTGACCGTTGTTCCAGGTGGAAGGTGTTTCTTGAAGATACGCTTTATTCATATGGGCACTCTTTCAATAAACATTCAACCGCCATCCGGTATTCCCGGATGGTCTGGCTTTTGCGGATTTGCGTCAGATATTCTTCGCTGTTTTTAAAGTTTTTGCCAAGATACCACCAGAGTTCTTTCATTTTGACTACTGCGTTTTTTTCTTCTGGAGATTTTTCGATATAGGCATCAAGAAGATGATCGCAGAATGTAGCAATCTTCTTGGTGTCAAATGCAGATTTCCCTTTTATAACTGCCGGAAAAAATGGGTTCATCAGAATTCCTCTTCCGAGCATGATGCATTCTGCTTCGGGAAATTTCTCCTGGAAAATTTTGTAGTCTTCCGCTGAAAAAATGTCTCCATTATAGACCAGAGGATTTTTGCTGTTCCGGCAGGCGTAGGCAAAAGTGATCCAGTCGGGTTTGTTTTTGTAGTAATCCTGCTGGACTCTTGGGTGAAGGATCAGTTCTTCCAGAGGATATTGGTTATAGATATCCAGAAGCTCTTCGAACTCTTCCTGATCATATTTACCGCTTCTTGTTTTGATAGAGATTTTCATATCGAGTTGATCGAAAACTTCGGCAAGGAAATGATTCAGTTCATCGGGATAAAACAAAAAACCGGATCCCCTTTTCCGGTTGACGACTGTTTTGGAGGGGCAGCCGAGATTCAGATTGACTTCTTCATATCCGAATTCTTTCAACTGCCGAGCCAGGCGGATGAAATCCTCGGCGTGGTTGGTCAGGATCTGCGGAACGGTATACATGCCCTCATTATTTTCCGGAAGGATCTCATTCCATTCCTGTCTGCTGAATTTGCCTTTCGGGTTTGGATTTAAAAATGGTGTAAAATATTTATCCATTGGTTCAAAAAAGGTGTGATACGCCCTGCGGTATACCTCACCTGTAATGCCCTCCATTGGCGCCAGATAGATTTTCATGACCTTTCTACCTCCGTCACATAAAGTGTTTTTTTGTCTACCCGGAAATGAATTTCCATTCCCGCGTAAGACATGCCGTAAATCCGGACTGGATCCTTTTGATAAGAAGGTCTCGGATCCTGCTCCAGGATCTGAATCAGTGCTGCTCTTTTTTCAGCCGGAATCTGTTCCAAATACATTTCCGGGAAATTCACATCCAATTTATAATCTTTCTTTTCTTCCGCGAAACCGCCTTTTGCCTCCGGGTGGCTATCCACGTATGGAAGGTAGGGCTTGATATCGTAGATCGGCGTCATATCCAGAAGATCCGCACCTTCCACGATCAGCACCGGACCTTCTTTTTCCCGGAATTCCACCCCAATAAGCTTTACGGAAGAAAGTCCGATCGGATTCGGGCGAAATGGAGAACGGGTGGCAAAAACTCCCACCCGTCTGTTACCACCAAGCCGCGGTGGACGTACCGTCGGGCTCCAGGTATCCCGGATAGATTCCGAAAATTCCCAGATCAGCCACAGATAATCATACGCCTCGATTTCCCGCAGTGCATCCGCATTCTGATATTCCGGCAGAAAATGGATTTCTGCCCGGGTATCCGCAAGATTACTCTGTCGCGGAATCCCGAATTTCTCCACAAAATCAGATCTTATATACGCGATCTGCTTTATTTGCATTGTTCTTTTTCTCCATCAACAAACATCATCACAAAAGCAACTGCCAGAATTGCAGAAGCGATCAGAAGTGCCTTTTCAGCAAACATTTCCACACAGGCATTTCCGATAACTGCACCGATCACAAAGAAGAAGATGATTCCATAGTACAAAAGTCCTTTCTTGATATACTCTTTATCCTTCGTGTTCGCATAACTGCACATATGCTGGGTCGCACTTCGTAAGTTTCCGATGCACATGGTGGTTGCAATTCCGTTTCCATGGATTTTGCGGAAGCTTTCCACCTGAATCCCACACGCAAGGGACGTGAGTGCATTCGCCACCAGATTAAAATCCTGTGGGATAAAGCTGACACTCAGTAGGATCACTGCCTCACAGAATACCGAAATCTGTCTCCAGTGCAGAAGTGTCAGATCTTTCGTCCGTATTTTCACCAGATCCGCAAGGGCGATTCCAATGGCAAATGCCAGCACCGGAACCAGATAGTGGAGTGCCATCTGCCAGTTTCTCTCTGAAATATTGATTCCAAGAAGCAGAATATTTCCGGTTTGTGCATTGGCAAATACTTTTCCTCTGCACATATAGGAATAGGCATCCATAAATCCACCGGCAATCGCAAGGATCACACCAAGTTTAATTGATTCTGACATCTGTTTTGAAAATTTCAAGTTACTCATCCTCCCTATCGTATGCTTTGATGTATACAAAATTCTCATTGTTTCGTTCTGTATGATAATCCAAATTCAGTGCCGCGTCAAGAAAATCCTTACCACCGGACTCCACTGCCTTCACCGTCATGCCAAGTGCCGCTTCCACGTCCTGCACCGTCAGATCATCCAGAAAGACCTCTTCTCCGCTTCGCAGCATATTGATTGGAATCTGCAGAGTATCTCCCAGATCCTCTCCTGCTTCTTTTCTCTCTTTTAACTGTGCCACCAGATCCTGTCCGGTAATCAGACCGGATACGGTGATCGTCTCACCAAAGAAATCATTACGGATGCAGGCAACCGTGATCTTTACTTTTGGAAATGCTTCCGTGATCCTGTCCGCAAATTCCTGAATTGTCGGATACGCAAGCTTTGCAGTCGCAATGGTAAATGTCCGTGCGATCCCTTCTTTTAACTTTGGATATTCTTCACTTTCCTGAAGCTCTTCAAAGGCATGGTAAAATTCATCCCGTAGAAGCCGCATCATACCAACACCATTTTCCAGCTGGATATATCCGTCATAACGTCCTTCCTCTGGGAAATCCCGCTCTGCAAGGATATACCACTCGTCACTTGCATGGATAAAATGAAGTCCAAACTCGTCATACGCCTTCTTCTGATAGCTCTCGATCAGATCAATGACCTCTTCCGCTTCTTCTTTATCAAAAAGCTCCAGTGGATAAAGTCCCTCCCTGTATTTGGAAAGTCCTGCCGGAACCACTGACACACTCCGCATAAACGGCAGATACTTCATCAGATCTTCGATAGAACGCTTCAGCTCATCCTTATCATTAACTCCCTTGCACAGTACGATCTGCCCATTCATCTCCACATGTCCGGCATACAGATCATCCAGGAATTTCAGCTTTTCTCCGGCGAAACGATTGTGGAGCATCTTGCAGCGCAGCTCCGGGTTCGTTGTCTGCACAGAAATATTGATCGGCGCAAGCTGCATCTCGATAATACGGTCCACATCTTTCTGCTTCATATTCGTCAGGGTAATATAATTGCCCTGCAGGAAAGACAGACGGGAATCATCATCTTTAAAATACAAGGTCTCACGCATTCCCGGCGGCATCTGGTCGATAAAACAGAAAATACACTTGTTGCTGCAGGAACGGTAGTCGCTCATCAGACCATTTTCAAATTCTACGCCAAGGTCATCATCATACTCTTTCTCGATCTCCAGAAGCCATTCTTCCCCGTCCGGCTTGCGGATCAGCACTTCTACATACTCATCCTTGATCATGTAACGATAATCAAAAACGTCCTCTATTTTCTGGTTGTTTATTCGTAGAAGGACATCTCCCGGCTCGATCTCCATCGCCTCGGCAATTGAATCCGGGTAAACCTCACGGATCAGATGTCCCTGATACTCATTTTTCTTACTCAAATTATATTCCTCCCAAAATTCGGAATCGGAAACAAGACCTTTTCCAGGCTAGCTTCCTCTTTCATGTAATCCTCATATTTTTATCATAAACGACTTTTTCTGCAATGATTACATACTTTTTCATCATACCATAAAACTGTAAATTTCGGTAGGGATAAAATTCAGAAGCCTGAAACAGAAGCCTGAAACAAAAATTCACCCATAAATTCAAACGATACCTTTCATTCTCCAACCAAACACCGGGGAACGAAACCTTTTACGGTTCCATTCCCCGGTGTCCGGTTTGTATATATGGTTATCTATATACAATTTCCATATGCTTCAAAATAAAATATTCTATTTCTGATACCGCATGTTACAAGAAAGGCTTGCGGTCTTTTATTAGAAACGACTAAATCAAGTTCCTCCTGTTCTTACGCGTATAAGTATTGTCGACTTCTATATAGTAGCATATCTGCGGTGTACTTTCCTAGTGGTAAAAAGGGAGATTCTTTTGCTACTGAAAATACCAGTTTGACAGCTTGCGAAATCCACCGAAATGTATCGAAAAATGTTTTCTTTCTCCGAATTCCTTTTAATTTTTCAAAATAAATTTTCTTCTTTGTAATATCTGTTTAAAATCAGAAACAGGATTTTAGTGATTTTTTACAGAAAATCCGTTCGATTCTACACTGCATCCCCACGCTCTGTCACCAGCTCATATCCAACACTTGCTACTCGTCTCCCCATACATCCGCGACATTCTGCTGCCTCTTCACCGGTACAGATCTTGTTGTCATAAAGCTCATACTGCTTCCGGTTCTTCACCGGAGAAAGGTTCGGCATCACAACATTCGCCCCGGCCTGCAGACCTTTTTCCCTGCCGAGTGGATCCATCGTACCAAGTGCTGTTGTCGCCGGAAGAAGTACCTTCGGCAGCAGAATCCGAATCACAGCGAGCAAAAACAGTGTCATCTCCACACTTCCTGCCGGTTCTTTTGCAAACTGCGTATCGTGGTGTGGGATAAATGGTCCGATTCCCACCATCTCCGGCTGCAATTCCTTCAGAAATACCAGATCCTCTGCAAGATCCTCTGTCGTCTGATAAGGTGAACCAACCATCATGCCAGCCCCCACCTGATAACCAAGCTTCTTCAGATCATACAGACAATTCTTACGAACGGCAAGGCTCATCTTTTCCGGATGTAGTTTCCGGTAATGCTCTTCATTCGCCGTCTCATGACGAAGCAGGTAACGATCCGCTCCGGCTTCCCGGAATCTCTTGTAACTCTCATAAGACTTCTCTCCGATAGACAAAGTCAGTGCACATTCCGGATATGCTTCCTTTATTTTTTTAATAATCGCCACCATCCGGTCATCCGTATAATAAGCATCTTCTCCGCCCTGTAGCACAAACGTCCGGAATCCAAGCTCATACCCATTCTCACAGCATGCCATGATCTCATCCTCTGTCAGACGGTAGCGCTTTGCATTCGTATTACTCTTGCGGATTCCGCAGTAATAGCAGTCATTCTTACAATAATTGGTATATTCGATCAGCCCTCTGGTAAATACCTTCTTCCCGTAATAAATCTCCCGGATTCGGACTGCTTCCTCTTTCAGTCTCCGGACTGCCTCCGGATCTTCTGCGCATTTTATCAATTCGACAAATTCTGATTTTGCAAAATCCGGATTCTCGATAAATCTTTCGTAAACTGGTTTCATTTTCTATATTCTCCCTGCCTGGTTTTCTGTATCTTTTCTGAATTTATGGGCATTTGTCCATGAAATTATAAAATTTATTCTATCACACTTCGTCAGCCGCGGCAATCACTCCATCAATGTCTACGATTTCATCAAGCGGAATCCGGTCCCCGCTCTGCAGTACGATTTCATTCAGATAAGTGTCAATCCTCCGGATACATCCGGACTTTTTCTGGTAGGAGCCACCTTCCTTTTTCTGATCCGGTACAAAATATTCAAAATCTACTTCCCGTGGTTCCTGCCTCTGGCATACTTCCCGTAAATACAGATCCAGTATCTGTCTGCAATCCTCACTGAGTCTGCGTTTCCGCTCGGTCAGTCTTTCGGTCTCCCTGATTGCATCTTTATGTCCGGTCAGCGCTGCAAACGGGGCAAACTGCGCCGCTCTGTCCTGCCTTGACATCTGCGGATGTCTGACCGATACATGATGCGGTAAATGAATGATATCCTCGTATCCTGTCATGCCTTATGCCCTCCGATCTGCTCATTCCGCGCTTTGGTAGTGGCTCCTTCCTGAAAATTAAGTCCCTTCAGAATTGCATTCTTCCCATACTTCTTCTTAATCGAAAGCACTGCCTCCTGCATCTTCTTCTCCCGTTCAAGCTTCTCATCCTGCTGCTTCTTTTCATTACCTCCGGTAAAATCAGTAAACAGATCCAGTTGCCGGAATTCTGTCTTATCTGCCGCTTTCTTTTCATCCAATACGTGATTCGCCGCCATCGAAATCCGTCGCACCATCAAATGCGGATTCACAATCTGGTCATACAGTTCCATCACTGCATCGGTTATCATTCTCGCAGAAGCTGTATACTCTCGTAGATTCGCTGTTCCATGTGCATGCTTTGGAATCTTTCTTCCATACCGGTCCACTGTCACCTCCCCTGTATAACCTTTTCCACTTCTCAGATTCTCGATATCATATCCGACAGTCAACACGATCTGATCCGTAACCAGATGCTTTTCTACAAGATCAAGTGTCAAAAGGTCCAGCATCTCTTTAACCACAATTTTCGCCTTTTGGGCATCATACGGGCAATGTAGTACTTGTCCTGCACCAACACTGTTATGCTCCGGCTGATACGCTTTTACCTCTGCAATCGTACACGGTTCCCAGCCCCAGGCATGATCGATCAGAAGTTCTGCATTCACACCGAACATTTTATACAAAAGCTCTTCGTTATAAAATTCATTCTCTTTTCCAACCGAGCATCTGGCAATATCTCCCATGGTATACAATCCACATTGTTCCAGCTTTTTCGCATAGCCTCTTCCCACACGCCAAAAATCCGTAAGCGGTCTGTGATTCCACAAAGATCTGCGATAACTCATCTCATCCAGACTCGCAAACCGGAAACCATTTTCATCCGGTTCGCTATGCTTTGCCATGATATCCATCGCAATCTTCGCCAGATACAAATTCGTACCAATTCCAGCTGTCGCCGTAATCCCGGTCTGCTCATAGATTTCCCGCATTATCTTTCCTGCAAGTTCTTCCGGTGTCAGCCGGTAAGTATGCAGATAATCGGTAACATCCATAAAAACCTCATCGATTGAATAGACATGTATGTCTTCCGGTGCAACATACTTCAGGTAAATGTCATAAATCCGGGTGCTGTACTTCATATAGAGTGCCATCCTCGGAACCGCCGTGATATAATCCAGTGCAAAGCTTCGGTCTGCCTTTAATTCCCCGGTGTCACAGGATTGCCCGGTAAATTCATGTCCTCCATTTTTCCGCTTTCGCTCGTCGTTGATCTCCTTCACCTTCCGGACAACCTCAAAAAGTCTTGCCCTTCCCGGAATCCCATATGCTTTCAGCGCAGGAGAAACAGCAAGACAGATCGTCTTCGTTGTCCTCTCCGGATCGGCTACAACCAGATTCGTCGTAAGCGGATCCAAATTCCGTTCCTTGCACTCCACCGAAGCATAGAAAGATTTCAGATCAATTGCTACATAACTGCGTGTCTGCTCCGGCATTCGCTGCACCTCCTAACACTTTTTAAGAGAACATATGTTCTTTTCCCGATTATACTATATTTTTTCGCCGACCACAAGATTACAACTATAGATTTTTTATTTTTTAAGCAGTTGGATATTCAGATCCACATTTCCTTCAATCCCCGGCACGCTTCCTGTACTGGAATACTGCCACATACTGAACCTATACGGCGTCTGCGGAAGTTCTTCATAATCTGCATACCAGACCGGATAATCCAACAGCTTTTCCAGATCCAGTTCATACGCTTCCCACAGCATATTGCTGTAAATCATGGCATCATATCCCGCTTCTTCTATTTCTTTACAAAATACCTTCGCATTTTGGGTAAATTGTTCTCCCGTTACACCATCCGTCCGTGCTTCGTCTTCCAGAATATGCTCTGGATCGTACACAACCGGCATCTGAAGCTCCTGCCCTTTCAAATGTTCCAGAACAAAATCAGCCTCTTCCTTTGCCTCTTCTTCATTTACCGCCTGCGAGAAAAAATAAACACCCACATCTATTCCAGCTCTTCGGGCATTTTCCATATTCTGTTCAAACTTCTCGTCTGCATTTAACGTACCTTCTTCACCATAGCCACGATATCCGATCCGCAAAATTGCGAACTCATAGCCTGCTGCTTTCACCTGCTCCCAGTCAATATCTCCCTGAAAAACAGATACATCTACGCCCAGCCTTGAAGTATATTTCTTATCCTCATAGCTGATCTTATTTTCATTTTTTACAAAAAGTGCTTTATCATACGGATTCTTCGCAACTGCTTCATTGATTTCCACCGTATAACGCTCTCCGTGTGCATCTACAAAATCAAGCGTATTTTTCTCATTTGTACTTTCCGCATTTTTTGCATCCGCAGAAATTTCTTCTGTTTTCTTTCCAGAACATCCTGCAAGCAAAGCTACTAACATTCCGAAAATAATCCATCTTACTTTTTTCATCTATTCTCCATTTTTCTTCGTTATATTTTCCACAGATTCTAAAATGTAAACTGTGTATTGCTCCACAAAAGGTTATTATTTATCTCTTTTCTCTTCAAACCTGCAAGTGCAATTTTTTTATTTCAAAACATCTCATGTTATTGTTTATCAGCTTATCACGTGGCTGGAATGGACATGGATATGCATTTCAAAACATCTCATGTTATTGTTTATCAATTACCGGATCTATGCTTATATCTATCTGACAGAATTTCAAAACATCTCATGTTATTGTTTATCGACGGAATCGATCCAGAACAGATTCAGAAAGACCATTTCAAAACATCTCATGTTATTGTTTATCCGAGGGAATATGAAAAATGCGGTACTGTTCACGGTATTTCAAAACATCTCATGTTATTGTTTATCACTCGGTCTGTGGTATAGTGTATTCAGGTAAAGAGAATTTCAAAACATCTCATGTTATTGTTTATCTGGAATTCCGCGATAGGTTCCTTTGTAAAATTCACTATTTCAAAACATCTCATGTTATTGTTTATCGGAGTATATGCCGATTCTTGCGAATCAGATTATGCAATTTCAAAACATCTCATGTTATTGTTTATCAACAACAGATTTATGATTATATTGCCGTGGAAGCAAATTTCAAAACATCTCATGTTATTGTTTATCTTTGCTTTCTTGTCCTACAGTTCCTACTTTCTTCAACATTTCAAAACATCTCATGTTATTGTTTATCGATTCCTGACACCGATGAAGCCTTTGAAATGGTTGAATTTCAAAACATCTCATGTTATTGTTTATCGCTTTTTACTCTTGTGTTCGTAAATACAACATTCATTTCAAAACATCTCATGTTATTGTTTATCGATATATCTGCACCGGATATCAAATTTGTATCTGCATTTCAAAACATCTCATGTTATTGTTTATCTGGTTTTTGAATTGATTTCATACTATCCAAAGTTATTTCAAAACATCTCATGTTATTGTTTATCGGCAATTGCGTCCCAAAGAAAACTACTTCATTTGGATTTCAAAACATCTCATGTTATTGTTTATCTATCTGCTGCTTCCGCTGTGGTTTTGAATTTCATATTTCAAAACATCTCATGTTATTGTTTATCGGATTCTGTGCGCCCCTCATGAATCCCATCATTTTTATTTCAAAACATCTCATGTTATTGTTTATCGATGGTGTAGCGCGTGACACACTTGGTGTTGTCAAATTTCAAAACATCTCATGTTATTGTTTATCGCGAAGAGAAGTATTAGAGTATATGGAACTTATAGCATTTCAAAACATCTCATGTTATTGTTTATCCGAAACAGAGTGTGCAGCTTGCAGGCACAAAGTAATTTCAAAACATCTCATGTTATTGTTTATCTGAGCCAGGTACACGGGAAGAAAGTATTATTGATATTTCAAAACATCTCATGTTATTGTTTATCAAAGTAGTCAAACAGGATGATTCACATATTCTAATATTTCAAAACATCTCATGTTATTGTTTATCCTTTTGTTATAGCGTTCACAACATACGCACTATCACATTTCAAAACATCTCATGTTATTGTTTATCGTTGGATAGGGAGAAAGAATCAATAAAGCGTGAGCATTTCAAAACATCTCATGTTATTGTTTATCAATCCAAGGAGATGTCCCGGCATGGATGTATTACGATTTCAAAACATCTCATGTTATTGTTTATCTGCGCTTCACTTTTATACGTTTTGCGAACTCTTGTATTTCAAAACATCTCATGTTATTGTTTATCATTAAAGTGATATCCTGGCGGAGTGCACACGCCTATTTCAAAACATCTCATGTTATTGTTTATCAAATTAGCGAGATTGTGTTTTTATACTGATAGCAAATTTCAAAACATCTCATGTTATTGTTTATCGGAAAAGGAATATTCAGAGCTTATGGATATTCCTTGATTTCAAAACATCTCATGTTATTGTTTATCAATTAAGCTAATCTTTAAAAATAAGAAAACAGACATTTCAAAACATCTCATGTTATTGTTTATCAGCATTAGGCGGAGAACATCAAGGGAATTTAGTATTATTTCAAAACATCTCATGTTATTGTTTATCAATCGCAAGCGTTATTGTTGCAATATTTGGCAGAAAATTTCAAAACATCTCATGTTATTGTTTATCTTTTGATACGGAAATCAACATCTGTTTCCTTAATATTATTTCAAAACATCTCATGTTATTGTTTATCAGTAATCTTGCCTACAGAGGTCTCTTCCTGATTCATTTCAAAACATCTCATGTTATTGTTTATCTCCGTTGTTTCTACCAGTCCGTCGGTTGTCTCTTATTTCAAAACATCTCATGTTATTGTTTATCCATCACCAATAAACTGCGAAAAATAGCTTGCAAAATCATTTCAAAACATCTCATGTTATTGTTTATCAGCTTAAGCAGTTGGAGCTTGTGCTGGAAGAAAATTTCAAAACATCTCATGTTATTGTTTATCCCTCGCATTTCCGCGTTTTTTAGTTTCTCCCCTCCCCTTTTTCCCCTTATATTTTCTATATTTCTCCATTTTTTACCAGCCAACACCCTTATCCTGGACCGCTCTACTTATCATCCCATAAATCTCTTAATTTTTCAAGCTTTCCTGGATTTTTCATTCTTTTTCCGCCTGGTAAAAATCCTATAATTATATCATTAAACTTTCTCCTGTTACCTCCCCTCCATTTCCCAAAACTTCTTCTCCAAACACATTGTCATTCATCAACTTGATAATGCAAATAAAATCTTCATCCTTGTCTATTACCTGGTTCAAATCCTTCCGCAATTGTATAAACTTTGATGGCGTCATCTCTCCTCTAAATACAGACTTTTGAAAATGTGAAAGATACTTTTTACAGATCTTAAATACTTTCTGAACTCGTTTTTCATTCACATCATAAAACAAAAATGCATAATTATAATTCAATTCTTTCTTCTTTTTCATTACATCCCTTCTTTCAATGAAAATGGAACAAATTCTTTCTCTTCCAGTATATTTTTAATCAGCTTATAGCAATCCAGCTTCAATGCCGTGCGATATGAAACTTTTCGTTTTAATTTAGGATGCATAAATACACTTTCCAGACGTTCTTCAAATGACTCAATAAATATTTTTCTGCCTTCCTCATTTAAAACACAATAGTTTACCTGCTTATCAAAGTGTTTTTCTACCTGCAATCTGCGATTGTTTACCAAATCAAATATCGTTTTAAATACAATTACCGGCTTAAACACTTCACTGAGATCCAAGCTTAAAGAAAATCTTCCTTCTGATGGTTCGTGAAGAAAACTGATCCTTTGATCCAGATGTGTCTGATAAATTGCAGCAATTGTCTTCGTATATAACAGTGTATTTCCAAAAGAAATCAGCGCATTAATTGGGTTATCCGGCGGTCTTTTCACTCGCTTATTCATAACAAAATCTTCCGGAAGAAAATATACAAAGTCGCCATAAAACCTCATCCATACTTCTCCTTCATATGCCATCAACTCTTTTACATCTTCAGCTTGCACTACCTGTGGAAAAAATGATTTCTTTATCCAGTCTATTGTATTTTTTACTTCCTTTTTCCCATGTTTATAGTAGTGATAAAGGACTTCATAAATATTTACTCCAATTCCTTTTACAATCGCCCTTGCTATATCCATTCTGTCATTCTGATATTTCACTGCTTGCTTTACAAGTAATTTTCCACTCAGATAATGATCTTTTGGGTAATAAGTCCCACTGTATCCACCATAATAATTGAAAAAGTGAATGATAATATGATTCTGTGACAGAAAGTCCAACAACTTTGTGTTAATACCCACTTCGTTAAAGCAATAAATTTCTTTTGTGTTTTCCACTGGAATATATACATTCCTTCCATTTTTCCGAAAGCAAAGCGAATTATCCTTTCTGGTCAGTTCTCCAATGGACATGATATATCTTGTACTTCCCATTTACATCCTCCCAATTTTAAATATAGCAGTATTCATAATAAGCACATTTTTTGCATGTATTTTTATGAATACATTCTGGCGGTTTCTCTTCTGCGATTAGTGCTTCAATCTCCTGAATATAATCGAATAGCTGCTTTTCCACTTCATCAGTAAGTTCCAGATAAATAATCCTTTTATCTTTCTTATTCTTCTCCACAAATTCTAGCTTTCCTTTACGCAGAATTCCTTTTTTCTTCAAAACACTTAGGTAATATAAAAGTTGCCATTTTGCTGATTCCGGATCAGCATCGGACTTTTTCACTTCAACCAGATATTCTTTTGTCAGCTTATCCAGACAGATATTTTCAATTACAATTTCTGAGTTCGTACTATTTTCTGCTCTTTCCTCATGAATCGCTTTTCCAATCTTCACCTGCTCACTGTTATCTTCCAGATTCAAACGATTTCCATGCAGATAGCACTGCCTTTTGCAGTGAAAATAGTAATTAATCAATGTTCCATTTATTCTCACAGGCTCACCTCATTTCCTAAATAAACAAGTCCTTCCCCTCTTCAAACAGCTCGCGCCTTAAAATATCGTTTTCATCGAAATACACTTCTCCATTTTCAATATAATAAAGCTCACCAATCTGTTCATCCTCCATAAATTCTGCCTTGCAGCTGAACTGATAAATGAATGCATTCATTTTACTTCGAACGTTATGCAGCTTCACTTTGCGCTCAGAATATTCCATCTCTGTTTCTTCAATCAGCTGTTTATATTCATCCCACACAAGCCTTCCATCAATTTCTTCTCCATTTTCTTCTTGGATAATCCTTCCCAGATAAACAGATTTCATCAATCTGTTATCATTGATTAACTGCATCCGCTTATCCACCTTCGGCATATCAAGATTTCCTACTGTTTTCTGGAAAAAATCTTCTATATTTTCATCATTACATTTCTTTTTTTCCGCCAGTACCAGCGGAAGAATTCCATTTTCATAATAGGCAGGAAAGTTTTTCGCAGTCAGGAGCTCCCTCATTTCTTTATTCACCAATGTTTTATCCTTCTCAATTCTTTTGTCCCCACTGTATATTTTCTCAGCATTATCCAAATCAAAGAAATAGACAATGCCTGACTTTCTCCCCGACCGGTTGATTCTTCCCATAAACTGTTCTTCACTGTCCAGTCTGGAAATATCTTTATAGCCGATATCCATGTCAATATCTACACCCGCTTCAACTACCTGCGTTGCAACCAGTATAACTGAATCTAATGCTTCTATTTTCCGAATCATTCTCTTTCGATCCAGAATGCTGCTGTCACCTGTCATTAAAAATACCGGTATTTCACTTTTTTCACATAAGATTCGATAACATTCTTCGGCACTTCTCTTTCTGATAAATTCAATCAAAACTTTTTTATTTTTCCCAGCTTTTTTTACAATCTCATCCGTCAGATATTCCATCGTCATTTTCTGTTCCAACAGACTGTAATCCGCCACAACTCTTCTGGCAAATTTCGGATGATTAAAATATTTTTCTCTGTTTTCAATCAGACGTATTGTTTGGCAATGATTATCTGTCAGTATATCGAGATTCGGCAACGTTGCAGACATAATAATAATTTTCATCTGCATAAGTTCCGCAAAACCTTTTAAAAATGTAATAATTTCACCCCATAATTCATTTTTATAACTCTGTATCTCATCTAAAATAATCACCGAATGACTCAACTGGTGAAATCCAAATACATCCTCCTTCGCATGTCCAAACATTGTTCTGAAAAGCATGACATGGGTTGACAAAACAATCGGATAATTCAGGAACTGTCTGTCCAGTAAAATCCGATTCCAGTCATTTCCTTCGTCTCTGTCTTTCATTGGGACGAGTGAATTTACAACTGCTACCTGTGACATCACCCTTTCATTTTCACCAAAAATCTTTCCGATAGATTCCATATTTTGCTCTACCAGCGTATTGAACGGATAAATATAAAATATTTTATTTAATTTTTCATTTTCCCTGATAAGCCGAAATCCCAGATTCATCGCTGTATTACTTTTTCCACTTCCAGTCGGAGCTTCAAGATAATAGAATGTCTGATCTGAATTTTGCTTCAGAACCCGTTCTGCATCCAGAAACATCTCCGTTCTCAGAATATTGATTTCATCAATTTTTTCAAGTTTTTCCTTCTCCATCGGATATGTCTCTTTTTCATATTCACGGATTTTCTTCTGCACATCCCCACTTTCATAGATATCAATCATATCCTCATAATCGACGATCTCTCCAAAATCCAGCATCCTGGCACCATTCATGAATTCCGTTGTCGCATAATAATCGGCTACCACCAGAAGAGAATACAAAAGCTTCGTTAATCCGTATAAATAGACTGTTTTCTTTACATCTTCTTTCTGCATCCGCCCAAACATCTTTTTCCAGTCTTTCCGCATCTTAGATATCCCACTCTCATGCAAAATATTCTCTTTCCACATCATATACCAAGATTTTGCCCTTTTCCCCAGATTCTCTCCTTCCATCTGTTTCCCTGTCAGACTTGCCATATATGTTTCAAATTCTTTTAATTCTCCATGATGTCGTGAAATAATATAAGAATAAATATATGCAAAATCTTTTAAAATTTCTGCCTCGGATTTTTTAATCAGCTGCTTTGATCCCCACATTTCATTGATTTTTCCAAGAAAATAATCCAAATAAAATACAGATGATAGAATCGAATGTCTGCTGCCAATATTTGGATCCGGCTTTACCTCTTCGTGCCACTTATGATGCATTTTATCACTCTGAAAATTTGGATTAATTTTTCCAAGATCGTGAACACTGACAATATTTACTGTCATAAGTTCAAATAGATTTCTTGATTCTTTACTTAGTTCCTCCAGGTAAACATTCTCAAACTCCTGAAAAATATCATCAATTTTTTTCCTTTTCACAATCTCTTTCCAATATTTCTGACAGAGTTCCGTATGTTCTCGCAGTGTTTCTTTTCTTTCGCCATTCTCTGAAAGATGTGCGAAACATACTTCTCCATACTCTGTAAATTCAGCAATCGGCAACATTAATTTTTCAATATCCATTTTCTATTCCTCTTACAAGAAAAGCCCCGCAAACTATGCAGGGCCTTCTGTTTTAGTAAAAAATCAATCTTCTGTTTGCTTCTTTATACACGATTTCTTCCGTTATTGTCACCGGCATATTTGTGTAACAAAATTTTTCATACTCATACAAATTCGTATAACCATTTAAGGCGATTGGAAGATTCTCTTCATATTTGAAAACTTCCAGATCATCCTCATCGTCTAACAGACACAGCTCTCCCTTTCGTTTTGGGAACATTCCGGAGATTTCCTGTTCTTGACAAGTTGTTTCTTCCAATTCAACAATCTGCACATTTTTTATGTCTGCAGGATGATCATTTTTCCCAAGATATGGCATATATACACATCGTTTCTGTTTCAGACTATCTGCAAGCTTCTCTGCCTTATCACAATCAATCAGCACATAAATATCCCATTTCGGATTTTCAAGCCACTGTTCTTTAACAATCAGATTCCCTCCCTGCTCCCCCGATGCATAACCTACGGAATTGTTAAAAAGCTGTACCTTTTTCGGAATATATCCCCGTTCATTTTGTGGAATGATTGAAATATGAAGCTTATTCAGTTTCTCATAAAATTCCGGATACTCTTTGACAATACTCTGTCCCTTTTTTATCTTTGTCCACTTCTTCTGTGCATAGCCATCATAACCTAAGATTGCACCAAACATTCCTAGAAGCGCAACTTTATGAATCTGCCCAAATGTAAAATAGTAGTAAGTATTTACTTCCGGTTTTTTAAAAAAGGCATTTTTGCCACTCAGTGTAAATTTTACAGCATTCATACATTACACCTCTTTTTGTGTAACTATATTATAAATTTTTGCCTCTTCAATTGCAGACACTAACCTGGTCGTATACGGGTTATAATACACTTCAACATTTTTTATTCTATCCTTCATAGCACTTAAGATTTCTGTGCAATCACTGATATCAATCACATTTATTTCTTCCTCTTTTTTGAAAGTGATGTATTCTGATAAATTTGGAAGATATAAATCTGGATCTGTCTCTACAAAAATAGCAAATTCATTTTCACATCCTTCTTTCGCATTTGTTGCATAAGAAGTAGTCGCTACAAGCGCTGTTCTTTTGAAATTTTGATAATCTTCTTCTGTATAGCCTTCTGTTACACCAAGTTTTATCCATTCCTTGTATGTCATCGGATTGATCACGAATGGATAAAAATAGTGTGCTTCGTTGCTTGTAATTTTTGTGCCAAGAGTTGAATTCTTCGCTTCTTCCTTTTTCTCCTCATCTTTTGCGTCTCTAAACGGGGAAAGAATCTGCTGTTCCTCTGCAGTTGTCCCCTCATATTTGTTAAATCCCTGTCCAAACTGAACGGCTCCTGTTATTGATACATTCACTTTCGCCTTCGGTTCTGCAAAAGTCGCGCCAAAATTCTTCACATCGACAGCAGACAAAAGATTCGTCAGTACTTCTTTCCCATCCTTGGCATCTTCTAACTTATCCACATGGAAAATATCTTCATAACGTTCTTTGATTGATTTTGGAATAAGCGTATTATTTTCTCCGAATTTCATAGATTTAATGTAAAGGACCTTCTTTCCTTCATCATCCCACATTTTTTTCATTGGATACTTCAATGCTTTATCACTTCCATAAACTGTTCCATCGGACATACTTTTCGGATAGCCCGTAAAATCCGCATTCCAGTTTGCCATAATCGAAGAAATTCCCAATACACCATAAATTCTTTTTTCCATACTACGTTTCCTCCATTTCTTTTTTCGAAGATTCATAAAACAGACTGTTGCTCAGATACCCTGCAATAATTGGTTCCTGTCTTATTTTCCCTTCTAATTCATATCCCAGAACCATTCCGTACATATAATTAAATCGGCTGCTTCTTGTCGCGATCTCATGATTGTACTTCATAAAATATTGTTTTAATCTGGTTTGCAGCACCTCATTACTTGTTGCATTAAAAAATGGATTTGCAAGCGAATGTGTCTTTTCTTTTGCTTTACTCAGCGAAATATAATATCTGACAAGCTGCCCTACTGCATAGAAATATTCCTCATCGCTTTCAATTATCTGTTCTCCCCGACAATTGATCTTATCTCTTAATTTCTCTCTAATTTCACTGTATCTGTCTGCCATATTACATCCTCCAAAATACTCATCAAACGAACACATCAAATTAAACTGCTGTACAACTTTTCCCATATATCCATTTTTGATGGATTCTTTGATCACGTTCCTTGCTACTGTATGAAGAATTCTATCCATTCCAACTTCTCTGCCTTTATATAGCCATGCAAAAACCGCTTCCCTTGACCATATCAGAATTCGCTTCAATTCACCATTGATGCTCATTTCGTCCTCTGGTGTAAAATAATTACCTGTCAGCCATTTTGAATAGAACACTTCATTTACAATCTCCTGTAATCCCTGACGATTTACATACTCTTTGTATTTGCCTTCCCTATCTTCTGCACCTATCACATTTCGATACAAAAATTTCTTTTTCAGAAAATATTTATAATCCACAATGGTATCCTGATGATGAATCTCCAGTTCTTTTCCTTTTTGAATTTTTAGAAAATATCCCGAAAAATCACCCTCGACCATCTGGTCTCTTTTTTTACTTATAATCTTCTTTTCATCATAATCAAAAAAGATATCCGTCTCACCTGCATTTGCCTTGTTCATCAAGTAATCAAAAAACTTTCTCTGCCCGATTGCCTCTTCCGGCGTAATCAGATACGGAATCGTCATTTTTCGTGTCTTCTTTTCAAGATATGGCTTCTTGGAATTCAATCCTAAATTGTCATTTGAAAGCCCATAAATCTGACCATCAATCTCTACATTATAATCATTTTTGTTAAAAATTTTGGTCATTACATATCTCTGTTCTTCCTGAACATATAATTTTGGTTCTTCTGCGAAAAATATCTTCAGATAATTTTTACGGTTTAGATCCAATTCATCCAATCCAAAAATATGTCCTTTGATCCATTCACGGTTTTTTTCCAGCTTTTTCTGGTCTACTTCTCCAATCTTTTTGGCAATATAATCATACATCTTCCGGTCTTGTGATTTTTTGTACTTTTCTCTTGGATCTTTTAAAATATCAAAATACCGATCAATTGCTTCTTCATTCAATTTTCCATTATCAAAGCTGTCCCATTTCACCCAGAACGCCAGATAACTGTTAGAATGGATCACTTTCTTTGTATCCTGCGGCTTATCCATACTCACCAATCTGCTATGATAATCATAAAAACAGATTCTTTCATATAGCTTATCATCCACTGGGATTCTCTCAACAGTTCTGGTTTTCTTATCCATCCTGACTGAACACTGTCTGATCTCACCGTTCTTTTCCACCACAAGATAATCTCCATCTGCCAAAATATATTCATCCAAAATTAATCTGTCCGAATCCCCAAAACGCTTTTTCGTCCGTTCAAGCTCTGCTTCAAATATCTCCAGGCAATCTTTCAGCATCTTATCACCACCTTTTTATAGCCGTCGGTAATTACAAAATCCCATTCCTCTGGAATTAATCTCTCCGATTCCCACACCAGTTAAAAAATACGCCAGTTCCTGTGCCTGCTTATTATCTGTAATTTTCAGATTCAGCTTATCACCCAGCAACCTGATTCCTTTATATTCCACTGGTACCGGTTTTCGGTTCAAAAAAGTAATCCCTGTATACAGTTGAAACTCTTCATCTATCTCTTCATTTCCAATGAACTGTTTATATTTTTTGATTGCATTTTCAAAAATCCGCCGTTCATATTCTTCCACCGAAGCCTGGACTTTCCAGTACCCATGCTCCCACTTTTGTATCACTGGTGTCAGAGTGTAAATTTCACTGATCATCTTCCTTGGAACAATTCTACGCTCCGCAATAAGTCCTTTCATTTGATTCGAAGAATGATTGCTTAATTCTTTTGCAAAATATCTGGCAAGCTCTGCTTCTACTGTTCGGATCGTGATCGTGTAGATCTGTTCTTTCTTATAAATTCCATCCCTCTCCAGCGGGAATAAACCATTCATACAATATAACTTGTATTGATTCGTTTCATGGTAAGTTAGCCACTCCTGATCTTTAGTTAGAACAGAATCTATAAAATATGCTTCTGCTGTTAGCATTTTGGATAGTGGAATGTCTTTTAGAAGAAATACTTTTAGTCTGATTTCAAATACTGTTATTTGCTTTTGCAATTTTACGCCTCCTTATAATCATTCAGTATTTATGCTTTATGTAGTTTATAATAATGATACATCTATTTTTTATTTCTTACAAGATATTATTTTAATAATCTTGCATACTCTTCTTTCTAAATGTTATACTCTTCTTATATCTATAAATCTGTAACAATTTATTGTTTTTAAATGTATTTATGCTTTATTAATTAAACCGTAACATGAGATGTATCTATTCAAAAAGACGCCACAAAATTCTGCTATGATTTTCTTACAGAAAGCAGAGTTTGTAACGTCTTTTTTGATATCTCATCCTTGCCACTTTTCATATAACTCTTTCTACTTTTTCACATGCATTGTCATAAATTCTAACTTCAGTTGCATTCCTAATCCCTGTGCCAAACGTTTCATCATACTTAAACTTGGATTTCTTGTTCCATTTTCAATTCTACTTATATCTGCCTGTGTAATCCCCGTTCTCGCTGCCAGTTCTTTCTGTGTTATATTTTGACTTAAACGAGCATCAATCATTGCTCGTATGATGTCATATTCTGGCTGTAATGCATCATATTCTGTCTTTACCTGTGGTTTTGCAAAACTTTTTTCCTTATGATCTTTATAACTATAATCCCTATAGTTGTTCTTCAAACTTTTCACAACGCATAATCTCCTTCACCGCATCCGTCAGTGCATAAAACAAATACGCATCTTTCACTCTTGCTTCCGGATGCGAAAATGAGATGACAACAGATTTGCCATCTCTGAAATACCAGATTCCCCTTGAAGTCATTTTCCAGTCAACTTCTCTGTCCTTATAACATGCATCCATAAAAGCATACTCCGTGCCACAGCAAATAATAAAGTCTGCTTTATACAAATCAATCTGCTCCTTGATAATGTCATGATGATCAACTGCTGCCCTGTAAATTTCACCATTATTTGAAGTATGTCCACCAGAAGTTTTCTTCAAATTGACCGCTGCTATTTTCTTCAACTCCCTCAAGCGTCTCTGTTCATTGTCCGTCTCCATCTCAGACCACGGAAATTCTTTTTCCCAGGACAGAATTCCTTCCGTCCAGCGTGCAATATTATCCCATGTCTGTGGTCTTCCACCCTCATAAACAAAATCCCGCAGGTCCCAGCTTTTTCCGCCATTTACTTCTTTTAAGATATATACGATCTTATATCTGGCATTTAAAAATTCCTGCTCGCAGATCACTCCATCGGCTACAATGTCGGGATCTTTTTCTCTTAATTTTTGAAATAAAAACTCTTCTCGTTCTTTAATCGACATAGCTGTTTATTATTCTCCATAATCTTTAATTATACTGTAATTTATAATCCAAATTACCGTTTTGATAGTTCCAAAATAACTGTGTTTCCTATATTGTAAGGCTTTCTGATGTGTTTGTCACTCTTTTGTTTCTATCAGGTTACTAATGTAAAAGTTCGTTTACCTTTGCTTGAACAGCAGAATAATTTGGCTGCTGTACTTGGGAAGTACACACCTGTCGTGATGAGCAGTTTTCTTATTTTGATTGGATTTAAGTCCAGAGAATGCCCTGGATTCTGGATGCTATTTGCGTAACCACCTCCTCGCAGGCATAAGAAAAGCCCATCTGCACGGAGCAGACAGACTAAAAATGGATATAAAAATACCCTGCCAGCTTTCATCAGCAGGGTTGATTAGAATTTTTACTTGTAAAGGTCTTCCAACGTTATCAGCCGAACTTCACCTCGCTCTTGTGCCTGAAGAAGTCCATCTGTGAATCCGCCTTTCGAGAAGATATAGTAGTGATAGTTGTTGCCCTTTCCAAAAACTGAGGCATAATCCCGAATCAAATCGAGTTCATTCACACCGATTTTCTCATTCCGGTATTTGCATGAACCGATGATATAGTCTTTGCCCTCAACAGGAGTTCCGACGATATCAATCTGTATCTGCTTTTTCTTCTTCGTGTCTGTCCCCCACCACTGGCCGATTTCACTCAGCTCAATAGGAAGGCTATCCGAATAATAGAGCAGGTAATCCTGACACATCTTCTCATAAATTAGACCCATGTAATCAGGAAGATACTGTTTTACAGCGTGGGGATAGGTCTTTGCAATTCTGCCAGAGTCAATGGCACTCATATTGATTGGCACAAACCGATACCAGAAACGGAAGAAGTTATCAGCCAGCAGATAGATGGTTTTCTTACCCGGTTTTTCTGTAATCGGTGTTTCTTTCTTAGCAATGCCAAGGTCGATCAGCGTTTTCAGGTACTTCGATACGACCGAGTTTTCCTCGCCGACCTTCATCTTGATATCGTTCATCCGGGAAGCACCTTCTGCAATCGCTTTAATGATTGCATTATAAATGGCCGGCTCTCGGAGTTTCTGCTTCAGTAAGTTTCCCGGTTCCTCATACAGATAGCTGGAGCGGTCAAAGAAATTATCCAACAGAGCTTCATCCACACTATCTCGCACATCCAACTTATTGATATAGTGGGGAACTCCTCCCGTGATTCCATAAATCAGGGAATTGTCTTCTGCAGACAGATTTGGGTGGAACACAGCGGTTTCTTTATAGTCTAGCGGCTCAATCTTAAACTGACCAGTACGTCTGCCATACAACGGACTTTCCTTGCCAAGCACCTGACTCTCCATGAAGCTCATAGAGGAGCCGCAAAGAATCAGGTACATCTTGGACTCTGTCCATTTGTGGTCGATGATGTGCTGCAGCATCGCTGAAATAGCTGGTTTTGCTTTTGCAAGATAAGGATACTCATCAATGACAAAGACAATCCTCTTTTCCTTTGAAAGTGCTGTCAGCTCATCCAAAGCTGCATCATAGGATCTGAACTCCGGTGCAGTCTCCATATCCGGCCGCTCAAAACTCATAATCGACTTTGAGAGAGCTTCCAGATTTTCCTTTCCTGTCGTGTTCAATGCAGAAAAGAAAATGGTAGGCTTATCTTTGCAGAACTCGTTGATCAGTGCCGTTTTACCAACACGCCGTCTGCCGTAGATGACAATGCACTCAAACTTATCACCTGCGTACCGTTTATTCAGTTTCCGCAGCTCATCCTCACGGCAATAGAATTGACTCATCTGCTCACCTCCAATAATTATACTCGTGAGTTAGTAACTCGTAAGTTACTTCTTTACGAGTAAAATAAATCAGATAGTCTGCAAAGTCAAGTAAAATAAGTCGAACCTTTAGAATCGATCGAAATTCGACTGACTTGCCAGCTCTTTGTACGAATAGTCGTCATTCTGCCGTTCCGTGAACATATCGTTGACCAACCCGATGGTCAGCAGGTCGAGGTCGGCGATGTTGATACCGAGCTGTGCACAGCGCAGCAAAAAGAGCGGGGTGCTTTATTCTCCCAGTCCGTACCATCGTTACTCAGGCTGAAATCGCTGTGACTCTGTTCGCGGCTGTCACTGTTATAGTCCAGACGGTGTGTACCAACAACATCCAACGGCATTGCCTACGGAGATGCTCGGATGGCTTGTCCATCTTTGCATCTTCCGTATGAAAATCATCCTTCGCCATTTGCGCTTTAAATTTCAGGCTCAGTTTATTTTGTTTTTCATTCAGCTTTCTTTGGGATGACTGGCTTGCCACCCACGGGCTTTCGCTGACTGCCCTCTGCTATGTACTACTCCACTAAGGGGCTCTCGTTCTTTGCATCTGCTGCTCCTCCTTTCTAACCAGCCAGATTTTCGGGGTGGTTTTATAACCATCTGGGAAAAGAGTTTTTTATTTTCCATATCTCCGGTTCTCTATGGCTCTGGTTTTTTATGGTAGGATATGATATGATAATTTTAGAAGTGTTTGTATTGGTTTAATCTGTTCTCTATTAAATCAGAGGAAATGCATGAAGAAAACAGCGGCAATTCTGCGAAGCATACTGACTATAGCGAACCGACTGTTACCAGCAGGAACTGGCACTCCATCTGTTTGAATACACACATACACATTGGACCATTAAAAATGTTGATTTGATTGAGCTTCTTCAAGATGCCGGAGCCTTTCCGGGGAGGTAGCGAAAGATGGCCGATGATTGAAATTGCAGATATCGAGGCGCTTTATCAAACCATTCATAGTGAAAAGAAGCCAGACTATAGTGCCTATCATTTGCTGTCATCCACTTCTCTTCCTGCATCTGATCTTCTGTCTATACCGATTCTCAGCCGCAGCGATACGGAATTCGCACGATTCATACGTGCACTTGGCAACCTGGACTGGATCACTCAAGTACATACGAAGTATCATTCTTCTGAAGGGAAGTGTCCTTACTGTCAGCAAACTATTCCAGCCACTTTTGAGGATGACCTTGCTACCTGCTATGATGCCGAATACAAAGCTGATCTGAAAAAACTGTCTTCGTTGACCGTATGTACCGTGAAATGGAAGACGCCGAACTGCCTGATCCAGAATATCACGTTTCCAGCTTTATGCTGTGTGCTACGTTGAAAAATCAGAAGTGGGTTGCTGCGCATCAGCTTCTGGAAAACTGAAAATGACTATTCCAGACAAGCCAAACAGCCGACTACAAAAGTACGTCAAGGCATAAATAAACTCCGTGGCACATCACCACGGAGAAATCTAAACATATAGGAGGACACACAAAATGAAAGCACATAAATATTGGTCACTCGGCGCACTTGCCTGCATGGCAGGATGCTTCTACACAGGTTGCAAAAAACTGATGCAGGCACACAAGTATTTCGCTTACGGCTCTCTAGTCTGCATGGGCATGGCAATCTACTCTGGTCACAAAATTGCACCGAAGAAGAAAAAAGCTGAAAAGCCTGAAAAATAAGAACACACGCCCTCGCCGCAACAAGCGAGGGCTTTTTTGAACTCCAGAAGTTCACTTTATTTCCATCACAAACTATACACTTCCATCATGAGTCGTATCCCGACTTTCAGACCTTCCTCAAAAGCAGTCTTCTCCCATGCACAGCACACCGTTCCCTGCCGGTCCATGATCTTCTCCCAGAGCGGAATCTTATCTCCGACATAGTCATCTACCAACCTATCCATACCATCCAGTCCTCTCAGCCACTCTTCCAGTTCCTTTTCCTTGGTCTTTGCTGCTTTCCCAGCAACTGTGTTTTTCTCTACTGGGTTGTTCTCTGTATAATGCTCGTAGATCAGATCCAGCAGATTCTCCACTGGCGGATAATACTCCGGCTCCGTTTTCTTCATGTACTCTTCTAGCATTTCTTTCAATTTTTCTATAATGCTGCCATCCTTCCCAACTGAGATTCACATCCTCAGTTACGACACATATTACTGCACACTTCTGTACATAGCAGCCTGTTTTTTGCGGTTTTTCGGATGACCCATCTTCTCCTTCACTTCGTCCGGCACATCGATTAGCCCGAACCGATAGAACATTCCGTATATGTAGGTCACGCCTCGGATATCACCCAGAGCTTTGGGTCTCTCTACTACTTCTTCTTTTATATTTCCCAGTGCCAAAACTATAGAACTCCATGCCAAACTCTTACTCTTCTCCCGGCGGTCAATCCACAGCTCTTTCGTGTACTCGCCATTCCTGCCTTTTTTAATTTCGTAAGAGAATAGCAACCCGGAGTAGGTTTTAAATTTCACTCCCGCATAGGTCAGAACCACACCCCAGAAGTTTTCTTCTGTTGGCTCATCCCTCCACTGCTTCATTGCTCTATATCTCCGCTGCCGCTCTGCTCCGACACTGATCTTCCCTTTTTCTGCTGTGCTTGTGAAGTACACACCTTTCCGATATGGCAGGTACGAGGTGACGGAGGCTTTGGAAAGTTTCAGAGTGTTTGCAGTTGAGAGTATGGAGGTTTTGTAGTCCTGTGTTTCTCGGTATTCTTCAAAAATGTTTTTTACTTTTTTCGCCACTTCTGATTCATACACACCTGCCGTGATGAGCAGCTTCCGTACCTTGATGGGATTTAATCCCAACTCATCTCCGATGGCCTGCAAGGACATCTCAGAATCATAAAGTGCCACAGCACTTTCCATCTGCTCTTTCAGATTTTTCCCGGCATCGTACTCTGGCTTCAGCTTCTTTCGGCCTCCACCGGACTTCCGAGATTTATACGCTCTTTTCTTTCCCATGCTTATTCGTGCAGCTCCAGAGGCAGACCATCCGGGTCGTGGAAGAAAGTCATCTTCTTGCCGGTATAATCGTCAACACGGATTGGCTCGCATTCAATACCTACCTCCGCCAACTCATTCACCGTCTGCTCCACGCTCTCAACGCAGAACGCAAGGTGACGCAGTCCACAGGCCTCCGGGCGGTTCACACGCTTCGGCGGGTTTTCTTCTGCAAAAATCTCCAGCTCTGTGTGCTCATTGACACGAAGATCTAGCTTCCAGTCCTTACGCTCTGGACGGTAGTTCTCTCTGATAACAGAGAATCCCAGCTTGTTCACATAGAAATCCTTAGCTGCTTCATAGTCAGATACAATGATTGCAATATGATGTATTTTTGATAAATTCATTTTCTCACACTCCATTTCTTTAAATTTTGTCCTTCTTTTATTTTCGTTATAAACTATACGGCAACCTTCAAAAAATACCATGTAAACTCCTGGAGTTCAGTTTGTCCACACGGCATTTATTTTTTCTTGGGTTCTTGTTTATTTCAGTCTTTCAAGGATTTCATCCGCGCTCATACCACTGGCTAATAATCTCTTAACCACACTCTCGGCTTCAGCCTTCTTTGCTTCCTCTGCGGCCTTAGCATCTTCCTTTGTCTTCTTTGCTTCCAGGGATGTCACTTCTTTTTCGGCCTTCTTCAGAGCAGTCTTCTTCTCTTTCAGGTCAGCTTTCAAAGTGTCCATGTTTGCGGTGATGGATGCAATCTCAGCATTCAGAGACGCAATAGTCTCTTGCTTTTCTGCAATCTGGGATGCGTAGTCTTTGGTGATATTGGTTTTAGGACGGTTTTTGCTGCCTTTCGTTCTGGGCATGGTGATAACCTCTTTCCTTTTATAGTTGTTTAAGTATAGCACTGTGTTGGGGTGAGGGCAATATGTCTTAAGTCTGTGCAATTAAAATCAATTTCTATGAGTAGCCGCTTGAACTTTTTTCTCTGCAAATTCTTCCTCGGCTTTCTTTATTCCTTCCATTGCATTTTCAAGAAACGCGCGTGCCTCCTTCATCTCTGATTTACTTTTTAGTTCTCCATCAACAAAAGATTCCATATGGTTTCTTGCTTCCACAAACTGATTCTTAATATTACTATAGCTATCTCCACTTGGCAAAGAAATATAGCACTTGTTAAGTTCGCTGCAAACATTAACACAGCGCTCTCTTATTGATTTTTGGTTAACTCCTTGTTTATCTACTGTAATCAATAAACTACTAACTTCTTTAAGCTGATTTTCAGTGGCTTCTAAAATATGTTTTAGTTTTTCATACTCTTTATCATCAAGTACTTCTCGTATGGCTTGTTCAGATTTTTTTACTGAATTCTTTAATGCAAATAATTGCCAAATCGTAATTGCAAATCCGACAATCGTGACAATACTTGCTACGTTTCCAACAGTACTCCACATAATTTTACTCATCTTTTAACTTCAAATAAGAATACTTGGGCTTTTCTCCATATAAATTATCAAAAACTTCTTCCCATCTATTCTCGTCTCTGAATCCTTTTACAAGTTCCTCACACATGTGATAATCGCCTCTATGGTCTGGAACAATTTCGTACATTGCCTGTTCAAACCCACCATGACCACACTTTTCGCCTCGCTCAATGCGTTCTCTATAATCTTGCATAAGATCCATGATTCTTTTGTACTGTTCTCTGGTTAAACCATACTCAAAAATACTACGGCTCACATCATCGTTATCAAAAAGCAATTGCTGACGGAACTCAATAAAGTCCAGACGTTCCATAATCTTATTATACTCTTTAGCATCCATGGCTCTTGCTCCTTCATTATCTTAATATAGTTCATCACATCTTCGCCGATCATAAGATCGTTGCCTGCTGCTCACCACAAAGAGGTGTGTGATTCATTCGAGCAGCACAGGGAGCTTCCGCTCCCTGCATATCACAATTTCATCCAGTTTTATAGACGTTTTCTTGCCTTCATCACCACACAATACATCAATCCACCGAGCACTCCGCCGACTGTGTTATAGAAGATGTCTGATAGCTGAAACGTTCCCAAACGAAGCAATAACTGTAGCATCTCAATGCTTATCGAAAAGATAAATGCTATCTTTCCGCTGTACCACAGTATCTTCTTCCAGCCTTTCTCCATCTTCTCTTGGAACGTCCACGCCACTACTGCTGAAAACGGTACCATCATGATCACGTTCTCAATACACTCGGTGGTCAGCTTCTGTTCGCCATTCACTGTCTCCCAGATGCCCCAGCCACCCATGACATTGGATAAAGGATTCATCCACAGCTGACGGTTTAACAGGGTTCGGAACAGAATAAGTGAGGTCACAAAAGCTAAGAAAAACAACCTCCGGAAGAACACGCTCTCTTTAAATTTCTGATACCATGTCACTATGGCACTCTTCCATCCTTTACCTGCTGCGGAAGGTTCATACGCATACAGGTAGAAAAACATGGCAAGGAAGGAAAGCAGGAGTGAAAATCCAAATGGCTCATAGAGAGCAGTCAGGATGTTTGTGATGATCTTTCCGAGTAAATCAATCGTTTCTTTCATCGCTGTTTACAGATCACTGAACAGGTCAGCCTTGTACACGCCGTTCTCCAGCATCTCCTTGAAACTGCCCTTTACTGCTGCGACATCTTCATGGTAGGTCATACCATACCATGTATCATTGGTTTTCAGAACCTTCACTGACATCTTTCCCTGCTCCAGCAGTTCGCCGATGAAGATAGGGATCAGATACTCTGCTTTCAGAGGATTGCCCGGGACTTCTTTCTCAAAGAACTCTTTGAAGCCTTCTTCCAGTACATCCAGAAAATCAGGAGTTAATCCCCACATATTCATGGATACCAGAGAATTTACATCGACAGCCACACCATCTGCCTCTGCTCCATTTGCAGTCTTTACAATGTTCTTGGTCTCCACAACTTCAGTCAAGTTGTTATCCTCGTCCATCTTGCAGATACCACGAGTCACGCCACCATTATCAGACAGCGTGTTCTTCAGCACAAAGCCTGCCATGCAGGACTTTCCACCATTCACCAGATACTCATGTACGGCTTTGAAACCGTCCTTGCCGTAGTAATCGTCTGCATTGATGACGATAAACGGAGTCTTGATGACCTTCTTCGCTGCAAGCACAGCCTGAC
>PPYE01275200.1_pt1 | contig 64089 bp, 50 predicted proteins | sample 1559881 | NCBI WGS metagenome assembly PPYE01 (sample SAMN08240022, study PRJNA423297) | Human gut metagenome, whole genome shotgun sequencing project. | reverse complement strand
ACTTCTTTACAAGATACTATTCCGATACGCTCCGTGATGTGTTCACCGAAGCGAGAGCAGACATAGACAAGGCAGGAGCTTTCTTCAATACCCGTGCCTTGAAGAAGTCCACCGAGTATGTCAATGAAGTGTTCAACAATATCCGTGAAGTTATGCGTGATGACTGGAACTTCGACTTCAACTCTGAGAGCGATATGAAAGCGTTTCGGCTCAGTTTTGATAAGATCATCATACGTGGAAATGACCGTAACGATATTTACACCGTAGCAGATACAGCCCTTGTGAACTTCTTCTATGATTTCAGCTTTGCGATACATAGCCGAAAGCTATATGTTTGCAGTTGTAAGTATTGCGGTAAGGTATTCCTCGGGAAGAAAAATGCTGTATGCTGTGACGGCGAGGAGTGTCAGGCGGCATATCAGCATAACAAGAAAAATGAGAAGCGTCGTGAAAGAGATAACGGGACATATCAGAAGTATAAAACTCGACTCAGCAACTACATCGGTCAGCAGAAGCCGAAACTGTCCGCAAGAGTAAATGAAGATAGCGAAGTTCTCGACAAGTTCGACAAGGAACGGAAAGTCTATACTCAGATACTGAAAGATAAGATAGAAGAATATCAGGCAGAAAACCGCTTGCCCGATGATGAAATGGAGGATTTTTATGTTCATCTGAGAAAGAAATTTGCTCGGTTTTGGACTGGTTTGGCGACAGAATGGAAAAGTGAGCATAGAGAGGGACTATGACTCCGTTGGAGTCGAAATTGTAAGGCATCGAAAATTAGACGATTTACGAGTTTTCAGGTTGCTTTTTCTGCGAATTTGTGTTATAATGTAATTTGGATATTTGTTTTTAACATATAAAGCATCTTAAGGAGAATGGTTATGGGCAATTCAAGCAAAGAAACAGCAAGAGCAAAGCTCTCTGAGCTGATTGAGCGATATAATAATACGCTTAGAGGTAATAATCACAAAGACATCAGCGAAGAAACTATTCGTACCTGGCTTAATGAATTGCTTGCTATTTTCGGTTGGGATGTTCAGAATACTGCTCAGGTACTTCAAGAACGTGTATTAAGTGGTCAGCAAGTGAAAAAGCTCCGTGAAATAAGCTCAACACACAAAAAGCCGGACTACACTCTGATGAACGGGACTAATATCAAATCATTCTTAGATGCCAAATCTCTGGAAGTAAATATATTCACAAGTAAAGAAACAGCATTCCAAATTCGCTCATACGGTTGGTCAGCACAGTCTCCATGTGCCTTTGTATCAAACTTTGAGCAGTTCGTAATCTATGATACTCGCTTTGTTCCGGCGCCTGATCAGCGTGCAGATATGGGAACAAAACAGTATTCAATAGATGAGTACCTTGAAAACTTTGATACACTCTATGAACATCTATGGCATGATAATATATGCTCCAATCATCTCGAACAGCTTTATAAGACTAAAGCCATTGAGGGCAATAATCAGCTCGACAGCAACTTTATGCTCATGCTGTCAGATTTCAGAATTAAGCTCGCCAAAAGACTGGTAGAGCTTAACCCCGATGTGATAAACAATGATTCGCTGCTCAATTACTATGTTCAGGTAATTCTTGACCGTATCATTTTTATAAGAGTGTGCGAGTCGAAAGAAATAGAAAAACACGAAAAGCTAAAACATTTTCTTTCTGATGAAAACGGATTCTGGAATTCATTTAAGAACAGCTGCTACATGGAGTTCTATGATCATTATGACGGAGCTATGTTCAAGCGTGACGAGCTATTCCAAAGCCTTAATATCGACAACGATGTTTTTGCAGAGTTTGTAAACGGCTTGTATTACCCGTTTCCGTACCGTTTTGACGTAATCCCTGTTAAGGTTATTGCTAACATCTATGAGGAATTCCTTGGTAAACAGATTGTAATTAACAACGGTAAAATAGAGGAAGTTACAAAATCCGAATACGTTAAGACTAACGGAGCAGTTTGCACTCCTGAGCATATTGTAGATATGATATGCAAACAGACTGTTGACCTATCGGCTGTAAAAACAATAGATGACATCTTCAAAATCAAAGTGCTTGATCCTTGCTGCGGATCAGGTGTGTTTGCTGTGTCCGTTTATGAATTGCTTACAAAGAAAATGATTGCAATCCTCAGCTCCGATGAAAGCGAACGGAGCAAGTACAGCGATTATTTCTATGTACAAGACGAAAGCTATATGCTTACCATAGAAGGCAGACGAGCTATCGTCACAAATTGTATTCACGGCATAGACTGTGATGAAGCTGCCATAGAAGTAACCAAGATGTCATTAGCCCTGAAAATCGTTGACGGCAACAATCCTTTAGCTTGGAGCGGTATCGGTGCATTTGGCGAGAAGATACTCCGTGATATAGACGGCAATATTAAGCTCGGAAACACTCTCGTTAGTACAGATAATCATATTCCTGCAAAGCATATTGCTGAAATCAAGCCTTTTGATATAAAAATTGCCTTTGCCGAAGTTTTCAGTAAAAACAATGGCTTTTCCTATGTGATAGGCAATCCACCCTACGTTGAAACAAAGCATTTTAAGGCTGCACAGCCGTTGATGCACGATTATTTAAGCACAAAGTATAGTGCTTTTGAAGGTAAAGCCGACCTCTCTGTACTGTTCATCGAGAAGTGTATCAGTTTGCTTGCTCCAAACGGAAAACTCGGATTTATAATTCAGAGACGTTGGTTCAAAACTGATTATGGGCGTTCTATCCGTACTCTGATCAATGAAGGAAAATACCTTGAAAAACTGATTGACTTCAAGGCAACAGATATTTTCAAAGGCAGAATCACCTATGTTTCGATCATGGTTCTTTCAAAAAAGAAAAATGATAGTGTCCAGTACTTCTTCATGCCTTCGGAAGCAGAGGACATAAAGACTATATTTGAAAATAGTGAAGATAACGGCGATTTTGCAACTTGCGACTTTGATTCATTACCAATAAAATCAGGAACAGAAAGCTGGTCTTATGACAACTATCAGATAGAGGAAATCAAAAAGAGACTCGCTGAAAGCTGCGGTGTTCTGGGAGATTATCCGAAGTTAGCTGTAAAGGACGGTATTCAGGCTCTTTGGAAGAAGATGTATCACCTGACAAACTGCCGTGTAGACGGTAAATATATCATCGGAAAGAACGGATTCAAAGAAACAGTCAAAGTTGAAAAAGATGCTGTGAAGGCAGTCATATATAACCGAGAGTTCTATCCTTTCAAGAAAGTTGAACCTGATGCTTATTGCGTTTTTCCTTATGAAGGAGCAAACAATGACGTTATCCCTTTCTCGGAGCTGAAAGAGAAGTACCCTCTGTTAGCTGAATACCTGTCAGCAAATAAGCAACGTATCACCGAGCAGGTTGAGTGCTATGAAGGTGATTTGTGGCATAGATTTACCCGTGAACACAACCATACACTATATAATGTGGATAAGATCATTATTCCGATGACCGCAAGAGATACGATTGCTACATTCATCAACGATAAAGGTCTGTATATGGATAATGCGAATGTGTGGTTCATTACTGTCAAGGGTGCATCTGCCGACCTTATGAAAGCTATCACCTGCATCATCAATTCAACAATATTCACGGTTCTTGGCAAATCGGGAGCTAATCCTCAAAGTGGCGGATACTATAAGTTTAACAAGCAATTCCTGATGCCTATTCCTTTTCCTATTGAAGCAGTTACGGAAAAAGCTGAATGTGTAGCGAACCTTGCTAAATACTATACTGAAATTTCCGAACTTCAGGAACAGTATTTATCGGCAACTTTCAATACCAAAGAGATCATAGCAGGACAGCTCAGACAGTTATGGTCAGAACTTGATGATATTTGCTATGCCATTTATAAAGTAACAGCTCAGGAAAAACAGCAGATTATCAACATGGGACGAACGGTAAGCCGTATCGACCTTTTGAATGGAGTTAAGTGATATGAACGTAAAACAGCTTGTAAATAAGTTGCTTAAAATATCAGGTGATGTTACAAGCATTGAGAAGGCATTGGTTTACTCTTATGCTGATAAAATCGCTGTCGATACTAATAAGAGTCAGTGGTTGAAGAACTACTTATCAGATATTGATTATTCTATTGTAGATAAGGTCAATCAGATCACAAAAAGTAAGCTGACATTAAATGAACTTATCGCAATTTTTGAGATGCTCGTTCCTCAAAGCGAAAAGAAGGAAAAAGGTGTAGTATACACTCCTGAAATAATAACAAGATATATTGTCAGCAACACGCTTAACTGTGATAGTGTTCCTACCGTACTTGATCCTTCCTGTGGCTGTGGAGCTTTTCTTGTTTCAGCTGCTGAATATATGCACGAAAGATATGGCATTTCTTATTCTGAGATAATATCCTCATATCTCTATGGCGTTGATATAGACAGCAATGCGATAGATAGAATCAAGTCTTTGCTATCCTTGATTGTTCTCATGAACGGCGAAGAAGAAAAGTGCAGCTTTAACTTTATATGTTCTGATACGCTTGATAAGAAAACGTATGATAGACTTCATAAAATGCAAAAGAACGGATTTGATTGCGTAGTAGGCAATCCTCCGTATGTTCGTAATAAAAACATGAGCGAAGACACGAAACGTCATCTGACTAATTGGGTATCATCATCAATCGGCAATGTTGATCTGTACATTCCTTTCTTTGAGATAGGTATCAAACTGCTCTCTGATAACGGCAAGCTCGGTTATATCTCTCCAAACAGCTACCTGCAAGGCGTAAACGGCAGAAGTCTCAGAAAGTATTTCTCTGCTGAACAGCATCAGCTCGAAATCATAGATTTCAGGGATAGTCAGGTCTTTGAAAATGTTACAAGCTATACTTGCATAACTCTGATAGACAAGTCTATCAAAACGGATGCAATCAAGTATTTTAGGTTAAATGAAACCAATACATTAGAAAAGCATACTTTCTCTGAGTATCATTATATAGATTTCCCTGATGGTAAACCGTGGAGAATGAGAGAGAGCAGTATTGATGAAGTGATCCATAAGCTGGAATCATCGGGTACTCCGTTATCAAACTGGAAAATCCGTAATGGTCTTGCCACTTTGAAGAATGATATTTACTTCTTTACTCCGATAAAAGAGGACAATACATATTATTATAGAGAATATGACGGCAAGTCATATAAAATAGAAAAGAAGCTCTGTGTTAAGGTTGCTAAACCGAACATCATCAAAAATGAAACAGAGCTGGAAAAGAAAATGGAAATCGCAATTTTTCCATATACGCATACAGATAATGCTTATCAGCTTATTGATGAGGAGTTTTTTAAATCTTCTTTTCCCGAAGCATATAGTTTTCTTACCGAATATAAATCCATATTGCTTAACAGAGATAAGGGACATGGAAATTATCCTGCCTGGTATGCGTATGGAAGAACTCAGGGCATGAATAACTTCGGCAAGAAACTTCTCATTCCATATATAAGTGGAAGACCTGTTGCTGTTCTATCCTTAGATCCCGATGTTTTATTCTATTGCGGATATGCACTGCTCTCCGAGGATATTGAGGAGCTGAAAATACTAAAAGTTTTCCTTGAATCAGAAGCATTCTGGTATTATATCTTCCATACAAGCAAGCCATATTCTAAGGGATATATGGCTTTTGCTAAGAATTACATAGTTAATTTTACAATTCCTGAGCTTTCTGAAAAAGAAAAGGCATATTTGTTGGAATCACATACTCGTAAAGAATTGGACGATTTTGTATGGGAAAAATACAATTGTAAACAGATGATTGTCTAAATTGGTGAGAACTATGATTAAGAAAATAAAAATGCGTAATTGTGCCACATACGATGAAAGTGGCATAGAATTATCTGAGTGTTCAAAGGTTAATTTTGTTTACGGACCTAACGGAAGCGGAAAATCAACCATTAGCAACTATTTTCAAGATATAACAGAACCCAAATATGCAGATTGTAATGTGGAATGGGAATTCAATCAACCGTTAGAGGTGTTGGTTTATAACAGACATTTCAAGGAGACAAATTTCTCTGGTGATATAGACGGTATTTTCACACTTGGCAAAGATGTAATTGATGATATGACAGCTATAGATGCTTTGAAAGCGAGAAAAAAGGAATTATCAGATGAAGTAAAAAAGAAAAAGACTTTATTACAACAAAAGAATGAAGAATTAGAGAAACATACACAGGATTTTCAAGATACGATATGGAATGTCATACTAAAGCAAAACGAAGCAGATTTTCAGGAAGCATTTGCAGGTTATAGAGGAAGTAAGAAAACCTTTTTCAATCAGGTGATTAAGCGTTACAAAGACGGACATTCTTCTCCGCATTCACGAGAGGAGCTTCTGAAAAAAGCGTCAACCCTATTTGCTGAAAAGCCAGAAAAGCACGATCTGTTAAAATTAGAATATAAAGATATTCTCGAAGAATTACATTCTGTGGAAACATCTGATCTTTGGGCTAAGCATATTGTTGGAAATCAAGATGTTCCGATAGCAGCATTGATTTCTCATTTGGGCAACTCAGACTGGGTGCAAAATGGTATGAAATATTTAGGCGATGATTGTAAATGTCCTTTCTGTCAGCAAGACACAATAACTGATGCATTAAAATCACAATTAGAACAATTCTTCAACAGAGAATATGAAACATATTTGCAAACATTATCTATTTTTCAAACCAGTTATGAAGAGTGCAGTCAGAGAATGATTAAACTACTGACAGATATACTCACAAATGATTCATTCTTTTCAATATCAAAGGTTGATATTGGAAGAATAAAAGCACTTATTGATGCTGTGCAAGCAAATATCAGTGCTAATAAGAGTGAAATAGAGAAAAAAATAAAAGAACCAAGCCGTAGTGTGACGCTAAATTGTACCGATATTGAGTCTATTCTAAAACTGATTAGTGTAGGAAACGAAACAATTCAGAATCATAACACTATGGTTGATAACTTTGCGACTGAAAAGAATAACCTTATAGCAGAAATATGGACTTTTCTTCTTGATGAGCAAGAGGCTCTTATTTCAGGATACTTAAAAGACTGTAAAAACTTCGATAAAGCAATAACAGGGATAAGTAGTTCGATCGACAGTTTTGAAAAAGAAATCATTGAAATCGAGACACAAATAATAGAAAAAAACAAGAACATATCAAGTGTTCAGCCTACAGTTGATGAGATAAATAGATTGCTTAAGGCATATGGCTTTAATAATTTCAAGATTGTTCCTTCGCCTACAAAAGATAATTGTTATCAGATTCAACGTCCTGACGGATCATTAGCAAGTGACACACTGAGTGAAGGTGAAGAAACATTCATATCATTTTTGTATTTCTTACAACTTACCAAAGGTGCTACGGACATATCAAGAGTGTCTACTGAAAAAATTTTGATAATAGACGATCCTATTTGTAGCTTGGATAGTACAATTCTTTATATAGTCAGTTGTTTGGTGAAAGCATTAATAAGTGATGTTAAAAATGACAACTCCAATATAAAACAGATATTCATTTTTACGCATAATGTGTTCTTTCATAAAGAAGCATCTTTTGTTGAGGGAAAACCTGACAGTTCGAATAACGTATGTTATTGGATACTGCATAAAGATGAATCAGTTTCAAAAATAATACCATACCAGCATAACAATCCTATTCATACTTCATATGAACTTCTTTGGCGTGAATTAAGGGAAATTAACACTTCATCTTTTATCACTATTCAAAATACAATGCGACGAATTATTGAAAACTATTTTGGTATGCTTGGAAATCGGAAATACGACCATATAAAAAAGAAGTTCCAAACTATCGAAGAGCAGCAGATCTGTGAATCATTGTTCTATTGGATAAATGATGGTTCACATTCAATTCCTGATGATTTGTATATTGATAGTTATTCGGATTCGATTGAAAAATACAAAGCAGTATTTAAAGAAGTGTTTGATATTTCAGGTCACATCGCCCACTATAATATGATGATGGGTATAGACGATGAAAAGAAAAATAAAGAATGAGGTGCTAAACTATGTCCGAAGAAATACGAGTATGGGGAATTCACACCCTTGATGATAATCTATTCTTAAAAGAAAATGTTGTAGCTATCGGTTGGAACGAGATAGGTGACCTCAGCAAGATTGCTCCGGACCGTGATGCATTCAAGAAAAAATACACCGAGACATATCCTGATGCTAAGAAAATGGGAATTGCAACCAGTGCAGGTATGCTATACCGATTTGCCCATGAAGTTCAGATCGGTGACTACATTGTATTCCCGTCAAAGATCAACCGAGAGATCAATATTGGAACTGTTGAGAGCGACTACATATACGAACCTGATACGGAAAGTTATGTTCAGCAGCGTAAAGTCAAATGGTTGAAGCATCTTCCGAGGACTGCTTTTTCACAAGGTGCATTGTATGAGATTGGCTCGGCTATGTCTTTCTTTTCAGTCAGAAACTATGCTGACGAATTCCTTGCAGCTTTAGACAAGAACTTCAAAGTTACTGTTTCAGCAGATACCGCCGATGATGAAACTGTTGCTGCAACGGCAGACGAGATCATCGAAAACACAAGAGACTACATTCTTAAAGAACTGAGCCGAAACCTTAAAGGCTATGACCTTGAAGAATTTGTGGCTGATCTTTTGAGTGCTATGGGATATAGAACAACCATTTCCCCACACGGCGGTGACAGCGGTATTGATATTACCGCTTATAAAGACGAGCTTCCGCCGAGGATACTTGTTCAAGTCAAAAGCCAGGACGGTGATATTAAGGAAACCACTATACAGTCGCTGAAAGGTGCTATGCGTGAGGGAGATTATGGTCTGTTTGTGACGCTCTCAAACTACACTAAAAAGGCACAGAAATACCTCGACAACACACCGATTATCCGTGGTATTAACGGTAAAGAGTTGGTCGATCTGATATTGAAATATTATGACAGCCTTAGCGAGAAATACAGGAAGATGATACCGTTGAAGATGGTTTATATACCGGTAAAAAGTTGCGAATAAAACTTCTATGAATATTTGGAGAAAGATATGTTTTTAAATATTGGTTCAGTAGTATTTGATGATAAAGGAAATGAATACACATTAGAAGACAAATTAGGGCAGGGCGGCTTCGGATATGTATATAAAGCTAAACGAAAAGAAGATAATTGCATTTTTGCAATTAAAGTTTCTTTACCATCATTCAACAGTGAAGATGACAAGATTTCATTTCAAAACGAGATAACAACAGCACTTAAAGTACAAGGCGAAAATGTAATTAAATATGAATACGTCCATAATGGCGATGAATTTGAAAATCTACCTCCGTACATAATAATGGAATATGCCGAAGGTGGCACTTTGAACTCCATTCTAAAAGATGAAATGGACGACTATTATGATAACGATACTCTAACTACCTATTTCTTACAATTGGCAAACGGAATGAAATCAATAAATAATATTCTGGTACATAGAGATATAAAACCAGATAATATTCTGATATGTAATGGAACTTTTAAAATAACCGACTTTGGTCTTGCTAAAATTGCATCAGAAAGAACACGTACAATGACGTTTAAAGGTAGTGGAACTCCGCCATATATGTCACCTGAAGCTTGGGACTATAGCAAGAAGAACACCATTCAAATGGATATTTATTCAATGGGAATAATTTTCTATCAATTAGCCACAAATACATATCCATACCAAATAGAGGGAAATACTCTAGAAGATTTAAAAAATATGCATTTATATTCTACTGCTACAAGTCCAGAAAGAGTAAATCGTTCATTAAGTCCAGCGTTGGCATCGCTTATAAACAAAATGATGGAAAAATCTGCAAAGAAGCGATTCAATAATTGGGATGAAATAGTAGAACTATTAAACAATCAGAATTCTTGTACAACATCTCACACAAGTGTAGTAATGAAAGCTATTACAGCCAGGAATCTTGAAAACGAAGCTAAAAAGAAAGAAGAAAGTATAAGATTACAAAAAAAGCAAGAAGAGGAGAATTTTAAGAAAAAAATTCTTTCGCAGTTTGAAAATGATATAATTTCTCCTCTGGAAGAGTTTATCGAGGATTTTAATGAGCAATATGCTGGAGATTCTATCCATGGATATTTCAGTAACAAATATAATAATGAAAAATGGTTTTCTTATGAGATAAGGATAGACGAAAAAAGATTTATAAAAATTGAAATGATGTATTGTATTGACAATGAAAAAGAAGACAATAGCCGTTATAATTATGATTATTGGTATGAAGAACCTCAATATCGTAATAAGGATACCAAGTTATTTTACAAAGGAAAAGCTGTCTGGGCTTTCGGAATAATAAAAAATCATAACGATTTAGGATTTAATGTTATACTTGTTGATAGTGGTGAAATATTCGGAGACTGGTATGTATTAAACAACAAGAACAATTTTAGCTTGATGACTGATGATAGAAAGCCTGAACCATTTTATTTGCCATATGAAAGAATGGGCGAAATACTATTAAATGTTACAGGTTTATATCGATCTGAGATTAAAGAATTGAACGAAGATCAGTTTTTATCACAGATTGAGAATTTAGCATTTGAAGCATAAAAACGGCTGCACCCGAAGGCACAGCCGTAAACAATCAAATATAAACCATACACTCAAACACCGCTTCTCTCGCCATGTAGACAAAGCAATTCTCCAAACCGTGCATCTTCTCAGCATCACCGCTGAGGACAGCTTTTTGATAGCAACTATCAGTCTGTTTCCACAGCTCCACCTGGCGGGAGATAGCTTCACCGACTTTCAGTTCCAAGTCATCAAGGTACTGAATGATCCTGCCGTTGTTGACGAGCCTGCGAAGCCTGTCAGGATACTTGCTGTCAGAATAGTGAAGATGATACCTAATGAAATCGGTGCTGTATGTCTTGCTCTCAACAGCGAGCGTATCAGGGTTGATGTGAGTAACGGTTACGGTGTTGGTATCCAGTCTCCACAGCGGAACGTTTTTCTTTTTCAGAGGATCGTAAACGGTTTGTTCGCTTTTGTATCTGCTCATTGTGATTACCTCCATTCGGTAGCGTGATGAAGATGACTTATCCTCACCATAATCATTAAGGTTTTATTCTCTAAATACCGACGAGATCGTCAAGTCCGTCAGTTCAACTTCTGTTCAACAAAGTTGAAACAAGTTACGATAAAACTTGAAATTTACAACAAGAGCATTTGCTCTGAATTGCAGATTTTATCGTATTTTCGGCGCTTTTTGAAAAATAGATAAAGTAAGCGAAACGATACTGCTTAGCTCAAAGAGATAATTTCCCTCCCGAAAGTCAACGTATTTTCGGTGAATTTCCAACAAACATGGGCTGTATGGTCTTTGTTTGGTCTTTTTCAAAAGATTATAAAGAATCCGCTTCGTAGCAATACGAGGCGGATTTTTTGTTTCTACAATAATTTAAGCAATCTGTTCAAAATATGGTAAATTTGCAATGGTAAAACCATGCGGTTTTTTCGACTGATTTGTTTTCTTGAAAAGATTATTGTTCCTTCTATTTCAGTACATATTTCGTATTTCTTCCCTTTCCAATTGACTTTATCCGATGATTTGCACACAGTTCTTTCAACAGTTTATATGCTGCAGTGGATTTTAACCCTGTCAGTTTTTCTGCTTCCAAACGACTTATGGAATCGTTTTCTTTTATATATGCAATCACAAGTTCTGTCATATCAGATTCTGATGCAGCATTTTCAACTGCATTTCTATTTGGCAACGTCAATCGAAAAGCACCATCTGCGGATTCAAAAATAGGTTTTACAGAGAAGTCTTTATAGGCTCGACGGATTTTTCCGATTCCCGTTCCATAGCTTTCAATCAGCTTCATTCTGTAAAACACTGCAGCAAGATTGGGATTTCTTGATTGAGAAACACCCATATAAATGGCTTCCATAGACAAACCCTTTACCAACCCACCAAGAGAAACAAATTCAATACGGTCATCATAAATATTAATGAGTGTACTTGCACTAAAAGAATAATCTCGATGAACAATGCAGTTAAGAAGTGCTTCTCTCAACGATTCTTCATCATAATCTCTCTTGTCAGTTCGATAAAGCCCATTTATCGTTGATTTCGTTTTATTATACTGATCAATCGCTGCATACATTTCATCCAACTGTTTTAAAATTGAACCGGAAAATTCTTTTCTATCACGAAATACTGCTTTATCTGTCCCTTGAAAAACAGCAAGTTTAAGTGTGTGTTCACACTGATCAGAAAGCAGTAATGCAAGATTGGTATATAAGCCATCTTCCCCAATCAAATGCAAAGTTCTAAACTGAGAAACCCCAACATCTAAATTCCTTTCTTTCATTTTTTTCATGAAAGAAACAAAAGAAAGATTCTGATTCATAGAGCGACAGGTTTCATAAGAGATTCCGCTTGTCTGAATGATAAACTCCCGAATTGCCTCATCACTCACTGGCTGAGAGGACGAACCTTTGCGAACATATACGCCTGATGGTTTCAATCCTTTGTCTGAAAGATAGTAAGGCTTATTTGTTCCTGGAGCTACTTCTATTTTGACGACTTTCTTCTCTTCAAATGTTGCTTCTGAAATTTTCACAAATGGCATCACATCTGGCTTTATTGCGTCTTTCAGTGAATTTGCTGCTCGTATCATAACCGCATCGGGCTGATCAAGGCCAACAATTTCTCCATCATCGGATATCCCAATATATATCGTTCCACCTTCTGTATTAGCAAAAGCGACAACTTCTTTTTTTACATCATTCACATAGACTTCTTTAAACTCGGTATTGCTATCTTCAAAAAGCATATGATTCATTCCTTTCTTTCTCTTTCTTTCACATTCTTTCGTTTCTTTCGCAATTATAACATGAGAAAAAGAAAAAGTCAAGCATTTGCCTTGTAATCAATTTTATGATGTCACGCTAAAATCGAATTATGTATAAAATTTGCATCATGGCACCAGTTATTGCAATGCCTGCTCAAAAGATTCCGTGGCATTCCATTTTCCTAAAAACAAGGACGTAACGAACACACAACTAACAAAACGTCAAAATTATCCCAAAATCCAACACTTTAAGTTCTCCAAGAGATAATTTTTCTCCCGAAAGTCAACGTATTTTCGGTGGATTTCCAACAAACATGGGCTGTATGGTCTTTGTTTGGTCTTTTTCAAAAAATTATAAAATCCGCTTCGTAGCAATACGAGGCGGATTTTTTGTTTCTACAATGGATTCAAGCAATCTGTCCAAAATGCGGTAAATCTGCAATGGTAAAACCATGTGGTTTTTTCGACTGATTTTTTGTGTTATTTTTCTCTGGTGTTTCGCCAAAAGTCGATTTCATCCATCACATTGATTCGCAACTATTTTTATTTACAATACTAAAAAGACAGAGAAATAAAAAATATCATACAAAATTCCACAGTTTTTCCCAGTTAATTTCTCGTCTGAATTCAATTTTTCATCATGTTTTTACCAAAACATCCCTGTTTTTACATATTAAATTGCTTATTTTTACTTGGAAATTCTTAATTTATTCATAAAAAACAAAATCATGAGAAAATTATATTCCTTTTCGTTTCTGTTTTGCCTAAAAAACCGCTCTTTCCCACTTCTGAATTTTGTGCCATATTTACGAAAAATAGATTGACAGACTGGATATTGTTGACATCTTTTTCCCAACATGATATAATAAAGATAATCAAAAGCGGTATGAGAGTTGAGATATTTTCATTCCATCAGAACCAAAAGGGTTCTTTTTTCATTTCTCCCAGTTCTCGCCCTTCTTTAAATGTTCATGCAAAAAATTGCACGGTTTGTGCGTTTTTCCGGCAAATTGCTGAATTACAAGGAATATTTGCAATATGATTGACAATCATTGCAAAGCATGGTATCATAAGATTACCTTAAAAAACGCTTTGCTTTTTATACACGATTCAATCTTCTTTTGACGAATCTAAAAGGCAAGCCAAAACGAGAAAGGAATATGATACAGTGGGGACTCTCAATCAAAAAACCAAAAACAAACAAGATGACGAAACCGAAATTGACTTAGGAAAATTGTTCAAAGCATTGGTGCAGCGGCTGCCAATTATTTTGCTGGTAACGCTCTGTTTCAGTGCCATTGGCTTTTCCTACGGCAAGTATTATCTCCCGTTGGAGTACACCTCCAGCACTTACATGTATGTAAAAAATGGGGATGCTTCCGAAGAAAAAAACGCCATCAACCAACAGGATTTGATGGCTTCCAAATCACTGGTAGAAACCTATATTGTCATTTTGAAAAATGACACCGTTGTGAAACAGGTTGGTATGAATCTGGTCAGCAAGTTCGGGGTGTCAGAAATTTCAAAATGCTTTACAGTCAAAAATGGGGTCATTTCTACCGCTGAACTCAAAGATGCAATTTCCATGTCTGCGGACGGCGACACGGAAGTGCTGAAAATTTCTGCACAAACCAAAGATCCGCATGTGTCCGCTGAAATCTGCGACATTTACGCAGAAGTTGCACCAACATTTCTCATCCGCATCATTGGTGCTGGGTCTGTTGAAGTCATCGGCGATGCCGAAGTACCGCAATCCCCATCCGCTCCAGATGTGAAAAAAATTACTATGATGGCAGCTGCAGCAGGATTTGTCCTCTCTGCTGGTGTTGCAGTCTTAATTTACCTGTTGGATCGCACCATTAAGGGCGAAGATGACATTCAGTCTTTCTCCATCTCCTATCTGGGCGAAGTTCCGGAAATGGTGGAAGCTCGCAGCGGAAAACGGAAACGCCGCAAGAAAAAGAACAGCCCTTCCGCATTGCGGAATATGCTGCTCTGTGCAAAAGATATTCCGTTCCCGTGCTCGGAAGCTTACCGCTCCATCCGCACCAACTTGATGTTTACACTGGCTCCACAGGAACATAAAATTGTTGCAGTAACCAGTCCAAATGCTGCGGACGGTAAAAGCTTAACTGCTGCAAATATTGCAATGGCAATGGCGATGATGAACAAAAAAGTGTTGTTCATCGATGCAGACTTGAGAAAACCGGTTCAGCACCAGCGGTTAAAGCTGGAAAACAAGGTCGGTTTATCCGAAGTTCTGGGGCATATGACAACCTGGCAAGTGGCTCGCCATCTTGCACCATTGCCAAACATGGATGTTTTGACAGCTGGTACTTGTCCGCCAAATCCATCTGAACTGCTGGCATCTCCGGCAATGAAAAAGTTGCTTGAAGAAGCCGAACAGCAGTATGATTATATCATCATCGACACACCGCCAGTGAATGTTGTCAGCGATGCGTTGGGGCTTTCCGATTGCATCGGCGGTATCTTAATGGTAGCACGTTACTATGTTACCACGACCAAGGAATTAGAAACCGCTTTGCAGGCAATTTCTGTAACAGGTGCAACTGTATTGGGTCTGGTTCTGACAGAAGTGGACTTCAAGCAAGGCGGCTATTACAAGAAATATTATAAAAAAGGCTCTTATTATACTTATGGAAATGAAAGCAAAAAGAAATCCCATTCTCATTCCACACAGCAATCTAAACCCGTTTCTACCACAACAGATACAGATTCTGATAAACAGTCTGTTTCCTAAGAAGGAGGCAGTCCTATGACAATTGATTTTCACTGCCATATCCTCCCCAAGATGGATGATGGTTCTGATTCTATCAATACTTCCCTCGCAATGCTGCGGGAGGAACACACACAAGGGGTAAATCGTGTGGTTCTGACGCCGCATTTCTACTGTGAAGAGGAATCAATAGAAGTGTTCTTACAGCGACGCAAAAAGGCTTTTTCCGCCTTACAAACCGCTATTTCCGACCAACCGCATACCGACGATATTCCAGAGCTTTGCTTAGGGGCAGAGGTTGCCATGTCCAGTGCATTGGCACAGATGGACTTACAACCGCTCTGCATTTCCGGAACAAATGTCTTGCTGTTGGAGTTACCATATTATCGCCGATTTCGGCTGAAAGATGTTGAAACCATCATCAACCGAAACGATATTCAAGTTGTATTTGCCCATATTGAGCGGTTTTCCCGTTTATGGAATAAAGAAACCTTTGCAGCAGTCATGGAACTGCCCGTCTACAAACAAATTAACTGTAGCTCTCTTTGTCATGCTCGCTGGCGACAGCGGCGGCAGTTGCTCCGCTGGCTTTCAGATGGAGAAGTGCACCTGCTGGGTACAGACGCACACAACCTCACCACTCGCCCTGTAAACTTTCAGGCAGCTGCACAGCTGTTGCAGCGAAAGCAGCGAACAGCAGAGTTAGAAGCCTGCATGGAACTTGCAGAGCAGCTGACAGAAGACGGTGTACAGTAAAACAGGGTGTATCATTTCACTGCTTGAATATGGGGATTTATTTTTCAAGAGGAGGATTGTACGATGCAAACAGAATGGATTTGGGCGGCAAAAGCCAACCAAGCAATTTTAACCGAAAAACGCAGTCAGAAAATCTGGTTGAAACAAGAACTGATTAACAAAAAGCGTGTCTATGCAGTTTTTCAGCGTTCCAGAGATATATTTTTTTCACTCCTTGCAATTATCGTTCTTTCTCCGCTGATGTTGTTAACGGCTCTGCTGATCGTGTTAGATGATCCACATGGCAGCCCGATTTTCTCACAATATCGTGTAGGAAAGAATGGTCGGAAATTTAAACTCTATAAGTTTCGTTCTATGGTCGTTCATGCAGAAGACAATTTGGAAAGCTTGATGCAACAGAACGAAATGGATGGACCAGTGTTCAAAATCAAAAAAGACCCTCGCATTACCCGAATTGGTCACTTTATTCGCAAAACCAGTATTGACGAACTTCCACAGCTTTTCAACATTCTGAAAGGCGAAATGAGCATTGTAGGGCCAAGACCGTCTTTACCAAGAGAGGTTGAGAAGTACACGCCATACCAGATGCAGCGATTGCTCGTCACACCAGGTTTGACCTGCTACTGGCAGATTCAGCCACAGCGAAACAGCCTTTCGTTTGAGGAATGGGTGGCACTGGATATTCAGTACATTCAAGACCGCAGCTATTGGCTGGACTGGAAAATCATTTTCAAAACCGTTGGTGCGGTTCTGACTTGTCAGGGAGAATGATATTCACTTTTGCAAACAATGCAAAATCCCACAGGGAATGCGTTCCTTGTGGGATTTTTTTATACAGTTCTATTCAGTTTTATTTTTTAGGACAACTCTGCAATCATGATTCAAAGGGGGCTGCAACTGCTTTTCCGGCGGCAACGCTTGCCTTTGCATCTAAATAGCGTTGGTTCGTACTGCCCCGAAAACGGCATTCATAGCTTTTCTTATCCGCTTCAAAGCGTCCATCAATTAAAATATCGGTTTCGTTCAGCAATGCCATCCAGTCTTCCCGACCGTCTGCCAGCAGCTGCTCCAGTGTATATCCGGTATATGTCACCAAATTCAACCCCAAATCATGCACCTGTTTCCCCAGTTCCGCCAGTGCTGCCGCCTGACAAAACGGCTCTCCACCGCTGAATGTAACACCGTCCAGTAATGGGTCACTTGCAATCTCTTTCAGCAATACTGCTGCATCTATTAGCTTTCCGCCCTGAAAATCATGGGTCTGCGGATTGTGACAGCCCGGACATCCATGCGGACATCCCTGCACAAAAATGGTATAGCGAATCCCCTCCCCATCAACAATCGAATTTTCTACCGTTCCTGCAATTCGCAGCTGCATCATAAGCCCCTTCCTTTCTCGTTTTTATCCGCAAAAATTCCTGTAAGCAGAACTACTTCCACTTACAGGAATTTTCAATCATACATACGATTTCTATATTCAGCCATTATAAAGCGTGTTTCACACGATCGTGTTCTTCTGCCCGCTTGGCATCGTTAAACCGATCGAGTGTACCAACCAGATAGCCGGTGATTCTCCGAATCCGTTCAAAGCCAACATCACTGCTGTGTTCCGTTCTGCCACACTGCGGGCAGCTGTCGCCGATAATGCCCGTAAAGCCGCAGCAAGGATCACGGTCAACTGGATGGTTCACAGAGCCATAACCAATCCCTGCTTCTTTCATGCAGCGAATGACCTTCTCAAACGCTGCTACGTTCTGGACTGGGTCGCCGTCCATTTCTACATAGCTGATATGTCCGCCGTTTGTAAGGGCGTGATACGGAGCTTCCAGACGAATCTTGTCCACTGCCCGAATCGGATAGTAAACCGGAACATGGAATGAGTTGGTGTAATAATCCCGATCCGTTACGCCCGGAATCACACCATACCGTTCCCGATCCATCCGAACGAATCGACCAGATAACCCTTCTGCTGGCGTTGCCAGAACAGAGAAGTTCAAGCCTGTTTTCTTCGATTCCAAATCGGTACGATCCCGCATCGTCTGAATAATCTTCAAGCCCAATTCCTGTGCTTCTGCACTCTCACCATGATGCTTGCCAATCAATGCCTTCAAGGTTTCTGCCAAGCCAATGAAGCCCACAGAGAGCGTTCCGTGCTTGAGAACTTCTGCAACGGAATCATCTGGCCCAAGCCCCTCAGAATCCAACCAAACGCCCTGTCCCATCAGGAATGGGTAGTTCCGTACTTTCTTCTGGCACTGGATTGCAAACCGATCTGTCAGCTGTTCAATGGTCAAATCCATCATGTTGTCCAGCAGCGTGAAGAATTTATCAATATCCCCATTTGCTTTAATTGCCAGCCGTGGGAGGTTGATTGATGTAAAGCTCAGGTTGCCTCTACCTGTTACAATTTCACGGGTCGGGTCATATTCGTTGCCGATAACTCTGGTACGGCAGCCCATATAGGCAATTTCCGTCCGGTAGTCACCCGGCTTGTAATACTGAAGGTTATACGGTGCATCCAAGAATGCAAAGTTCGGGAATAACCGCTTTGCAGAAACCCGACATGCCAGCTTAAACATATCATAGTTCGGGTCTTCCTTGTTGTAGTTCACGCCTTCTTTTACCTTGAAAATGTGAATCGGGAAAATCGGTGTTTCGCCGTTGCCCAAGCCAGCTTCTTCCGCCAGCAGCACATTTTCAATGACCATTCTGCCTTCCGGTGTGGTATCTGTTCCGTAGTTGATGGAACTAAACGGTGTCTGTGCACCTGCACGGCTGTTCATGGTGTTCAGGTTGTGAATCAGGGCTTCCATTGCCTGATAGGTTGCACGGTTGGTTTCCCGATAAGCATTCTTCTTTGCAAATGCCTGTACGGTTGCAATCTGGTCGGCTGTCAGCCGTTCAGAGAGCTTTTGTGCTTCTGCTTCCTGATAATTGTTGTTATTTGCCAGACAAGGAATCAGACCTGTTTCCTGCTGGATAGCAGCCGCATAGGACTTTACAAATGCCTGTGGTTCTTCGATGTCGGTCAAGAGTTCCAGTGCTCTTGCAACATTCTGCAAGTACCGTTTCCGATAAGTTTTCTTAACGCCGCCAGCCATTGCATAATCAAAGTTCGGGACGCTCTGTCCGCCGTGCTGGTCGTTCTGGTTGGACTGAATTGCGATACAAGCCAAAGCGGAATAGCTGGAAATATCGTTTGGTTCTCTCAGGAAGCCATGTCCAGTCGAAAAGCCATGCTGAAACAGCTGAATTAAGTCAATCTGGCAGCAGGTTGTTGTCAGCGTCAGGAAATCCAAGTCATGAATGTGAATGTCGCCATTCCGGTGAGCCTTAGCGTGTTCCGGCTTCAGAACTCGCATCTCATAGAATTCCTTTGCAGCGGAAGAACCATACTTCAGCATCGTTCCCATTGCAGTATCGCCATCAATGTTGGCATTTTCCCGCTTGATGTCGCTGTCCTTTGCAGAATCAAACGTCAGTTCGTTCATAATCTTCATGAGATTGGATTTGACTTCCCGATCTCTGGTACGCTCATAGCGATATAAAATATATGCCTTTGCAGTTTGGGCGTGTCCACACTCAATCAGTTCTTTTTCTACCAAGTCCTGAATTTCTTCTACGGTCGGTTCTTGACTGCCGTGCAGCTGTTCATACAACGCACAGGTTTTTTCGGCAACATCTCTCGCCATGGCTGCATCTGTTCCGCCAACAGACTGGGCTGCACGAAATACCGCATTTGCAATCTTGTCTAAATCAAACTGCTCTCTTCTGCCGTCACGTTTAATAATATAAGAAATCATAAGTGCGAACGCTCCCCTTTACATATACAAAATATAGTAGAACAGCCTGTAAAGTAACCATGTATCTAGTACTTTACGGCTGCCTATCCAGTATAACGCATTTTTTCAGAATTGTCAATAGGAAAACGAAAAAAGCATTGCTTCTTCGGAATTTAATAGGAAAACAAATCAAAATTTACACCAAGCAGATAGAAAACAAGTCCTATCAACAAACAAGATAAAAAAATGAAGAAAACAACCCGCAGACGAAATCGCAGCTTCGGTTTTGGGTAACGTCCTGTATATTCCGGAAGTCCTTGAGCGGATGATTTTTTCTTTTTCATAGTAATGCCTGCCCTCCTTGTCGATGTTGGATCGAAACACGTTCCTTTCTATTATACGACAAGCCAGCCAAAAAATCAAGGGATTTCTCCAAAGAATCGGAAGAAATTTATTTTTAAACAATGAATGAACTTTTTCGGTTTCCAAATTATTTGGAAAAATACAACAAAAAAGACGCCTCTTCTTCCGAAGAAACGTCTTTCTCTATCGTACACAACTTGTACTGCTTAGTCGCTTACATACGGCAGCAGTGCAACGTGTCTTGCTCTCTTGATTGCTGTGGTCAGCTTCCGCTGATGATATGCACAAGTACCAGTAACTCTTCTCGGCAAAATCTTTGCCCGTTCTGTCATGCACTTTCTCAGCTTTGCGATGTCTTTGTAATCAATGACATCTACTCTGTCTACGCAGAACATGCAGACCTTTTTTCTCGGTCTTTTTCCGCCCATTCTTGGTGCTCTTTCCATGGTCAAATCCTCCTAACTGCGTTTCGCAAGTTTCGTTTTTGTTTTCTGCAATTTTGATTAGAACGGTACTTCTCCGTCGCTGAGGATTTCTTCAAAATCGCTCAGGTCGCCCAATTGGATCGGAACAGAATTGTTCTGCTGCTGCGGAGCCGGAGCTGCTGCTGGCTGCTGTGGAGCTGCCTGCGGTGCAGATGGCTGCTGCTGGTACTGCGGCTGATACTGATAGCCGCTTTGATTGGATGGTGCAGTATAGTTTCCATTTGCCTGTGCAGCGGCTCTGGTTTCCCCGAAGGTCACATTGTCCGCCTGAACTTCCATCGAATAGTGCTTCACACCATTTCCATCGGTATAATCCGAATTTTGCAGTCTACCTTCCACAATGATCATCGAACCCTTATGGAAATACCGACTTACAAATTCCGCCTGCTGCCGCCAGCAAACAACATTGATAAAATCAGCCTGCCGTTCTCCGGTGGACTTTGACGTATATGGTCGGTCGATGGCAACTCGAATTCTGCATACAGCAATGCCGCTTTGTGTCTGCCGGAAATCCGGGTCAGCACACAATCTACCCATCAGAATCACTTTATTCAGCATCCCATTCCATTCCTTTCCTCATATTTTCAAAAAAACCGTTCCTTGTAAAGACGTCTTATTCTGCAACAGTTACCAAGAACCGCAGAACGCCGTCTGTGATGTTCAGGACACGTTCCAGTTCAGCCGGAAAATCCGGTGTTGCTGTGAAGCTATACAGTGCGTAATAGCCGTCCGGTTCATCGTTGATCGGGTATGCGAGCTTCCGCTTGCCCCACTCGTTCACTTCATCCAGTGTGGCTGCTGCTTCGATCTTGCTCTTGAACTTTTCAACCAGTTCCTTTGCAACTTCTTCACCCTTTGCCAGGCTGTAAACAGCCATCAGCTCATACTTTGCATTCAACTTTGCCACGTTAAAAACACCTCCTTCTGGATTTCGCCTGCAATTGTGCAAGCAAGGATAACATATCCATTATAGCAAACTCTGCTCGACTTGTCAAGCATTTTTCTGGTTTTTTCGGAATTTTTTTTACAAAATTCCTGACCTTAAAACGCCATGCTGATACCCAGCAGGAACAGAGCCGTTACAAGAACGGTCACCGCATACTGTGCCAAAATGGCAATCAGAACGAACCAGTAATTTGTTCCGCCTGCCATTCGCAGCCGGTCTTTGGTCATGCCTTCGGGCAGCCCCTCCGCTCGGATTCTGTGCACTTTTCGCAAAACAAACCGATAATAAATATAATTAGAAAAGGCAAACAACAATACCCGTACTGCAAAACTCAGATACATACAAATAACATACATCGTATGTAAAGCAGTTTCATATGGCAGCAATGCCGTACAGAATGATTGAATCTGTTCTGTCATCACTTGCAGGAAATTGTTGTACATGCCGCCCATACCGCCCATGCTATCCATGCTTTGCTGCATGCTGTGCAGCTGGCTCAAAATCGAATCATTGTTGGTGACAAACGAATACAGTTCTGACGGCAAATCTAACAACAGCAACACACTGATAATCAGAAATGTCATGCCCCACATTTTCCGGCTGGCAAAATACAGTTGCGGAAACACCGCACTGACTAAATTCATGGTGAGTTTCGAGCCAGTTTCTCGGAACTTCTTAAACGCCGGAACATAATAAATAGTATTCGTCCGCACAAAATTTGCAAGGTCTTCCAGCCGTTCTCCTTCGTAGTCCTCATTCGGGTCTAATCCGCAGCAAATATCCTGTGCACTTTGCTGCCACGTCTGCTGGTTTTGCTGTGCTGTTTGCTGCTGTCCGTTCTCCTCTAAAATCATGCCGCAATGTCCGCAGAATGCCTGATGCACAGGATTTTCCGTTCCGCAGCGAGGGCAGCGGCGTGTTTCCGGTGCTGCCTCCGGTTCTGGCAATGGAATTTCGACCGGCTTCCAGCTTCCGCCGTTTTCGTGCAGATGCACATTGATGCAGTGCCCGTAATGCTGCCAGCAAGCCCGATGGTAAGGCGTTCCGCATTCTGGGCAAACAACAACATCATCCTCCGGTTCGAATGGCTTTTGGCATACAAAACAGGATTGTCCGGTATAATCAGCCATAAAGCAATGCACTTCCTTTCCAATTCTGTTTCCACAGAATTTGATCGTGATTCCCCGTTTTTATTTCTGACTGGAAGATTTCAGCTTTTTCCACCGGAACACAAATACCCCTGTTGCTGTTCCAGCGGTTACAAGCGTGAATACAATCACAGCAGTTACCAAATCTTTTGTGCTGAACTTGGAAGATTCCGTTTCTGTTTCTGCTTCTGTTGTCACTTGTGTGGTCGGTTCGGTGGTGTCGTCTGCTGCTGCCGCTGGCAGTCCCCAGCAGCCCAGCCCGAGGATGCCGGCACAAAGCCACGCTAACATTCGTTGTTTCATTGTTATTCCTCCGCTTCTCTTTTCCAGCCCTTGAAAATCTTGCAAGTATAGTATAAAGAATACCGCACCAGATAAAACGTCCAGTGCGGTATCCTGTTTTCGCTTGCGTCTAATTACTTCTCTGCATTCGGGGTGGTATATGGTGCAATATGATGTGCCAGATATTCCGAATGGGTTTCATTCTTCTGAATCCGAACATTGTTATAAACATCCATACCTGTTCCGGCAGGAATCAGCTTACCAATGATAACATTTTCCTTCAAGCCATACAGCATATCGCTCTTACCACGGATTGCCGCATCGGTCAAAGCCTTTGTGGTTTCCTGGAAGGATGCTGCCGACAGGAAGCTGTCAGAGCTGGAGGATGCCTTGGTAATACCCTGCAGTACTGGTGCAGTGGTAACCAGTTCTACATCTGGTTCACCATTTGCCATCCGTTCCCGCAGTTCTTCGTTAATGGTTTCTACCTTCCGCTTATCAATCAGCGTGCCCGGCAGTAAGTAGCTACTGCCAGATTCTTCAATCTTAACCTTCCGCAACATCTGGCGTACGATAACTTCGATGTGCTTATCGTTGATATCAACACCTTGCAGACGGTAAACCTTCTGCACTTCGCTGATGATGTAATCCTGTACTGCATGAACGCCTAAAACTGCCAGAATATCGCCCGGGAAGATGTTACCTTCGGTCAGACGTGTACCCTTTTCGATTTCTTCGCCTTCCTTTACCCGAATCTTCAGGTTGTAGTGAATTGGATAAGATTCCGATTCGCCAGTAGTCTGGTTGGTAACGAAAATGGTTCTTGCAGTCTTGATTTCTTCAATGTGCACCTTACCGGACAGACGAGCCAAAATGGCTGCATTCTTCGGATGACGGCTTTCAAACAATTCTTCGACACGTGGCAAACCTTGTGTGATGTCTTCTGCCGATGCGATACCACCAGTATGGAATGTACGCATTGTCAGCTGTGTACCCGGTTCACCGATGGACTGTGCAGCGATAACGCCGACCGATTCACCCACGCAAACCAGATTGCCGTTTGCCAAGTTTGCACCGTAGCACTTTGCACAAACACCCTGCTTTGCATGGCAAGTCAGGACGGAACGAATCGAAATCCGTTCAATGCCAGCTTCGGTAATCTTCTTTGCATCACTTTCTGTGAGCATTTTATTCTTAGAAATCAGCAGTTCGCCGGTTTCCGGATCTCTCAGGTCTTCTACCAGATAACGACCTGCCAGACGTTCGCCGAGCGGTTCAATCATTTCATTGCCGTTGCTGATTTCGTAAACTTCCAGACCTTCATTTGTGCCGCAATCCTGTTCCCGGATGATGACATCCTGCGAAACGTCTACCAGACGACGAGTCAGGTAACCAGAGTCGGCGGTACGCAATGCGGTATCTGCCAAGCCCTTTCTTGCACCTCGAGAGGAGATGAAGTATTCCAAGATGTTCAGACCTTCTCGGTAGTTGGAACGAATCGGCATTTCGATGGTCGCACCGGATGTATTGGCAATCAAGCCACGCATGCCGGCAAGCTGACGAATCTGGCTGATACTACCACGGGCACCGGAGTCCGCCATCATGAAGATTGGGTTGTAACGATCCAAACCGTTTTGCAGAGCGGTGGTAACGTCATTGGTTGCACCGTTCCAGATTTCGATAAACCGCTTGGACTTTTCTGCTGCGGAAATATAACCATATGCATATTCGTTGTTGATTTCTGCAACTTCTGCATCGGCTGCTGCAATGATGTCCTTCTTTTCCTTTGGAATGATGGCATCGCAAACCGCAACGGTAATGGCAGCCTTTGTAGAATACTTAAAGCCAGTTGCCTTGATCTTATCCAGCACTTCGGAAGTGGTCGTTGTGCCATGAATCTTAATGCAACGGTCGATAATCTGACCCAGCTGCTTCTTGCCAACCAAGAACGCAATTTCCAGATCAAACTGATGCTTGGAATCTGTACGGTCTACATAGCCCAGATTCTGCGGAATGTTTTCGTTAAAGATCAGACGGCCAACGGTACAATCAATAATCTGAGAAACCCGCTTATCACCAATATCTCTGGTAATCCGTACTTTAATCTTTGCGTGAATGGAAACATCGCCTTCATTGTAAGCCATGAGGGCTTCGTTGACATCCCGGAAAATCTTGCCTTCGCCCTTTTCGCCGTCCTTTTCCATGGTCAGGTAATACGAACCCAAAACCATATCCTGTGTCGGAACCGCAACCGGACGACCGTCAGACGGCTTCAACAAGTTGTTTGCAGCCAGCATCAGGAATCTTGCTTCTGCCTGTGCTTCTGCGGACAGCGGCAGATGGACTGCCATTTGGTCGCCGTCGAAGTCTGCGTTAAATGCAGAGCATACCAACGGGTGCAGCTTCAGAGCACGACCTTCTACCAGTACCGGTTCAAATGCCTGAATACCCAGACGGTGCAGGGTGGGGGCACGGTTCAGCAGAACCGGATGACCCTTGATGACATTTTCCAGTGCATCCCAAACTTCCGGAGAAGTCCGGTCTACCATCTTTCTGGCACTCTTAATATTTGCAATGACCTTGGTATCTACCAACCGCTTCAAAACGAACGGCTTAAACAGTTCCAATGCCATTTCCTTCGGCAAACCGCACTGATACATCCGCAGTTCCGGACCAACGACGATAACAGAACGACCGGAGTAGTCAACACGCTTACCGAGCAAGTTCTGACGGAATCGACCCTGCTTGCCCTTCAGCATATCAGACAGGGATTTCAGTGCACGGTTATTCGGACCCGTAACAGGTCTGCCGTGTCTGCCGTTGTCAATCAAAGCATCGACTGCTTCTTGCAGCATCCGCTTTTCGTTCCGGACAATGATGTCCGGTGCATCCAGTTCCAGCATCCGCTGCAACCGATTGTTCCGGTTGATGACACGGCGGTACAAATCATTCAGGTCGGAGGTTGCGTACCGTCCGCCATCCAGCATAACCATCGGACGAATGTCCGGCGGAATAACCGGAATAACGTCCAGAATCATCCATTCCGGACGGTTGCCGGACTGCCGGAAGGCTTCCACGATTTCCAGCCGCTTCAGCAGCTTCAACCGCTTCTGACCGGAATTCAGTCCAACCAGTTCTTCTTTTAATTCTTTGGAAAGTTCTTCCAAATCAATTTCACAGAGCAGCTTCTTAATGGCTTCTGCACCCATTGCTGCTTCAAATTCATCGCCGTACTTTTCCCGATAATTCAGATATTCCTTTTCGGTCAGGAGCTGCTTCTTAAACAGCTCCGTATTGCCCGGGTTCAGTACGATATATTTTGTGAAGTAGAGCACTTCTTCCAGTCTTTTCTGGGAGATTTCCAGCATCTGACCGATTCTGGACGGTGTTCCCTTAAAGTACCAGATATGAGAAACCGGAGCAGCCAGTTCAATATGACCCATCCGTTCCCGGCGAACCTTTGCACGGGTTACTTCTACGCCGCAGCGGTCGCAGACTTTGCCCTTAAAACGAATCTTCTTGAACTTTCCGCAGTGACATTCCCAGTCCTTGGTTGGCCCAAAAATCCGTTCGCAGAACAAACCATCCCGTTCCGGCTTCTGTGTCCGGTAATTGATGGTTTCCGGGCGTGTTACCGCACCATAAGACCATTCCCGAATCCGTTCCGGTGAAGCAAGTCCAATTTTTATGGATTCAAATGTATTAAATTCCAAATTCGTACCCTCCTGTATTCTATCACGAGATTTTCATACATGGTAACTTGTTACATTTCGTCATCGTCAAACGGATAATCATCTACATCATCCGGATAATCGTCTTCGTCTGTATCGTCAATATCCTCAAATGGAACATCCTCTGCATCCGGATCTCCATTTGCAATGGTCTTATCATCATCATAACCCATGCCGGCATCTTCCATATCCTTGGACATGCCTTCATAGTTTGCAGTATCGGTGATGTCGTCATCACTTTCATACGAAACAACCTGTGCGGTAACATCGTCATCGAAGTTCGACCGCAGGTCGATTTCATTCTGTTCGCTATCCAATACCTTGACATCCAGACCCAGTGACTGCAATTCCTTGATCAGAACCTTGAAGGATTCCGGAATACCCGGCTTCGGCACGTTCTGACCCTTGACAATTGCTTCATAGGTTTCTACACGTCCAACAGTATCGTCAGACTTTACTGTCAGGATTTCTTGCAGGGTGTAAGCTGCACCGTATGCTTCCAGTGCCCAAACTTCCATTTCCCCGAATCTCTGACCGCCGAACTGTGCCTTACCACCTAACGGCTGCTGCGTAACCAGAGAGTACGGACCAACAGAACGAGCGTGAATCTTTTCGTCTACCAAGTGGTGGAGTTTCAGGTAGTGCATGTAACCAACGGTTACACGGTTATCAAACTTTTCACCAGTTCTGCCATCATACAGTGTGAACTTACCGTCTTCGCAGAATTCCAGTGCCTTCGGGTTGATGACCTTCTGCATTGGCTTCAGGTCGAACGGATCATTCCGATGCGGTGCGTTCCGGCGATTTGCTTCCCGGAAGCATTCCCGAATGTCATCTTCGTGTGCACCGTCAAAGACAGGTGTCATCACGTGCCAGCCCAGAGCCTTGGCAGCCATACCCAGATGCACTTCCAATACCTGACCGATGTTCATACGAGAAGGTACGCCCAACGGATTCAGAACGATATCCAGCGGTGTGCCATCCGGCAGGAACGGCATATCTTCTTCCGGCAAAATGCGGGAAACGACACCCTTGTTACCGTGACGGCCTGCCATTTTATCGCCGACGGAAATTTTCCGCTTCTGAGCGATATAGCAGCGAACCAATTTATTGACACCAGCCGACAATTCATCACAATTCTCTCTGGTGAAGACTTTTACATCAATGATAATACCCGATTCTCCGTGCGGCACTTTCAAGGAATTATCCCGCACTTCCCGTGCTTTTTCACCGAAAATTGCACGCAGCAGGCGTTCTTCTGCGGTCAGTTCGGTTTCGCCCTTCGGGGTAACCTTACCAACCAGAATATCACCAGCGTGTACTTCTGCACCAATCCGAATGATACCATTTTCATCCAAATCCTTCAGTGCATCGTCACCGACGTTCGGAATATCTCTGGTAATTTCTTCTGGGCCTAACTTGGTATCTCTGCATTCGATTTCATATTCTTCAATGTGAACGGAAGTGAAGACATCTTCCCGTACCAACCGTTCATTCAGCAGAACCGCATCTTCGTAGTTGTAACCTTCCCAAGTCATGAAGCCGATGAGGGCATTCTTACCCAGAGAGATTTCACCATCGGAAGTAGACGGGCCATCTGCCAGAACCTGTCCCTTTGTAACGTGTTCGCCAGCGTCTACAATCGGTCTTTGGTTAATGCAAGTACCCTGGTTGGAACGCTTGAACTTTTCGAGCTTAAAGGTCTGTTCCTTGTGAGTTTCATCCGACAGCAAAGTAATGGTGTCTGCGGAAACTGCCGTAATCACACCATCACACGGTGCAAGCACACAAACGCCAGAGTCTACAGCTGCCTTGTATTCCATACCGGTTCCGACAAACGGCCGTTCGGTCTTGAGCAGCGGTACTGCCTGTCTCTGCATGTTAGAGCCCATCAACGCACGGTTTGCGTCATCGTTTTCCAAGAACGGAATCATAGAAGTTGCAACAGAAACTACCATCTTCGGGGAAACATCCATGAAGTCAATGCGGTCTTGCTCCACTTCCAGAATCTGTTCCCGATAACGAGCCGCAACCTTGCGATTTGCAAAGTGTCCATCTTCGGTCAGCGGTTCGTTTGCCTGTGCAACAATGTAATTATCTTCTACATCAGCGGTCATATAGACAACTTCGTCTGTTACAACGCCAGTTGCCTTGTCTACTCGCCGATACGGAGCTTCAATAAAGCCATATTCGTTGATTCTTGCGAATGTTGCCAGATAAGAAATCAAACCGATGTTCGGACCTTCTGGCGTTTCAATCGGGCACATTCTTCCGTAATGGCTATAATGTACGTCACGAACTTCAAATCCTGCACGATCTCTGGACAAACCGCCCGGACCCAATGCAGACAGACGACGCTTATGGGTCAATTCTGCCAGCGGGTTGTTCTGATCCATGAACTGCGACAGCGGAGAAGAACCAAAGAATTCTTTAATTGCAGCCGTAATTGGACGGATATTGACCAAACTCTGTGGTGTGATCACGTCCATATCCTGTGCCTGAATGTTCATCCGTTCCCGAATGACCCGTTCCATTCTGGTGAAACCAATCCGGAACTGGTTCTGCAGCAGTTCGCCAACAGAACGGATTCGGCGGTTGCCCAAGTGGTCGATGTCGTCCACCGTACCAACGCCTTCGCAGAGGTTCAGGAAATAGCTGATAGTTGCATAGATGTCGTCCAGAATAATATGCTTCGGAACGAGTTCATCCAACCGCTTCTTTACCTGTTCTTCTACTTCTTCCGGTGTGGAGGAGCTTTCGAGAATTTCTCTCAGAACAGAGAACGAAACCTTTTCGTTAATTTCATATTTGCTGATGTCAAACTGTACATACGGCTGCAGGTCAACCATGCCGTTACCGATGACCTTAACTTCCCGCTGTACAAACCGGATAGCATTTTCTCCGGCTTCGGTGACATAATATTCTTTACATTCTACTGTCAGGAATGCAGCCTTTACGCCGGCTTCCTGAATCTGTTCTGCCTGTTCGTAAGTCAGAGTCGTTCCTGCATCAAACAGCAGTTCACCCGTCATTTCGTTGATGACCGGACGGGACAGGGTATGTCCAGCCAGACGGCTTGCAATGCCCAGCTTCTTATTATACTTATACCGACCAAACCGGCACAAATCATACCGCTTTGCATCGAAGAACAGATTGTTCAAGTGGGTCAGGGAGCTTTCCACCGTCGGCGGTTCGCCCGGACGCAGCTTCTTATAAACATCCAGCAATGCATCTTCGGTATTCTTGGTGCTGTCCTTTTGCAGAATGGTCTGCCGCAGACGTTCATCATCCCCGAACATCTCATAGATTTCTTCGTCTGTTCCGATACCGATTGCACGGATAAAGGTTGTCAGTGCAATTTTCCGGTTCTTATCAATCCGGACATAGATGACATCGTTGGAATCCATTTCATATTCCAGCCATGCACCACGGTTCGGAATGACAGTGGTCTTAAACAAATCCTTACCGGTGCGGTCTTTTTCAGAAGCGTAATAAACGCCCGGAGAACGAACCAACTGCGAAACGATGACACGTTCTGCACCATTGATGACAAACGTGCCGCTTTCGGTCATGAGCGGGAAGTCGCCCATATAGATTTCGCTTTCCTTGACCTCGCCGGTTTCCTTATTCCAGAGGGTCGCCGTCACACGCAGTGCGGCAGCATAAGTTGCATCCTGCTCCTTGCATTCTGCAATGGTATACTTCGGCTTTTCATCAATCCGGTAATCAATAAAGTTCAGAACCAGATTGCCGTTGTAGTCTGTGATAGAAGAAACGTCCCGGAAGACTTCCTTTAAGCCTTCCTCCCGAAACCAGCGGTACGAATTTTTCTGTACTTCAATCAGGTTCGGCATTTCCAGCACTTCGTTGATTTTCCCGAAGTTCATTCTGACATTTTTTCCACACTGCTTTGGCGTCACATTCACCATAGGCGAAAAAACCTCCTTCGTTATAATCGAAAAAATTAGCACCTGCAAGCAGAAATGAAAAATCGTTCGTATTTTTCGACTTTCTCTTGACAGGCGGGAAAGGATGTGGTATACTATTAGTTTTTGCGTACGTCATCACTATGACACTACGATACATTTTACTATTTTATAATATTCAAGGCGGTTTGTCAAGCAAATCTGTTTTTATTTTACATTTTTTTAAAAATATTTTTAGATTCGCCGTGCAGATTCAAAAAATCCGCAGTCCATTTCACCGTTTTCTGATGCTATTGCAGGATTTTCATAAAAAAATTCTATCCCACTTTTCAAAAAAAATTTTTTAAACCCCTTGACAAATCGAGAAAAAATAGTGTACTATGTTGATAGTTCACTAATTCACGCAACTACAAAAAGCCGTGTATTCTTCTGAAAGGGGGCATTTTGGATGGAGTTTCAAAACAACTACCCCATCTACCTGCAAATTGCAGATGACATCAAACGGCGGATCGTCATCGGTGAGCTGCATCCCGGTGACAAGCTGCCCTCCAACACCGATTTGGCGGTTGCTTATACCGTCAACCCCAATACGGTACAGCGAATTTACCGACAACTGGAAGTGGAAGGCATCACTTTCACTCGCCGAGGCGTGGGGACGTTCCTGAGCGAAGACCCCGAACTTGCGGAACGGTTACGCAGTACCATCTTGGAACAGGAAGTGACTGCTTTCCTGAAAAAAATGCAGCAATACCATTTTTCAAAGGCTGCACTCTTTACAGCCATGGAACAGCAGTTGGAACAAGCGGAAAAAAAGGAAGAAACAGAAACAACAGACAAAAACTAAACCAAAAGGAGCAAAGGGATTATGTTAACATTTGAACATGTCAGAAAAAATTATGACAGCAAACGAGTGCTGGATGATTGCAGCATTTCGTTTGCACCAGGGAAAGTGTATGCCCTCGTGGGGCCAAACGGCACCGGCAAAAGTACCTTGATGAAAGCAGCTGCCGGTCTGGTAAAAATCAACGGCGGCACGCTCACCTACAAGGGGCAGCCAATCGGAACAGAGAGCAAAAAACACATTGCTTACATGTCCACCGAACCATTCTATTATGACTATATGCGGATTCGGGATGTCAAGGCATTTCACAAGGATTTCTTTGCCGACTTTGACGCAGACTTATTCGACCGCCTGCTCACATTTATGGAGCTAACACCGGATTTGAAGATACGGGCGTTGTCCTCCGGTATGGCTGCGAAGCTGAAAATTGCAGTGACGCTCTCCAGACGAGCAGAAGTCATCATGCTGGATGAACCGCTGAATGGCATCGACCTCATCGGACGGGATCAAATCATCCACACCATCATTCAGGCAACCGGAAACGGTGCAACTTTCATCATCTCCAGCCACTTGTTCGATGAATTAGAGCCAATTGTAGACAATGTTGTCATGATGAAAGGCGGCAAGGTCATCTTGGAAGGCGAACTGGAGGCCATCCGTGCGGAACACGGCAAATCCATCTCAGACTTGTATCGGGAAATTTATGCGGACACTGCCGTGCCACAGTTTTAAACAAAAAAATAGAACCATCATTCCACAACGCTTACAAAAATAAGGAGGATTTTCCATTATGGGAAACGTATTGAAATATGAAATCAAAAAATCCAGATTTATGATGCTGATTGTTGGCATCATCATCGGCGGTCTGGAACTGGCGTACTTAATCGGCTTTTTTGGTGTTAAAACAGCACAAAATGAAAAAATTCAAGATATTTTCAGCAGCATCTGGATTTTCTCTATTGTTCTGCTCGTGATTGCTGCCTGCTGTTCCATGCTGGTCGGTGTATTATACAGTGTCTTACTTTACAACAGTGACATCCGGAAGAAATCCGGTTACATGTTATTTTTAACCCCAACCCCTACTTGGCAGTGGATTCTTGCAAAAATCCTGATGGGTGTCCTTGCAACTGCTGTTCTGGTAATTGCCTTTGCCATTTTAGGGATTGCAGATATTCTGCTGTTCATTCCAGAATTGGATGACACTTCCTTCATCGGGCAACTTCTGATTCCACTGCGGAATATGATTTTCGACAATGTTGGTTCTGTTTCCCTGTTCCTGTTGAACCTGATTTTACAGATTGTTGTCATGATTACCACCATTTATCTGGCGATTGCCATGTCTAAAACCTTATTGGGCAACAAGAAAATCGGCAGCTTTGTAGCATTCGTTTTCTGGATTGCATTGGAAATTTTACAGTCTGCCATCAGCAGTTTGTTTGCACTGTTATCCAATGGGTTGTTCTCCATCAGCATTAACATGAGCGAAGACGGTTTGGTCTATAATTTAGACACGGCGATTCCGTATCTGCTGGCAGCAATGGCATTGAATCTTATCTTTGCTGGCGTTTGCTATGGTGTGACCACTTACCTGACCGATAAGAAAATGAGCGTTTAAAATATCTCGTTTTCTGCAAATTCATACAGAAATGGAAAATCCCCTTGCTCTCCAAAAGCAGGGGGATTTTTATTTGATTCTTAGAAAAAACTTATGCGTACGGTTCGGCAAAATCGCTTCGCTTTTTGCCTTTGTGCTGTTCGCCGGTGGTTGCGTTGTCCGAATTACCTATGAATCTTTTTTAGATTCCAGTTTACAGGAATTTTTTATGTTTCTAGAATGGCGAACAGCATTTGTTTACTTCTCTTAGATCTTCAAACTGTCTAATCAATACCTTCGTTAAGGAGGGCAGCTTGCCCTCCTTAACAATCCCTCTCCGCCGAGCTGAGCCAGCTCGACCGCAGTTCGCCTACGGCGGAAATTAATTGCTTTCTTCTGCAGCTTTTCGCAACAGTGCAATTTCTGCTGCATATCCAGCATCATCGTTCGGTGTTTCCAGAATAAACGGCAACTGTTTCAAAACTGGATGCCGAACAACCGCTTTCAAGGCTTCCAATCCAATATAACCTTGTCCAATTTTCTGATGACGGTCTTTGTGTGCTCCCAATGGGTTCATACTGTCGTTTAAGTGTACCGCATACAGACGATGCAAGCCAATTGTCTTGTCGAACTCTTCCAATACGGCTTCCAGATTTCCGGCAATATCATAACCACCATCCCAGATATGACAGGTATCCAGACACACACCCATTTTTTCTTGTAAGTGTACTCTATCTAAAATTGCCCGCAGTTCTGAAAAGTTTCTGCCGACTTCACTGCCCTTTCCTGCCATTGTTTCCAGCAAAACGGTCGTGGTCTGCTCCGGAAATAGCACTTCGTTCAGCGTTTCTGCAATCTGTGCAATTCCCACTTCTGCACCCTGTTTCACATGGCTGCCGGGATGAAAATTATAATACTGATTTGGCGTGTATTCCATCCGCTGCAAGTCATCTGCCAGCATATCTTTCCCAAACTGCCGAATGCTGGGGTCAGCGGAACACAAATTCATGGTATACGGTGCGTGTGCAACGAGATGTTGCAGGTCATGTTCTGCTGCATATGCTAAAAATGCAGCAACGTCTTCTTTCTGAATCGGCTTTGCTTTTCCGCCCCGTGGATTTCGGGTAAAAAATGCAAAGGTCGTTGCTCCCAAGGCAACTGCATGTTTTCCCATCTCCAGATAGCCCTTTGATGATGGCAAGTGGCATCCAATTCGCAGCATATTTATTCCCCCTGTTCAGTTGTTTGTTCTGTGGTTTCCGGTGTTTCAGATACAGGCTTGTCTGCTGGCGGTTCAGTGTTGTCCAAGTCCGTCATAATCTCTTCCAGTACCTTTTTCGCATACACATAGTATTCCTGCATCACCGCTTCGCTCTTATAACCCTCTGTCGGCTTCCGCAAGCTCAGGCATAAATCCCGATCCAGTCGCCCTTCTGAATAGCCAATTTTCTGTGCAAAATCTGTATACCGCAGATAATACCCATATTCTCGCACATGAGAATCCTCCGGATACAGCTGCTCTAAATTCACCAGCGTATCTTCTGCGGAAATATAGTCATTCGCCTTTGCATCCGTCAGGAGCATGACACCTTCCGGCATCTGCATTTGCGTCGAAAGTTTGGTGGCGTTGGCAGTATAATAGTCCATATCGTCAATGTCATCCGACACGGGAATACAATAAATGCTAACAGTGACTTTTCCATCTCCGTTTTCATCATCTACGAACTGCTCTAGATAGGTTTGCAGTTCTGCGGATTTCTTTTGCAATTCGTCATTATCCGTCAAGACCATTAAAACGAAATCCGGCTTGACTTTGGTCAGCTGGTCATATGCCAGATAGCCGAAAAGCAATACCAATACAATGGTAATTCCCAGCCACCATTTATTATGGTAAAAAAAGTTGGAAATTCGCTTGCCGAGCGGCATTTTTTTCTTTTCGGGATGTTCTTCTGCAATCCGGTCGCTTTCGGTAATCACACCCTGTTTCAGGCGAATCAGTTCAATGCGGTCTTGCTGAATTTTTTTCTCATAGGCTTCTTTTTCTCGTTTTTCCTGCTCTGCAAGCTGTGCCTGCATCGCAGCTTCACGAGCTTCTTCCTGCTGCTGTTCTTTCGCATCAATCTCCCGCATGGTTTCGAGGAAACTTTTTCCCTTTTCTTTTTTCTTCTTTCCGGTGGGAGCAGCGGTTTCCTGCTCTGACGTTGTTTGTTTCGGGGTTTCTTCTGCCATAAAAGACTCCTTTTTCCTGTAATGATTCATTCTCATCTCATATAAGCACAAAGGGGTGTCCCGTTTTCCGATGACACCCCTTCTGTTTTTCTGCATCTTTCTTTTTTGCAGCTTATGCTTCGGTCGTTTCCGCTACTTCGTCTGCATCTTCTTCCGATTCCTGTCCATTCTTCGGCAATGGCCGCATGGTTGGGAACAGCAGAACGTCCCGAATGGAAGCACTGTCGGTCAACAGCATTACCAGACGGTCTAAACCTAAGCCCAGACCACCCGTTGGCGGCAGACCATATTCCAATGCATTTACGAAATCTTCGTCTACTTCCCCAGTCATATCGCCCAGTTCCCGTCTTGCAGCAACCTGTGCTTCAAACCGCTGCTTCTGGTCAATCGGGTCATTCAATTCAGAGAATGCATTGCCCATTTCTCTTGCATAGATGAAGTATTCAAACCGTTCTGTAAATGCCGGTTCGCTTGGCTTCCGCTTTGCCAGCGGTGAATTTTCAACCGGATAATCATAAATAATGGTCGGCTGAATCAGGTTTTCTTCTACGAATGCATCAAAGAATGCAATCAAGACATGACCCTTGGTTGCGTGTTCGCCTTCTTCGACTTCCACGCCCTTTTCCTTGGCACAAGCTCTTGCAGCTTCGTCGCTTTCCCATTCGTAGTAATCGACACCAGCATATTTCTTAACTGCTTCAACCATGGTCAACCGTTCCCACGGTTCGCCCAGTGCGATTTCAACGCCCTGATACAGAATATGGTCACTGCCGCAAATGGTCTTTGCCAGTGTCCGGTACATATCTTCGATCAAGTCCATCATACCCTTATAATCGGTATATGCCTGATACATTTCAATGGATGTAAATTCCGGATTGTGAGATGGATCCATGCCCTCGTTCCGGAAGATTCTGCCGACTTCATAAACCCGTTCAAATCCGCCGACAATCAGCTTTTTCAGATTCAGTTCGGTTTCAATCCGCAGGAACATATCCATATCCAGTGTATTGTGATGGGTCACAAACGGTCTTGCCGCAGCGGCGATCTGCAATGGCAGCAGAACCGGTGTTTCTACTTCTACATAGCCGATATTGTCCAGATAATTCCGGATTTCCCGCAGAATCTTGCTTCTGGTCACAAACGTGTTCTTGACTTCCGGATTAACAATCAAGTCCAGATACCGCTTCCGGTAACGGGTATCCTGATCCTTCAGACCGTGCCACTTTTCCGGCAACTGCAACAGTGCCTTGGAGAGCAACGTAATTTCCTGTGCATGAATGGAAATTTCGCCCTTCTTTGTCCGGAACACAAAGCCCTTGACACCGACAATATCACCGATGTCCCACTTCTTAAATTCCTTGAATGCTTCCTTACCGCCGATGTCGTTCATCCGAACATAGACCTGAATCCGGTCAGAACCGTCCCGTACATCAATGAAGTTTGCACGTCCCATATCTCTCCAGCTCATGATTCTGCCGGCGATGGAAACAATTTGTTCCTTGAGCGGTTCTAAGCTTGCCTGAAAAGCTTCCTCGTCCCCGTTTGCAGCTTCTTTCAGACGGGCTTCGGTTGCTTCATAGTCTGCCTTGAGGTCTGCTGCGTGTGCAGTGACATCATACTTTGTAATGGTGAATGGATCGTTGCCAGCTGCCTGTAATTCAGCCAGCTTGTCCATCCGAATCTTCTTTAAAATGTTAATATCCTGTTCGGTTTCCGCTGCTGCGTTCTGCTGCGGATTCTGCTGTTGTGCCATGTAAGATCCTCCACTTTTAAATTACCGACAACTTACTTGCCGATTTCCAGCACCTCAAAGAGCAATGTGCCAACTGGTGCAAATACCTGAAATGTTTCGCCGACCTTTTTCTTGAGGGCAGCTTTTCCAATCGGAGAGTCGTCCGAAATCTTATGTTCTGCAAAATTTGCTTCGTTGCTGCTGACAATCTGCCAGGTTTCCACTTTTCCGCTCTGGAAGTTTTTCAGCTTGATGGTAGAACCCAGACCAACTTCATCCAAGGAAATGCTGTCATCGTCTACGACTTCGCAGTTATCCAAGGTATACTGGATTTCCTTGATCTGTGCTTCGAGAATTGCCTGTTCGTTCTTCGCTTCATCATATTCTGCGTTTTCAGAAAGGTCGCCCTGTGCACGAGCTTCTTTCAGTTTCTGTGCCATTTCCGCACGTTTTACGCCAACCAGATAATCCAGTTCTTCTTTCAGTTTGTCATAACCGCTTTTTGAAATCTGTTTCATTGCCATACTGCATGACTCCTTTTATTCCTGATAATAGTTCTCATTCCCATTCGCCGATTCCTACGGGAATCTGCGAAAAATACAACCTTTATTATACTGTATTTCTGTTGAATTGTCAAGGGCTGGTGTGGGCGTTTGAAAAAGCATCTGCTTTCGTTCTTGGGAAGACTGTCTGCATCTAATTGCTTGACAAGACATCCGATTTGTGCTATATTTTTCATGATTTCCAATTCTGATGAAAGGAGCATTCTTCATGCATTTCTTTTCCCACAAAAAGCCCATCCTACCGCTGCCGGACGGCTGCACGCCGGAACAAATCCAAATCGAATCCAGCATTTGCACCGGCGAAACCACCATTGGTTTTTACGATGCTGCCGAAAAGAAATTACGATATGCGGAACTGGTAAAAACACCAGCAGACATTGCCGCTTTCTATGCACGATATGGGCTCACACCGCCTGCCCACTCGTAAGAAAAAGACTGCCGCTGTTCATTCCCTGCGACAGTCTTTTTCTATTTCGATGTTTCTGTATGTTCAGAACTTATTTCTGTAACGTTCCGCTGGACAGAGCTTTCAGATAAGCATTGATAAAGCCATCCAAATCGCCATCCATAACCGCTTGAATGTTTCCGTTTTCAAAGCTGGTACGGTGGTCTTTTGCCAGTGTATACGGCATGAATACATAAGACCGAATCTGTGCGCCCCATGCAATTTCTTTCTGTACGCCCTTGATGTCGGCGATTTTATCGAGGTGTTCCCGTTCCTTGATTTCCACCAACTTGGACTTCAACATCTTCATTGCATATTCCTTGTTCTGGAACTGGCTTCTCTGTGTCTGGCAGGCAACAACAATGCCCGTCGGCAAGTGGGTCAACCGAACCGCAGAACTAGTCTTGTTGATGTGCTGACCGCCTGCACCGCTGGAACGGAATACGTCCATCTTAATATCTTCCGGACGAATGTCTACTTCCATATTGTCATCAATTTCCGGCATGACTTCCACTGCAGAGAACGAAGTGTGCCGTCTGCCGGAGGCATCGAACGGAGATACCCGAACCAGACGATGCACGCCCGATTCTGACTTCAGGAATCCATAGGCATTTTCGCCCTCAATCAAAATGGAGGCACTCTTCAAGCCGGCTTCATCGCCATCCAGATAATCCAGTGTCGTTACCTTGAAATGATGCCGTTCTGCCCAGCGGTTATACATCCGGTAGAGCATTTCTGCCCAGTCCTGTGCTTCTGTTCCGCCTGCTCCGGCGTGGAACGTCAAAATCGCATTGGAGTGGTCATATTCTCCGGTGAGCAGAGATGCCAGTTTCATTTCTTCCAGCTTCTTAATAAAAGCGTCGCATTCTGCATTCATATCCGGTGTGCTTTCTGTTTCGCCCTCTTCGATGGAAAGTTCAATCAGCGTAATAATATCTTCCAGTTCCGATTGCATTTTCTTATAGGAATTGATGCGGTTTTCCAGTGTCTTGGATTCCTGCAACACTTTCTGAGAATGTTCCAGATCATCCCAGAATCCTTCTTTTGCAATTTCTTCCTGTAATGCATTGTAGCGTTCTGTTGCAGCCGCAACACCCAATACTTCGTACAACTCATCCATATCTTTCTGATAGTCGGACATGGTTACACGCAATTCATCTAATAAAACCATAGTGTCAACCTCTCTTTTCAAATCACTCAATAAACCGTTTGTGCTTACACATACAATTTTTATTATACTATAAATTCATGTCAATTGCAATGGTTTTCGGAAAATATTCAGAATTTTCGCTGTTTTTCACAGATTTCACCCCCTGTTTTCCCCTGCAAAAAAATTTTTCTGCACAATGGGATTTTTTATAGGGTTGAATTGTTATTAGGATGAAGTACTTCTGAATCCCATAAAAGGAGATGAACAACATGGACAAATCCACATTTCAACAGAAACTCCAACAATACAAAGACATGGTTTACCGCATTGCCTATACCTATCTCCGCAACACCGCTGATGCAGAAGATGTATCACAAGAAACATTCCTGAAATTCTATCAACTATCCAAGCCCTTCACAGATACTGGTCTGGAAAAAGCGTGGCTGATTCGAGTGACCCTCAACGCCTGCCATAACCTCCGGAAATCCGTCTGGTACAACCGGAGAGCAGACTACAAAGAAATTCCGGAGCTGTTCTCCGACCCGACCGACAACCTGCTCTATGAAGAAGTGTTTGCACTGCCGGAACGATACCGCATTGTCATCTTGCTCTATTATTACGAGGAATATTCCATTCAAGAGATTGCCGACCTGACTGGCCGTAAAATCTCAACCATTCAAACGCAGCTTGCCCGTGCCAGAAAGAAATTAAAATTGGCACTCACGGAACAAGGGAGGGATTTTTATGAACAAGAATCGTTATCAGCAAATTATGAATCGCATTCAAATGCCGGAACGCTGTGAACAGGCGATTTTAGAACAAATTGCACACAACGCCAGCCCCGTTCCAACTCGCAGAACTTGGAAACGCAACGTAATCGCTGGTGTTGCGATTGCCGCTTGCATAAGCGTCATCGGTATGGTTTCCGTTTCTGCCATTCAGGGCACAAACTGGATTCATCAGCTGTTCCCGAACAGCAGCGATGATGCAGCAACGGCACAATATGCATCGCAACAAGCCGGAAATGTTTCTGCTTTTTCCGCCGATTTGGACGATTTGGATGCAGAACTGATTGCCGCCTTTGCAGATGAATCCAACTTATATTACGCCGTTCATCTGACCCCCAAAACAGAGAACCCAGAAAAATATACCGACCGTTTCACCATTTCCCAAACCGGAACATTCTGGTTCAATGGCGAAACAAACACAGAGTTTTTACAAGGCAGTGCTTCGGAAACTCGACCGGACGGAGATGGCTATTTATTTACCAACAAGATTCATCTGGACAGTGGCAAATGGGAAAACCACATGACCTATCAGGCAGAAATGCAGGCAATCTTGTATGAGGGCGAACAATACGAAACGCTCAAGCAAAACTTCGGTACGATTGGCACGATTTCCATCACCATCGATTTGCAGAACAAACCACAGACCAGTGTTTACACCGCTTCCGGAACGTGGAACAATGCAAGTGGGTTTCTCAATGTCGAACAAGTTGTCTTACAACCGCTGACACTGACCATTGACGGCACAGCAGACAATCAAACCAACTCCGCAAAACAAGTATCGGTCATCTTGAAAGACGGCAGCACTGTTGCTGGAGAATACATGACAAGCGGTTATCGCAATCATGGCATTGTCACCGAAGACCTGACACAAGTAGAACAATTCCTCTATCTGGAAAAGCCCATTGACCCAACCGCAGTCACTGCCATTCAAATGGATGATGTCACCATTCCACTGACTGCCAAAGCAGACAATACCATTCTTGACCCTGCTTCTATGGTAGCGACTATTTCCAATTTCACGACGACAGGCATGGATGACTTTACCGTCACACCGCTTGGTGTGCTCAGCGATGGAACAAATCTTGCAATGGTGCTGAATCTTGCTCCGAATCAGCCGGATATGTTGCCGGAAGAAACAATGTTTACCATTGATGTATGCAGCCTGAACATCGACAACAAGCCTCTTTCTGAATCGCTGAACACTGCATATTCCTATTCTGAACAGCAAACAGATGGTACTGATACTTTCATCTGCAAAATACAGATGGATGCCTTTTTGAACAAGCAAGCAGATGTAGCATTTGCCCTGAAAACATCTGACGACAGCACACTTGGCACAGTTGCATTCCACTTGGACAACATCCAGACCATTCCGAGTGTCACCTATACTGCGGATGGCATTTGGAAACACTATGTTGAAATTCAAAAGACTTATCAAGTTTTCCATATTCAGCAAGTCACCTGTTACCCTTCTCATATCAAACTGACTGGGAAAATGGATAGAAATCTTGTAACACAACCGGAATCTGTTTCTGTAATTTTAGCAGACGGTACAACGGTGTCCGCCGTTGATTTACAGAGCGGAAAAGGTGGATTATCTGCCGGATATGGTGTTTCTCACAATCTCGATGGCACAGGATGGTTGGAATTTGACCTCCCCCAGCCGATTGACCCGAACGCTGTTACTTATCTCAAAGTTGACCAAACGATTATCCCATTGACGGCAGCAGAATAACAGCTGTTTTACTTTCTCATCTTTCTCCATTTATTTTTCATTCGCAGCCCTGCAATTTTATTTGTGGGGCTGTGTTTTTTTCGGCTGCAAACGACTTTCGACAGCATTTTCCCCTGCTCTGTGCTATAATCAAAAGACAGGCGGTGATTGCAATGCAAGTCATTTATGTCGACGTTTTGCTTTTCTTCAACTTCTGTGTCAACTATTTTCTTCTGCGGGGAACGGCATTTCTCACGCACACGCCTTGCCGGATTCCACGCTGCCTGCTCAGTGCTCTGCTGGGCAGTTTCTCTGCACTGGTCATCCTCCTGCCACCCCTGCCCTTGGCAGTCAACCTACTGATTCGGCTGGGAACAGCTGCCGGTATGAACGGGCTGCTTTGTTTCGGACTTTCTCGCCGAACCATGCTGCGGCAAACCATTTGGTTTTTCTGTTGCAGTATGCTCTTTGCAGGCTTCCTGATGTTTCTTCAGCAGAGCACCAACAGCCGCCGGATTTTTCTGGGCAATCAATGCTTTTACTTGCAGCTTTCTCTTCCGGTTTGCATTTTCTGCACGCTATTGGCATATGGAGTTCTGCGACTCTGGCATGCTGTCCGGATGCGATACCGACATACCGATGTTCCCTATCGGGTCTATATTCGCATCGGCTCAGAAACTCGGATACAAACGGGGTTAGCAGACACCGGAAACAACTTGGTTGACCCATACAGTGGCTTGCCCATCATTGTTTGCAGCCGACAGGCATTTTCTGACCTGCTGCCGCAATGCCAGAAAAAACAGCGGCACTACCACTATGTTCCTTATGGGACAGTATCCGGCACAAATTTGATGCCGGTTTTTCAGGCGGATGAAGTGCTGCTGCAAAACGAAACAACAGGAGCAAGACAGCAGGTTGCTGCACGCATTGGGTTGGCAGATGCACAGGAGCAGGCAATTTTTCACCCCAACCTCCTGCAAACGATTTAACGGTCTATGTGCGTAGAAAGGAGTTTGCCTTATGAAATCTTTGCTGCAATTTTTGCGGCAGCTGCAATTCTGGCTTTGTTCGGGACAGATGCACTACATTCACGGAGCGGATACGTTACCGCCGCCGCTCTCTGCTCCGGAGGAACGGGCGATGCTGGAGGCACTGGCGAACGGCAACACGGATGCCCGAGAACAGCTCATTGTCCACAACCTTCGGTTGGTGGTCTACATTGCAAAGAAATTTGAATCCACTGGCATTGGTCTGGAAGACCTGATTTCCATTGGTACTATCGGGCTGATTAAAGCGGTGAACACCTTCTGCCCCACGAAGAAAATCAAACTTGCAACCTATGCTTCCCGGTGCATTGAAAATGAAATTCTGATGTTCCTGCGAAAGGCAACGCAATATCGAGGAGAAGTTTCCATTGATGAACCGTTGAACATTGACTGGGATGGAAATGAACTGCTGCTCTCGGATATTTTGGGAACAGATGCTGATGTGGTCAGCCGGAACATCGAACAGGAATCGGAACGGGAACTGCTCCGCTCTGCGGTTTCAGAACTAGGCACACGGGAACGGAAAATCATGGAGTTGCGGTTCGGACTGGTGGATGGAAAAGAAAAGACACAAAAAGAAGTTGCTCAAGCAATCGGGATTTCGCAATCTTACATCTCCCGCCTAGAAAAGAAAATCATCCGAAAACTGAGAGGCACCTTGCAACAATTCAACCAATAAACAACAAAAAACCGCTGTACATCGTTTTGATGTACAGCGGCGTTTTATGTTTGCTGTTTTATTTCCTTTTTAAAGAGAAGGGAAACCAATTACTTTATACTTCATCTGGTGTGCCAGGACCCAAATCCTTTACAATGAGCAGTACGAACTTCATCAGCTTCATACCATCTGTTTCATTTATACCATCTGATACTTCTGTTACATCTGCATTAATTGCTGCAATGTCTGACAGCGTTACAAGACCAGCCAGATTCTTGTTCAACAGAATGGTATCACGCAAGTCTACAACGCCATCCAAGTTGACATCGCCATAGAACGGCTTAAGTTCTTCTGTCGTTGTAGTTGTTGTTGTTGTTGTTGCCTTAGCAGTTGTGGTAGTAGTAGTTGTGGTCGTAGTCGTTGTTGTAGTTGCAGTTGTAGTAGTTGTTGTTGTGGTTTCTGCATTTACCGTTACATTAACGGTATCCTTCTGACCCTTCGGTGTTTCAACATTGATGACAACGGTTCCTGCACCAACGCCGACAACATTACCATTTTCATCAACGGTTGCAATGGTCGAATCTTCAGAAGTAAAGGTACAGCCATCAACATTTGTCGAAATCTTTCTGGTATCGCCAACCTTGATGATCATATTCTTCGGGCTAACGCTCAGATCCTTTTCAAACATATCAGCCTTTGCAGTGTTCTTCTTGTCGTCAACATTGTAGTAAGCAGAAACGCTCTTGAGGTTGACAGAAGTTACTTCCTTGCCTTCGTTGTTATCTGCATAGTACAAAGCGATAGAGAAGTGGTCGCCTTCCTTTTCGGTGCTAACCTTATTCAAGAGGGACATAATTGTACCATCTTCGCCAAGGGTAACATTTGCAACGTCGGTCGGCATAATCCACATATAGGTGTATTCATGATTCTTATCATCGGATTTTACCAATGCGATAGAACCAGCCTGATACCAATAATCGCTTGCCTTGTCAAGAACGGTTGTACCGCTGCCCAATACGAGCTGTCTTGCATCGACCTTGCTGTCCAGTGTGAATTCAATTGCATAAACATCGGCAGTGGTTTCATAAGTCATACCGAGGTCAGCGTACAGAATTTCCAACGGATCTGCACCAGTCTTCAGTTCCTTGTTAATGGTGAGTTCCTTTGTCTGGCTCTTGTACGGGAAGGTCAATTCTTCGGTATAAGTCAGCATTGCACTGTCGACATCCAAAGATTCCAGCGGTGTGTATTCTTCTGCTTCGATTTCGCCGTACCACAGCTGGAACGAAATATCCTTACCAGAAGCAACGTCTGCATACTGTTTCACATCTTCCGGAACGTCCCATGTTACCTGTACATAGTCGCCAAAGCTCTGTTCCTTCAGATCCTTACCATTCTGAATCTGTACCAGACCATTTTCTGTATCTGGAGAACCAACCTTGTAACCAACATTTTCGAGGTTCTTTGCAACATCATCATAGGTATCTGTACCGATATCATTGTACCAGTAACCAGCATTTCCATCTTTCTTGAAGCCTGCCAGAGAATCATCGGTTACGTTGCCGGCTTCATCTCTACCAATCTTTGCCTTTGCCTTTTCGGTATCTGCCGGAGTGCCTGCATTTACATTCAGACCGCCGCCATACATAATCCGAGTTACATTCTGGTTATCCTTTGCACGCATTACAACGGTCAAAGCTTCTGGCGTGATCTTTGTGGTTTCATCGCCAGAACCAATTCCGAAATCGTCATAAGAGAACTTATGGCTGTTCAGCGGATCGCCGTTTTTCCGAATGGTTGCTTCGGAATTTTCCTCGCCATACTTTTCAGAATAGCCATCTTCGCTGTAATCAGAACCCTTCGGGCTTGGCGTCAGGGTAATGGTATCTGTTCCGTACTTTTCCTGTGCCAGCTTCTTCAGGTCGTCAGCGTTCAGCTTCTTGGTGATGGTGGATTTTACAGTTGCTGTACCATCCTTGTTATCAACAAACGAATAGTTCCCACTCTGTTCATTCTTACTGCTATAGAAGCCACCTTCACCGGTGTTCGGGAACTGTGCTTCCTTGTCCGGATTGTTTGGGTTGTCCGGATTTTCTGGGTCAACCGGTTTTGTGCCGTTGCTGGTGTCAGAAGTACCATTTACCGTGATAGAAGTCAAAGTAACTGGAATCTTAGTTTCGCCGTTTGCCGCATAACAATTCTGGAATTCGAGGTGACGGTCAGAATGCCACTTTTCATCGATGCAGTAGCCAATGTTCTGTCCCTTCAAATCCAAATCCTTGACATTGACAACAACGGAGAATTCCGATGCATACGGCGTGCATTCCTTACTCAAATCTGTCCAATATGGCTTTTCGTCCAAGTTAATGCCGAAATAATACGAGAAGTTTGTAACTTCTTCGTCAGCCTTGAAGTTAAACTGCAAAGTTGTGAATGTTGTGTGGTTTTCACCAGAGCCGAAAATATCGGACATCAGACCGGTATAGGTGCAAGCATCCTTGTTCGTCGGCGTATCCGGATCTGTCGGATTTGCAATTGCAACTTCCAGTGTCTTGTTTACCGAGATTTCGTTTCCAGCAGCCCAAACGATCGGGGTTGCAGCCATTGAAGTTCCGAGCATTGCTGCACTCATCACAGCAGCAAATGCACGCTTTTTCCATGCAGTATGTATCATAATACAATACCATCCTTTCTCTACTCTTTTTCTACTCTTTTTTGCTTCTCATTGAATCATAACAGGTTTATGCCTATGTTATAAACGTTTCATTTCGAACTGTTCTTATTATAACACGATATTCCGCTCTGATTGTGGATTTTTTATTAACATTGGAGAAGAACGGGGCATTTCAGCGTAGAAATTTCTATTCTGTTTTTTGTGCAATCTGCACAAATTTCGGACAAATTATTGAAAGACGTAGAAAAACGCATACAAGTTTCAGCACAGAATTCACAAAACCGGACAACAATTGCTGCCCGGTTTTGTTTCATTTTCTAGTCGTTGTGGTTGTTTCAGTTGTATGAACAGTCACACGCTCCGGTGTTGTAACGGTTGTGGTCACAACAGGTGTATCGACCTTCACGCCTTTCACATAGACTTTGTTGGTGTAGTCCCCGACTGCCCAGACCCGATCCCATTTTTCACAAGAAATGGTCGGTGTATAACTGAACGAAACCGATTCGCCTTCCATCTGCGGTGCACCCAGCAGATTGACGGTTACCGTCAAATCTGCAGCAGACAGATGTTCAATCTGATTCTTTGGTCCAATCATTTTTATCGTGAGCTGACTGGTGTCTACGGTCATATTATATGTGGTTGGTGCATTCATAATGCTGATGTCTGTCACAACAAATTCTTTTTCTACCAAATTCGAAGCATCTAACGCCAGATTTACAGAAGTAACGCCCGAAAGATTCTCATAGTTCTCCGGAATTTCCAGTGGGAAGTCCTTAGAATAGCCAATTCCAATATCCGAAAGTGAAATCTGTCCAATGCTGAACGCTGTTTCTGCATCCAAATTGGCATCAGAAGTTGCCAGCGTAATATGATCTTCCGACTGTTTCAGCAAACTCCGCAGGTATGCTTCATCAAAGTTTGTTGGCACATTTCGCAGCTGATAGGTAATATCCAAGGTCTGCGTATACTGCACCGGAATTTCTACCGCATAATTCGAAAGTGTATATTCCAAATAGGTGCTTTCTACTGGCGTATCATTTTCATCCCGAAATTCCAGCTGGTCAGTCGTTAAAATCGTCGTTGCGGAAAGTTCCCGTTCTTTCGGAATCACCGCTGCTGCATAGCTGATTCGATTCATAATGGTTTCCGGCCCTGTCACTTCCACTTCGTTCGGTGTCACCTTGACATCTTCTGTATTGATAACACAGGTGCTGGAACTGGTGATTTTTCCAATGTCGCCTTGAATCGGATACTTTTTCGTGACCATCTTATCAAACCGCACATTGACGGATTTCGGCGAAATGGATTTCACGGTGAATTGTGTGCCATCTTTGCTGGAAACGCTGATGTCCAGCGTTTTCACACCTGAAGAGGTGACGTTTTCTACGACTGGCGTTGCAATCATATCATTGGCATCTAAGTTCCCGACTTGCGAACGATTGCCCTCAATCTGCACAGTGACTTCTTTCACGCTGTAATCAATCACACTGTATCCATTGAGTTCCGCCGCTGTTCCTGTAATATCCACCGTCAAAGGAATGTGGGAGATGGTACGGGGTGTGGTCGGATACAAGTTGATGGAAATCGCAAACCAAAGAAAAATTGCTGTGATAATCGAAAAAATCATCGTTCCCATACGGGTGTTGAACAAATAGGAAAATAAGCGAAACCGTTTTTTTTCTGGATTCTTTGCTGTCTTCATGGCTGCTCCTTCTCCTTTTTCGATTTAATAAACGGAATTTTCCGAGCAGCTTTCCGAATCGCAGAATCCGTATCCGTCTGAATCAGGCGGTCTGTCAGCAACTGTTTCAGCTGTTCCCGTGTAAATCCGCTTTTCAGCAGCCCATTTTCTGCAACAGAAATTGAACCGGTTTCCTCCGATACCACGATGACAATCGCATCTGAATTTTCACTCATGCCGATGGCTGCCCGATGGCGAGAACCCAACTTTTTATTGACAAGTTCTTCTTTCTGCGGCTTCGGCAGGAAGCAGGCAGCTGCTAAAATCATGCCATCTCGCATAATAACTGCCCCGTCATGCAGCGGCGTTTTCGGGTAAAAAATATTCCCGAATAATTCCTTGCTGGGCGTTGCATTCAAAATTGTTCCGTTGTCAATCTGTTCGCCTAGACGTGTCTGCCGTTCGACAACAATCAATGCACCGGTGGAAGTTGCAGACAGTTCCACGCAGGCATCGCAAATCGCTTCAATTGCCGTCCCCCAGACGGCTGCATCTCCCGTGGGCATAGAGAGTCCCAAGGACAGCCCCCACTTACTATTCCCCACCTTTTCCAATGCTCGCCGCAGTTCCGGCTGGAACATAATCATCAGGGCAATCACGCCGATACTGAACGCCTGCTCCATCAGGTAGGAAACGACTTTCATCTGTAAAAACTTTGCAATGATGTATGCAATAAATAATAGTACAATGCCTTTCATCAACTGTCCGGCACGGGTTTCCCGTACCAATTTAATCACCCAGTAGACCAAATAGGAAAGCACCAAAATATCAAATACATCCACCAATTCTGTGGTTTTCAGGATACTGAACAAACTGTTGATTGCATCCCGACACCACGTCATCAACTCTGTCCATCTCACTGGTTTGTTGTCACACCCTTCTTCATTCTGCAAGCCTTGCAGAATCCTCCAATTTCCGCCAACGGTAACCAAATTTTCGTTTCCATTTGGTTAGTTTCGGATTCTTTTTTCTCTTTTTCTTTATTTCTATTGTAACAAGCTTCCGCCAGAATTGCAAGGGATTTCACAAAATTTTCATGGAAATTCCCGTCCGCACGTTTCTGCAATCTCCGCATAAAATAGTAGTATCCGAAAAGAAGAAAGGGGGAGAGAATGATGTTGGAATGTCAAGTCGGCATGCAGTCCGATACCCAAGCCCGAAAGGCACAAGCCATTTTGCAGCGATACGGCTATTCCTGCCGGATTCAGCGGCAAGTACACGCCACACCGGAGGGATGCAGCTATTTATTGCAGACAAAAGGGGCTTGTAAACCCATTGCAGACCTGCTGAAGGAAAACGACATTCCCTTTTTATCTCTGCGGAATGTGCGTGATGCACAGTGATTAATTTTGACAACGCTGCAACGACGTTTCCAAAGCCACGCTCTGTTCGGCAGGCAATGGAAATGGCGATGCTGAAATACGGCGGAAACGCTGGTCGAGGCGGTCATCAGCTCACGGAACGCACATCAGAACAGGTTTTTGCTGCAAGAGAAGAAGCTGCTGCCTTTTTCGGCGGGAAGCCGGAAAATACAATTTTTTGTCTGAACTGTACGCACGCTTTAAACCTCGCCATTCAGGGCATCGTACAGCCAAACGACCATGTGATTATCAGCAATCTGGAACACAATGCTGTATTGCGTCCAGTGGCAGCAATGGTACGGGAACGAGGGGTGCAGTGCAGTATTGCTCCGGTTTCAGTCGATGACAAGGAAACCATTGCTGCATTTCGGGCACGCATTCGCCCCAATACCAGAGCCATTATCTGTACACTTGCCAGCAATGTCACAGGACAGATTCTTCCCTATCGGGAACTGGCTGCCCTCTGTAACGAGCATGATATTTGCATGATTGCCGATGGTGCACAGGCTTGCGGAACGCTGCCGGTACAGATGTCAGATGGGATCAATATCCTCTGCACCGCCGGACACAAGGGACTATATGGTGCAACCGGAACAGGCTTGCTGATTACTGACACCAAATTTCCCATTAAACCGTTGTTATATGGCGGAACAGGCAGCCTTTCTGCAAAACTGGAAATGCCGGATTTTCTGCCCGACCGTTTGGAATGCGGAACGCTGAATATTGCTGGAATTCTGTCTTTGCGAGCAGGAATTGCCTTTGTCAAAAAAACCGGAACAGCTGCGATTTTCCAGCATGAAACGACCTGCTGCAACAAGTTTTTATCCATGCTGCAAACCATGCCGCGGGTGACTGTTTATCGACAGCCGGGGGCTGCTTATGCACCCATTGTTTCGTTTAATATACAAAATTTATCTTCCGAAGAAACAGCAGAATTACTCGACCAAAAGGGCTTTTGTCTACGGGCAGGGCTGCACTGTGCACCGCTGGCACATCGTGCAATCGGAACGATAGACGGCGGAACGGTGCGGTTTGCACCCTCTATTTTTAATACGCTGCCAGAGGTTGTCGCATTGGGCAATGCCATTCGGAATTTGTGAGAATCTAGGGAAAGATGCAGGGGGAACGCTTCTCTGCATCTTTTTATAACCACAAGGACATACCACACAAAAACAAACTATGACTTTTTTACTTGACCGAACCCCCTTTTTCGTGCTATACTGATTTTATCTATGATAGAAAGGACGGAGTTTTCATGACTTCTTCACCAGATACGTCCGGTATCCTCGTTTGTGCCGGAAATGCCACCCGTATGCAGGGACAAAATAAAATCCTCCTGCCGCTCGGACAAACCAACGTCATTGGCATGTCCATGCTAGCAATGGAACACTGCGACCGCATTGCAGAATTTATTGTGGTTGCTCGCCCCAGTGACCACGATGCCATTCAAAAAACCATTGCAGACTTACAGCTGAAAAAATGCTCTGCAATCGTTCCCGGCGGTGCAACTCGACAGGAAAGTGTCCTGAACGGTGTTCGGGCTGCCTCAAAAGAAACAAAACTGTTCGCCATTCACGATGGTGCAAGACCGCTTGTAAAGCCGGAACACATTGCCGCTGTCATTCATGATGCGGAAGTGTTCGGCGGTGCAACGCTCGGCGTTCCGGTAAAAGATACCATTAAAGTGGTCAATGATGGACTGATTGTCGATACCCCCTACCGCCCACACCTTTACAGCACGCAGACACCACAGGTTTTCCAGAAGCGAATCTACTTTGAAGCTGTAGATTTTGCACTGGAACACCACCTTGATTTTACAGATGACTGCCAACTTGCAGAAGCCATTAACTGCAAGGTTTACATGACCTTTGGTGACTACACCAACCTGAAAATCACCACGCCCGAAGATATTTTCATTGCTCGGATGCTGCTGGAAAAACGAATGGAGGAATCAACATGCACAAAATAAGAATTGGTCACGGATATGATGTACACCGCTTAGTCGAAAATCGAAAGCTGATTTTAGGTGGCGTGGAAATCCCCTTTGAACGGGGGCTGCTCGGGCATTCTGATGCAGATGTCCTGCTGCATGCCATTTCTGATGCTCTGCTGGGAGCGGTTGCACTGGGGGATATTGGAAAACATTTTCCGGATACTGACCCTCGCTATGCTGGAGCAGACAGCATGCTGCTTTTAAAAGAAGTCGTTCGGCTGGTTCGGAACGAGGGCTATCAGGTCGGTAATCTGGATGCGACCATTTTATGCCAACGTCCGAAGTTAGCCGGATTCATTTCTGCAATGCGGGAAAACATTGCTGCCTGCTGTGAGATTCCTGTTTCAGATGTCAGCGTCAAGGCTACAACAGAGGAAAAATTAGGCTTTACTGGCTCGGGGGATGGCATTGCCGTTCATGCAGTGGCATTGCTGGAACACATTGACTAAATCAAATCTACAGAACACAAAACCGCCGCAGGAAATCGTCCATCCTGCGGCGGTTTTTGATGAAAAGGAATGTTTGACGATACAAATTTGCTGTTGACGGAAAAATATACCCTTTTCCGGTTCTGCTTGTTTTTCCTCTATTGCAGTTGTTTTTCATTCTTTATGCAAATTTCCATGCATTACACGCCTTTGTTGATTTTTCATAAAAAGTTGCTGCTTTTAGAAAAAAGAACTATCACTGTACTTGACACACTTATGAAAAAATGTTAAACTGTTTTTGTAAAGTAATTTCTGAAATTTCTGTTTCAAAAGGAGAATTGCCATGCAATGGAGTCCTGTTTCCAAGGCGGAACTGCCTGCCTATCTGAAAAAAGCAGCTGCCCTGCTCGCTGTTGCAACTGTACTCGGCGGATGCAGCGGACAGCCGTCTAATTCTGAACCAACACAGACAGCACTTGCTGGAGAAGTCGAAACACCTGCTCCGACAACAACAACGACCACTTCAACCACATCAGAACTGCTGCAATTGGCTGGGGAAATTGACATTTCTGAATCGGATGCGGTGACAAGTTCGGATTCTTGATATTTTGGGAATGCTTTATGAAAAAAGAAAGAAAGGATGTTGCATTATGCAATGGAAACCGATGAAGGAGTATCAAGCTCCTGCCTATCTGGCAAAAGCAGCAACGCTGCTTGCTGCAACGACACTCTTAAACGGATGCGGAAACTTACCTGTTACACCAGTTGACCCACCACAGTCCGGTACAACTGCCACGACTGCACAGGCCACAACCGCAATGAGCGAAGCAGCAGCAATTCCACAGGAAACAACGATTTCCACACCACCTGTTACAACCACCACAACGGAAGCCATGTTTGAAGGGGCTCTCACAACACCGCAACCCACTACAACTACAACTGAACCTGTATTAGCCGGAGACATTATCATACCACAGGAAACGACAACCATACTGGAAGGAACTTTCCCTGTATCACAATCCACTACAACTACGACAACTGAACCAATGCTTGCAGGGGCTCTCACGACACCACAACCCACTACAACCATGACAACGGAACCCATGTTTGAAGGGGCTCTTACCACACCACAACCCACTACAACCACCACAACCGCTGCCCCAGAACAGCCATAAGGGAGGCGTTTTCTTGCACGTTACACTCCACCTCACTGACCAATGCAATCTAGATTGCAGCTACTGCGTTCACGAAAAACGAAACTGTGTCATGTCCGAAACCGTCTTAAATGCTGCCTGCGACTATATCTTTCAGAGTGGAACAACTGCTGGCATCTGTTTTTTCGGCGGAGAACCTCTGCTGGAAAAAGATTTGCTCCAAAAGGCAGTTACTCGCTGTCAACAGCACGCCACAGAAACTGGTATCCCGTTTCAATGCAAGATGACCACCAACGGCACGCTGTTGGACAAGGCGTTTATCCAGTATGCAAAATCCATCGGGATGCAGATTGGTTTATCGTTTGACGGCACGGGGCAAGACCGCTGTCGGCGGTATCGGGACGGCAGCGGAACATTCTCCGACTTGGAACGCAATGCAAAATTGCTGCTGGAACAACTCCCGAACAGTTATGCGATGATGACGATTGCTCCGGAGGCAGTCGACACCTACACCGACTCGGTTAAATATCTGTATCGGCTCGGCTTTCGCAACATGAATGCAACCCTCGCATATGGAAAACGGGTACACTGGACAGATGTCCATCTGGAACAGCTACAGACAGAGTTACAGAAAACGGCAGACTTCTACGAACAGCAATTTCTACAGGGAACACCGTTCTACTTCGGAACATTTGACGGGAAAATTCAGGATAGCATTCGGGGACACTGCTCCGGTGAACGCTGCCATTTAGGTCTACGACAGATGCCCGTTACACCGGACGGCTCGCTGTATCCCTGCACACAATTCATCAACGACCCAGATTATCTGCTGGGCGATGTTTTTCACGGGCTGGACAAGGAAAAAGTTCGGAAGTTGATTCATCGGGAGGCAACGCCGAATCGCTGTCAGGAATGTGCCTTGAAAAACCGCTGCACGAACGCTTGCGGCTGTATGAATCGGCTGGAAACCGGCGATGAAAATCAGGTTTCCCCACTGCAATGCACCTATGAACGGATGCTGATTGCAACGTGTGACGCTGTTGCAAATCGCATGATGGAACAAAAACCAGAAGCATTTCTGAAAAAATTCGCATAATTACAGAACAAAACCGCCCCAGGATGGATGATTTCCTGCGGCGGTTTTTGATTCAAATAGAAAAATGATTCGTGCGGTTTACTTCTTTCTCTTGCTGATGAATGCAACCACACCAGCAGCCGTTAAGGTCAGACCCACTGCAACCGCTGGAACGGTGGTCATGTCACCAGTCTTCGGTGTGCCGGAGGTGTTCTTTGTCGCAGGAGCATTGCTTGCAGAACCGTTGTCGGTCTTGCCGTCTAACTGATAAGTACAATCCAGTAGAACGATATGACGAATGTGATGTCCGGTATGTGCATACATTACATTTCCTGTTACTGTCAAATGCGTTCCTTCCGGCAATTCGTCATCCAAAGAAATTTGTACAGAATCGACTACTTCTGTTGTGCCTGCTTTTACAACACCAAAACCATTTTCCATTTCATCCATATAGGTAACGGTAATCGGCTTGTCCAATTTCAAAACAACCTGTCTGTGGTTGTTGTTCTCATTAATATTATCCCACTCATAGTGAAGTGTACCTGTTACGGTCATGGTATCGCCCAGATGAATTTCCAGCGGTTTCTGCTGATTGTTATCATCATCTGGTGTTGTATTTCCAGCCTTTACAAACGAGTTGGTTGCTTCATCGTAAACATAGCTGTTAGAACCAACATCTCTTCCATTTTCATACAAATAATGTGTAACAGTAATTTTATCACCATTGCAGGAGAAATAAGAAGAAACCTTATTTGCTAAATCTTCTCTTAAATCCGCTGTATAATTTGGGTTGTGATCCACAGCAAATGAATCCTGCAATACAGTTTCGTTGAAATTCACCTTTGTAAGTGAACCATCTGCTTCAATTCTTTCAATGGTAATATAACCTGTGGCATATGCTACAGGGATTCTTGTGTGAAGATTTGCACGGAAGCGATAACCATTGCATGTAAAGTATGCAAAATCACTTGACCACATCGAATCTCCTGTATTCTTATCAACGAGTGTGATACTATCCTTTGTAACAAAATAGGTATTCACGCCAGTGCTATCATAGTAAACAAAATAAGCATCCAGTTCACCATCTTGATCGAAGTCACCATAGTTCGTATAAGTTGGCTTTCCATAAGCTACAACGAACTTATTATACAAAGCTTCTTTTGCTGCTGTTGTTTCAGAATCTTCTTCTACATGTCCACTACTATCTATGAGAGTCCCCTGAACTGGATCATACTGATAATGGAACGATGTTGTAGTAGGAGTTGTAGTACTTTCACCCCAATCTGTAACAGTTATTTCTAAAACGGAACCTCTCATAAGTCCCGCATAACTACTTACACTTGTCGGATTATATTCAAAATAACCTACTGGTTGACGAGAAATAGCAAGTTTTCCATCCACATAAATTGAAACACAGTAACCATTGCCGTATGTGTCTTTAAAAAGAACAAATTGTAGTGTATGTGGCTTACCTTGTGCAATAATGGTTTCCGTCTTTTGGTCAATAATTGCATCTGTTGCTTCAGTTGTTGTGGTAGTCGTGGTTGGGGTCGTTTCAGCTGCAGTAGTAGTGGTGGTTGCATTATTTTCTGTAATTGTATTATTGCTCAAGAAAACAACATTTTGACCAGTACCAGCAAACGCTGTCAAATCAACAGTTCCTGTTACTGTCAACTTTGTGCCGTCTGCATAGGTCAAAGATTCTTCATTCAAACGCACATAAGTAACTGTTTCATCTACTCCGCCTACAGTTGCTTCAATTGGTGTATCCAAGTTCAGAATCGGACGATTTTTTCCATTTGCATAAGACAAAGTTCCGTTGAATGTCAGTACATCACCTTTATTAATAATTTGCTTTCCAACAACCTGATTCTCTTCTGTAGCAGCTGTTTCTTCCGTCACATCTGTTTCCACAGTTGTTTCAGTTTCAGCTGTTGTTTCCGCAGCAGTCGTTTCTGCCTCGGTTTCGGTCGTGGTGATTGCTTCGGTTGCCGGTTCGGTTGTGGTTGCGTCTTCTGCACCAACGGTCAAACCAGTTGTTCCCAATACGCTCAGAGCTGCCAGAATTGCCAATATTTTCTTCATTTTCATTCTGAATTCCTCCTATTTCCACAATTCAGACGCAGAAAGCGACGTTTTTTTTCATTTCGTCGCCCATGTTTTTCCATCTGATTGTTTTTATTATAGCACGTTGATTGGGAAAAAGCAACCACTTTTTCATTTTTCAGCAAATTCCCACAAATTTCCGGTTCTATCATTGTAATATTTTACATATTTTGATACGAATTCCAAAAAAAGCAGAAACTGCATTTCATCAGTCCCTGCTTTTTTCATACTATTCGTTTCCGCCATCTTGGTGCAGCCGATAGGATAACGCCATCAAACTATCTCCCAGATGAACATTTTCAACTTGGATGGTGTTTCGGTCAACTTCTAAATCACAGTGACTGAAATTCCAAAATCCGTGAACGCCCAGATGCACCAAATCATCCGCAACCGCCTGTGCAGCGTGTTCCGGAATACAAAGTACTGCTGCTGCTGGATGCACCTGCCCGCAAAAATCAGAAAGCTGCGTCATATGCTGCACTGTCAATCCGCCCAGCACCTGCCCGCAAACCGTTGGCACAATATCAAAAATGCCTGTCAGATAGAATCCATAGGCTGGAAAATCAATGTTGACGGCAATCACGCTGCCCAAATGACCAGCTCCAATTAAAACCGCCGGCATACACTGTTCCAGCCCGATGATTCTGCCCAATTGTGTCCGTAAGTCTGATACATGATAGCCATAGCCCTGATGTCCGAATCCGCCAAAACAATTTAAATCCTGACGAATTTGTGATGCAGTCGAGCCGAGCTGTGTTGCCAGTGCCTGCGAGGAAGTGCGTTCGACACCTGCTCGCTCCAGTTCCGAAAGATAGCGATAATAGCGTGGCAGTCTCCGAACAACAGAGTCAGAAACCGGTTCTTTCAGCATCATTGGATTGCACTCCTATTCTTTTTATCCTGCTGTTAATTTACTGCATCGCTGCGTCCAGACGTTCCCGAATGGCTTCCAAAAATTCCTTGGAGTTTACCTTCTTCTTGTTTTCCAGCTTGGAAATCAAGTACAGGTCGCCTGTCATTACGCCGTCCTCGATGGTCTGAATGGTTGCAGCTTCCAGCTTGTCAGCAAACTGCATCAGTTCCGGCAGGTTGTCCAGTTCGCCCCGCTTCCGCAGTGCACCTGTCCATGCAAAGATAGTTGCAACGGAGTTGGTTGAAGTTTCTTCACCCTTCAGATACTTGTAATAGTGCCGCTGAACCGTCCCGTGTGCAGCTTCGTATTCATAAATACCAGTCGGAGAAACCAGAACAGACGTCATCATTGCCAGGCTGCCGTAAGCAGTGGAAACCATGTCGGACATGACATCACCGTCATAGTTCTTGCAAGCCCAGATATAACCGCCGTGCGAACGAATCACTCTTGCAACAGCGTCATCAATCAGGGTATAGAAGTATTCAATGCCTGCTTCTGCAAACTTTTCCTTGTATTCTGCATCAAAGATTTCCTGGAAGATGTCCTTGAAGGTGTGGTCATACTGCTTGGAAATGGTATCCTTGGTTGCAAACCAAACATCCTGCTTCAAATCCAAACCATAGTTGAAGCAAGCCCGTGCAAAACCAGCAATGGAATTATTCTTGTTGTGCAGACCCTGAACAATGCCGTCGGTATCCTTGAAATCAAAAATCAGCTGACGGGTTTCTTCGCCTTCTGCATTGGTAACAACCAATTCTGCCTTAGAACCCTGCTTTACTTTCATTTCGGTATTCTTATAAACATCACCGTAAGCGTGACGAGCAATTGTAATCGGCTTTGTCCAAGTCGGAATATACGGTTCAATGCCCTTTACCAGAATCGGGGTGCGGAATACCGTACCGTCCAGAATTGCACGAATCGTGCCGTTCGGGCTCTTCCACATCTGGGAAAGATGATATTCCGGCATTCTTGCAGCATTCGGGGTGATGGTTGCACACTTTACAGCAACGCCATACTTTAAGGTTGCGTTTGCACTGTCAATGGTAACCTGATCCTTTGTCTTTTCCCGATAATCCAGACCCAAATCATAATATTCTGTCTTGAGATCTACATACGGTGTCAGCAGGATGTCTTTGATCCACTGCCACAGAATTCGGGTCATTTCGTCGCCGTCCATTTCTACCAGCGGCGTTGTCATTTGAATCTTTGCCATTGTTTTTCCTCCTCAGATTTTCTCATTGTTGACGCTGCAACAATTTTTTCAAAGCGGTTCTGTCGGCATGGTTGTCCTTGCCGACACGCTTTTTTCTACAAAACGTCTGTCGATTTTTTGCCTGTCGTTCTGTGATGTCCGTTTAGAGCAGTTCCTGAATCGCAATGAATCCGATGCCCATCAGCAACCCTGCCAGTATGATGCAACCTTCCAGCAAATGCACATGCGGTTTTCTTGTGATTTTTCGAGCCAGTATATATAAGATACCAGTAATGGGAATTAGGATTCCCAAAAACCCCATCGTCCAAACGGGATTCTCTCGAAAAATCCGGAAAAACTCCAGCAGTGATTTGATTTTCCCTTTTATATAGTATCCGATAATCGGAACACCGATTAAAAGAGAACTGCCAATTCCACCGATGGCAATCAGCCGTTTGTTCCAGCGTTGTGGTTTCGATGCAGATTCAATCTGTCCATCAATTCTATTTTCTGTATCTTGTGCCATTTATGCAAACACCACCCACCGCAATACACCTAAAATTAACAGGTGCAGCGGATAGAACACATAGAAAAACCACTTGTGCACCGGCTTTTTACTGCCGCTTTCGCCATTGTAGCAAAACTGAATCAGCAGCGGCACCATGAAAATGCCAAATTGGAACAAAGCCCCCCACCACGGATTTGCAAAGAAAATATCTGCACAACAAAACAGAGTAATGATACAGAATGCCGTCCACTTGTCTTTCGGATTATTTCGATAGACAAACAGAAATAATGCATACAGGACATCAAAAATCGCCCAGTCACCAAAAAGGGAAAGGATACACAATCCAATGATGCCCAATATTTTTACGGGTTTTGCACAGTTGCCCTTATCCCAGAGCCAGATGCCAAGCAAACTCAGAAACAGCGTATAAATCACACCGAATTGTAATCCAATTTTACCATACTCAAAATAGGAAAACGGAATCCACGAAATCAGGGCGAAAATGCCCAACCGTAACGCATATTTTTTCACATTTCGGGTGTAATGATACCCCTCTGCCACAAAATACGCCATAGTGGGTCCTGTCAGCCGCCCGATAAAGTGCATCACCTGCCCCAATAGGGAAGCAGTTGGCACGAATGCCCATGCAATATGGTCGATCAGCATTGCCACAATCACCAGATATTTTAGTTGATTGCGGTTCAAAGAAAGTAGTTTTATCATGTCATTTCCTCAGACCAGCCAGTCCGCTGCCATTTTCACGATTGCTTCTAAAAACGATTCTATCCAAGCCCACAAACCAAAGTGCGTCTGCTGCTTCGTCTTTTTTCGCTTTTTCTGATTATCTGGCTTTTTCCCTGCATGCTTCTTACTTGCTCAGTGCATTTCTGGTATAATCCAGCAGACCGCCTGCCAGAATAATATCCTTTGTCCGTCCGGTCAGTTCGCACAGTACCGGAATTTCAACGCCTGTGGTCTTGTTGACCAGTGTCAGGGTTGTTTCGCCGTTTTCAATGTGCTTCCGAACATCTGCCAGTTCCAGTTCATCGCCCTGTGCAATCTTTTCATAGTCTGCTTCGTTGACAAATGTCAGCGGAAGAATTCCAGCATTGATGAGGTTTGCACGGTGAATTCTTGCGAAACTCTTCACCAGAACTGCCTTTACGCCCAAATACAGCGGAGCGAGGGCTGCGTGTTCTCTGGAAGAACCCTGTCCATAGTTCGAGCCACCAACGATGATGCTCTTACCCATTTCCTTGGCTCTGGTCGGGAATGCTTCATCACAAACTGTGAAGCAGTGCTGCGAGATTGCCGGAATATTCGACCGCAGCGGCAGAATCTTTGCACCAGCCGGCATGATGTGGTCGGTGGTGATATTATCGCCAACCTTCAGCGAGCAGCCAGCGGAAATAGTTGCTTCCAGCGGAGCAGTTTCCGGGAACGGCTTGATGTTTGGCCCTCTCAGAATTTCTACGCTGTCCATTTCTTCTGCCGGTACTGGCTTTACAATCATGTTATCATGAACCTTGAACTTTTCCGGCAAGGTAAAGGTCGGCATTTCGCCCAGTTCTCTTGGGTCACTCAGGTAACCAGTCAATGCAGAATAAGCAGCCAGTTCCGGAGAAACCAGGTAAATCTGTCCATCCTTTGTTCCAGACCGTCCGAGGAAGTTCCGGTTAAAGGTTCTCAGAGAGATACCGCCGGAGTTCGGGGACTGTCCCATACCGATGCACGGACCGCAGGCACTTTCCAAAATTCTTGCACCTGCATCAATCATAATTTCCAGCAAGCCCAATTCTGCCATCATGGTCAGAACCTGCTTGGAACCCGGTGCAATTGACAGGGAAACATCTGGATTTACGGTCTTGCCCTTTAAGATATAGGCAACTTTCATCATATCCAACAGAGAAGAGTTCGTACAAGAACCGATGCAAACCTGGTCGATTTTCAGCTTGCCGATTTCTGCAACGCTCTTTACATTGTCCGGAGAATGCGGACATGCAGCAAGCGGCACCAATTCGCTCAGATTGATGGTAACGACTTCATCATAAACGGCATCCGGATCAGCCTTCTGTTCTGTCCAAACTTCGCCTCTGCCCTGTGCTTCCAGGAACTGCTTGGTAACTTCATCAGACGGGAAAATAGAAGTGGTTGCACCCAGTTCTGCACCCATATTGGTGATGGTTGCACGTTCCGGAACGGAAAGGGTCTTGACGCCTTCGCCACAGTATTCAATGACTTTTCCAACGCCGCCCTTTACAGAAAGCCGCTTCAGAACTTCCAGAATGACATCCTTTGCAGCAACCCACGGGGACAGCTTACCAGTCAATTCTACCTTTACAATCTTCGGGCAGGTAATATAATAAGTACCGCCGCCCATTGCAACTGCAACGTCCAGACCGCCTGCACCCATTGCAATCATACCGATACCGCCGCCAGTCGGGGTATGGCTGTCCGAACCAATCAAGGTTTTACCCGGTACGCCGAACCGTTCCAGATGTACCTGATGGCAAATGCCATTGCCCGGACGAGAGAAATAAATGCCATGCTTCTTGGCAACGCTGCCGATAAAGCGGTGGTCGTCTGCATTTTCAAAACCACTCTGCAAAGTATTGTGGTCGATATAGGCAACGCTGCGTTCTGTCCGTACTCTTGGAACGCCCATTGCTTCAAATTCCAAATATGCCATTGTACCGGTAGCATCCTGTGTCAGGGTCTGGTCGATACGGATTCCGATTTCGGTACCCTTTTTCATTTCGCCTTCTACCAGATGTGCCTTCAGGATTTTTTCGGTTAATGTCAAACCCATGTTCATCAAGTCCTTTCGATTCTTATGCTTGTTTCCGGTGGTTCTGCCAGATGCTCGCCGGAAAAAAGGAAACTGATTTTCCTTCCTATACGCTTATTGTACCAGATTTCGTGGTCTGTTGTCAAGAAATTCACAAAGTTTCTTGATTGCAAAAGCGATTTTTCTGTTTTTTCTGGTTTTTGCAAAAAGTGCATTTCTTGAGAAGTGGATTTTAAGGGAGGGATTGCAAGGGGAGATTTTACTGTTCAAATGGAATGTTCTTAGGGAAAACGGTCTTTCACATCCGGCAAAAGGGGGTTCCACCCCTGCTTTTGCCTGCCAGTGGGCTGCTCGCCCACACCTCGGCAGCATTTTTGAAAAACTGCTGCATCGAAAAACTTTTTATTTGCCTGCGGCTCGTAATTGAAAACAAATTTGATTTCTTATTTTTAACAAAAACAGCAGCTGGTTTTTCCAACTGCTGTTTCTTCGATAATTTTCTTCAATTTCTGATGTTATGCATGTTTCAACAGCAACTGCCGGAGCAACATGGCATCCACAACATTCAAAACATGGTCTGCATTCAAATCTGCTCGGCTGCTCTGTTCTGCGATCAGCGTTCCCTTCCGAACCAGATACTTTTGCAGCAAAACCAAATCCGTTAAATCAGCTGTTCCATCTCCGTTGACATCGCCATTTACAGCTTCTGTTACAGTCGTAACCACGGTTGTTGTAACAGCTGGTGCTGTTGTCGTGGTGGTTTCGGTTGTTGTTTTTGCTTCTGTGGTGATAACAGCTGTTTCCGTTGTAGTCGTGGACACTGCACTGCCCTTTGTATGCACAATCACCTTTTCCAGTGTCACATCACCGAAATACTTGCGAACCGTCATCTTGCCATACTCCTTGGATGGTGTAACCGTCAGCATTTGATTTTTCAAGTCTGTACTGGTAAAGTTGGTCGCTTCATTCCAGCCATCAAATGTCACGCTACCATTATAAGATGCACCATCCGCAGCGGAAAAAATCACATCAATGGAAGTGATGTCAGAATATGGTTGCAAGTCAATATCTGTATCAAAGGCAACATCCGTCAACGTAAATGCAGCATCACCGGATGGATTGATTTGCGGTTCAGTGGTAGTTGTCTGTGCAGAAGTGGTTGTTTCCGCAGGTGTGGAATCGGTTGCAGTTGTCGTTCCTGTCGTCGTAGTAGTGGTTTCAGTTGTAGTTGTCGTTGTTGCTGTCGTTGCAGGTGTGGTTGTCGGAGTCACCGTGCCATGGAAATAGGTTTCGGTCAGCAGATTCGACCAATACTGCCCCATTTTTGCATAGCCTTGTTCACTTGGATGCACGCCGTCTTCCAAATCACCGGCAGAAATCTCAATTGTGCTGTTAATATCAGAAAATTCGATGTGTGCACCTTCCGCCTGCTTTTTTGCAACCAGATTCTTTACAATCGTATTGTAATCATCCACTGCAGCCTGCACGGTTGCAACAAATTTTTCTGGGTCGCTTTCATAAGAAACCCCATAAGTCCATTGATATGCACCCAACCAATCATAGCGTTTTATTGCATCAATATTTGGAATGGATGCCAGATAGAGCACCTGTCCATCACCAGAAACATACGGAATTAACTTGTCCACCAGTTCTTCCAAACGGTCGCCAATTCCGGTCAATTGAGCATCCAGAACGTCATTTGTGCCGATTTGCAGCATGATGACATCCGGCTGATAAGCTTCCATCATATTGCCAGAAACATCACCATTCACATAAGTAGTATCGAAAATGGTTTCCTGTAAGCCTTGCCGACTGCCAATTTTTTGAATCGCATAACCACTGTAACCGGCATGTGCTGGGTCATAGGTAATGGTTGTGCCGTTCCAATCATACGTTGCACTGTCCGTCCAATTGTTATTTGACCCTACCATATCAAAATTAGTAATGCCGTTTTGCTGCAAACCATAACAAAAATACTTTCGATAACCGTTGTCGCCATTGATATATCCATGTGTGATAGAATCACCCATCGCTATTATTTTCACCGGGTCACTGGCTGCTGATACTGGTTCAACTTGCACCGCCTGCAAAACCGAAGTTGCCCCCAGTAATACGGTTGCGGCAAGCAGTCCTGCCATGGTTTTCTTTATTTTCCACATAAAAATTCCTCCTTCAAAGCTGTTTATCGACTCTGTTCTACTTTTAGTATAACCAGAATAAAGAGCCGATTCAAGCTTTTTTTGTAAAGAAGCGATTTAAAAAAAGTCGTTTTTCTCGCCAAATAACAAAAAAAACGACTTTTTTCAAATATGGTGGGCCATCGGGGACTCGAACCCAGGACCATCCGGTTATGAGCCGGGAGCTCTAACCAACTGAGCTAATGGCC
>PPYE01411990.1_pt1 | contig 64096 bp, 56 predicted proteins | sample 1559881 | NCBI WGS metagenome assembly PPYE01 (sample SAMN08240022, study PRJNA423297) | Human gut metagenome, whole genome shotgun sequencing project. | reverse complement strand
GTGGTGGAATAGGCAGACACAAGGGACTTAAAATCCCTCGGTAGCGATACCGTGCCGGTTCAAGTCCGGCCACCCGCATTGCAATTAAGTTCTGATGCTGTAAGGCGTTGGGACTTTTCTTGTAATTATATTGGATTTGCGGCTGTGGTGGAATTGGCAGACACGATGGGTTTAGGTCCCATTGGGAGACCGTGCAGGTTCGAGTCCTGTTAGCCGCATAGTAGGAGCCTTATAAAAGGGCTCCTTTTAGATTGAACAAAAAGTATGATGACAAGGGTGATGGAGCCGGACAAAGCGGGAGGGATAACCGCAGTCCCTAATGATGACATACAGATGTCATGTTTCTTCTGATATAATATGGAAAAACAGGAAGAGGGAGAACACATGAGGTTAGATGGATTTGGTATTTTCGTCAAGGATATGGGGACTATGATACGGTTTTACCGTGATGTTTTGGGATTTGGGATAAAGGAAAATGAAGAGAGTGAGAATGTATTCCTGGAAAAGGATGGTACATTGTTCCTGCTTTATGGGCGTGACGGGTTAGAGAAGATGACTGGCAGGAGGTTCTGCTATGCAGATAAGGTGAACGGTCATTTTGAGATAGCATTAACAGTATCCGATTATGCGGCGGTAGATGAGGCATATAATAGTGTGATTGAAAAGGGGGCTGTGCCGGTCATGGCACCTGTTACGGAGCCTTGGGGGCAGCGGACCTGTTATGTGGCTGATCCGGAAGGCAATCTGGTTGAGATTGGGTCATTTGTTAAGGGGGAATCATAAAATGGACCATAGTCCGGTTTTTAAACAGGTCACATTGGAAAACCTGGAGGCAGAACATATATGCTGCTGCATTTCCGATAAGAAAGGTGAAAATTGTGTGTCATCCAAGAAGTCATGGCTTCGCAACAGGATGCAGGAGGGGCTTGTGTTCAACAAGCTGGATGTACGGGGAAAGGTGTTCATAGAATATTTACCGGCAGAATTTGCCTGGGCGCCCATTAATGCAGATGGTTATATGTATATTGACTGTTTATGGGTTTCCGGGCAATACAAGGGAAAAGGGTATGGGGACCAGCTGCTGGATCAATGTATTGCTGACAGCAAGGCCAAGGGAAAAAGGGGTCTTGTCTGCCTGTCATCTAAAAAAAAGATGCCGTTTCTTTCAGATCCGGGATATCTTAAGCACCGGGGATTTAAGGTGGCAGATACAGCCAGCCCTTATTATGAGTTGTTCTATCTGCCTTTTTCCGATTCGGAAACAGTGCCGTCCATAAAGGATGTGGCAAAGAATGGCTGTGTGGATGAGAAGGGATTGGTGCTGTATTATTCTGACCAATGTCCGCATACATCTAAATATGTACCGCTTCTTGCTGGGAATCTGAAGGAACTTGGGCTGGAGTGCAGGTTCCGGAAGATTGAAACCAAAGAGGATGCACAGGCAGCGCCTGTTCCATTTACAACATATGCATTGTTTTATAATGGAGCGTTTGTTACCAATGAAATCCTATCGGAGAAGAGCTTTTCAAAAATATGGGAGCGGATTGGGAATACGCAAGGATAGGGAAATATGCATGCTGTATGATAAAGATATAAGGGAGCCCCTTTTTGATTTCCTGGAGGAAGCTTATGGCAAGTTAAGGATTATAGAAGAAAAACAGGTAGGGAAATCAAGGGCGGATATTGTGATGGTCCTACCCGGGCTTTTGACGGGAATTGAGATTAAAAGTGATGCTGATTCTTACGTGCGTCTGTCGCGGCAGGTTAAGGATTATGACCGCTTCTTTGACCGCAATATGGTGGTGGCAGGTTCCAGCCACGCGGCCCATGTCAGGGAACATGTTCCGGGATGGTGGGGAATCATAACAGTGGAGCAGAATGACCGGGAAATTGATTTTTATGTTCTGCGGCAGCCTCAGGAAAACCCTATGATGAACTGGAAACGTAAACTCAGCCTTTTGTGGCGTCCGGAATTGGCGCATATCCAGGAGCTTACCGCCATGCCCAGATATAAAGAGAAGAGCAAGGCATTTGTCATTGAAAAAATACTGGCAAAGGTGCCTGGGGAGCAATTGTCCGTCTTGGTGAGCGAGGAACTATTTGAGCGGGATTATACACGGATTGAAGAGGTAATCAGGGCGTATAAGATACAGAACAGGCCGGAACTGAAGGGCCGGACAGGGAAAAGGAGGAGGCCGTAGAACATGTTTTCAAAAGAAAGTGATTGACGGGCCACCAAGTTTTTCGTATAATTTTTATTAATGGCTGACAGAAGTCAGCATTTGCGCAGGGTAAGAATCCTGTATGGACCTAAGGTCCGGACGGTAATTAACAGCAATGCGTTTATGATATCAGGAGAATACCAGGAAGGTAATGGATATCCCTAAGGGATAGGTCTGTTTTCCTGGTATTTTTGTGTGTTAAAAACATCCGGAAGAGGGAGACGAAAAAACAGATGGGCCTGAACCATATGAGGTGGTTTTCAGGACTGATAGGAGGACGGGAATGAAACGATGTTTTAATTTTACCATGGCAGCCGTGTTAGCAGCAGCCATGCTGGCGACTGGGTGCGGGGGAAATGGTTCCGGTACCACAGATGTAACGGCATCCGGGCAGGAGCAGCAGGGAACACAGGGGACAGCACAGGCGGAGGGGCAGCAGGAAACAGGACAAGTGACCGGACAGCAGGGAACGGTACGGGATGATGTGATTGTTGTAATGGGACCCACATCCGAACCAGAGGCGGGATTTGATCCTGCTTATGGATGGGGGGCAGGGGAACATGTGCATGAGCCGCTGATCCAGAGTACCCTGACTGTGACAACCACTGATTTGAAAATCGGCTATGACCTGGCCACGGGTATGGAAGCCAGCGATGATGGCCTTACCTGGACCGTGACCATACGGGATGACGTGTCATTTACAGATGGGGAGAAACTGACTGCCGGGGATGTGGCATTTACCTATAATACATTGAGGGATACCAGTTCAGTTAATGATTTTACCATGCTGAAAGAGGCTCAGGCGGTGAATGATACAACGGTGGAATTCCATATGAACCGCCCGTACTCCATATGGCCATATACCATGGCCATTGTGGGGATTGTGCCGGAACATGCCTATGGGGCTGGATACGGGGAGCATCCGGTTGGCTCGGGCCGTTATATGTTGAAGCAGTGGGATAAAGGGCAGCAGGTAATCCTGGAAGCTAATCCGGATTATTATGGGGAAGCGCCAATCATGAAAAAGGTTACCATCCTGTTCATGGAGGAGGATGCGGCCTACGCAGCTGTCATGTCGGGACAGGCAGACCTGGCCTATACGGCTGCTTCCTATTCGGACCAGACACTGCCGGGGTATGAACTGCTGGCCTTTGAGACCGTGGATAACAGGGGATTTAACCTTCCTGCCGTGCCGGATGAAGGGAAGACAGAGGACGGCATATCCATTGGTAATGATTTTACAAGTGATGTGCAGGTGCGGCGGGCCATCAACCTTGCCATTGACAGGAATGAGATGATTGACAATGTGCTGAGCGGTTACGGAAGCCCGGCCTACAGCGTTTGTGACAAGATGCCATGGTATAATGATGCTGCGCAGGTTGGGTACGATGCGGTAAAGGCAGCGGACATACTGGACAAGGCCGGCTGGGTGATTGGAGGCGATGGAATCAGGGAAAAGGACGGCGTCAGGGCCTCCATGACCCTTATGTACCCGGCCAGTGATTCTGTCCGCCAGGCCCTGGCAGCAGACACGGCCAACCAGTTAAAGGAAGTTGGGATTGAGGTTAAGACAGAGGGCGTTGGCTGGGACACGGCTTATGACAGGGCGCAGGCAGAGCCCCTGATGTGGGGCTGGGGCGCGCATACGCCGATGGAGCTCTATAACATTTACCATACGATGAAGGAATCGGGGCTGGCAGAGTATTCTCCTTATGCCAATGAGACCGTGGACCGTTATATGGATGCGGCCCTGGCCTCCAGCGACCTGGAACAGTCCTACGAGCTTTGGAAAAAGGCGCAGTGGGATGGAAATACGGGGATTACCCAGGATGGGGACATCCCATGGATCTGGCTGGTGAATATTGACCATCTGTACTGGGCCAGGGAGAATCTTAAGGTGGCGGATCAGAAGCTGCATCCCCACGGCCATGGCTGGTCAATTGTGAATAATGTGGATCAGTGGAGCTGGGAATGATGCCGGGAGAAGACGGATTAAGATATGATAGCGGCGCCAGCGTACTGTTGTGGGTTGCGTAAATGAATGAAAAAGCCGCAGATAGCCGTGGGATTGGTAAATGACTGCGGGATTAACGGCTGGATGTGGGAACTGTAAGTAAATGCAAAACCAGCGGATGGCTGTGATGAAAGGACAATGACATGGGTTTAAGACAGGTTGGTAAGAATATTGCGCGGATGTCAGTGCTGCTTGTGCTGGTCAGTATTGCGGCCTTTTTCCTGGTCACGGTGTCGCCTCTTGACCCATTGAGGACAAATGTGGGGCAGGCAGCGCTGGGAAGCATGAGCCAGGAGCAGATTGCACAGCTTGAGGAGTACTGGGGCGTGAATACGCCGCCTGTTAAACGGTATGTGTCCTGGGCAGCGGATTTCCTGCGGGGGGATATGGGGACGTCCCTTCTGTACCGTCAGCCGGTTTCTAAGGTAATTGGGGAAAAGCTGGCTAATTCCTTGTGGCTGATGGCATCGGCCTGGCTGGTATCCGGCGCAGTGGGATTTGTGCTGGGCGTGGCTGCAGGGGCCAGGAAAGGGGGGCTGACAGATAAGCTGATTTCTGCGTATGCGCTGCTAACTGCCAGCATCCCGGCTTTCTGGCTGGCGCTGGTATTGCTGATGATATTTGCAGTGTGGCTTAAGGTGCTTCCTATCGGACTCAGTGTTCCCATTGGAATGGAGGCATCCGCTGTCACGCTGGGGGACAGGCTGGTCCACGGCATCCTACCGGTGGCAGCCTTGTCCATTACCGGCATTTCCAATATCGCACTTCATACAAGAGAGAAGATGGCAGAGGTCATGGAGAGCGATTATGTGCTGTTTGCAAGGGCAAGAGGGGAATCGGAGTGGGAAATCGTGAAGCGGCATGGCATACGTAATATCCTGCTTCCTGCCATGACCCTGCAGTTTGCTTCGGTCAGCGAGATATTCGGGGGATCGGTCCTGGTGGAGCAGGTATTTTCTTATCCCGGATTGGGGCAGGCAGCTGTTACGGCAGGCCTGGGAGGGGATGTGCCGCTGCTGCTGGGGATTACTGTCATAAGCGCAGCCATTGTGTTTGCAGGCAATTTCACCGCCAATATACTGTATGGCGCAGTGGACCCCAGAATCAGAAAAAGGAGGGCAGGGTGATGGGATGGTTTACGGCGTGGAACCGGCGCAAGACCCTTTTTATTTTCCTCATAATGGCTGCCCTTATGCTGACGGTCATTACCATTGGGGGCAGGGTATTGGAAAATGAGGCCATGGTGACGGATTTTTCCAGGAAGAATCTGGCGCCATGTCCGGCATATCCCTTTGGGACGGACTGGATGGGCCGGGATATGTTTGTAAGGACCATAACAGGTCTTTCACTGAGCATACGGATTGGACTTCTAACAGCGGCAGTGAGTGCGCTCATTGCCTGTTTTATGGGAACGGCCGCAGCCTGTCTGGGAAAAGCAGCAGATGGATTGGTGGGGATTGTCATTGACCTGGTCATGGGAATTCCTCATATCCTGCTGCTGATCCTGATTTCCTTTGCGGCAGGAAAGGGATTCTGGGGCGTGATGGCGGGGATTTCCCTGACACACTGGACATCCCTGGCAAGACTTTTGAGGGCAGAGGTGATGCAGCTGAAGGAGCGTCAGTACATAAAGATTGCGGGAAAACTGGGAATGGGGAAAATGCAGATAGCGTGGAAGCATATGATGCCCCATCTCCTGCCCCAGCTTCTGGTGGGGGTGGTGCTTCTGTTTCCTCACGCCATCCTTCATGAGGCAAGTATCACATTCCTTGGGTTCGGCCTTCCGCCGGAACAGCCGGCCATTGGGGTCATCCTTTCAGAGAGCATGAAGTATCTGGCCATGGGAAAATGGTGGCTGGCCCTGTTTCCCGGATGTTTGCTGGTACTGGTGGTGGTGCTGTTCCATTTTATCGGTGATACCCTGATGACGCTGATCAACCCCAATCAGGCGCATATGTAGGCTGTCCGGGGTGGCTGGGCCGGCATGGCTGGGCTGGCGTAGCTGGACCGGGGGAGATGGAACAGGGTGTGGAGTGTGTATGGCGGTGAAGCCCATATACGGCAATTGCAGGTATATGGGCGCATAGGAAAATTGTGCAGGGAATGGGAATGGCAATGGGAACCGTACAGGGCGGCCCATGGGCGCTTGGAAGGAGATTGGCAGGATGGAAACAATATTGTCGGTGGAACATCTGATGATTTCATTTTCCCAATATGAGAGAGGGTGGAGGAAAATCCAGCTTCCGGTCATCAGGGATCTGAGTATTAATATAAAAGGGCATGAAATCGTGGCTGTGGTGGGATCCAGCGGTTCGGGAAAGAGCCTGCTGGCCCATGCGGTCATGGGGCTTCTGCCTGCCAATGCTTCCTGGAAGGGAAGGATTGCCTTTAAGGGAGAGGAACTGACAGGAAAAAGGGTGGGGGAACTGAGGGGAAGGCAGATGGTGCTGGTGCCTCAGAGCGTTTCGTATCTGGACCCGCTTATGAAGGTGGGGGACCAGGTGAGGAGAGGGCATAAAGATGGGATATCCAGAGCCAGAAGCAGGGAGGTTCTTGGCAGGTATGGGCTGGGGGAGGATACGGAGGAGCTTTATCCGTTTCAGCTGTCTGGAGGAATGACGCGCCGGGTGCTGATTTCCACGGCTGTCATGGAGAAACCCGAATTGGTGATTGCGGATGAACCGACCCCGGGGCTTCATATCAGCGCGGCCAAGAGGGTGCTGTCACATTTCCGGGAGATTGCGGACGGGGGGGCTGGTGTGCTGCTGATTACCCACGACCTGGAACTGGCCCTTCAGGTGGCTGACCGGATTGTGGTATTTTACGCAGGAACCAATGTGGAGGAGGCTGCTGTGTCTGACTTCCAGAAGGAAGAGCGCCTGCGTCATCCGTATACAAGAGCGTTGTACCGAGCCATGCCGAGCCATGGATTTGAGGTTCAGCCAGGGGCGCAGCCCTATGTAAAGGACCTGCCCGTGGGATGTCCCTATGGCCCCAGATGTCCGATGGCAGACCAGGGCTGCATGGAAGAAATAGAGTATCGCGCTTATGAAGGCGGTATGGTAAAATGTAGGAAGGCAGGAACATGAGACTGGAAGCAGAAAACATTTCCTTTCAATATGATAATGGAAACAGGAAGATACTGAACAATGTAAGCATGGGTCTGGAGCAGGAGGAACGGGTGGGGATTACTGCTCCCAGCGGATTTGGGAAGACCACATTCTGCAAGATCCTGGCTGGATATGAATTACCTGATTCCGGGCGCGTGCTGCTGGACAAAAAACCTCTGTCCGCATATGGGACGTACTGCCCGGTCCAGATGGTGTGGCAGCATCCGGAACTGTCGGTGAACCCAAAGCTTAAAATGAGGGAGGTCATAAAGGAAGGGGATGGGGTGGAGGAGCGGATCATCAGGGGGCTGGGCATTGAACCGGACTGGATGAACCGGTATCCCGGGGAACTGTCCGGAGGCGAGCTGCAGAGGTTCTGCATTGCCAGGGCCCTTGGCGGACAGACACGGTTTTTGCTGGCAGATGAAATCAGCACCATGCTGGATTTGATAACCCAGAGCCAGATATGGAATTTCCTTTTAGAAGAGGTGAAACGCCGGAAGATGGGACTGCTGGTGGTGAGCCACTCCGGGGAACTGCTGGAGCGGGTATGTACCAGGATTGTGGATTTGAAGGAGGAAATATCAATATGGACGTAAGGGAACTGCTGGAACAGGTGAAATCAGGGGCGGTTGGGATAGAGGATGCGGAAAAAGCGCTGAAGGACCTTCCGTATGAAGATCTGGGGTATGCAAAGCTGGACCATCACAGAAAACTCAGGTCCGGATTCGGTGAGACCGTGTTCTGCCAGGGAAAGCCGGATGCATACCTGATGGAGATTTATAAGCGGTTTTATGAGCGGGACGGCGAGGTGCTGGGGACAAGGGCGTCTGAGGAACAGCATGTGCTGGTAAAATCAGCGGTACCGGAAGTGGTCTATGACCCTATTTCCAGAATCCTTAAGGTGGAACGCCGGGGCAAGGAAAGGAAAGGCCTTATTGCTGTGTGTACAGGAGGTACGGCAGATATACCGGTAGCAGAGGAGGCCGCACAGACAGCGGAGTATTTCGGATGCGCAGTGGACCGGATCTTCGATGTGGGGGTGGCGGGAATCCACAGGCTGCTTTCACAGCGGGACAGGATTATGAAAGCCAACTGTATTGTTGCGGTGGCGGGAATGGAAGGCGCCCTGGGGACCGTGATTGCAGGGCTTGCGGACTGCCCGGTCATTGCGGTCCCCACATCGGTGGGATATGGGGCCAGCTTTCATGGACTGTCTGCTCTTTTGACCATGCTGAATTCCTGTGCCAACGGGATTTCAGTGGTGAATATTGACAACGGATACGGGGCCGGATATCTGGCCACTCAAATAAACAGATTGGCGGTAAGATAAAATGGGAAAAATATTGTATTTGGAATGTAATTCTGGAATCAGCGGGGATATGACCGTTGGTGCGCTTCTGGACCTGGGAGCGGACCGGCATGTGCTGGAACATGCCCTTGAAAGCCTGGGGGTAGGCGGATATCATCTGCACTTTGGGCGGAAAGATGTATGTGGATTGGATTCGTATGATTTTGATGTGCATCTGGAGGAGGATGGGCATGAGCATGACCATCCTCATTCTCATGAGGACCATCACGGGCATTCCCATGCCCATCAGCACGGGGATGGACACCCCCATGTTCATAGAAACCTGTTTGACATATATCAGATCATTGACAAACTGGAGTCCAATGACCGTGTGAAGGAACTGGCGCGCAGGATGTTCAGGATAGTGGCGGAGGCTGAGTCAAAGGCCCATGGCCTGCCTATTGACCAGGTGCATTTCCACGAAGTGGGGGCCATTGATTCAATTGTGGATATCATCAGCGTGGCGGTGTGCGTGGATAACCTGGGGGTGGATGACGTGGTGGTGTCCGCCCTGGCAGAGGGACACGGCCATGTGCATTGCCAGCATGGAGTCCTTCCGGTTCCTGTGCCGGCCACAGCTAATATTGCGTCCGCCTATGGGCTGGATCTCCGGTTTACGGATAATGACGGGGAGATGGTTACACCCACCGGGGCTGCAATTGCGGCAGCCCTGCGCACCAGGGACAGCCTGCCGGATTCCTGCCGCCTTCTTAAAATCGGAATGGGGGCTGGAAACCGGGTATTCAGGCAGGCCAATGTGCTCCGGGCCATGCTGATGGAGACTTCCCATACAGATGCAGGGGCAAACGATGGGGAAATGGCGTTGGACGGCCAATCCATGTGGGTAATGGAAACCAATCTGGATGACTGTACAGGGGAAATCCTGGGATTTGTCATGGAACTGCTTCTGGAGGCAGGCGCAGCGGATGTGTGGTACACACCGATATATATGAAAAAGAACAGACCTGCCTACACACTGTCTGTCCTGTGCAGGAGGGAAGAACGGGAGAAGCTGGAGGAAATCGTACTGATCCATACAACGACCATTGGAATCAGGCAGTATCCTGTGGCAAGGACCGTGCTTGCCAGAAAAAGGGTGACCGTGGATACGGCCTGCGGACCGGCAGATGTGAAAGTGTGCACTTATAAAGGCAGGAAATTTTATTATCCGGAATATGAGGGGGTGCGCCGTATCTGCCGGGATACGGGCCGGGATTTTAAGGCTGTGTACCAGGATGTACGCCTGGAAGCAGAGCGGAAAGGATTGTGAGGATGGGCGACAGGGAAATGCTTCAGGCCAGGATGAGGGAGTTGGTTTCTGAGGATATCTGCCTTGCGTTTTCAGGCGGCGTGGATTCCAGCCTCCTCCTGAAAGTGGCTGCGGATGCGGCCGCAGAAACAGGGAAAAAGGTGTATGCGGTCACATTTGACAGCAGGCTCCACCCCTCCTGTGATTTAAGGATTGCCAGGCAGGTGGCCGGTGAACTGGGAGGAATCCACCAGGTCATGGAAGTGGATGAACTGGAACAGGAAGAGATACGGATGAACCCTGTAAACCGCTGTTATCTGTGCAAACGCCATCTTTTCATGACCCTTAAGAAGCTGGCAGGGGAAAAGGGGGTCAGACGGATACTGGACGGCACCAATGAGGACGATATGCATGTGTACAGACCGGGAATTCGGGCTTTAAAGGAACTGGGTATCATAAGCCCTCTTGCAGAACTGCATATCACAAAGGAGGCGGTCAAGGGGATGGCTTCTGAGTACGGGATTTCAGTGGCGTCAAGGCCCTCAACCCCCTGTATGGCCACAAGGCTGCCTTATAATACCAGGATTGACTATGATGTGCTGGACAGGATTGCACAGGGGGAGGCGTATCTGAGGGATGTGCTGCCTGGAAATGTACGTCTGCGGCTTCATGGAGGGATTGCCAGGCTGGAGGTGGACAATGAGGCATTTGCCAGGCTGCTGGATATGAGGGCGGATGTGGTACGGCAGCTGAAGGGCCTGGGATTTACCTATGTGGCCTTGGATCTGGAAGGGTTCCGGTCCGGGAGCATGGATGTGGGAATTACGGAGGTTCATGGGTCCGCGGATCCGTCAGGAGCGGTTCCGTTATAGATTCTTGTTTTTATGACAAAATAAGAGTATAATGGTCTAAGATTTGCTGATGGCAATACAGGGAGAATATACCGGATCAAAGGGGGATAATCCTATGTTTCTTCTGTTATTGGCGGTGTGGATTATATTGAATGGTAAAATAACGGTGGAAATCTGCGTCCTTGGCGCATTGATTTCCGCCGCTCTTTTTTATTTCATGTGCAGGTACATGGAGTACGGCCTGCGCAAGGAACTGCTTCTGTTCCGCCTGACGCCGCTGTTCATCCGGTATTTCTGGGTTCTGGTAAAGGAAATCGTCAGGGCAAATGTGTGCGTGCTGAAAATCATCGTTTCGCCGGAACTGGAACCGGAACCTGCTTTTGTGTATTTTGATGTAAAGTTCAGGACAGGGCTGGCTAAGGTGATGTTGGCTGACTCCATTACCCTGACGCCGGGCACCATTACGGTCTCTGTGGAAAATGACCGCTTCTGCGTGCATTGCCTGGACCGGGAACTGGCAGAGGGAATGGAGGATTCCGTGTTTGTGGGGCTTTTATTGGAAATGGAGGCAGTGGAAAGCAGATGGATGTGATTGGGCAGGTATATGACAGGTTGCTGGGCGGTTCGGTCATTGTACTGGCTGTCCTGATTATTTTAAGTATCATCCGTTCGGTCCGGGGGCCTGGAATTGCGGACCGGATTATTGCGGTTAATATGATTGGAACCATGATTATCATGATAATAGCTATCCTTTCCTTGTACCTGGATGAGAATTACCTGGTGGATGTGTGCCTGATTTATGCCATGCTGAGTTTCCTTGGGGTGGTGGTCCTCTGCAAGGTGTACACGGGTGTCTATCTGCAGAGGAAGAATAGGAAGGCTGACCTGGGAGCCATTGAGGATAATGTAAACAGGCAGGGGGTTGATACGGCGGATGCATCAGACACCTATGAAAAGGAGGAAGGCATATGACGTGGAGATGGATACAGCTGGCAGCAGCGGCTGCCTGCCTTCTGGTTGGAATCATATTCATGGTCCTGGCTGTGTTTGGAGTAAACCGCTTCCATAAGGCCCTGAACCGTATGCATGCCGCGGCCATGGGGGATACGCTGGGAATCCTGTTTGTGTTTTCAGGATTAATCGTGATGCGGGGATTTTCCATGGATTCCCTTAAATTGTTCCTGGTCATCCTTTTCTTCTGGTCGGCAGGACCTGTGTCAGGCCATATGATAAGCAGGCTGGAGGCCATGACAGATGAGGAACTGGGTAAGATCTTGATCATCCGGAAGACGGGGAAGGAGGAGGGCACAGATGAGGCTGTTTGAGATTATACTTCTGGTCAGTCTGGTAGTATGCGCGGTATCGGTTGGATTTGCCAGGGATCTGCTGACCTCCATTGTTATTTTCATGTCCTACAGCCTGATCATGTGTGTTATCTGGATCCTGCTCCAGTCACCGGACCTGGCCATTACGGAAGCTGCCGTGGGGGCGGGGGTCACCAGCATCCTGTTTTTCATTACATTGAAGAAAATCAGGGCCATAAGCAAGGTTCACGATGAAGCGGACGGCAGGACCATCCGCGGGGAGGGCCGGGATGAGCAGGAGAAGGGATGATTATGAGAACAGCCGGTGGATGAAGTTCAGGAAATGGGTGGACGGGGAAATCGACCCTCTGGATCATGGAATGGAGATAAAGATACCGGGAAGTGAAGATGGCGGCGCAGAAACCCAGGATACAGGCGGGGCAGGAGGGGAATGCGGCAAAGCGGGAACTGTCAGGAAAGATGGAGGATTGGCCGGTAAGTCTGGGCCGGATGCGTCCCCCGGATCCCTCCTGATACGCGAAGAACGCGGAATCCGGATATTCCACCGCATTTACCAGGTCATGTCGGTGCTTCTGTGTTTCAGTATCATATTTGTCCTGCTGTGGACCATTGCCTACCTGCCCGTATTTGGCAATGCAGGCAACCCGGACAACAATGAAGTGTCTGCGCGTTATATTGAGAAGGGGCTGGATGAAACCGGGGCAGTGAATATTGTGACCGGAATGATATTGGATTACCGGGCGTTTGATACGTTTGGGGAATCCTGTGTCCTGTTTATTGCGTCCTGCTGTGTATTTGCGCTGCTGCGGATTGACGCGGCCGGCAGGGACAGGCAGACGGCCAAACGGCTGGAGGAGGCCAACGACCGTTTATTTGAGCCTAAAAATGATATCATTCTCCAGAAATGCGCTTGTGTGCTGGTGCCCCTTATACTGGTCTTTGGTATTTACATCGTGCTTAACGGCCATCTTTCACCGGGCGGGGGCTTCTCAGGCGGGGCGGTTCTGGGATCCGGGCTTATCCTCTACCTGAATGCATTTGGTTTTCAGAAAACAGAGCGTTTTTTTACGGAAAAGGTGTACCGCAGGATTACGCTGGTAGCCCTGACCTTTTACTGTCTGGCGAAGAGTTATTCGTTTTATACGGGCGCCAATGGTCTGGAAAGCCATATTCCGCTGGGAACACCGGGCGCTATTTTAAGCAGCGGCCTGATTCTTCCCCTGAACATCTGCGTGGGCCTGGTTGTGGCCTGCACCATGTATGCGTTTTATACCCTGTTCCGGAAAGGAGGTATGTAGGATGATGTCACATCTGTTCCTGAATGTGGAAGAAACCGTGTCGGTCATCCTGTTCGGCATTGGATTCACCATGCTCCTGCTGCATCAGAACCTGATTAAGAAAATCATGGGCATGAATATCATGGATACGGCTGTGTACCTTTTTCTGGCTGCAAAGGGGTATATCCGGGGCAGGATGGTGCCGATTGTGGTGGATGGGATCCGGGATGTGTCTGCCTATATCAATCCGGTTCCCAGCGGCCTTGTGCTTACCGGAATCGTGGTTTCCGTGAGCACCACGGCCCTGATGCTGGCTCTGACCATACGGCTTTATGAGCGGTATGGGTCCCTTGATCTGGATGAAATCCTTACACGGGCAAAGGAGGAAGAAAAGGCATGACGCTTGTGCAGAATTTTCCTTTTTTCTCCATCATTATTGCCATGTTTTCCGGTATCCTTTCCCTGGCCCTTAACGGCAGGCGTGCCAGGAATGTGAGCCTTGGCGCAATCAGCCTTGTGACGGTCATGTCCTTTGCCGTATGCCTGTATTGTATGGATGCAGGGGCAAGCTATACCTATAGGATGGGCCATTTCCCGGCGCCCTGGGGAAATGAAATCCGCGCAGGGGTCCTGGAGGGGCTGACGGCAACGGTTTTCGGCGTGGTCATGCTGCTGTCCGTTGCGGGCGGCATGGACCACACCTATGAGGATGTGGAGGGGACCAAGCTTAATCTGTTTTTCATCATGATTGATATGATGCTCAGTTCCCTGCTGGCCCTGATTTACACCAATGACCTGTTTACCGCCTATGTGTTTGTGGAAATCAATACCATAGCGGGCTGCGGGCTTATCATGATACGGCAGAAGGGGAGGAGCCTTTCAGCGGCCATACGGTATATGATCATGAGCCAGCTGGGGTCGGGCCTGTTCCTGATTGGCCTGAGCCTGCTCTATGATGTGACCGGACACCTGCTTATGAGTCCGGCCAAGGAGGCTGTGGCGCTGATTGAGGCGGCCGGCATATATGGGATTCCCATGCTGGTCATCCTTGCTGTCATCAGTGTTGGCCTTGCCATTAAAAGCGGACTGTATCCGTTCCATTACTGGATTCCGGACACCTATGGCTATGCCACGCCCACGGCCAGCGCCATCCTGTCCGGTCTGGTATCCAAGGGGTATATATTCCTGCTGATTAAGATATTTTACAGGGTGCTTGGACGGGAAAATGTGATTGCCAGCCAGATTGTGAATGTCCTGTACCTGTTCGGACTGGCGGGGATGATCATGGGTTCTGTGCACGCTATCATGGAGGAGGATACAAGGCGGATGATTGCCTATTCCTCAGTGGCCCAGATCGGTTACATCTATATGGGAATCGGCCTGGGAACCCAGGCCGGGATGGTGGCTGCCGTGTTCCATATGTTTACCCACTCCGCCACCAAAGCCCTTTTGTTCATCAGCGCAGTGGGATTGTATGAGGTTTCAGGAGATAAAAAGGATTACCGCAGCCTGCGGGGCGCCGGATACCGCAACCCGCTGGCCGGAATCGGTTTTGCAGTGGGGGCCTTGTCCATGGTGGGATTCCCTATGCTGGCGGGATTTATTTCCAAGCTGCTTTTTGCAACCTCAGCCCTTCAAAGCCCTCACAAGATGATTCCCACCCTGATCGTGCTGGCTGTCAGTACCATCCTTAACGCCATCTACTTCCTGCGCCTGGTCATCACCCTTTACTCGGGCGGGGGAAGTGAGAAGAAAGGAAAGGCAAGCTCCTGGAAGCTCAGGGCGGCTATCCTGTGCTTCATCCTGCTGAACCTGGTGCTGGGGCTTAAGTCCCAGCCCGTTGTGCAGGCTATTTGGGACGGGCTTGCCATGTTTGATTAAAAGGAGATACCATATGGACGGAAATGTGTTATTGCTTTTGCCAATCCTGCTCCCCATTGTCATGGGAAGCCTGGTCCTGACGGCAAAGGGATTCAGAAAAAACAGGAAGCTGCTGATTGCAGCCGTGTCCGGTACCCTGGCCGGGGGCGTCATCCTGACATGGGCGGCCCTGATGACAGGGGGGAGGCTTACGCTGTGGCAGATGACGGAGGATATAACGGTCGCCCTGGCAGTGGATGGGGTCAGCCGGCTGTTTGCAGCCCTGACATCAGGGGTATGGCTGCTGGTGGGGATATATTCCATTTCCTATATGACCCATGAAAGGGATGAATTCCGTTTTTTCGGTTTTTACCTGATTGTGCTGGGAGTCCTGACCGCGCTTGATTTTTCTGCCAACCTGGTCACCTTCTACGTATGTTATGAGATGATGACCCTGACTTCCCTGCCCCTGGTGCTTCATGAGATGACAAAGGAAGCGGTGATGGCAGGGCTTAAATACCTGTTCTATTCCGTGGCAGGCGCATTCCTTGCGCTGTTTGGCATATTTTACCTGTACGGTGCGGCGGGGAGCCTGACGTTCACACCGGGCGGGGTTTCCATGGGATTGTCTATAAATGGCCATGAGGGGCTGTTCTTAGGCGCTGTGTGCTGTATGCTGGTGGGGTTTGGGACAAAGGCGGGCATGTTTCCCCTGCACGGCTGGCTGCCCACAGCCCATCCGGTGGCCCCGGCGCCTGCCAGCGCCGTGCTTTCAGGGCTGATTACCAAGTCGGGCGTGCTGGCGGTTATCAGGATTGCGTACTACATTGTGGGGCCGGACCGTCTGAGGGGGACATGGGTGCAGGATGTGTGGATGTTCCTTACACTTCTCACTGTATTCATGGGGTCCATGCTGGCGTATAAGGAGCCGATGCTCAAGAAACGCCTGGCGTATTCCACGGTGAGCCAGGTGTCGTATATCTTATTTGGCCTGGGACTATTTAACGCGGCGGGCTTTGTAGGGGCTTTGTCACATGTGGTATTCCACTCCCTGGTAAAGAACGGGCTGTTCCTGGCAGCCGGGGCCATCATCTTTAAAACCGGGTGGACCAGGACCCGGGAAATGGACGGACTGGGACGGGTGATGCCCGTGATGCTGGGATGTTATACCCTGGTTTCCCTGGCCCTGATCGGGATTCCCCCGGCCAGCGGTTTTGTAAGCAAATGGTATCTTGCCACAGGGGCCCTGGCTTCTGGTACAGGTGTCTGGTCCTGGCTTGGGCCAATCATCCTGTTAATCAGCGCACTGCTGACAGCTGGGTATCTTCTGCCCCTGGCCATACGGGGGTTCTTTCCGGGGGCTGGTTTTGATGAGGGGGAGATACGGTCCAGGGGACTTGGGGGCCAGGAGCCTTCCTGGCTTATGACGGTTCCCATGCTGGTTCTGACCGCAGGGGCAATCCTCTTTGGCTGCTTTCCCGGACAATTGATATCCATGCTGGAGTCCATTGCAGCTGCAGTGCTTTGACGGAGGTTGGCATATGAGCAGAATGTTACTGGCGGTTCCGGCGCTCCTTCCCATTCTTGGGGGTGTGGTCCTGCTGATTATGAATCATTTTAAGGGAAATGCCGTCTTCCGGTACAGGCGGCTGGCGCTATTGGTGGAAGGAATCACCCTGGTGAACAGCCTGGTCATCGGCTGGCTGATTGTCCATAAGGCGGGAACCGGTGAGCAGATGGTGCTGTTTAAGCTGTATGGGGATTTGAGGGTCATGTTCAGCCTGGACGGCCTGGGCAGCGTGTTTGCCGGGCTGATTGCGTTCCTGTGGCCCCTGGCGGTGCTGTATTCCTTTGAATATATGAGGAATGAGGAGAGGCAGACGGTTTTCTTTTCCTACTATCTGATGACCTATGGTGTGACGGTGGGGATTGCGTTTGCAGGGAATCTGGTGACCCTGTACCTGTTTTATGAACTGCTGACCCTTGTGACGTTTCCGCTGGTGCTTCATCCCATGACAAAGGCAGCGGTGCGGGCCAGCAGGAAGTATCTGTATTATGCCATTGGCGGCGCGGCTTTTGCATTTATCGGAATTATATTCGTCCTTAACTTTTCCACCACGGGCAATACCCAGTTTATCCCGGGGGGAATCATGGATGCAGGGGCGGACCCGGCGCAGAGGCGGACGCTTCTGTTTGTGTATGTGCTGGCATTTTTCGGTTTTGGCGTAAAGGCAGCGCTGTTTCCCTGCCATGGATGGCTGCCGGACGCCACGGCCGCGCCCACGCCGGTCACGGCCCTGCTCCATGCCGTGGCAGTGGTGAAGTCAGGCGCATTTGCAGTGATGCGCCTGACCTACTATAGCTTTGGCACCGCCCTTTTAAGGGGGAGTTTTGCCCAGTATATTGTCATGGGGGCAGCCATGGCCACAGTGGTTTACGGCTCCACCATGGCGGTTAGGGAGGTTCATTGGAAGCGGAGGCTGGCTTATTCCACCATCAGCAACCTTTCCTATATCCTTCTTGGAACCGCCATGATGAGCCCACTGGGCCTGATTGCGGCGCTGAGCCATATGGTGTTCCATGCATTTATGAAAATCTGTTCCTTTTTCTGCGCAGGGGCAGTGATGCACCAGTCCGGGAAAACATATGTCCATGAGCTGGACGGCATGGCCTTCAAAATGCCGGTTACCTTTGCCTGCCTTACCATTGCCAGCATATCCCTGGCGGGAATCCCTCCCTTTGCAGGATTCATCAGTAAATGGAACATTGCCCAATCTGCGTTTGACTGCGGTCGGTTCCTGAACCAGGCAGGGAAGGGGGGATACTGGCTTCCCTATGCAGGGGCGTGTGTGCTGCTGTATTCAGCGTTAATGACAGCGGTTTACATGTTTACGGTCCTGGTAAGGGCGTATGTCCCAAAGCAGGGGACGATAACCGGCGCGGAGGTGACGGACCCTAACTGGATGATGCTGGTTCCCCTTGTGATATTTGCAGGCGTGATTATCTGTTTCGGGTTCCACCCGGTTCCGCTGATGAAGGTATTGCGGGCAATAGGAGGTAAGGCAGGATGAACGATACAATGGACCTGGTAATTCCGGGATTCTGCGGCATGGGGATGCACCTGAGACTGGATGGGTTCCGGATTATTTACGTGCTCATAGCCATTGTGATGTGGGCCGTGTGCGGCCTGTTTTCCCTGGAATATATGAGGCATTATGGGAATCGCAGAAGATACTATGTTTTTTTCTGGATAACCTTCCTGGCAACGGCAGGCGTTTTCCTTTCAGCGGATCTGTATACCACATTCATATTCTTTGAAATCATGTCATTTACCTCCTATGTGTGGGTGGCCTTTGATGAAAAGAAGGAAAGCCTGAGGGCGGCGGAAACCTACCTGGCAGTGGCGGTAATCGGCGGACTTGTCATGCTTATGGGACTGTTCCTCCTGTATGATATGACCGGCACACTGGAGATGGATGGACTGGGCCGGGCAGTGGAGGAGGTATTATCCGGTAATGGGGTATATGGCTCCGGAGGTACCGGCAGGCTGTATGCGGCCGGAGGGCTTTTGCTGTTCGGGTTCGGCGCCAAGGCCGGCTGCTTCCCGCTCCATATCTGGCTGCCCAAGGCGCATCCGGTGGCCCCTGCCCCTGCCAGCGCACTGCTGTCCGGTATACTGACAAAGGCCGGTGTGTTCGGAATCGTGGTTGTGTCCTGTGTGATGTTCGGGACAGATGGGAACTGGGGCCTGCTGGTTGCGGTGCTGGGGTTCATCACCATGTTTCTGGGCGCCCTGCTTGCCCTGTTTTCCGTTAATCTCAAGCGGACGCTGGCCTGCTCCTCTGTGTCGCAGATTGGATTCATCCTCACAGGGATAGGGATGTGCTGCCTTCTAAAGTCCGCCGGCCAAGGCAATGGGCTGGCGGTCCGCGGCACCTTCCTCCACATGGTGAACCATTCCATGTTTAAGCTGGTACTGTTTCTTTGCGCCGGGGTGGTGTTCATGAACCTGCACCAGCTGGACCTGAACGACATAAGGGGATTCGGAAGGAAGAAACCGGCCCTATTGTTCTGTTTCCTTATGGGGGCCTTGGGCATCAGCGGGATTCCCATGTGGAGCGGATATGTGAGCAAGACATTGCTCCATGAAGGGATTGTGGAATACGGGGAAATGCTGGCGCGGGGAATGGGACCGGCATCCGGCAGCCTGATTGGGTCCGCGGGAGGGGGAGTCCATCCTGCCGGCTGGAGTTATGGAATAAGTGCGGTTCTTGGAGCGCCTGCCGTATGGAAGGCGGCAGAGTGGCTGTTCCTGTTAACGGGCGGGATGACCCTGGCTTATATGCTGAAGCTGTTCATTGTTCTTTTCGTGGACCGGCATCCGGTGCGGCAGCAGGAATTTGATGCCATGTCCTCTGGCTATATGAATCCGGTGAGCCGCACGGTGCTGTGCGTTTGCGCGTCTGTGATTCCTGTGTTTGGGTCATGCCCGCAGCTGTTCATGGACCGGGCGGCGGATTTGGGGCAGGGATTTTTTCAGGGGAACCTGCTGGGACATAAGGTTTCTTACTTTGCGGCCGGGAATCTGAAGGGGGCCGCCATAACCATTGGCATAGGAATCGTGCTGTATATGGCTGTGGTGCGGGGCCTGCTGATGGAGAAGGCGGAATCCGGGGAACAGGCGGAGGGACGGTGGGATAATGGTGGAAGCAGCAGCGGAGTTAACAGCGGAAACAACAGCGGGATTAACAGCATAGTTAACAGTGAAATCAACAGCGGAGTCAACAGAAGAAACAACAGCGGAGTCAACAGAAGAAACAACAGAGGGGGCAACAGCGGAAACAACAGTGGAGTTAACAGTGGAAACAACAGTGAAGTTAACAGCAGAAACAACAGCGGAGTCAACAGCAGAATCAACCGCGAAGTCAACGGGAAAATGTGCGGTTTGTACTTGTACAGGTATGTGGACCGCTGGCCTAAGTGGTTGGATTTAGAGGAACTGATCTACCGTCCCATCCTGGCAGTGGCGCTTCCCGGCATATTCGGGGCTGCTTTCCGGTTTGTGGACCGGTATCTGGTGTCCACGGCCGTGAATCTTTTCCTTCAGGTATCAGCGGTCCTGTGCAGGGCCCTTGACCATATGGCGGACGGCCTTATCCTGCTGGCCAGGAAGATTACCCACCGGCAGAGGAACGGGGAAATGGTCCGGTGGGGAAATGACAGGTCTGCTTTTATATTGGGACATTTTATTGATGATGTGGCCAGACTGGGACGCCGTCTGCCGGGAAGAAGAAAAGGACGGGAAAGGAACGGTTCTGTCATCCCGCGCCTCATTGAGGGGGAGGAAGTGCTGAAACGTACCGGAAAGCTGGTGGAGGAAAGTTTCTCATTTGGACTTATGCTGTTTTGCATTGGGCTTTGCCTGACGCTGGGATATCTGCTGGTTGTGTTTTTCAGGGGGTAGGATTAAAAAAATACCTATTTACCGAAAATGGAAAATAGCAATAGGCAATTTGAGACAGTAAAAACAGGTAAAAAAGGCAGGGGGCCGATGATATCCGATATTGGATATCATCGGCCCCCGCATTATCTATTTTTGATTATCTTCCTTCCATGTTAATGAAATTAAAACTTTACTACTATTTAAAACCGTGCTAGAATTAAATTCGTGAGTATGTAAAATTTACGTAAAGACAAAGTAAATGAATAAGAGAGTAGGTAAAAAAGAATTATGGATATGTCGTTTTCCTTTTTCCTGCGGCAGCTGGTGACGAATCCGGCCTTATTGATAACGGTGCTGCTGACCTTGGGGGTCATCTGTGTGAATGGTATCACGGACGCGCCCAATGCCATTGCCACCTGTGTATCAACCAGGTCCCTGGACGTCAATGTCGCTATTGTCATGGCTGCTGTGTGTAACTGCGCCGGAATCGTGGTCATGACCATGATTAATGCAACGGTTGCTTCCACCATTACCAACATGGTTAATTTTGGGGATGATACTTCCATTGCCCTGGTGGCATTGTGCGCGGCCCTGTTTTCCATTGTGGTGTGGTCATCCTTTGCAGTGTCCATTGGCTGTCCTACCAGTGAGAGCCATGCATTGATTGCCGGCCTTACAGGTGCGGCCATTGCAATCCGGGGCGGACTCTCAGCCATCAATGGGACTGAGTGGATGAAGGTGGTTTATGGACTGGCATTTTCCGTGTTGCTTGGATTTTTCAGCGGATATTTTTCCTGCAAGCTGGTTTCCTGGACATGCCGTAACATGGACAGGCGCAGGACCACCGGATTCTTCAAATATGCACAGATCGGCGCGGCAGCGGCCATGGCCTTCATGCACGGCGCCCAGGACGGCCAGAAATTCATGGGTGTCATGCTTCTTGGAATCTGTATGGTAAACGGCAGCAGCAGTACGGCAGGCGTACGTTTTCCGCTGTGGATGCTGCTTCTGGGTTCCGCGGCCATGGCCCTGGGAACTTCCATCGGAGGAAAGAAAATCATTAAATCCGTTGGCATGGATATGGTCCGCCTGGAGAAATATCAGGGCTTTTCCGCTGATATGGCAGGAGCCGCCTGTCTGCTTGGCTTTTCCCTGTTTGGTATCCCTGTGAGCACCACCCACACCAAGACCACTGCCATCATGGGCGTAGGCGCTGTGAAACGGCTTTCCGCCATTAACTTCGGGGTGGTTAAGGATATGGTCATGACCTGGATCATGACATTCCCGGGCTGCGGCCTCATAGGATTCCTCATAGCTAAACTGTTCATGATGCTGTTCCACGGTTAGATAAAGGAGAAAATGAGATGTCTAAGAAAAGCGATAGTTACTATTTTCAGAATTTTATAGAATGTGTCCAGTGCGGCTGCGAGGCGGCAAAGATGCTGGAGGAAAACCTGATGAGTTTTGATGCGGGATGCCTGCAGCAGAAGCTGGATGAGCTTCATCAGATTGAACATGATGCGGACAAGAAAAAGCATGAGATGATGGGCGTGCTGGTCAAGGCATTCATCACACCCATTGAGCGCGAGGACATCATACTTTTGAGCCAGGGCATTGATGAGGTGACAGACAAGATTGAGGATGTGCTGATCCGCATTTACATCAATAATGTACATAGCATCAAGCCGGAAGCGGTTGCATTTACAAAAGTAATCATCCGCTGCTGCCAGGCGTTAAAGGAAGTAATGGAGGAGTTCTGCGACTTCCAGAAGTCCAAGACACTGCACGGGCTGATTATTGAGATAAACGCCCTGGAAGAGGAGGGGGACCGCCTGTTCATCGATTCTATGCGCAAGCTCCACACAGAAGAGGAAGACCCCATTCAGATCATTGCATGGAGGGAGATTTACTCTTACCTGGAAAAGTGCTGCGATGCCTGTGAGCATGTGGCGGATATCGTGGAAAGCGTAATCATGAAGAATACCTGATGCAGCCAACATTTTAAATACATAATATGGACAGGATATGGAAGGGCATTGTTCTTATGACGAAACAGGGACAATGCCTTTTTGGTTCGGTTTTGCTGGAATAAAGACACAGTTGCATAAAAATGGATAATGAATTATAATGTAACAAGTGCAGGAAGTTTAGATTCTGCCCTGAACAAGGCAGATGCGGTGGTTGATGAAAGGAGATCCAACATGAAGAAACGTATGGCAATGACATTGGCAGCTTTGGCGCTGAGTGTGATTATGGCAGTACCCGCCTATGCAGGTACATGGAAATATGTGAACGATCAATGGAAATATCAGAGAGGCGCAAACAAATTTGCTTACAATGAGTGGGTAAAGGATAATGGAAACTGGTACTATCTTGATAAAGATGGTTATATGAAGACCGGCTGGCAGCAGATAAACGGCGTATGGTATTATATGGACCAGTCAGGCGTTATGCAGAACGGATGGTTCAAGGATAACGACAAGTGGTATTTCCTGCTTCCCAACGGGGCAATGGCGGTCAATACAACAATTGACGGACGCCAGATTGGCCAGGACGGCGTATGGATTCCGGCAGAGGGACAGGTAGAGCCTGCCAATACCATGGACCTTAATACCCCATACCTGCTTCAGAACATGTCGGAGGGACTGTCCACAAAAGGATATAATATCATTACATCCGGCAAGAATGCCAGCGGAGAACGCTGGACCAATGCAATTCGCCTGAAAGGAAAGGGCAGCTATGTAAAGTATGACACCAAGGGCGGGTACAAGCTGCTTGCAGGAGCCGTGGCCCCGTCATCCCAGTTTGACAGCGGCCTGATGGCAAAGATAACGGTGTACGGGGATAATGACACGGTCCTTTATACATCACCGGATATCCATTATAATGAGAAGACCATTTATTTCGGTGCGGATATTACCGGCCAGGACACGGTGCGCGTGGAGGTTTCCCTGGTGACGGACAATTTCTATGATGACCCGGTTATATTGATGGATGGGCTGGCTGTTTATAAGTAGGACTTAAAGATGGTATGGACCATTATAGTTAAGATGAAGTAAATGAACGAAATTCGGGCTGTATATCTGTAAAGATGTCCAGTCCGGATTTTTATTTCGGGGGCATGGCTTGATGATTGACTTGGAATGCGATATAATGGAAAAGATTCATTTTCATGAAATTCTTGGAAAATGTTAGAAACGTGTCAGAAGGATACCTATGTAAACTGCGAAGAGGATAATAAAAAACCCTTGACTTCCAGTAAAATCAAGGGATTCTGTAGTCGGAGTAACAGGATTTGAACCTGCGACCTCTCGGCCCCCAGCCGAGCGCGCTACCAAGCTACGCCATACTCCGTTATTATTTGTGAACCTCTAGTATTATAGCAAAGTTTTTTCATTTTGAAAAGCCCTAATTTTAATTTATTCAGGAGAATGTAAAATGACACAGGAAAATGCCGTTAAAAAACGGATATTCAGCTTTGATTTGGACATGACTCTGCTGGACCATGCAACATGGGAAATACCGTCCAGCGCAATGGAAACACTGGAACGTCTCAGAAAGGACTCCGTGATTGTCATTGCCAGCGGCAGGAACATGGACCACGAGATGAGCTCAATGTATCGGGACATGATCAGGCCGGATGCTGTCATCCATATGAATGGCACGAAGGTAGCTGCAGAGGGAAAGGTCCTGTATGAGCATTTAATGGATAAGGAGCGTCTGGGGCGCCTTCTGGCCTATGCGGATGAAAATGGCATTTCCATTGGAATCGGTACAGGCGGATATGATTATTATATCCATCCCGAGGGTGTTGTGCGTATGGATGAACTTCGCTGGGGTGTGTCGGAGCGTAACTTCAGGGATGGATGGGAGCTTATGGAACTGCCGGTGCGGACCCTGGTGTATATAGGCGGGCCAGACCGGGCAAAGGAGCTGGAGGAGCATTTCCCTGAATTCAAGTTCCCCATGTTTTCCGGAAAAATGGGAGCGGATGTGGTGGAGAAGGAAGCATCCAAGGCAAAAGGACTTTTGCGTATCTGCCAGCACTATGGAATCAGCATGGAGCGCACGGTTGCATTTGGCGACAGCATGAATGATTACGAGGTGGTCCAGGAGGCGGGAATCGGTATTGCCATGGGAAACGCGGTGGAGGAACTGAAGATGGTGGCGGATTATGTTACGGATGATATTGACCGGGATGGGGTATGGAAGGCCTGCAGGCATTTCGGATGGATTTAATATAACAGGATGGGAGATTACATATGGCTAGGAATTATGATGTTGTGATAATCGGCGCCGGACCGGGAGGATATACGGCTGCTTTTAAGGCTGCGCAGTTTGGGCTTTCTGTGGCGCTCATAGAAGCGAAGAAGATTGGGGGCACCTGTGTGAACCGCGGATGTATCCCTACCAAAGCGCTGCTCCATGCATCGGATATGTTCCATATGATGCAGAACTGCGATGCTTTCGGTGTGTCAACGGATTTCATTGCATTTGATTTTGGCAAGATGCAGAAATATAAAAAGCAGGCAGTGGCAAAGTACAGGGAGGGGATTGAAGCAGGCTTTGAGCGCCTGGATGTGGATATTATCCATGGAACCGCCAGGCTGCGCAGGGACAGGACCGTGGAAGTGGAACTGGCAGAGGGAGGACGCGAATTCCTTCAGGGAAATGCCGTCATCCTGGCAACAGGCGCTGTCCCAATCATGAATAACATACCGGGAGCCGACCTGCCAGGGGTATGGAACAGCGACCGGCTGCTGGCAGCGGAAAGCTGGAATTTTGACCGCCTGACCATTATGGGCGGCGGCGTGATTGCAGTGGAGTTTGCCACTATGTTCAACAACCTATGTTCCCAGGTGACCATAGTTGAAAAAAAGAAGCATCTGATGGCGCCTATGGATGATGTCATGTCAGTGGAACTGGAAAAGGAGCTTAGGCGCAAAGGGATTAAGGTTTACTGTGATGCAACGGTAACGGAGATCCTGGAAGAGGAAGGCAGCTTAAGCTGCATCATTACTCCAAATGACGGAAGCGGACCGGTTAAGACACGGGCCGGGCAGATCCTGATGGCAATCGGCCGCCGGCCGGATGTGTCACGGCTTTTAGGCAAAGACATTTCCCTGGACATGAAGGACGGCAAGATTGCTGTGGACAGTGATTTTGAGACAAGTGAGCCGGGCGTATATGCCATCGGGGATGTGGCTGCCAGGACACAGCTGGCCCATGTGGCCGCTGCCCAGGGCACCTATGTGGTGGAGAAGATTGCAGGAAGGCCCCACAGCATCAAGCTTGAGGTGGTGCCAAACGGCATGTTTGTATCGCTGCCGATTGTGCCAAACTGTATTTATACAGACCCTGAGATTGCCACGGTGGGAATCACGGAGGAGATAGCTAAAAAGTACGGACTCAAAGTGCGCTGCGGACATTTTTCCATGAGGGATAATGGCAAATCCATTATTACCGGCGAAGAGCACGGCTTCATACGGCTGTTGTTTGAGGCATACTCCAATACCATTGTGGGGGCCCAGATGATGTGCCCCAGGGCAACGGATATGATTGGGGAAATCGCAACGGCCATTGCCAACGGTCTGACAGCGCAGGAAATGTCCTTTGCCATGAGGGCGCAGCCCACATATAATGAGGGGATTGGGGCGGCCATAGAGGATGCCATGCGTCAGAATCCGGTCTAAATCCGGTTTGGGTCAGAGAATATAAGCAAAGAAAAGAGAGGGAACAATAATGAATGTGATTCAGGAGAGACTGAGCGCGCTCCGCGCCTTGATGAAAGAACAGGGCATGGACGCATATCTGGTGCCTACGGCAGATTATCATGAAACAGAGTATGTGGGGGAGCATTTTAAATGCAGAAAATATATAACCGGGTTTACCGGTTCATCCGGAACCGCCGTGGTTACCATGGATCAGGCCTGTCTGTGGACGGACGGCCGGTATTTTGTCCAGGCATCCCATGAGTTGGAGGGTTCATCTGTCACCATGATGAAAATGGGGCATGAAGGCGTTCCCGAGGTTGAGGAATATCTGGACCAGAAGCTTCCGGCCGGAGGCTGTCTTGGATTTGACGGCCGCGTGGTCAATGCTGCCGCTGGTTTAAACCTGGAAGATTTGTTGGAGGACAGGAATATCAGGATATCCTATGGGGAAGACTTGATTGGGAAAATATGGGAGGACCGCCCTGCCCTGTCTGCACAGCCGGCCTGGGTGCTGGCGCCGCAGTATGCGGGCAAATGCAGCAGGGATAAAATCGCAGATGTGCGTGAAGCCATGAAAAAGGCACACGCAACCGTCCATGTGCTGACCACGCTGGATGACATTGCATGGCTTTTAAATATCCGTGGGGATGATATCCTTTATAATCCGGTTGTGCTGTCCTATGTAGTCCTCACCATGGACCAGTTGTATCTGTTTATCAATGAGGATGTGATAGATGGAAAGGCATATCCATATTTGGATAACACGGATGACACGACCACCAGGGAATACCTGGAAGGGATTGGAGTTACCATACGTCCATATGATAAAGTGTACGACATGGTAGAAGGTCTCAGGAATGAGAAGGTACTGCTGGAGAAAAGCCGGGTAAACTATGCCATCTATCGGCTGCTTGACAGTTCCAATAAAATAATAGACAAAATGAATCCGACTGCGTTGATGAAGTGTGTTAAGAACGATGTGGAGATTGAAAATGAGAAAAAAGCCCATATCAAAGACGGAGTGGCTGTGACAAAATTCATTTACTGGCTGAAGAAAAACATAGGGAAGATACCCATGGATGAGCTCAGCGTATGTGAATACATGGAAAACCTGCGTAAGCAGCAGGAAGGATGCATCAGTCCCAGCTTCGCTACCATATCCGCATACGGAGCACATGGGGCCATGTGCCACTACTCGGCAACCGAGGAGACCAACATACCTTTGGAGCCAAGGGGCCTGTATCTGATTGACTCCGGCGGCCAGTATTATGAGGGCACCACCGATATCACAAGGACCATTGCGGTGGGGCCGCTGAAAGCAGAAGAAAAGGAGCATTTTACCCTGGTGCTTATGAGCATGCTGCGCCTGGGGGCGGTAAAGTTCCTTCATGGCTGCCGTGGGCTGAGTATTGATTATGTGGCAAGGGAGCCATTGTGGAGCAGGGGACTTAATTTTGAACACGGTACGGGCCATGGGGTCAGCTATCTTTCAAGCTGTCATGAGAGGCCCAACGGAATCCGTTTCAAAATGGTTCCTGAACGTCAGGACAACGGTGTCCTGGAGCCGGGAATGGTGACATCCGATGAGCCGGGATTATATATAGAGGGAAGCCACGGCATCCGTACGGAGAACCTGACCCTGTGTGTAAAGGACGAGAAGAATGAGTATGGTCAGTTCCTTAAATTTGAATTCCTGACCTATGTGCCCATTGACCTGGACGCTGTTGAGAAGTCCCTGATGACTGAGCGGGATGTGAAGCTCCTCAATGAATATCACAAACAGGTATATGAGAAAATTGGCCCCCATCTGACGGAGGATGAAAGGGAGTGGCTGAAGGAGGCCACGGCTGCAATATAGGATGATTGGGAACAGAGATTAGAAATATGGGAAGAAACCGGAATGTGGTTCAGGGAATTACTGCCTGGGTGGGGAAACAGACCCCTTCAGGAGGGTGGACTTGGGCGGTTCCGGTTTCTTGTTTTGGTTGTATATATTTTTTGGGGGATGAGGGGGGGGGCGTGATGGTGAGCATGAGTGGTTGGCTGGTCAAGAGATGGGGAAGTTGATTGTTTCAGGAGGTGGGGAGGTTGGTGGGCTGATGCAGTCAGGAGATGGTTAGCCAGGAGATAGTTAGCCAGGAGATGATTAGCCAGGAGATAGTTAGCCAGGAGATGATTAGCCAGGAGATGATTAGCCAGGAGATGATTAGCCAGGAGATGATTAGCCAGGAGATGATTAGCCAGGAGATAGTTAGCCAGGAGATGGTTAGTCAGGGATGATTAACCATGAGATAGTTAGCCAGGAGATGGTTAGTCAGGGGATGGTTAGTCAGGGATGATTAACCATGAGATGGTTAGCCAGGGAATGATTAGCTATGAGATGAGCAGCCATGAGATGATTCAACAGGAGATAATCGGTCAATCAATAGATAATGTTAATAGATTTGTCAAGACAGACGGCTATGATAAACACGGTCATTAGCGTATGCTATCGTATTCCTGCTGTGTTATATTAACACATTTGATGGAATGTGTGGTAAAATGTCCATAGGATTTTATGACAGATATAATTCGAATTAAGAATATAAATGAATGAAAGCGATAGGAGAACGAGGGAATGGCTGAGAATGCTGGGAATCATAAGAATGGTAGCGGAAATGCTGGGAATAGGAGCGTGCGTAAGGGCAGCGCAGGCCACCGAGGCGTGGGAAACAGCCGTATAGGCAATAGGAGTACGGCTTTCGGTGATACGGGTAATGGGAACGCCGATAACAACGGTGTAGGTAATAGGGGCGCGGGCATTAGCGGTGCGGGTAATAGGGGCGCCGCTTATAAAAGTGTTTCATATAAGAGGGATGGGAAATTCGGAGAGCCGGGAAAGACCAAAAAGCCAGGAAATTCATATAACAGCACAGGTGAATATGGTGGTGATATGAGAAAAATGAAAAAGGACGGTATGGGGAACCCGGGATATAAGACAAAATCAGCCTATGGGATGAAGGAGAACCGCGTAGGGGAAAAAAGGGGAGAACTGAGGGGCACAGCACAGGAGGATAAGGCCCTAAAATATAAAATGCAGAAGAACATTGTGCCAAAAGATGGTGTTAACAAAAACGTCAGTGGAAAAAATGCAGAATGGAAGAAAACAGGGAAGAAGAGAAGTCTTTGTCCGGTTGAAAAGCATTGCGGCGGATGCCAGATGCTGGATATGGAATATACGGAGCAGCTTAAGCGCAAACAGAAGGTGGTGGAGGAATTATTCCGGGGAATATGTCCTGTAAAGCCCATAATAGGAATGAAGAATCCATTTCACTACCGCAATAAGGTACATGCTGTATTTGACAGGGATAAAAGAGGGAACATTATTTCTGGTATTTATCAGGAAAACAGTCATGATGTGATTCCTGTGGAAACATGTTTGATTGAAGATATAAAGGCTGATGAAATCATCGGTACAATCAGGGGAATGCTCAAATCCTTCAAAATCCGCACCTATGACGAGGACACGGGATACGGTCTTCTCCGTCATGTGCTGATTCGGAGGGCATTTTCAACAAATGAAATCATGGTGGTGCTGGTCACTGCATCCCCGGTATTCCCGTCTAAAAATAACTTTGTAAAAGCGCTTCGGGAAAAGCATCCGGAGATTACTACTATCATACAGAATATAAATGGCCGCGGCACCAGTATGGTATTGGGGAATAAAGAGAATGTACTATATGGTAAAGGTTATATTGTGGACGAACTGTGCGGGTGCAAATTCAGGATTTCGTCAAAATCTTTTTATCAGATAAATCCAGTTCAGACCGAAGTCCTGTATGGAAAGGCATTGGAACTAGCTGGGCTTAAGGGGCAGGAAGTGGTAATTGATGCATACTGCGGCATTGGTACAATCGGTATTATCGCCAGCAGACAGGCCGGACAGGTAATTGGCGTGGAACTAAATCAGGATGCGGTGAAGGATGCGGTGAATAATGCTAAGATGAATGATATTGATAATATCCGATTCTATTGCAATGATGCAGGCCGGTTCCTGGTGAACATGGCTGAACGCGGGGATAAGGCGGATGTGGTGATTATGGATCCGCCGCGCAGCGGAAGTACGGAAGAGTTTATGGATTCAATTGCTAAGCTGGGCGCAGGGAAGGTGGTATATGTGTCCTGTAACCCGGAGACGCTGGCTCGGGATGTGAGGTATATGAAGAAGCTGGGGTATGCGGCAGAGGGGGTGTGGCCGGTGGATATGTTTCCGGCTACGGTGCATGTGGAGACGGTGATAATGATGACGTATTGTGGTGAAAAGAAGAAATAATGAGATTTGCTCACAAGATGTTGTGGTTTTTGAAAGAAAATCAAGCGAAAAATGGGGCAAAAAACGAGCATTTTTGCCCTTTCCACAGATGACATCAAGGATGCATCAGGCAGGGGATGCCCACGTCGCCCGTCCAGACTAGCTCCCCGACCTGTAGAGACTCCAGCACAGGAGGAGGTCTGATGTTGCCATATGGAAGTAAGCGCATAGAATCTTCCAGACGAAGGAGCGGAAGATGAAAAAACTGTCAGCCCCACGTTGCAGAACGGAAGAAAAGCAAAGACACAGGGACAGGCAGAATAGCTGGTACGGTTATTCTGCCCGTCCCTTTTCCGGAATCTCCTGCGGAGGTATGCTTGCGAGTTTATTTTTGGGAGTGAGCCGGTTATACTGGACGATTTTCTCTCTGGTACTGACCGTGATCTTCTCTTTAAAGAGTAAAGTGAATTGCGACTGTCCAATCGTATAATCTTTCTTTTCTTTTGGAAAAAAGGAACGACAGAAAAATCGTCCTGCAATTTCCTTTTCCTGAATAAAAATATAAATATCGTTCCCGGAAAAATCAGTGGATAGAAGGTAGTCCGCTTCAATCAGGGAAAACTGATTCTGTTTTTCATTATAGCGGAAGATTAGTTTATTGCTGTCAAAAATCTGTTCGATATGGGAAAGGGGAGTGAAGCGGTTTTCAATCTGTCCTATGTAACGACTCTTGCAAATGGAGGGGTAAGTGATTGTTCCGTTCAGAATTCCGAAAAAGACAGATTCCCGGTTTTGCGTTGCGATACGCAGGTCTTTTAATTTTCCAAGTCCCATGAGATGATGAAAGTCGATTGGTTTAAATTCAATGGTGAGATCTACAGATTTTCCTTTCCGTCCGATAATCAGATGATACTGTGTATCCAAAAGGGAGTGAAAGCCTTCAGCCGATACCCTTAATTTATCAAATGTCTGCTGCTCCATAGATGGCTACTCCTGGTAAAGGTAGATAGTTTGATAAGCTGCTGATAGTAAAAAACCGTCCTGCTTTGACGCAAGACGGTTTTAAGCATTTTCTTTCGGCCAAAGCCTACTCCGGTTTGAGGTTACTGCATAACCCCTACTGAAAGCTCCATATAACAAGGCTTTCCGGTACGCTGTTATACTTCAACGCTTGGACAGACACACGCTGTTGCCTGTCTGGTACTATTATTATATGCTGGGTGCAAAAATATGTCAAGAAAAACAAAAATATAAGTATGTGCCAATGATTACTTGACACATACTCTTGCTCACGAGAAACGCATGAGTAAATAAATTGTGAACAAGCCCCTTTTCTGATAAAATAAAAGGAAAGGGGCGAAATTAGATGGAAGAACTGTTACAGTGGCTGGAATATATTGAAGACATCCGTCAGGAAAGAAAAGTGCGGCATCAATTAAAGGATCTTCTGGTGATTGTTCTTTTTGCAACCTTGGCAAACGCGGATGACTGGGTTGAAATAGCAATGTTCGCGGAAGCGTATCAGGATTATCTGAGAAACTACATCGAACTGAAAAATGGGATTCCTTCCCATGATACCATCTGTCGTGTTATGGGGCTTATATCTCCTGATATCCTGCAGCAGGTATATGGAAAATGGCAGGAACTTCTGAACCGAAATGAAGGAGAGATACTAAAAAAGGTCATAGCGGTCGATGGGAAGACCATGCGCGGGAACCGTCGGAAGGGTGAAAAAGCGAATCATATTGTATCGGCATGGAGTAAAGAAGACGGATACTGCCTGGGTCAGAAGGCAGTGGAGGAAAAAAGCAATGAAATCACAGCGATTCCGGAGCTGCTGGATAAGATTCAGATAAAAGGAACCATAGTAACGATTGACGCAATGGGTACTCAGACAAAGATAGCGGAAAAAATCCGGTCAAAAAGAGCGGATTATGTACTGGCGCTGAAAGGAAACCAGGGAACACTTTATGATGAGGTAAGGGAATACTTTTCGGATAAAGAATTCGAGAAGGAAATAGAGAAAGCTGGGAATTATAAAAAAACAATCGAAAAAGCGCACAATCAGATAGAAAAAAGGGAATATTATCAGACAGAAGATATTAGATGGCTGAGTCAGAGAACGGAATGGAAAGGTTTTAAAAGCATAGGGATGGAGAAAAAGACCATTAAGAAAGAAGGAAAGACAACCGTAGAATATCGATATTATATTAGTAGTCTTAGAAATGACATAGAAACAATGAGCCGAGCAGTGAGAGATCATTGGAGCATAGAAAGCATGCACTGGCATTTGGATGTAACATTTCGAGAAGATGCGAATCAGACGATAGAAAAGGTGGCAGCACAAAACCAGAATATCATTCGGAAATGGTGTTTAAGTATATTAAAAATAACAGAGTTATCGCTAAGAATAAAAAGATTGTCGATGAAAAAGAAACGATTTGCGATAGGTCTGGCACCGGTACGTCTACTGGAAGAAGTATTGAATTCCTAAAAAATTCCAATATGCTTAGGCTGGTGAAAAAGAATCATTCATGCGTTTGTCGTATACTCTTGCTCTTTTCGGATAGAAAAAGATGGCGTTTTATGGTAAAATATTATAATAGGGTGTAAAGATATCGATGAATAAAATGTATTATTATGTGCATTATTCGTTTTTTGTGGAGGTACTGTTTAATATGACTAACAGAATTTTCGATAAAAAGAATGTAATATTATTGAAGGTTAACGAAGATGATTTGAATACCTTTTTAGTTGATATGGATATTGATGATGTAGGAAATCCCAAATATTGTTTGAATGATTTTACCAAAGCCATAAGCAATACAATTCCAGAATATGTTTTTGCTCAATATGTAGATTCAAAGATTCCTCAAAATGACATCGTTGAAAAGTTAAGAGAAGGGGCTCATTGTATTTATAAAATCAAAGATTTTCAATTAATGAAACAGTGGTGTGTAGATAAAGATATTAATGCATATAACGAATTAAAAAAGTCTAGTACAGCTAAAAGGGGAGAATTTGGTGAGTTGTTGTTACATTTGATATTAAGAGAATTTAAACATACAATACCATTAATTTCTAAAGTTTATTTCAAAGATAGTGCGAGTGTGCCTGCACATGGATTTGATGCGGTACATGTTTCTGCGAATGAAAAAATTTTATGGCTTGGTGAAAGTAAGCTTTATGACGATAGCAAAGAGGGAATAAAAGCATTAGTGAAAGATTTGAATGAACATATTAATACAGACTATTTAAATGATCAGTTTGTAATAATTAAAAAGAATTTGGATAATAATTCTATACCTGGTAGAGCAGAATGGATTGATACGATAACGAATTGTACAAAGCTAAGTGACAAACTTAATATTATAAACATACCAATGCTTTGTACTTATACACATGACATTTACAAAAAGTTTTCTGATATGAATGACCCTAATGCAATCGCCTACCACGAATTAAATATCAGAGAGTTAAAAGAGTATTTTGATAAACAGAACAAAATGCCACTAAAAGACAGAGTTAATATTATACTTATGCTATTTCCTGTAAATGACAAAAATGAATTAGTCATTAATTTGCATAAACGTCTTTGGCATATGCAGAATATTTGAGGTGAAATATGGATAAGACAACAGAGATCATATTAGAAATTGAAAATGTAGAAAGAATCTCTTTTGAACAGAGTTTTAAAATTGTTTCATATTGCACACAATTGTTGTCACAACATTCAGCGAAAGCAGAATTATCCGCAAGAAAGATAGTAATACATGTTCTGAATAATTGGGGAAAAGTTGATAACAACTTATATGAAGTGTGGGCGGATTTGATTGAAACATTAGGATTTTATCCGTATATTCAAAAAAATAGTTCTGATTTGAAAATTATGTCTTTTGCAGACGATGTACGAATGAGTTATTTTCAGTCGGATTTTTTAGAGAATACATATCTACATAAAGAGCAAAAGAAAATTTCTAATTATCTTTTGTCAGGAAAAAATATAATTGCTAGTGCGCCAACAAGCTTTGGAAAAAGTTTGCTTATAGAAGAAATCGTAGCTTCAAAAAAATATAAAAACATAGTTATCATACAGCCAACATTAGCATTGTTAGATGAAACTCGATTAAAATTGAAGAAATATGCCGATGATTACAAAATTGTAGTGAGAACTTCACAGCCATATTCTGAAGATAAGAGAAATCTTTTTCTATTGACAGCGGAAAGGGTAATGGAGTATGAGCCTCTACCTCAAATAGATTTTCTTATTATAGATGAATTCTACAAATTGAGTCTTAGAAGAAAGGATGACAGGGCGGATACCTTAAACAATGCGTTTTTGAAGGTGGTAAATAAATTTCATCCCAGATTTTACTTCTTAGGACCCAATATTGATGGAATAACGGATGGATTTGCAGAAAAATATGATGCAATCTTTTATAAGTCAGATTTTTCTTTAGTAGATTGCAATGTAATAGATAAGAGCAATTTAATTAACTGGAGTAATAGCGATAAACAAATAGATAAGAAAAAAATTACAATTTTGTGTGAACTATTAGATGAGTTGCGAAGTGAACAAACTCTTATTTATTGTTCAACTCCTGCACGAGCAAGGCGTATGGCCAAAGTATATTTAGAATATTTGCAAAGAATAGGACAAGAAAAGAATAATCAACTACCATTAGTAGAATGGATTAATAAAAATGTTTCGCCGGAATGGAGTTTAGCTAAAGAATTACAATACGGTGTGGCAATTCATGACGGCTCTTTACAAAAGCATATAGGAGCTTCAATTATTAAGTATTTTAATGAGGGACGGTTAAATTGTATTTTTTGCACCTCTACGATAATTGAAGGTGTCAATACTAGTGCTAAAAATGTAATTTTGTTCGATGAAAAAAAGGGAGGAAATGAAATAGATTTTTTTGACTACAGTAATATTAAGGGGCGCTCTGGAAGGATGATGGAACATTATGTGGGAAGAATATTTAATTTTTGTCACGTTCCGGTGCAGAAGTCTATTGTAATAGATATCCCATTTTATGAACAAGATCCAGAAATATTGACAAATGAAATACTTATTAACATAAAAAAGGGTGATGTAAAGCAAGAGGTCAGAAATCGTTATGATCAGATTAATGCACTTCCTGCTGATTTATTAAGTATTATTAAACAAAATGGCGTTTCTGTAAATGGACAAATCAGGATTTATAACAAATTAATTAGTGACTTGAAATCAAAAAGTGTATTACAAAATATTCAGTGGAGCCAATTACCTACTTGGGATCAGATGTACTATATTTTAGAACTGGCAGAAAATAATCTATTTAACTTTGATAGCAAAAGGGGAGTGTTTTCAGTAAAGCAGCTTGCAAGATATTTGAATATGTATAGAACGAAAAAGAATATTATTGATATCGTTAATGATATTTATAATAGTAAAATTGCGACTGTAAAGACTTTGACAGATGAGAGAAAAGCAAGATATTATGATGAAGCTGTAGAAACTGCATTTCATATCTACAGACATTGGTTCCAATTTACTGTGCCAAAGGCGTTTAGAGTTGTAGATAGTATCCAGCGGCTGATATGTGAAAAGAGGAACAATAAACCAGGGTCTTATAGCTTTTTCGTACAACAATTGGAAAATGATTTTATACGTGAGAATTTATCGATTCTGGTCGAATTTGGGATACCAAGTAACGCTGTAAGAAGATTGGAAAATGTAATTCCGGCTAATCTGTCAGAGGATGAAGTCATTGATTTTATTAAGAAAAATCGTAGCAATATTAAAAAAAATTTGTTGCCATATGAAAGTGAGAGGTTAGAACAGTGTATATAGGATTTTACAACAAAAATTAGAGGAACTATCAGAAGCAGCAGACGAAGCACAAAACTCTCAACAGCGTTGAGAGTTTTGAAAGTGAAAAATATTGATGATTACATTTTAAAGTTTTAAAGGTTATGGCATAATCTAAAAACAGGACAAGGTTGGGTGCAGGGGAAAGCAACGTAGAGGCTATATGTTGACAGGAATGAGTAACATTCCTCCAAGGCTCAATTCTGCCTTTCAGCCATCCGAATCACAGCTTTAACACATACAGAATGCTGTGTAAAATTAGAACGAAGAGAAAAATAGAAGAGGATAATTTTAATGGAACCATCTAAAAAGGATTGGAAACTTTATAGAGAAAAAGTACCTGGCTGGCAGGAAAACTATATGGAGCGGCTCATTGAGGATTATGTTTCTTACTTAAGCAGCACTGAACCTGCTTCAACAAAATTTTGGACAATGGAGAAGCGTATGAAGCAGGACAAGAAAACACCTGGGGTCTGTATAGAAATTAGTAAAGGAAATATGATATTTGATCTGGTTCGTTTTTTGCAGGATGAGGTAATCGTATTTAGTGATTTGGACGAATTTTCAGAAAAACTAAGGGAAACTGTAAGGTTATTATGGGAAAGATTCAGGTAGTCATTTGCAGAAATAATGATAAAACTATGAGAGAAAGGAATCGAAATTTGGCTAATAAGAAATCTGAGATTACAATACATAGTTCAGCAGCTGAATATTTAACATATGTCGCTTCTGTTGGAGATCAGGCAGACAGTTTTGAAATGCGCTATGAAGCTGAAAATATATGGCGACAATGGGCTTACAGAGGATGCAACTATCCGGAAATTCCGGATAGTTCAAACAGAAGGTTCTCGTCAAGTAAGTAGAGAGGTTATTCATTATAATCTCCAGATGATCATTGCGGTTGGTTTTAAAGTAAATAATGAATGGGCAGTCCGTTTCCGCAAGTGGTCAGGACAAATTGTTAAGGACTACACGATTCAAGGCTGGACCATGGATAAGGAACGTTTGAAGAAGGGTCATATGTTTACGGACGAATATTTTGAATGACAGTTACAGAATATCCGTGAAATTCGTCTTTCAGAGTGCAAGTTTTATCAGAAAATTACGGACTTATATGCCACAGCCTTTGATTACGATAAAGACGCGAAGACTACAAGGCGATTTTTCCAGACGGTGCAGAATAAAATGCATTGGGCAGTTCATAGGCATACTGCGGCAGAACTGATTGTAGAACGGGCGGATGCCAAGAAAGAACATATGGGACTGACAACTTGGGAAGCGGCTCCAGATGGTAAGATTGTTAAAGCGGACGTTTCTATTGTTAAGAATTATTTGAGTGATAAGGAGATGTCCTATATGGAGCGGATTGTATCCCTGTATCTCGATTATGCAGAACTGCAGGCGGAACGTCAGATTCCAATGAGTATGGAAGACTGGGCAAAGCGGCTGGATGGTTTTTTGGAGTTCAATGGAAATGAAATTCTTACAGATGCGGGAAAAATTAGTGCAGAGCAGGCAAAACTTTATGCAGAAACGGAGTTTGAAAAACATCGGATTGTGCAGGATAGAATTTTTGTATCAGATTATGATAAGTTCTTACTTGAAGTGGAAGAAAACGCAAAGGAATAATTTGGTTAAAAATTGGTAAAAAGTTGCTTCCGCCAAGACCAAACTGCGTCTTTTAGGAATCCGAATCATATCCTCGACACATGCAGAATGCTGTGTGGAATTAGAACAAGTGAGTAATCCACGAATAAAACCCATTAAACAGGACAAGAGATGTAATGAAAAGAGAGTCATGTATGCAGCAGTCCGTTGTGGCGAACTCAGCGCAAGAATCAACTAACAAATTAAGAAATAGTGAGGTGGGGCCACATGGACAAAGATCCATTTAAGGAATATATCAAGGAGTCCGAGCCGGACAAGCGGGACAAAGGCTATGCTTGGCATACGGCCATTGGCCTGCAGGCGGTTGATGGGCTCAAGACATCGGAATATCTGATGCGGACGGCTATCCGGAATATCGAGGGCGAGATAACATTTGAAGAGGCAAATGAACTCTTGCGGTCTTATTACAAGGAAAATCCTGCCAGTGATGCATCTGACCGCACAGAGGAGGCGGACAAGGTTTCCGCGAGGATCGCAGCACTTCTCTCCGAACGTGCTTTCAGCTTTACGCCGAACGAGTATCTTTCTATCCATAGAAAACTGTTCACCGGGATCTATTCTCATGCAGGCCGTATTCGGGATTATAATATCACGAAGAAGGAGTGGGTGCTTGATGGCGAGACCGTGCTCTATGGCAGTGCTACGGAGCTTCGGGCAACGTTGGATTATGATTTTTCGGAGGAGAAGAAGTTCTCTTATAAGAATCTTTCGATGGACGAGATCATCCATCACCTTGCTTTCTTCGTTTCCAGACTGTGGCAGATCCATGTTTTCGGTGAGGGCAACACCAGAACGACGGCGGTATTTTTTATTAAATATCTGCGCACGCTGGGCTTTGATGTGACAAACGATATTTTTGCTGAGAATGCTTGGTATTTCCGTAATTCGCTGGTAAGAGCAAACTATAATGACTTAAAAAATGGTATCTATGAAACAACAGAATACCTTGAGATATTTCTTCGCAATCTCATGCTGAATGAAGAACATCCGCTGCATAACCGGACATTGCACATCAGCGGGGCATTTGCCAGAGCCGAAAAAGTGAACATTGACGAAGAAAAAGCGAACATTGGAAAAGAAAAAGTGAACATTGAAGATGTGTTCACGGCAAAAACCGCTTCACATATTCAGGAATTGAGAGAGAAACTTGGACAGCAGGCAGTCTTTGGCAGGTCGGATGTTCAGAATGCACTTGGGCTTAAAGCCACGAGAAGTTCCGCATTGCTGCGTGAGATGGCGGAGCATGGAATCATCGAGCCGGTCACCGGATACGGAAAAGGAAGGTATCATTTCCGGTCGGAGCAATCGGGCCATGTCGAGACTGTGGTAAAAGTAAAAAGAATCAGAAAATAATTTTGACTCCAAGAAAGCGAGTACAGAAAAAATGAATATGGAAGTGCAAACTCTGGACTCGCTTAGAAAACTGGTAAGAGAGTTACAGGATGAAAATAAAAAGTTAAAGGAACAGCTAAAGAAAGCGAATATTGCATTCCCGGAACAAAGTGTTTTTGAAGAAAAGATAGAAGACTCTGAAGAATATGATCCTGACCAGGGTGGGCGGATTATGAATCGGTATATTACAGAAGACATGGCAAATCGCTATTTCGCTATGTTTTGGGGAAGAACCGATGTCTATGCCAAAAGGGGAAGGAATGGAGGCTATTTTCCTCAATGTGATAACAGATGGAATGACAAATTATGTCCAAAACAGCGTGGTGAGAAGATAAGGTGCGAGGAGTGTGAAAACACACAGTGGACTAAGCTAACCGTAAAGAAAATTATTGACCATCTGGTTGGATATAAGGAAGATGGTTCCGATGTACTTGGTGTATATCCTTTGCTTTTGGATGGTACTTGCAGGTTTATTGTATTTGATTTTGATAATCATGAAAAAGGTGCTGAAGCTTCAGATTATGCTAATACTGACGAAGAATGGCATAAGGAAGTAGATGCACTCAGAATGATTTGTGAAAAGAATGGATTTACGCCATTAGTTGAGCGTTCCAGGTCTGGCAGAGGTGCCCATGTATGGATTTTCTTTAAAGGAAGGATTCCCGTATCGTTGGCGAGAAATTTTGGCTTTTTGCTGCTTGATAGAGGGCTGGATTCCATCAATATAAAGTCGTTCCGATATTATGACAGAATGTATCCTTGTCAGGATGTTGCCGACAGCATAGGAAATCTTATTGCACTTCCATTGCAGGGACAGGCACTTAAGAATGGCAATAGTGCTTTTGTGGATAAAAATTGGAATGCGTATCCGGATCAGTGGGGTACGCTTTTGAATCATACAGAAAAGTTGTCACTGGAAGACATAGAAAGGCACATGAAAAAATGGAAGGAAGAGATGGCGGAAGAGACAGGCAGTTCTTCTGCAAATACTACGGATAGACCTAAGCCGTGGAAGAAAAAACAAACGTTTCAAAAGTCAGATGTAGTGGGAAAGATACATATTGTTCTTGGTGACGGCATATATGTGGATACATTAAATCTCATGCCTCGAATCCAGAATCAGATCAGAAGTCTGGCAGCATTTGATAACCCTGTTTTTTATAAAAATAAACGGTTGGGACATTCCAATTTCTATAATTTTAGTACTGTATATATGGGCAAGGATATAGATGGATATATCTGTATTCCAAGAGGGCTCAGAGAACTTTTGATTCATAATTGTGAGGAAGCCGGGATCGATTATGATATCACAGATCATAGAGAAAAGGGCAGACCGCTCAGGGTCAGTTTTAAAGGAGATTTACGAACCGGGCAGGAACTTGCAGCTGACAGAATGCTCCAATATGATCATGGCATTTTGAGTGCGACCACTGCATTCGGAAAAACGGTGGTGTGCAGTTATCTTATTTCACAGAGAAAAGTAAATACGCTTATCTTGCTTCAAAGCAAGGATTTGCTGGAACAGTGGGTGGAAGAACTTCAAAAGTTTCTGGATATAAAGGAAGAACCACCTTCCTATAAGACAAAAACGGGACGGGAGAAGAAGAGGCACAGTGTAATCGGTGTATTAACTGGAAATAAGAATACTCTTACCGGCATGATTGACGTTGCTATGGTAGGCTCCATGTACAGCAAAGGAACGTTCAATGAATTTATCAATTCTTATGGAATGGTTATCATGGATGAATGTCATCACTGCGGTTCGAATACTTCTGTGGAAGTTATGCGAAAAATAAATGCAAGATACGTTTATGGTGTTTCTGCAACGCCTAAAAGAGGCGATAATCTTGAAAAAATAATCTATATGCTGCTTGGTCCCATTAGGTATAGCTATACGGCAAAGGAGCGTGCCAAAGACCAGGGAATCCATCATTTTGTATATCCAAGATTTACCAGAGTGATTGATACAAATGAAACCAGAAATGATATTCATGGTGCGTATCAATTGATTAGTGATAATCAGGTAAGAAACGAGATGATTGTTGCAGATACGAAAGCGGCAGTAGCGGCAGGAAGAACCCCGGTGATTCTTACCAGATTTAAGGAGCAGGCAAGATTTCTTTATGAAAGTCTTTCCGGCAGTGCAGATTATGTATTTATATTATATGGTGATAATAAAGATAAGGAGAACTCCGAAGTCCGCAGGAAATTACGAGAGGTACCAAATGATAAATCCATGGTATTAGTCGCTACGGGACAGAAAATAGGGGAAGGATTTGATTTCCCAAGATTAGATACATTGATGTTGGCGGCTCCGGTTTCTTTTGGGGGACGATTAGAACAGTATGTTGGAAGACTGCATCGTGATTACGAAGGTAAAAAGGATGTAGTTGTTTATGATTATATTGATTTCCATATTCGAGTATTTGAAAATATGTATTCAAAGCGCCTGCGAACCTACAAGCGCTTGGGTTATTCGGTAATCTCTGATAGGCTGTTTGAAAAGCAGGTTGTTAATGCTATTTATGATTCCGGTAATTATGCAGATGTTTTTGAGCAAGACATGGTAGAAGCTGAAAAACGGATTGTCATATCAAGTCCGAACATTGAACAAAATAAGATTGATCGATTTGTATATGTTGTAAAGCCCAGGCAGGAAGCTGGATGCAAGATAACGGTTATTACGACGAATCCGGAGACCTGTTGTTTTGGCAGTGCAGAATACAATTATTTTATGATAAGACAGATGCAGGAGGCAGGAATTGACGTGATAATGAAAGATGAAGTTGATGAGCATTTTGCAGTGATTGATGATGAACTTGTATGGCATGGTGGGATGAACCTTCTTGGAAAAGAAGATGCATGGGATAATCTGATGAGAATTAAATCTGCTCAGGTGGCTGAGGAATTACTGGAATTGTCATTTGGTAATAGGGATTGAGGGAAAGAGGTAGGTGATTTTATGGCTGAAAGCCAAAATATAGAGAGGGTATTTGACGAATGCTGCCATTCTCAGTATAATTACAGGATACCAATTTAGATAAGCGTGTATAACGATAGAATGTATATTGCTAATTGTGTCCAGTTGCCAGATAACTGGACGGTAGAAAATCTGCTTAGCAAGCATGCTTCAAAGCCCTATAATCATAATATAGCAAATGTGTTTTATCTTGCAGGATTTATTGAAAGTTGGGGAAGGGGTATTGAAAAGGTAGGTGTAGTGTAGGTGTAAAGGTAGGAGAAAGTGAATTTTTAGCCAAATGGAAGAAATAATTTGGTTGAGAATGAATAGCGTTCCGCCAAGGCCGAAATCTGCTTTTCGGAAATCCGAATCACACCCTCAACACATTGTGAGTCCATAGTCCTGTTGCAGCATGTTGGACAGTGAAAGAAGTTATAAAGAAAAAATTTTAGGCGCAAGGACGATGATGTCTTTGCGTCTTTTTCTTAATTGACGAGAGATATGATTTGATGAAAAAAATCAGATTGGTTTTACCACCTCCAAAAGAACAGAAAAAACTGAGAGTAGCAGCATATTGTCGTGTCAGCACCAAAAGTAAAGCGCAAAAAGAAAGTTTAAGGAATCAGATTTTATATTATACAGAGCGGATATTGGATAATGATAATTGGGAATTTGCAGGTGTATATTATGATTTTGGAAAAACCGGTTTGCGAAAAAAGGGAAGAGCCGGGTTGGAACGGATGCTAAAGCAGGCGGATAAAGGGAAAATAGATTACATACTTACCAAATCAGTAAGCAGAGTGTCAAGAGACACGCTTGAACTATTGAACATAATCAGATTTTTGAAGGAAAGGGGAATCAGTATGTATTTTGAAAATGAAAAGTTAGATTCATTGAATCCAGTAGCAGAAGCGTATATAACATTGTCAGGAGCAGTAGCGCAGGAGGAGAGCAGAAATATAAGTGAAAACATGCAGTGGGCAGTTACAAGAAGATTTGAGCAGGGGACTTTTACAAATTATAAAGCATTTATGGGGTATCAATGTATAGAGGGGGAGTTGGTAATAGTTCCTGAGCAGGCGGAAGTTGTTAAGATGATATTCGATTTTTATTTAACAGGATATACTTTTGCTCAGATTAAAGCAGAATTAGAAAAGCGGAATATTAAAACAGCAACGGGGAAAAGCCAGTGGGACACAACAACGATACAAAAGATGTTGAAAAATGAAAAGTATAAAGGAGATAGTTTGTTCCAAAAAACTTTTACAGAAGATTATTTAAATGGAATCCGTAAGAAAAATGAGGGACAGCGTCCGAAGTATTATGTGAAAGACAGTCATCCGGCTATTATTTCGCCCGAGATTTTTGACAGAGTACAGGAGGAAATGTTTCTGAGAGCAAGATTAGTACTGGATGAAAAAGGAGAAAAATCGAATATAGGCAATCGGTATAGCAGCAAATATTTGTTTAGTAATCTATTGGTTTGTGGAAATTGCGGGGCAGGTTTCAGACGTAGAACGGAAAGAGGGAAGATTGTATGGAGATGCGGTACAATAATGGAGAAGGGGAAGATGGTATGTGGGTGTTCTCCGACCTTGCAAGATGAGAAGATGAAAAGAATTCTGGCGGTTGCTGTGTGTGGTGGTGTGTATGATGAGAACATTGTGAAAAATAAGGTAAAAAGAGTTGATGTTTATGAGAAACAGATCATTATCTGTTTTGCAGAGGAGAATGAATATAAGGTTTGCAGCTTGTGAGCGGAAGTGAACAGAGGGCGATACTATTTATGCTGAAATTGGAAATTAGACTGAATGCAGAACAAATCAGTGAAGGTGGAAAACATACTCCGGAAGTTTTATATGGGATGTTGATTCGAGCATTTCAAAAAGAACAGATAGATTATAGTGAAAAGCCGGATGAAACAGTGCTTTTTGTAGGACGAGGATGTACCAAAGATTATGCATGTTTTGGGAAATTAATTACGGCATTGAGAAATCAGTCCTGGTTCATGGAGTATGTAGAGCGGTGGATTTGGTATAACAGCGATGATGGAGAAGATGAAAATGACTTTGTTGTGGAGGATGTTTTGTTGCATTACACCAACCGGACAAGTATTGAATGATTCTATGTTTGAGTAACGGGTATCAAATGCTGCAAAGGAATGGTGGATTTTCGGGAAATGCGAATATGTTGATAAGCTGATTACAGTAAAAAACCGCTCTGCATGAAGTGATTATGACAGCAGTTAACAGTGCAGTAGAAGAACAGGGCAAATTCGTGCGAGCATTCCGGGAGAATGTCATACGGATTATAGGGAGTTACTCTGCGACTGCAGAACTTACGGAATATGATAGCCGGATAGAGGAACTTCAGAAAAAGCTGATGAAGCTCATCGAGGAAAGTGCGAAAGTTGAGTCAGCAGATGAAGTGTTCGATAAGGAGTATCGCATCATAGCAGATGAGAACAAAGAACTGAAGAAGAAAAAGGTCAAGGTTGTCCGGGAGTGGCAGCTGGCTGAGTCCTATGACCAGAGGATGCAAGATATGGAAGGTTACATGAGAAAGACCAATTACCTGAAACGGGAGTTTGATGATGAGCTGGGAAGACGATTGCTGCGGGCAGTCAGGGTTATCAATGAAAGCAAGATAGAGATACAGTTTCAGTCCGGAATTGTGATGACACAGCGGATAGATTTTGAAGATTAAGGAAGGAGGGAGCCAATCCGAAGGGAGCGCTCCTGCCGGATGGCACATGGGACACTGCTAAGAATAAAATCCTCAGACGGTGGGCTGAGGGTTTTATTGTTGGCAGTGTGAACATTAGTGGATTTATAATGATTTTACATAAAACGCATTGGAATGAACCTTGTAACAAAAGTGTGTCTGTGATAAAATTTAGATATGATAGGAGTAGTTTGCGGTTCTGGCAAAAACCTTCAAAGAAAGGAAGAGCAGATATGAGTAAGAATTGGGAAGAAAAGTTCAGGACGGAAGATCTGCAGCGCCTTCGGGGGTTTCGTCTGATGGATGATGACTTCATGTCGAAATGTTTTGAAGAAAATATTGAGTGTACAGAGTTGGTTCTCCATATTGTTCTTGGAAGAGATGACTTGAAAGTGAAAAAGGTGGAGACACAGCATTTTATGAAGAATCTGCAGGGCAGATTGATTATTCTGGATATTTACGCAACAGATGAGACGGGAAAGCGGTACAATGTGGAAATCCAGAGAGCGGATTGTGGGGCAGGAGCAAAGAGAGCCAGATATCACAGTAGCCTGATTGATGCGAATGTGACTGAGCCAGGGGATAAACTGGAGAACTTAGTAGAAACCTACGTGATCTTTATTACAGAAAATGATGTGCTGGGAAAGGGAAAGCCGCTTTATCATATTGACCGAGTAATCAAAGAAACAGGCGAGAACTTTGGCGATGAGGCGCATATTTTATATGTGAACGGTGCATATCGGGATGAGTCGCCCATAGGGATTCTGATGCATGATTTTTCCTGTACAGATGCAAAGGATATGAAGTATAGAACATTGGCAGAACGTGTAAGATATTTCAAGGAAGATGAGAAAGGAGTGGCTGCTATGTGTAAGGCAATGGAAGATATGCGGAATGAGGCTAAATTAGAAGAGAGAAAAGAAATTGCTTGTAGTTTGCTTGTAGATGGTGAGTTATCTTATGAGAAGATTGCAAAGCATACAGGATTTACAGTCGAAGAGATCCAGAAACTTGCGACTCAAGAGGGGGCGTAAATCGCTTTAGGAGTTATTGTATTTTTAATGTAAAATAAATTATAAAAGGGTTACCAGAGAATGGTAATCCTTTTATGGATTTATGATACATATATAAAATTGTGATAAACGAGGTAAGAACTGAATGTTGCATATTAAGTTATTTCCAGCAGAGTATGGAGATTGTATTATATTGTCTATTGGAAAAGAAAGTCAATATAATATATTAATTGATGGTGGATTATCAAAGACTTATCATAAATATATAAAAGCGGAAATACAGCATATAAAAGAGCTTGGACAGAAAATTGGTTTGATGGTATGTACACATATGGATAATGATCACATATGTGGACTTATTCAAGTTTTGAAAGGAACAAATTTTAATTTTATAGAGAACGTTTGGTATAATGGCTTCCTTCAAATTGTTAATAGTCGATTCTATTCTCAAAAAGAAAATATTTTTACAGAAAAAGATAATAAAATTTTGGATGAAATTATTTCCCAAGGAATGCTATTGGATGTAGATCAAGAAGTTGGAATAAATGAGGGAATGTCTTTGGGTGTATTAATAGAAGAAAGAAGGATACCCTTAAATTCAGCTGCTAGAGGACAAGCGATATGCTCAGAATTAGTAAAAAATAAATATGAAATTGCCCCCAGTATATTTATTACAATTTTAGGACCATCAAAAGATAATATTATAGAATTGGAAGAGTACTGGAAAAAGGAAATGGTTTCTAGAAATTATATGTTTAGAGTATCCGACAAGAGGAGGTTAACTGAAGCATTTGAATACCAAATAGAACGTATAAAAGCTATATACGCTAATGAATGCTTTAAAATTAGTGAGAATGAAGATTTGATGAAATATATTGGTGGTTTGACAGAAAGGGATGAATCTATAGTTAACAGAAGTTCAATTTCCTTTATTCTTGAGTATAATGATAAGAAGTTTTTATTTTTAGGTGATGCTGTAATTGATAAAACAATATTAAAAAACATTGAAAATTTAGTAGGATTTGAACATCGTTTTTCGGCAATAAAATTACCCCATCATGGAAGTCGTTATAATATTACACATGATTTTATTAGTCGATATAGCGCTGATGAATATTACTGTCTAACAAATTCTGTAAAGTATGGTCACCCGGATTTGGAAGTACTAGCTGCGATACTTTGTAAAGATTTAAAATTCAAAAAATTGATATTTAATTACCCTATAGATAAAGCATACTTTCTTGATAAAGAAGAATGGAAAGAAAAATACAATTATGAAATCATCATTGGTAATGGAAAAACCATGGTGGAAAGGATGTTCGAATGAGAGAACTAGTTATAGGTCAAATATTACGAGATGGAAAAGTTATGGGAACAGGATTTCTTGTAGAATCAGATATTGTAATGACTGTTAAACATAATGTTGTTACAGCGGATGAACTAATTACAGATGAATTTGAAGAAAAAGAAATAGTGTTTCGTATAGAAGATAGTGATGAAGTTATTGGAAAAACAATTAATTTGCTAGAGGCGATAGAAAAAGGGATTGATTGTGTATTCATTAGGTTGAGAGAAGTTCTATCCGAAAATGAAATGTACGGGTTGGTTGATGTTAAAAATGAAATTGTAGGGGGTGGCTGCCAGATAATAGGATTTCCAAAGATTTCTTCCCAAAAGACAACCTTGTTTGCTACTATTACAAATGTACAAGAGCAAAAATTGATATTTAATATTAAAAAGGAAAATCAATTACAGAATTATGAGGGCGTTTCGGGAGCACCTGTAATAATATTAGGAAATATTGTAGGTGTAATTACGAGGCAAGAAAATAGTGAGAGACTTGAGGCCTTACCTATAAACTACATTAATAAAGTCTTGAAATGTGAAGAAATTTTAATTAAGAAAAAGGAAATTCCTATTAATATTTCGGAGGAAACATTTAATTTAAGAAGTTTAAAGGAAAAGGTAGCGCAAGTAATTTCAATGGTGGGTCCTAGATATAACAAGGAACTCAATGTAAAAACAGGAACATATAGTAATTTAAGTTTCATGTTAAAAAAGGATGGAATAGTAGAGCGACTACAAGATATTAGTTCGCAAATGAAAGATTGTGCAAAGAAGTTGCTCAAATTTGACTCATATAATCAAGATGAAGGGGATCTTGTTTTAACGGAAAGCAGAAAAGGGATAATGGATATTGCTGATCAGCTGCAAACGTATAGCGTTGTCTTGGATTCTGGTTCATATGATGAAAGTAAACTTACAAAGGTATTAGAAAATATAAAGGAATGTGAACAAAATCTGATAAAGATATTTGAAATTGAAAAGAAGCGTTTTGAAGAAAAAAATGGAGATGGAACATATAATAATAAAAGGTGGAGGGGATTTATGGCTTCATATATGTGTACATTTCCAGCACAATATTTAGATGAATTACGGGAGGTAATTTCCATTATTTCTTCAATTGAAAGATTGTTGGATATAAGCTTGATGAATAATGCAAGGAATCAAGCGATTTTAATTACAGGGAAAGGGGGAATAGGGAAAACTCATTTATTATGTGATATTGTGCATGACTTTATTGAAAAAGATATTCCTGCAGTATTATTATTGGGAGATATGTTTAAGGGAAACAATACTGTCGATAATGTGATTATAAATTGGTTTCAGAAGGAAGAAACGATAGAGAATTTTTTTGCATGGTTAAACGAATATGGTAATCAAAATAATGTGTATATACCAGTTTGCATAGATGCTATTAATGAGGTAGCTGATGCTTCATATTGGAATAGTAATCTTCCATTAATTATTGCAAAAGCTGAGGCGTATTCCAACATAAAGATAATTGTTAGTTGTAGAAGTATATATTTAGAGGAATACCTTGATGAAGAAAAAATAGGTGGAATGTTACAAGTGCCACATAATGGCTTTGAGGAGATGGAAGTTGAGGCACTTGGTAGTTTTTGCGAATATTATGGTGTGAATATTACCTACGATACAACATGTGTTCCAGAATTTATGAATCCACTTTTTCTCAAGATGCTTTGCGAAATTGCAATAGAAAAAGAAGATAAGACGGTTGTGGTAGAAGATATTCAGACGTTAATGGAAGAATTCTTTGATGTGAAAAATAAAATAATATCTAAATATTATTTGGAGTATTTTTCAGTTAAAGATAAAGTTGTTTCATTAGCATTAAATGCTATAACGCAGTATATGGCCGACAATGATCGATATAGTATGTCTTGGTATGAACTTAGAATAATTATTGCTAAGGTATTAGATGGATTTGGAATAAAAGAAAAAACAGCAGGCTTTATTAAATTGTTAATATCTGAAAATTTGTTAAGAGAAGCGGATGAAAAGGGAACAGAGATTACATTTGCATATCAAAAATTTTATGAATATTTGTATGCTCAAAAATATGCGGATATAGGGATTGAAATAATAGTAAAGGCAGTTGAAGATAAAAAAATAACTTTAGGAACGCTTGAAATGATACAAATAATGTTTTTGCGAAATACAAGGAGGAATTTATAAGTAGAATTGGTGATAAGACACATAGTGAAGCAGTTGAAACTTTCATGAGTGGGTTATATTGGAGGAATACAAAAGAGATTAATGAGAAAACAATTACCGAGGTTGAGAAATTACTATCTTCATCAAATGAATCTGATGTGAGGCGAGTAATATTAGGCTTAATGGCTGTTTCTACAAAGAATGACTGTGCTATTAATGCGTATTATATTCATGAAAAATTAAGAAATATGAATTCGTATCGGAGAGACTATGTTTTAAGCTTCTTCTTATTAAAACAATATGACCAAGTGAAAATTATTTCAGATATTTGCGAAAGGGCAATTGCATTAAAACGTACTACTTTTGCGGCAGATAGCATTTTGCTATGGAAAATAATATTGTGTTGGGGGACTGGGAGTAATGATATTAAATTAAGAGATAAAGCTAGTAAAGGCTTGACGAATCTATTTAGATTATATCCTTTGGATATGTTGACAATCATTTATATGTTTGAAGATATTGATGATGATTATATCCACGAGAGGCTATGGCAAGCCGTATATTCTTCTCTTGTTTTATTGGCAGAACAAACATATGTTGTGCCTATTTTGGAATATATAAAAAGTAGCATTATATTGGGAGGTATTTGGCCACAAAATGTTTTGTTGCGTGATTGTTTAAGGAATATTTTTGAATATGCATATTATAAAGGTTGGTGTACTGAGAAGGAAGTGATTTTGGTTAGACCACCATATAAGAGTAAACTTCATAAAATAAATAAAGAATTTGGATTACAATTCAAGAACGAGTTTTCCAACTTATATTGGAATTGTCAGGAGAGTGATTTTGCTAGATACACAATTCCATCAGAAGTTAATGATTATGGAGTAACAAAAGAAGACGTAGGCCTCATGATTTTTGAAGATATAGTAAAAGGCGGATATAAATTATGTGAAGAATATGATCGTTATATTGACTATACTTATGGATCGTTAAGAAGTCGTGATGAACAGGTAGAAAGAATTGGTAAGAAATATCAGAAAATATATCTACACAGAGAGTTGGGAAATATTTATGACAATTATAAATATTCACCTAGATTTAGACATGACGATGTAGAAATTGTATGTCCGGAACAGGGAATATCTTTTAGAGATATAGATTTGACAGTAATACCTCAATCTAATAATTTTGCTGGAGCCAAATTCGTATATCCATTTTATAGATATTGCAAATGGGATGATATAACCTGGTTTAAAAATAATGATGTTGAAAGATACATTTCGAATTTAATAGGATACATTTATGAAGGTGAAGAGTATTATATGCTACAAGGTTATTTGTCTTCAAAAGAAGTAGGAAAAAAGGAATTTCGAGAAGTATGGATGCAAGTGAGAACTTATTTATATTTCAAAGATGAGAAAGAGGATTTGTTGAAATGGTTTGACAAAAAAGATTTTGAGGGAAGATGGATGCCAGAAGGATTTGGACAACTATATGAATGTTGTATTGGGGAGTATCCGTGGTGTCCTACCATAATAAATTATCTAGGACAAGAGGAGGAGCAAGACTTTCGGCAAGAAACACCTGCTCCATGTTATTTAATTACGACCGCAAACGATTATACGGTGGAAAAGGATTCACCATTTTGTGTGAATGAAGAGAATTCATATATGTTTCCATCAAAGTATTTAATGGAAAAAATGAATTTGACATGGAATGGTTCATTTGGATATGCTGCAAAAGGAAGCGTTGTGATTGTTAATGGACAAAATAATACTTTATACATTAAGAAAAGTTTTTTACTTGAGTTTATGAAGCAAGGTAAGCTGGATATTGTATGGACTGTGTTGGGGGAAAAGCAAAAGATAACTGGTGGATTAGGGAGAGATTTTCCTGGAAGAGCAGAATTTAGTTATACATATTATTTAAATCAGAAAGATGAAGTAAGCCAAAATCACAAAGTATATAATATTATAAAAGCTGGAAGATTTTGATGAATTAATTGTTTCCTTTAGTTTTCTGCCAAGGCCCAATTCCGCCTTCCGGGCATCCGAATCACACCCTCAACACATTGTGAGTGCGTTTGTTTAATGTCTAAAGTACAAACCAATAAAAGGTTGATGATTAACTAGCAAGGGGATGGGATGCTGAAATGTCATCAATTATGAGGTAACGGCACATGTAGAAATCGTTGTCTTGAGGTCAAGGAAAGATAAATAAGGAGTAAAAATACCGGAAATCCTTGTTCTTTATCTGCCAGAATAAATCTATGGATAATTGTGGTTAGGGTTGTGTGGGCAGGTATGTTTTTGGGGAGGTTTGACTGACAGAACTGTTTATTTGAGGCCGAGTTGATGGTATTGGCCGTCAAGAGAGATAATATAATGGAAATCGAAAAAACATGAAGAAAGAGTAAAAGTAGATGGCAAAAAAACGTGAAGTAGATTTTTCCTTAAATGAAATGCTTGAATTAACAGGTTTAACACGTAAGCAGTTTCGTGATGCATTATTAAGATTTTGTGATATGTATAATTTTAATTTGGTTGACTTTAAAGTGGATGAGACAAATGAAAAGAGTGACTATTTCTTTCCACCTGAGATAGCAGAGCCATTGGGTTTGATGTTAAAACATATTATTAACCACCCACTGTATAGAAAAAATACTGACCCGACAACAGTTACAGCCACCGCACTTGCAGATTATAATGCTGGAATCTTAAAAGATGTAGACGAATCGGTGCCAGTATATTTTAACAATGTAATATACAGTTTGCCAGGACATTTAGTTGCACAGGAAATTTCAGATTGGTCTGCTTTGTTTGTACGTGAATTAACACATTTCATGGTAAATTTATCTTCTATGGAAAATGAGAATATCGGTGCAACAATGAAGGATTTCACAAGAAAACTTAGTAAAATGAATTACTATCTATACCGTGGAAATTACTCCATGAAGAGGCAGGATGAGAGAAACAAACAGATTGAGAAAGAACTATATAACATCGATGAAGATTCAGAAATTGATATAAGATTACAAAAGCAAAATCTCAGTATTGATAGGGTACTTGCGGAACTGATTCGTTGGGAGATGGAGGGAGCTCATCATATGCGTGAGGAGGGGTTCCCTGATTTAAAAGAAATCTTAGATTATGAAAATAATCGTAGGAGAATTTTGGGAGTTAAATTTCAAATTATGGATAAGAACGACCAAGTGCTTTTTGAAGATATTCCAAATCCAACAATAGAGCAGCAAAGGGGAGGATATTATTCGTTTGTTTTAGGACAAACACTTGATATCGCTAGATTTAAGATAAATAAAAGTAATTCGGAAAAAATGAAAGAATATAGAAAGAAATGGAAAGCTATAGATACTCAGATTGAAGACGGTACATTTAATGAAAGTACAGTACGAGAAGAGTATCGAAAGGCGATTATGGAAGAAATGGAAAAAATAGATGAAAGAAGGAAGGGGCTGCAAGAAGAATTGGATAGTCTGGATGGAAAGGAAGGGGCTCCTTTTGCATTTGAAACTGATGATGATTTGAAAGAAAGACAAGCTTCATATGTAGACTATTGTAAAAAAGTAGACATCAGTGAAAAAAGCTTATATGATATTGTAAATCATTTCGTAGGTCAGGCAATGTACGAATTCTTGAAATAAAATTATACAACTTTTTTTAGATTTGTACAATTTAATAATTGATAAACTTCAATTCGTAAAGTAAAATAACTCCCCAGATTTAAACCGGGGAGTTATTTCTTTTTCTTCATTTTCATTAGCTGGGTTATATTAGAAGATAATTCTAACATACTTTTTTCTATTAATGGTTCTTGTTCATCTGCTATTCTTTTAAAATTCAACATTGTTTCAAGGGTACTTAATGAATTATTCTCGAATGCGTTCTCAACAAGATTACTTTTATAAAAACTATCAACTATAGTTTTTACTACTTGTATCTGTTCCGTGGTCAATCCATCAACTTCTAAAATTGAACTGGAACGATTTAATAAGATTGTATCTGTTGTAACGTGAAATACTGTAGCCAATTTTATAAGCACTTCAAATGAAGGTGTTCTACTGTCGTTCTCATATGCCGCAATAGTAGATTTTGTCACCCCAACTAATTCAGCTAATTCTTTTTGGGTGAATCTACATGAATTACGCAATTCCTTTATTTTTGCCCCTATTAGAATCATATTATTACCTCTCCTTATTGTATAACTATATAATAAATTAGTTACTCTGTTGGAATAACAAAAGATGCTCTAATAGTAGACTTTTTGCTATACTTATAGTATAATAAAGGTAGGAAAGGAGGTGAGAATATGATTAGGCTGTGTAAGTATAACCAGGAAAATATCATTGAAAAAATACGCAATGGTCAGTTAGATGCGCTTGCGTTAAGTACCACAAATTTGATTGATGATATCATCCTTGAAATGAACTCTCATAATATTTTTAACTGTTTAGAAGAATATATACCGGATTTCAGAGCCGATAATACGGTAATTCCTTATGGGCTGATATGGGCCAGTGCAATAGCGGCTAAAATGCGTGTCCACACAAGTCTTACTGATATCCCCTATGCCATCAATGACCATAGGACATTGGCTAAATTAGGCTATACCCTTATAGATGATTCTGGTAATTTGAAAAATGGTTTGATGCAGGAAGGAAGTTTAAGGTTCTTATTAGGCAAATATAAACCTGTCATGTTTATGTGTGGTTATAATTACACAGTCCAGAAAGGTATTCTCCCACTATTGGATATTGAACCCAATATACATATATTGGATTGTACGGATTTAGAGGTTAATCTAAAAAACTCTAATTATGAAATGGCTGGTGTAGGTCATAGTAAAAGAGATGATAAACCCACAAGAGGATATAAAATGTCTACTCTTAGAGGGATTGTAAATGATACAGGTATAATTGAGGATATACGATTTGGAAGCATTGAAGTTCATGATTTAAGTTTAAGCGAAGATATGGTCAAGACTTCCCCAATGTTAAAACCTGGGGATATATTGATTAATGATAGAGGTTTCATATCAAGGGATTTAATGAACTATTTGAAAACGAAAAGAAAAGTTGACACATACATCCCCTTGAAAAGAAATATGTTGGCTTATCAACAGGCGATTTTAGGCGCAAAGGAACAAAACAATTGGAAACAACATCCTAATAAGAAAAGGAAAACTCAGGTTATAAGCCTAGTTAAAGGTATGGGTATGTATTGGGATAGCGAATTTCCTCAAAATGATGTTCCTATCAATGCTTGTGTCGTTTGGGATAAGCAGACAGATTATTACTTTGTATTCATAACCACAGACATTACTAAATCAGCAAGAGAAATTATTCTTACCTATGAACTCCGTCCAGAGATAGAGGAAGATTACAGACAGTTAAAAGACTTTTGGAAGATAGAGGATTTCAAAAGTACAAAACTGAATGTGATTTTATTCCATATTGTATGTGTACTGTTTGGATATTTATTCTATCAGATTTACACTTTATTGCCAGAGGGTGAAAAATATTTAGGAAAGTCATTGCCGATTATATTGAAAAATTATGTGCCGCAGGTGCTACCGTATGCGGTTCTCTACGTAGGATATGAATTTGGGGTGCTTACCTTATTTGAATTAATGGAGCTTTATGCTCAATCACCAGAGAATGTAAAAGAAATATTTAAAAATATTTTAAAGGAAAGAAGGATGTAAAGCCATGCCAGGATTTTGGACTTATGCTGGAAGAAATATTGGTATCATTGTTATTATGATTTGCGTAATGGGACTATTTATATGTGTCCCAGCGAGAGTCAAAAAAATCACCTATATAAAATGGTTTTCAGCATTGTTTCTTTCCTGTTTTGTTGTAACGTTATGTGTATATAAGATAAACAGTTATGACAGGATGATTGACCAGGAATTAAGAGCAATGGGAATAGATGAAGATATTATAAAAAATAGAAAAAACAAAACTACCACAAGTAATAAAACGACAGGGGCAGATAGAAATTCAGATGCATGGATATGTGCTAAAGATATTGTTGAAAGCAATTTAAAATCACCTACCAGTGCTAAATTTTGTTCATATTCAGAAGCTACTATACAAAGTTTAGGTAATAATAAATATAAAATAACAGGTTATGTGGATGCAGATAACAGCTTTGGTGCATCAATGAGAAATGATTTCACAGTGACACTTACTTTAACAAAAAGCGGATATACAAATGGTAGTGTGAGCTTTGATTAATACAAAATCCCCTCAGTTTTGACATGAACTGTGGGGATTTTATTTATTTTTGTCTGAATGTGTAGTATAATACAAATGGCAATCTTCATTTTTCTTACTTCTCCTTATGTCACTTACATATCTTGTTTATGACAACTCACTTCCAATCCATCCGAGAGTTGTTAAATATAAAGGCAAAGGAGACTGTAATTAATGTACGATTTCAAAAAAGGAAATAATAATGAGGAATTAATAAACAAAGGAAATCGTACTAAAGAGAAAATTGATATAAACACTATTATTGGTGTTATCAGCATTTTTATAAATTTTTTAGGTCTATTACTTGAGATTTTTATAAAATAAAAAATATATGAAGATTGCCTATCAAGTCCCCCGGTGTTCAAGCACCGGGGACTTTTTATATTCTTCCCACATATCCAGTCAATAATCATATCAGTGAGATTTTACTTTACGAATTGAAATTGATAAAAAAAAACTGTATACTGGTAGTATCTTGATTGGCCATGAGAGAAATACCATTATGGAGGTTTTTTATATGAAAGCGGCAACAGTATCAATTCAATATCAACCAGGAGATTTCTATATGTCACAGGGACATAAGGGTTACGAGAAAAAACATCGAAATAAAGCTGGACGTACAGTGAATCCAATAGGCTTTGGCTGGGCTGCCGAGTGTAAGCCATCAAGAATTGTCGTTGGAGTAGAAGTAAATAGTAAGTATGCAGAAGTTTATGCGGACAGATACTTCAAGGATTCATGGGGGAGACTTACGGCAGGGCGAGTTGAAGCCATCATGGATTCACTTCCGGATGAGTTGAGCGTAACTGAAAATGAGACGCATGCAGGTTCCATTTATTATACGATAGATGAAAACTGTATGGATAAGTGGTTAAAGGCTGCAAAAGCATTGCTCTAGCCACAGAATAGTGTTAAGTTGCCGGAAGGATTTTTATATAAGCATTCTTCCGGCTAAAGCTAGGAACGGACGTAGCAGAAAACGAACGAGTCATATTAGATTTAGATAGATATGGAGCCCCGGTCCACTCCGTGGATGAAGGAATGATAAGCAGATGGTTCCTTAGGAGGATGGATGTCAAAGGGATGTCAAAGGTATCTCAATGTTACAGGGGGCTACCGCAATGACAGCCCCCCTTTTGATACCAACCATATATCTGCAGAGGAATACCCCCACCGCCTCTGTCTGCCTATATCACGTTTGCCTTTTTGCATTTTTCAGTGAAAAATGCAAATATCCCAAATGCCAGGATAATAGTTATGGGCGCGATGACGGAAATCAAACCATTGGGATTGACCAATCCAAGCGCCGGAATGACAGCAAATGCAAATACGGAGCAGAATAGCATGGAAAGTGACGGCGGGTCAACATATCCTTCCCCATATACAAAGAAAAGATCCGCAAGCAGATCGCCGGCATAATGTGCAAAGATACCAAATGCAAAGCCCCACAGGTAAACACTGATTTCGGAACATCCGGCATTATATGCCATCTGGGCGCCATAGGCGCCTACAAGTCCTACATGATGAAATACAGGGCAGGGAAGCCCGCAGCACATGAAGATTAAAAACACAACTGCTATGGCCCAAAGCGGTACAAATGAAATGCCTGCAATCATGGGATTGCCCACCTGTTCAGAGAACCGGCACATTTGATACAATAGCCATGCGGCAATAAAACCAACGCTGCCGCCGAACAGCCAGAACATGGAGCCATGACCATAGGTCATATGCGGAAGCCACTTGTTTTTACTGTTTAAGCCAAACCTCTTATCGCCTTCAGGTACCTTTCCCATGAGTCCCTGATTTCCAAACATGATTTTTGTAACTATATTAAGGATTACAATGGTTGCCGCAACGCAGTCAAAGAGTCCCGGAAGGAAGGTGCCAAGGGTTGTATTTATGTACCATCCTGCCACTGCGCAGATACCGCCAACTACTAATACATCTGTTTTCTGAAGTGAGCCTAATGGAAATGCCAGTCCCTTGCTGTCCTGTATATATCCCTTTTTCCATGCATAATTCATTGCACAGAGGGCTGGTCCAAAGGCTACCTGCGGCCCCAGGAACATTCCAAAGCAAATATTCCCGATGATGTTATATTCACATCCCGCCATAATGGAGAATACTCCAACAATAGAGACAAGAGCGGTAAGGATCACTGAACCGAGGGCCCCCATGGCAGTTGCCAGTACGCCTGAAATAAAGGCAGTGAAAATTGTAACAAGAATGTCCATCATTTTCGTTCCTTTCAGGTTGCTGACAACTAAATATCCAATGCCCTATAGTATCCGAGCTTTACTGCTTCAACCACGCGGCCGGCTTTGATGGCGTCTCCGATTTCAAATACCCGGGGAGCCGTATTGAGAAATCCGTCCGCAGAAGCACGGTCCGCTTTCATACCTGCGGCAAGAAGGACCGTATCCGCTTCAATGAGGATTTCACCATCAGGAGTATTGCATACAATGCCGGCGTCGGTAATTTCTTTGGCGGTTGTGTTTACTTTGATATCAATCCTGCTGTCACGGATATATTTGTCCATGGCAACCTTATGCATCCAATAAGCGTCAGATGCCCAGGTATCCTTCATTTCCACAACTGTTACATCTTTCCCAATCATATCCAGATAGATAGCAACTTCTGAGCCCACAAGGCCTCCGCCAAGGATTGCCACCTTTTGTCCTACTGCAGGCGTCTCACTTTCAAGTGCCTTCAGGCCGGTAACCTTAGCATTGTCAATTCCTGGAATCTGAGGAATGATGGGTTTTGCGCCAACTGCTGTCATTACAACATCCGCGCCCATTTCTGCAACTTCTTCAGGAGTAACCTCTGTATTTAAGCGGATGTCTACGCCTGCATCCTCACAGCGCTTTGCAAGGACTTCAATAAAGTGATACATATCCTTTTTGAAGGGGATGTGCTGTTCATGTGCAATCTGTCCGCCAAGTTTACTGTTCTTCTCATAAAGTGTAACAGAGTGTCCTCTCTGGGCGGCTGTGACCGCTGCCTCCATGCCCCCTGGGCCACCGCCTACAACCACGACCTTTTTCGGTGTTGTTGCCGGGAAGCCATATTTATGTTCAAGCTCGTCGCCAATGACCGGATTAAATGCGCAGCAGTAATTCCTGTTGGATAAGTAATTGTAGAAACATGAATAGCAGCGGCAGCACTGTGTGATATCGTCTTTTTTACCGGAAAATGCTTTCTCCGGGAAATATGGATCGGCAAGGGACTGACGGGCTACTTCAATGATATCAGCTTTACCGGAAGCAATGATTTCCTCCATCATATCCACATCGTTGATACCGCCTAATGCAGCAACCGGTGTTTTCACATGTTTTTTGATTTCTGCAGCATATTGGACATTGCATCCATGTTCAATAAACATGGAAGGATGTGTGATTACAAATACGTCATTATTTTCATGGATACCGGCAGATACGTGGATGATATCCACCTTTCCATCAATCATCTTAGCCATTTCAACTGCTTCATCAATATCATATCCGCCGGGAATACACTCAGAACCGCTCATACGGAATTCGATTGGGAAGTCCGGGCCAACCGCTTCGCGCACCTTCTCAACCACAAGCAGTGAGAAACGCATACGGTTTTCCAGGCTCCCGCCCCAGCGGTCGGTCCTCTTGTTGAAGTATGGAGAAGCAAACTGGCCTAACAGCCATCCATGCCCGCCGTGGATTAAGACCATATCAAAACCAGCCTCTTTTACCAGCTTGGCAGCATTGCCGAATGCAGTGGCGGTTTCTTCAATCTGCTCCTCTGTCATGGCTTTTACAGGAACGCCCTGGGCATTTAATTCGCCATTTGGCCCAATCAGGGTACTTTTGGCAGCAGAATGGCTTCTGGCAGCACCGAATTTTCCGCCATGGGCTAATTCCATGGTAGCCATGCAGTTGTGTTTATGAAATTCATTTGCCATTCTTTTTAAGGATGGAAGGGACAAGTCATCATAAAGGATTACTTCTTTTGTGTGTGAACGTCCTACGGCTTCCACAATGCCAAGACCAATACATACGCTGGCTAAACCGCCGCGGCCGCGGTTTGCATGGAATGCAATGTCCTCTTCCCTCATGTGGCAATCCGGATCTAATTCTGGATTAGACATTGGCGCGCCGAAAATCCGGTTCTTAAATGTGACGCCATTGATTGTGATGGGACTGGCTAAATTGGGGTAGTATTTGTTTTTCATTTGTTACTTCCTCCTTAATAATGTTCTATGTACGTCCATTTTAACAGCATTGTTAACATTTTAACAGCAGATAGTATTTGTGATTGCCACAATCTGGAGTTGTGCCCAAAAGCTGCCCGGAAATGCGGGAGTATGGCGGGAAAATGTATTTACCATCATTCATAGTTATGATAAACTAAAGCTGAGTCGGCAAGAACATGTTCTATATTTCGGTGGAGAAAAGTGATGGAATTCAGACAAATCCAGTATTTTATAAAATTATCTGAAAGTACAAGTATTTCCCAGGCGGCAAAAGAATTGTTCATATCCCAACAGGCTTTAAGTAAATCAATCAAAAATTTAGAATCAGAATTAAACACACGTTTATTCCTTCGTACCAATCAGGGGATTAAATTATCAAAGAGCGGGGTATATCTGAAAAATAAATTCCTCTCAGTGTGTGCAGGGTATGAGGAAGCAGTCAAGGAATCGTATCAATCTTTCCAAATCCAGCAAGGGACCATAACCATTGGCGTAGCGCCGGGTGTATTCCGGAGCTTATCTGCCAATTACCTTATAAATTTTGAAAAGCTGTATCCTGGCTTAAAGCTGGAGCAGGTAGAATTTCCCGATTTGGATATGGAAGAATATGTGCTTGCGGACAGCCATCGCTTTGCCTTGTCTACGAAACCATGGCATGACCGGGGATTACAATATAACCCGCTGCATCGCGAAAAAATGTTCTTTATTGCGCACAAGGAACACCCTCTGGCCCGACAAAAGGAGATACATGTAAGCCAGTTGGCGGATGAGAATTTTTTGTTCTTTAACAGCCATTATAATATTCATTACAGGACAAAGGAAAGTTGTAAAAAGGCAGGATTTACTCCGCATATTATTTATAAATCATCGGATGTAAGCCAGCTTGTGAAAATGGCGTCGCAGAAGCAGGGGATTTTGCTGTGTGTAAAGCATGTGTATGAAGAAAGCGCACATGAAAATCTGGTGTGCCTTCCAATTGCAGATGAAGGGATGTATTGGGAGCTGGGGATTATATCTAAGAATTACGATAAGCTAGATAAAAAATCTAAATTATTTATCGATTATTTTTTATCCTGCTACAAAAATGGATATGAATGAAAATTTGGGGTATAGTGCAGGCGGGGCAATAAGTGCAGAAGGGGCTGTCACACCATTCCATGGCTGCACCGCCACATGGGGAGCCCGCCATGATGTCAGCCTCCCCATCACACCTAAGATTCCGCCCTCTGCATATGCTGCGGATAAGAAAAATGCACAGCATCCATATAAGTCAGCCCATTCATATCATTGAGGCTGTAGCCGCAGTCATTTTCATGGTATCCATTCATGTGGTTCAGGTCAAAACGGGCAGACGGATTATAGGTCAGTCCGTTCTGGTTTTGATAATCAGGATATATGGGGTATATCAGCATATAAAAAGCCTCCTTTCCGGTTTTTCTGTTAGGATGCCGGTAAAGAGGCCTTTTTATTCTTTGAGGCCGGCTGTTTCAGGGATGATTCCTGTCATCCTGGCTGTTATTGATATCACATGATTAATCTCTTCTATCTTCAACCATTAACGTCTGAATCGTATCTGGTGACGGATTCCAGTTTAGTATATAAAGTGTATAGATACGTCTTGGACGCATGGAGACAGTAGTGGTGACCAATGTTGTCTCTGGTCTGGCAGAGCGGGAAACCTGGACCGTATAATTACCGCTCATCATGGAACTGAAGCTGGCCGCCTGCTTAAAGCGGACTGAATTAAAATATACATTTCCAATGGCGGCGTTGATTGCTCCGCTGTAATATGCCAGATTGCATACACGGAAGCATGAATTGGAACCTGACATAGGACATGTGGTGTCAGGGATTGAAGTTAAATCCAGTCCCCTGGAAGAGTTGATGATTGCAATGGTAGCCATTCCATCCCCAACATACAGGGACTTGCGCAGATAGGTGTATCCATTAGATGCTATGGTAAAAGTATGATACCCCTGGGATATCCGCTCATAGGAGGTCAGTTCTGGAAAATTAAGGTTCCAGGAAACAGGACGGTTATCAATGTAGACTGTAAATGCGTTATAGCCGGTTGCCGCATTAAGAAAACGGACAGCTCCGCGCTGCCATTGATTGTTGTTGCAGAAGAGACAGGGCATTGGCGTGGGGTTAATGGGCGGATAGATTGGACGGTCCGGATAATATGGCGGCATGACTGAAAAATCCGGGTCAATATCATCATCAAATGGAGGGACTATGACATCGTAATCCGGAACTGAGAAATCAGGGTCAATTAAAAAATCTGGGTCAACAGATAAGTTTTGATTCGATGTAACGTCCGGATTCATGGAGTCCTCAGAAAGCTGTGCAGCAGTAAGCGGCAATGATTTGAATTGATTCATAATAATTTCCTAATGGTTGATTTATGATTAGTATATTCTGTATTTTTGGTAGAGTGACTCTATCAAGGATGATTTTTAATGTAAGCGACAGTATGGCTGTTTTCTGTTATAATTGTCTTATGACTGTTAAAAATCAACGACAGGGGGCAGGGACGTGTCTGAGAGGGAAAAAATAAAAACCACAAAAGAACAGATAGTAGATTATTGGATAGGCCATGAGGATGAATGCGGATTAAGCGTGGATTTTGCTGAAGCACACGAAAGATGTTGGCGCTGTGGGTGTAAAAGAGGGCTGGCGAGATGCCATATCATACCGGATTCCCTGGGAGGCCGGGATACGCCTTCTAATTTTGTCCTGCTATACAGCCGCTGTCATCTTGATAACCCCAATGTAGCGGACCCGGAAGTCATGTGGGACTGGCTGCGCGCCTATGCCGTGCCATTTTATGATACATTCTGGAATATACATGGGATGAAGGAATATGAAAGGATTTATGGCGTTTCTTTCCGCCAGGAGATGAAGGCCCGGAACATCACCAAAAAGAATCAGGACGAAATAAATGAAATACTGAATGAGACCATTCGAAAAGCATCGTATCATTTTGGGGACCCACATCTCAATATAGCCACATTGGCCGGAATATACCGGATGGCAATCAAGGAATATGATTTGCGGCATGGCCTGGAAACAGAAAAGAAAATACGTCCGTGTATTAATATGTCGGAGTTCCTTTAACATATGACCCGGGTTAGAAAACACGTAAATAAAGGCGCCTCATGCCTGGATTTAAAGCAGACGGAAATACTTTAACACGTAAAATCAAGGGGCAATGCAGGAGAAGGGGAAGCCCTGTTCATGCAGCTGTCTGAAAGAATGGGCTTATAAAAATACGTTTGACAGGCACTGATGGTCCGGGACAGACAGTTATTTAAAATCAGGTAAGGAAAACCAAAGATTCATTTGGGTGGTGGATGATGAAAATCTGCACATACTGCAAAAGTGAGATAGAGGACAGCTGTTTACAGTGTCCTAACTGCGGGGCATCTGAGTTCGAACATAAATGCCCTGTATGTGGATGCAGCCATAAGGGAGGCGCCTGCCCGGAGTGTACCATACAAACGGCTAGTGAAGTGGTGGGGTCCGTGGCTGTATTAACAGGGCGTATGAAGGACATGTTAAGTAAGGTAGAAACAAACGGGGGAGTAGAAAACAGTAAAGCGGAAAACAGCAAATCGGAAAACGGAGAAGCGGATCTGGAAATGAAAGGGAACGGCCATGTAATGATTGGCGGCACCCGGCCATTCAACCCCTGGCCATCTACCCCCCCAGCCATCAACCCTCGGCCATCCACCCCCCAGCCATCC